>ERZ824978.1122-NODE-1122-length-31393-cov-3.495724_pt1 | contig 31393 bp, 29 predicted proteins | sample MGYA00519860_ERZ824978 | MGnify/ENA primary metagenome ERZ824978 (study PRJEB31778, sample SAMEA3449184) | human gut metagenome | biome: human gut; feature: human-associated habitat; material: faeces | place: United Kingdom | collected 2010/2012 ... | reverse complement strand
GGAATCCACTTCAGGACGGCGGATTTCGTTCACTTCAAGAGAGAACTCGCGTCCGAACTTGGCACGCAAGTCGTTGCGAAGCTTTTCAATTTCCACGCCCTTGCGGCCAATGACGATACCGGGGCGGGCGGTGGAAAGGATGAGGCGGATCTTGCCCCCGGCGCGTTCGATCTCGATCTTGGAGATACCGGCGCTGTAGAGGAGCTTCTTCACATACTTGCGGACTTCGTGGTCTTCATACACAAAGGCAGGGTAGTCTTTCTTGCTGAACCAGCGGGACTGCCAGTTCTTGTTATACCCAAGCCGGAATCCGTACGGATGAACTTTCTGACCCATGACTTATTCCTGCCCTTCTGCGAGTATCACGGTAATGTGACTGGTACGCTTGTGGATGTTGGTGGCGCGGCCCTGGGCGCGCGGCATGAACCGCTTCCAGGTAGGGCCTTCGTTCACCAGAATTTCCTTAACGACCAGAGCATCCACGTCCATGCTGGCGTTGTGTTCCGCGTTGGCGAGAGCCGAACGGACCACACCGAGAATGACGCCGGCGGGCTTATTAGGCGTGAAGCGCAGCAGGTTCATGGCAGCCTCAACAGGCATACCCTTCACGTTGCGGGCGACCAGCCTGGTCTTGCGCGGAGAAACGCGCACGAATTTGGCAGTAGCTTTCGATTCCATGATTGGCACCCGTTATTTCTTGGCCTTGGTCTTCTTGTCGGCGGCATGGCCGTGGAAGGTGCGCGTCGGCGCGAATTCCCCAAGCTTGTGTCCCACCATGTTTTCGGTGACGAAAACGGGCAGGAACTTCTTGCCGTTGTGCACGGCAAAGGTGATTCCCACCATTTCGGGCAGGACGGTGGACCGGCGCGACCAGGTCTTCACCACACGGCGGTCGTTGGTTTCGACGGCCGTTTCCACCTTTTTCATCAGATGGTCGTCCACGAAGGGACCTTTTTTCAAACTTCTGCTCAATGTTTCTCCTTATGCGATCGGGCGCTACTTCTTGCGACGGCGGATGATCAGGCGGCTCGAAGCCTTCTTGGGGTTGCGAGTGCGATGACCCTTGGTAGACACGCCCCACGGAGTAACAGGATGACGACCAGAAGACTTGTTCTTGCCTTCGCCACCACCATGAGGATGGTCGACAGGGTTCATTACAGTACCGCGAACGCTGGGGCGGATGCCCTTCCAGCGGTTACGGCCAGCCTTGCCGATCTTGATGTTGCCGTGCTCGGCGTTGCCGACTTCGCCAACGGTTGCGCGGCAGGTTACGAGAACGCGACGCATTTCGGAAGAAGGCATACGCAGGATTGCATACTTGCCTTCCTTGCCCATCAGCTGAATGCTGGTGCCAGCGGAACGAGCGATTGCTGCACCGCGACCAGGCTGGAGCTCAACTGCGTGGATGAGCGTACCAACGGGGATTGCGGACAGGGGCAGTGCATTGCCAGGCTTGATGTCTGCATCAGCGCCAGATACTACCGTTTCGCCAACCTTGAGGCCCTTAGGCTGAAGGATGTAGCGCTTTTCACCGTCTGCATAGTGCAGAAGAGCGATGCGAGCACTGCGGTTGGGGTCGTACTCGATCGTGGCAACCTTAGCGGGGATACCGTCCTTGTTGCGCTTGAAGTCGATGATGCGGTAACGACGCTTGTTGCCGCCACCCTGATGACGCGTAGTGATACGGCCATTGTTGTTGCGGCCAGCCTTCTTGGGCAGGGGCGCCAACAGAGACTTCTCGGGCGTAGTGCTGGTGATCTCAGCAAAGTCCGAGACAGTCTGGAAGCGGCGTCCAGGGCTCGTGGGCTTGAACTGTTTTACTCCCATTTTCTTCCTTTCTACGGGTACGAACTGCGGGTTCGAACCCTTGGTCTTATGTGGACTCCATCACCGCCATGGGGGCCTTTGGGAGACAGCCCTCGGCGATTCCGAGTTTCCACGCGTCCGGGTGTATCCATCAACAGCCAGACGCAACCGAAAAGTATACTGATTGCCTATGTAATGCGCAAGAGATAATCAAATCGAGGCAAGTATTCGCAAAAGATTCACAACCTTGCACGAATTGAGCCGAAATTGGCAGTAAGCGGCAATTTGGCTCCCCTGCTATTTCATCATAGTCCCCGATGCTTCCCCGCAATATCAGGACAAAAGCCTGCATCGTTTAGCGAAGCTCCTTGCCAAGCTCATGCGCGAGCACGGGCAAAAGCTTTGCGAACGTTTCCTCACGCTTGCCTTTCTTCAACTCGCATTCCCATACCACATGCACCTTCCAGCCATCGGCGATAAGTGCCGCTTCGTTTTGAGCATCGCGTTCTTGGTTTCGGTTGAACTTTGCCACCCAATATTCGGTGTTCTTCTTAGGCAGGGAAAGGTTGCAATGCGGGCAGCGGTGCCAATAGCAGCCGTGTATGAATAGCGCCACCTTCTTACCTGGCCACGCAACATCGGGGTGCCCCGGCACTTTCCATTGCAAACGATAGCCGCCCAGGCCCGCTTCGCGAAGGCGCTGCCGAACCATTAATTCGGGTTTGGTGTCTTTACGCTTGTTGCCTTGCATGGATTTATGCACCGCATAGCTCGATGCATCGGGCGCTGGAATACGCACATGGGCATACTCAACTTCGCCCTTGTCTGCACGCTTGGCGCTCTTCCGTTCGCACTCGAACGAATCCACTTCATCATCAGTTGCAGGCCGCACGCCATCAAGTGCCGCGAGCCAACGTTCACTTAGGCGATCGAAACCCCACGCCGCATTTGCGGGGCTCGTGGAAGGCAACACTTCAGCTTCAATCCCTACTTTATATAGTAGGTACTTTTTATATAAGCGACCCGCTGTAGCGCCATTGCAGATAACGCGCTTGATAGGGGCCGTGCGCGTGATGAACCCTACTTGGGCGGGAACCACATTCTTGATGCTAGCGTCGCTCGATCCTTTGATGTCGCATTCCTGGATAACGTCCCATAGTGCAATGCCACACGAAAGCAGCATTTCCTTCTTTTCGGAAATAGTTTCAGGCACAGGCGCCTTCGCAAGGGCAGCAAGCACACGCCAAAAGCGATTTTGAGGGTTGCCGTAATAAAAATCGTTCTTACGAGAAAGCACAGAGGGAAACGACCCCAAAACCAGCACGGTCGAGCGCTCGTTGAACACGGGATCAAACCCGTGGGATATATGTTGGTAGGTTGCCATACCCCTTAAGTATATATAAAGAAAGCCCGCCGAAGCGGGCTTTCGAATGCGTTTGAATCAGAAGCAAGCGCCATTACTCAGCGCGCAAAGGCTCGAGCGCCTTCAGCATGAACTCGCTTGCTTCGGCGCACAGCTCGTCGGTGGGCGCTTCGGCCAACACGCGAATAAGAGGTTCGGTGCCGCTGGCTCGCAGAAGCACGCGGCCGCGATCGCCCAGGAACTCTTCTGCCGCCTTAACCGATTCAAGCACAGCGGCATCAGTCATGGCTGCGTCTTTGTCGGCGACACGCACATTGGTCAGCAACTGAGGATACAGCTTCACCGGAGCACACAACTGCGAAAGGGTTTCGCGCTCGGCGCGAATGGCCTCCATCAGCCGCAACGAGGTAAGAATGCCATCTCCGGTGCTTGCGATATCGCCGAAAATAACATGGCCCGACTGCTCGCCACCCAAGCTGTAGCCATTGGCATGCATGCAGGCAAATACGTTCTTGTCGCCCACTGCAGTGGTTTCGTAGTTCAAGTTCGCCTGTTCAAAGGCTTTCAGCACGCCGAAGTTGCTCATAACCGTGGGGGCAACCGTACCGCCCGACAAGCGACCATGCTTGTTCAGGTACACACCGCACACATACAGGATAAGGTCTCCGTCTACCACATGGCCGCGCTCGTCCACCGCGAGGCAGCGGTCCGCATCGCCATCGTAGGCAAAGCCCACATCAAGGCCCTGCTCCACAACAAGGCGCTGCAAACGGTCGATATGCGTGGAACCGCAATCAACGTTGATATTGAAGCCATCGGGGGCATTGCTGATAACGCGAACATCGGCACCCAAGGCATCAAAAACAGGCTTTGCAACCGAAGAGGCGGCTCCATTGGCACAATCAAGACCAACCTTTACGCCCTGCAAAGAGAAATTCGCGCTGGCAATAAGGTGAGCGATGTAGCGATTACGGCCCTGCATATAATCAACCGTTGCGCCAATTGCGTCACCAGACACCATAGGAACCTCTTCGGCATATTCGCCGTCAATGTACTGCTCGATAAGCTGAAGCAGAGGCTCTTCCATCTTGAAGCCCTGGGAATTAACCAGTTTGATGCCATTATCCGTATAAGGATTATGGCTAGCGGTAATCATCACGCCGCAATCGAATGCGCCGTCGGTAGTTTCATACGAAAGGCCCGGCGTGGGAATAACGTGCAGCATATAGGCGTCTGCGCCTGAGGCAACAAGACCAGAGACCATGCCGCTTTCCAACATGTAGCTGGAACGACGAGTATCTTTGCCCACAACGATACGAGCCTTGCGGCCCTGGCGTGTGCCATAGTACCAACCAATAAAACGGCCGATTTTGTATGCATGCTCAACGGTAAGGTCAGTGCCGGCAACGCCGCGGAAGCCGTCTGTGCCAAAGTATTTCATTTCATTCTCCTGTTCACCAGTGAGCGTTGTTTATAGCGTTTGCAGCCGCATCCAATGGCGGCATAACCTGTTCATTATCCTTCACTTAGCCCTATTCTGCACGTGCGGGAATTATCGAATATGAAAATGCCAGGTTATCTGCATTTAGCTGTTCGGATTTGCCGCCTCCTACCACCTCGAGCCCTTGCACGCTCCAAGAGACTCATCTGCAAGGCATTCATTGGAGGAGGGGTATCGCAAAGCCCTACCGCACCGAACCATCCCTCACGATGCACCAGATCATTTCACGTCATGTATTACAACAAGGCACAACTTCTTTTTCGGCTTCATTGATTCAACTGGTCAAATATCCATATTTGTGGTGTTTTCGCTCAATCAAATTGATGCGTTTAACCTGATCAAACACGTAGGGACACGTGATATAACACGAATTATCGAATTGGTGCAATTCTTATACAAAACAGGAATACTTAGGTGCATAGAGAAAAACGCGTTCAAATGCTAGGATAGCCATTGAGCTGCTGATTCGATTCTTGTCTGAATCTCGGTTCCATTCAACACAGGAATAAGGAGAGGAACACATTATGGATTTCAAGCTTACCGACGAGCAGGAGCTGCTCATTGAGAGCGCACACGAATATGCCACTCGCTACTTCACCGATGAAGCAGTAAAGCAGGCATATGAAGTAGATCACCACATCAGCACCGAAGCTGCTATGGCTTACCGCGAGGCAGGCTTCATGCTTCTGGGCCTCCCCGAAGAAGTTGGCGGTGTTCCGGTAGACAAACTTACCGAGGTTCTCTTGGTAGAGAAGCTTCATGAGTACACTGGCGTAACCCTCCCCTTCGTTACCGACTTCAACACCATCACCGACGTAATTGACTTCGGCACCAAAGAGCAGCAGGAAATGATCATGGACGCTATCGAAAACGTCGAGAGCACCTGCATCGCTTGCTCCGCTATTTCTGAGCCTGCAGCTGGCTCCGATAACAACGCCATGACCTGCGTTACCAAGAAGCAGCCCGACGGCACCTATCTGCTGAACGGCCAGAAGACCTGGGTTACCCTGGGTGGCCTCTCCATCTACACCATGGTTGTAGCAAAGGACGAAGATCCTTCCTACGAGAACGACAAGTACTCTCTGTGGCTCGTTCCCAACGACACCCCCGGCTTCACCATCGGCCATCTCGACAAGGTTGGCCAGCAGGCTATTCCGTTCGTTGACCAGTTCTTCGACAACGTAGTTCTCACCGAGGACATGCGTCTGGGCGAGCCTGGCATGGGCTGGAAGCTTCTCATGAAGAAGCTTGAGTTCGAGCGCTGCCTGGTTGTTGCATCCTCCCTCGGCCTTGCTCAGGCTGCCCTGAACGATGCAGGCGCCTATGCATCTGAGCGCATCTGCTTCAACAAGCCCATCGCTCACCAGACCCAGATCCAGCTGCACCTGTGCGAGATGGAAAACATCATCCAGAACGTACGCACCCGCCTGTATCAGGTTGTTACCATGATCGACAACGGCGAATCCACTCGCCTCGAGTCCGCACTGCTCAAGGGCTATGCTTGCCGCGAGCTCACCCGCGTTGCCGACCTCGCAATGGCAATCTACGCAGCCATCGGCTACACCAAGGAAATCCGCGTTGGCCGCATCTGGGCAGACCTCCGCGGTAACGAAATGGGCGGCGGCACCACTGAAATCATGGACTACATCGCCGGTCGTCAGCTGGTTAAGAAGTACAAGGCAAAGTAATCCGCCTCTTCACCTGCACTCTTTTCGCAAAGCGACCCCTATTTGGGGTCGCTTTTTTGCGCTTATGCACCGTTTACCTAGTTTCTTTTCCGCTTAGTTAAATAGAATTACTCTCGAAACAATTCTGTAACGGATCGGTATACTAAAAAATTGCGGTCTAGAGCGTCTGCACGTTCGACGCTGCATCCTATCCCCAATCCTCCCATTCAAGGAGACATCTATGAAAAAAATTGCAGAAGCATGGTCGAGCCTGAGCCTTATCAAGCGCATTATCATCGGCCTTGTTATCGGCGCTTTGCTTGGCGCCTTTGGCCCTAAAGATCTTGCCGTTATCGAAATGCTTGGCACCTTGTTCGTTAGCGCCCTGAAGGCTGTCGCGCCGTTCTTGGTATTTTTCTTGGTTATCAATGCTTTGTGCCACACAAAGCTTCCTAAATCCATGAAGACCATCGTGGTGCTGTACGTGGTTAGCACCCTTGCTGCCGCCTTCACCGCAGTGGCAATCAGCTTTGCATTCCCCGTTGAGCTCACCCTTTCGGGCGTTGAGGCCGCAGACAAGGCAGCACCTACCGAAATTGCCGAAGTGCTTACCACTCTCATTGGCAACATGGTAGTTAACCCTGTTGATGCGCTTCTCAATGCAAACTATATCGGCATCCTGGTTTGGGCAGTTCTTCTGGGTATCGCAATGCGCTACACCACCGAACCCACCAAAGACTTCTTTGCGAATATGTCGCACGTTATCTCTATCGTTGTTCGCTGGATTATCACGTGCGCTCCGTTCGGCATCATGGGTCTTATCTACACCTCTGTTTCTCAAAACGGCCCCGAGATCTTCATCGAATACGGCCAGCTGCTCCTTGTTCTTCTGGGTGCCATGTTCTTCATCTGCCTCGTCGTGAACCCGCTGCTGGTGTTCATCAACATTCGCAAGAACCCCTACCCCATCGTATTCCGCTGCATAAAAGACTCCGGCATGTACGCCTTCTTTACTCGCAGCTCTGCCGCTAACATCCCCGTAAACATGGAGCTGTGTAAGCGTCTTGGTATTCGCAAGGACACTTACTCTGTTTCCATCCCGCTGGGTGCCACCATCAACATGGCTGGCGCTGCCATTACCATTACCGTAATGGCTATGGCTGCTGCACACACCATGGGCATTGCCATCAACCCCGTTACTGCTGGCATCCTCTGCGTTCTGGCTGCAGTTAGCGCCTGCGGTGCTTCCGGTGTTGCCGGCGGCTCCCTGCTTCTTATTCCGCTGTGCTGCTCCTTGTTCGGCATCAGCAACGATATCGCCATGCAAGTTGTGGGAGTTGGCTTCGTAATCGGCGTTATTCAGGACTCTGTTGAAACGGCCCTTAACTCCCTTTCCGACGCGCTGTTCACCGCTACCGCCGACTACAAGGAACGCCTTGAAGCTGGTGTGCCCTTCCAGGTTGGCAAAGATGCAGACGAATGGAAGCCTTCTACAGCTGAGTAGTTCCCTGCCAACAATAGGCCTAAGGCATAAAACGGGTGCTCGAGAGTATCGAGCACCCGTTTTTTATTTCCGCAAGGCAAGGTTAAAACTAGTCGAATCTACTGCAAGCTCCTCCCCAATGAGCAAAGAACCCAAGTGCATGCAGAAAGCCAATAACCGACAGGTAAGTTAAGAACTAATAGTCTAACTCCCCGCCATCGCGGAGTACCTGCATCATGTCTCGCGTTAACGAATAGTCTTCGTCACAAGGAAGCTTATCTCTATCTATCCACTCGGCGCTCTCTAACTCATGATCGTCGAGCTTGATACTATTCGAGCCATCAAGCTCGCAAAAGAAACCGAAGAGCAGTGACGAGGAAGGAGGCCACGGCTGACTTTTGTAATAGCGAAGATTCTTCACCCTAAGCCCCACTTCCTCCATTACTTCCCGGTGAACAGTCTCTTCGACTGTTTCTCCCATCTCGCAGAACCCGGCGATAAGGGCATAGCGCTTGTATTCACGGTTCGCGTAACGGGACACAAGAACCTTGTTGCGCTGCGTATCGACGATACCCACAATTACCGCCGGAAAGAGCTTAGGGAATTCCATAGCGCCACATTGAGGACATCGCACCATGCGCTCCACCATGTCGTGTACCAATGGAGTTCCGCAACGGCCACAGAATCTACGCGTCGCATACCAAGCGTCGTATTCGAAACCCACTAATCCAGCAAATGCCCTATGCTTCGGACCGAATTGCTTGAGCTGAGAAATTGGCATGAATTGCCATTTTGTTTGAGCGCATAGATCGTCTGTGCAGCCAATACAGCGACCTTCAATTAATTCATCGAGAACGTTGCAATCTGTCTCGCAACGAAAGTAACCGGTATCTCCAACCGTGAATAGGAAAACCGCTTCAGGCGTCATTCCGTCAGCTCGCTGAATTATTTCCGCAGAATCAGAAACCACCGCGCCGATACTGTTAAGCATCTCAAATGTCGGAAAGCGCAACGTACCCTCCCTGGCTTCCCCTGAAGCGTTCTGAGGGGTGGTATCAACTGACACAAGAACAGAAGAGCCTCGATATACAAGAACCCTGTCAGTAGGCTCTGGATTGATCCATGCAAAATCATTGCAAAATGAATAAGGCGCTATATCCTGCAGCATTGGTACCTCCTTGACGTACCAACTTAGCGTACACCCTTGCCCTTAAGATAGCGACAAAAGAAAAGCCCTGGAACGCAACAGCAATTCCAGGGCAAAAAAGAACCGCTCCGAAGAGCGGTTCTTTGCTAAACAGCCTATGCCTGAGCGAAGATCTCGATCTGGTCGCCTTCAGCAACCGTAACCATGGCCTTCTTCCAGGTGCGGGTCTTACCAAGCTGATAGCGAACGCGCTTCGGCTTGGGCTTAACGTTAATGGTGTTAACCTTAACGACCTTTACATCGAAGATGGCTTCGATTGCCTGAGCAATCTCGATCTTGTTAGCAGACTTTGCTACTTCGAAGGTATAGACATTGTTTTCCATGCCTTCATAAGAGTGCTCCGAAATGATCGGGCGAATGATTACCTCGCGGGGATCCTTCATTATGCAAGCACCTCCTCGATGCGGGTCAGGGCAGCGTCAGTAAGAACGAGTGCCTTGTTATCGATGAAGTCGAGCGTGTTGAGCTCGGAAACGCCGATCACGCGAACCTTGGAAAGGTTGCGGAAAGACAGGAAGGTGTTCACCTCGTCATCAGGAACGATGATGGTAACGCGACCCTCAAGACCGAGGTTCTTCAGTACTTCGGCAGCCTGCTTGGTAGAAGGCTTCTCGAAGGAAAGCTGATCAACAACAACGATCTCGCCGTCGGCAAGCTTAGCGGAGAGCGCATAGCCAGCTTTACAACCTTGGCAGGTACCTTGAAGGCATAAGAGCGGGGATGAGGACCGAATACGGTGCCGCCGCCTGCCCATTGAGGAGCACGGATCGTACCCTGACGAGCACGGCCAGTACCCTTCTGGCGCCAAGGCTTCTTGCCGCCACCACGAACCTGACCGCGGGTCAGGGTGTCGTGGGTTCCCTGGCGCCTTGCAGCGCGCTGGGAGCGAACCACTTCGTGCATAACATGCACGTTAGGCTCAATCTCGAAGACTGCTGCGGAAAGTTCGGCGTCTTTGACCTTCTTGCCGCTCGCGTCCTTCATTTCAATAGTTGCCATAATTTATAAACTCCTTCGCACCGTTCTTACGCCATGCGAACGCGAACTACGCCATTCTTGCCGCCGGGAACTGCACCCTTGAGCATGATGAGGTTCGCCTCTTCGTCAACGCGGATTACTTCAAGGTTCTTGGTCGTAACGGTATCGCAACCCATGTGACCCGGAAGGCGAACGCCCTTGAACACACGGGAAGGATATGCGCACTGGCCAACGGAACCGGGAGCACGATGGAAGTGTGCACCGTGTCCGCCAGGGCCGCCTGCGAAGTTGTAACGACGCATAACACCTGCGAAGCCCTTACCCTTAGAAGTACCGGTTACGTCTACCTTCTTCACCTCAGCGAATGCGGCAACGGTAACTTCTTCGCCAATAGCATGCTCGGAAGCATCCTCTACGCGAACCTCGCGGAGATGGCGAACAGGCTCAACGCCCTGCTTGGCGAAATGGCCAGCCATGGGCTTGTTGACCTTCTTTTCCTTGATGGCGCCGAAGCCGAGCTGAACTGCTTCGTAACCATCGGTAGCAGCGGTCTTAACCTGGCATACCTTGTTGGGGCCTGCCTTGATAACCGTAACAGGCGTAACCTGGCCGTCTTCGTCGAAGAGCTGGGTCATGCCGATCTTGGTACCGTAGATAGCGTTAATCATTCAGTATCACACTCCCCTACAGCTTGATCTCGATGTCAACGCCAGCAGGAAGATCGAGACGCATCAAGGAATCAACCGTGGAAGGGGTCGGATCCAGGATATCGATCAGGCGCTTATGAGTGCGCATTTCAAACTGCTCGCGAGAGTCCTTGTTTACGTGCGGACCCTTAACTACGCAATAAAGGTTGCGCTCGGTCGGCAGCGGAATAGGACCGGAAACCTTAGCACCCGTCTTCTGAGCGGTGTCTACGATGAGCTTGGTGGACTGATCCACGATCTCATGATCGTAACCCTTCAAGCGGATGCGGATATTCTCTTTAGCCACTTTTACCTCCATAGTGAGCGGTGGGAAAGCTTTGAGCCCGAGGGCTTAAGCGTTGCCACCAGCCTTGCTGATAATCTCTTCTGCCACGTTCTTGGGCACAGGCTCGTAGGTGTCGAACTGCATGGTGTACGTAGCACGACCCTGAGTGCCACTGCGCAGGTCGGTTGCATAACCGAACATCTGGCTCAGCGGAACCTTAGCAGAGATGCAAACTGCGTTGCCACGCTGCTCCTGGCCCTGGATGAGACCACGGCGGCTGGGGATATCGCCCATAACGAAGCCGGTGTACTCTTCAGGAGTCTCAACCTCAACAGCCATAACAGGCTCGAGGATAACAGGATCGGACTTCTTCAGTGCATCCTTGATTGCCATAGAACCAGCAACCTTAAATGCAGCTTCGGAGGAGTCTACATCGTGGTAAGAACCGTCGATGAGCTCAACCTTGATGTCCTCAACAGGGTAACCAGCCAGAACACCAGAGTTGAGTGCTTCCTGAATGCCCTTGTCGATAGCGGGGATGTATTCCTTGGGAACTACGCCGCCAACGATCTTGTTCTCGAAGACATAGCCAGCGCCAGCTTCCTGCGGATACATGTTGATGATGGCATGACCATACTGACCACGACCACCGGACTGACGAACGAACTTGCCCTCAGCGTTGAGTACTTCATGGCCAGGACGCTCACGGTAAGCAACCTGGGGCTTACCAACGTTAGCCTCAACCTTGAACTCGCGGAGCAGACGGTCAACGATGATCTCGAGGTGAAGCTCACCCATGCCAGCGATGATGGTCTGACCGGTTTCATGGTTGGTGGAAACGCGGAACGTCGGGTCTTCCTCAGCGAGCTTCTGAAGAGCGATGCTCATCTTGTCCTGCTCTGCCTTGGTCTTAGGCTCAACAGCAATGTCGATAACAGGATCAGCGAACTGCATGGACTCGAGAATGATAGGAGCGTTCTCGTCGCAGAGCGTGTCACCGGTGGTGGTGTTCTTCAAACCAACTACAGCAACAATGTCGCCAGCAGAGCAAGTGTCAACATCGATACGGTTGTTGGAGTGCATCTGCAGAAGACGACCGATGCGTTCTTTCTTGTCCTTAGAAGCGTTTACCACGTAGGAGCCGGAGTCAAGAGTACCGGAGTATACACGCAGGTAAGTAAGCTTGCCAACAAACGGGTCGGTCATGATCTTGAATGCCAAAGAAGAGAAGGGAGCCTTCGGATCGGAAGGACGCTCGTCTTCTTCGCCAGTCTCGGGGTTGGTGCCCTTAATAGCAGGAACATCAATAGGAGAAGGCATGTAATCGACAACAGCGTCGAGAAGCTCCTGAACACCCTTGTTCTTGTACGAAGAACCTACGAATACAGGATGGAGCTTGCAAGCGATGGTGCCCTTGCGGATAGCAGCCTTGAGTTCCTCAACGGAAACTTCCTCTTCCATGAGGACCTTTTCCATCAGGTCGTCGTCGCAGTCTGCAGCTGCTTCGAGGAGTTCCTGATGGTAGAGCTCTGCGTCTTCCTTGAACTCAGCAGGAATCTCGTCCATGGGCTCAGGGTAGGTCATGCCCTTGTCGTCGGCCTTGAAGTCCCATGCGGTCATGGTAACCAGGTCGATTACGCCCCAGAAGTTGTCCTCAGCGCCCATGGGCATCTGAGCAGCAACAGCAGGTGCATCAAGACGGTCGCGCATGGTCTGAATTGCATGGAAGAAGTCAGCGCCAACACGGTCGTACTTGTTGATGTAGGCAATGCGGGGTACACCATAGCGGTCAGCCTGACGCCATACGGTTTCGGACTGAGGCTGTACGCCGGCAACTGCGTCGAATACAGCCACGGAGCCGTCGAGTACGCGCAGGGAGCGCTCTACCTCAGCGGTGAAGTCAACGTGGCCGGGGGTGTCGATGATCTGGAAGCGGTATTCCTGACCATCCTTCTTCCAGAAGCAGGTGGTAGCTGCAGCGGTAATGGTTACGCCACGCTCCTGCTCCTGAACCATCCAGTCCATGGTAGCTGCGCCATCATGAACCTCACCGATCTTGTGCGTCTTGCCCGTGTAGTACAGGATACGCTCGGTAGTGGTGGTCTTACCGGCATCGATGTGAGCCATGATGCCGATGTTGCGAGTATGCTCCAGAGAAGTCTTAGCCATTATTCCTTCTCCTACCAACGATAGTGCGAGAATGCACGGTTGGATTCTGCCATCTTGTAGAGGTCTTCGCGCTTCTTGATGGATGCGCCGGTGTTTTCGGCTGCGTCCATGATTTCGCCTGCGAGACGCTCCTTCATGGTGTTTTCCTTGCGCTTGCGGGAGAAGTCAACCATCCAGCGAATAGCGAGGGTGGTTGCGCGGCGGGAGTTAACCTCCATGGGTACCTGGTAGGTAGCGCCACCAACACGCTTGGGCTTAACCTCGAGCGTGGGGCGGATGTTTTCCATTGCCTTCTTGAATACGGTCAGGGCGTCCTGGCCGGTCTTCTCTGCAACGATGTCGAATGCATCGTAAACGATACCTTCTGCGGTAGACTTCTTACCGTCAAGCAACACCTTGTTGATCAGCTGCGTGACCAAACGGTTGTTGTACTTAGCGTCCGGCTGCGTTTCGCGGCGGACTGCTGCTGCACGACGCGGCATATATCTTCCTTTCGGTTTATGCGACTAACTGAATCGCGAGGGTTACTTAGTTCTTGGGCTTCTTAGCGCCATAGCGGCTGCGTGCCTGACGACGGCTGTCGACAGCTGCACAGTCGAGAGCAGCGCGGATGATCTTATAACGAACACCAGGAAGGTCCCTTACACGACCGCCGCGGATAAGCACCATGGAGTGCTCCTGGAGGTTGTGACCTTCGCCGGGGATGTATGCGGTAACTTCCATGCCGTTTACGAGACGGACACGAGCAACCTTACGAAGTGCCGAGTTAGGCTTCTTAGGGGTGGTGGTGTACACGCGGGTGCAAACGCCACGCTTCTGGGGGTTGCCCTTGAGCGCCGGGGTCTTCTGCTTGTCGACCTGCTTGGCGCGGCCCTTACGGACCAACTGATTGATAGTAGGCAAAGCTTCAGCTCCTTTTCTTTACTATCACTTACTAACTTTGCTTTCTGTGCGTTCTGCAGATACGCACGCGAAAACATACGTTTCTACCCGAAACGCGAAAATGAACTTTATCACCGGGTATATACCTTGTCAAACGCCACGCACCCGGGCGTATCTATCTCTTCACAATCCGTTTTCGCTGGTAAATGAGCGATTAATGTATCGGCGCTCAGTAATTCCCTTCCATTTTTCAAATAATTCTGGACTTTTTTATCCGATGCGAGAAGAGCTATTTACCGCTTATAGATGCCGAACGGCAAAACATTCCCGAAACCATTCCGAAACACAAGCCTGCGTGTACAATACAGGCATCGAAACAACGCAGCTCCGACGCGCGCTTCGCCTTCAAGGTGCAGCGCGTTACTTATATATAGTAAGGAGCTGCACAACGTAAGAGAAAGAAGGGGAACATGAAGAATACTGTTGCCACATTCAAGAAGATGAAGAATGAGGGCACCAAGATCTCTATGTTGACTGCTTACGACTACTCCACCGCAAAGTTGGTTGACGAAGCCGGAATCAATTCGATCCTTGTCGGAGATTCCCTGGGCATGGTTATGCTCGGCTACGAAGATACACTTTCGGTAACGATGGAAGACATGATCCATCACACCGCCGCCGTAGCCCGCGGCGCTAAGAATGCGCTTGTCGTCGGTGACATGCCATTCATGAGCTACGAGGTATCGGTCGAACAGGCTGTTATCAACGCCGGTCGTCTGATGAAGGAAGGGCGCGCCAACGCGGTAAAGCTCGAAGGCGGTGTGCGCGTTGCCGAGCAGATCAAGGCCATCACCAAGGCGGGCATTCCCGTATGTGCCCATATTGGCCTTACGCCTCAGTCGGTCAATGCTTTCGGTGGCTTCAAGGTACAGGGCAAAACAGCTGAAGCGGCCCAACAGATGGTCAAAGATGCCTTGGCCGTCCAGGAGGCAGGCGCATTCGCCGTTGTGCTGGAATGCGTTCCCGCAAAGCTTGCCGCTATCATCTCCGAAAAGCTCGACATCCCCACCATTGGCATTGGCGCAGGTGCAGGTTGCGACGGCCAGGTTCTGGTCTATCAGGACATGCTCGCCTTGTTCAGCGATTTTAAACCTAAATTCGTAAAGCACTTCGGCAATATTGGCCCGCAAATGACCGCCGCTTTCAAGGCATACGACGAAGAAGTCAAGGCTGGCACCTTCCCTTCAGAAGAGCACACCTTCAAGATCGACGAAGAAGCCCTGGAAAAACTTTACTAACCCAAAGAAAAGGCTGAGAGCAAACTCGGCCTTTTCTTTTAAAGAGCGTTATCCTAGTACCAACGGAAGTCAAACGAGGGATTGCATATACGTCAGCGAGCGGCGCATCCAATAAGATAGATTGCCCCGAAAAAGGAGCGAAGCGTACTTCGTACGTGAGCGACGATTGAGGGGCAAGATGCTTATTGGGGTGCCGCACAGCGTAAGGACGTCTTGTGCGATCCTTCGTCGTTCGACAGAACGACGAAAGGAAAACAATGAAAATCATCACCACTGTTGCCGAAATGAAGGCACAGGTCGCTGAATGGAAGGCTGAGGGGCTCACCATCGGTCTTACGCCCACCATGGGCGCTTTGCACGAAGGTCATATGTCGCTGATGGAGCGTGCCGTAAAGGAATGCGACCGCGTAGTTACCAGCGTCTTCGTGAACCCCATTCAGTTCGGCCCCAACGAAGACTACGACAACTACCCCCGCGACCTAGAACACGATGCTGCTATCGCAGAATCAAAGGGTGTTGACGTGGTGTTCCATCCCGAGCCCGAAGAGATGTATCCCAAGAACTACAACACCTATGTAGTTATGGAAACTCTGACCGACACGCTTTGCGGCGCAAAACGCCCCGGCCACTTCCGCGGCGTATGCACGGTTGTTAACAAGCTGTTCAACATCGTGCAGCCCGACAAGGCATTCTTCGGCCAGAAGGATGCCCAGCAGCTTGCCATCATCAAGCGCATGGTTGCCGACCTCAACATGAACGTGAAGGTATACGGCTGCCCCATCGTTCGCGAAGAAGATGGTCTGGCAAAAAGCTCGCGCAACAGCTATCTTTCCGCAGAAGAGCGCAAGGCAGCACTGTGCCTTTCCCGCTCCATCTTTGCAGCACAGGATCTTATTGAAGGTGGCGAGCGCAATGCGGATATCGTTCGCACTGCCGTTCGCGAAATCATCGAGGCAGAGCCATTGGCGCAGATCGACTACATCGAGGTAGTTGACTTGGGCAACATGCAGCCCGTTGATTCGCTCGGCGAATCTGGCCTGGTTGCTATTGCCGTTTATATCGGAAAAACTCGCCTTATCGACAATTACTTGTTCGATTTTGACGAATAAGCTTGCACACAGCGCAATATTGCGCAAGAATACGGCAGGTTATGCGCAACCGCGCATAATGGCTACTACGCAGTGAAACCTCGAGTGGAACATCATGCGAAGAAGGAAGGTTCAAACCTTATGCTGCTGAATGTGCTTAAGGGCAAAATTCATCGTGCAACCGTCACCCAGGCGGAACTTGATTACATCGGCTCCATCACCATTGACTCTGAACTGATGGAAGCAGCCGGCATCCAGGAATACGAACTGGTTACCATCTCCGATTGCAACAATGGCAATCGCCTTGAAACCTATGTTATTGCCGGCGAGCCTGGCAGTGGCGTAATCTGCCTGAATGGCGCAGCTGCCCACTTGGTTACCGTAGGCGACAAGGCAATCATCATGAACTATTGCCAGATGACTCCCGAAGAGTTCGCCGATCCGGAGCATGCGCCTCACGTGGTATTTGTAGACGACAACAACAAGATCAGCCGTCTTACCCGCTACGAAAAGCACGGCAAGCTGGAAGACTTGAAGTAAGCACAAGCACTTCCCTACCGAAACGAAACGGGCACCCAATCGGGTGCCCGTTTTTTGTTGCCTTGGAATCCGAATGCGAGTGTCATTCTGATGAGTGCGGAGGGAATTGAAAAGGGCTAAGCGTAGATCTTTGTCTCATGCTTAGCCCTTTGAAATTTCCCTACGCCGCCAGAATGGCGCGCAACGTCGTAACGTCTCCTATGACAGAGGCGGAATAACCTGCTTCTTGCGAGACAGGATGCCGTCTACCCATTCAGCCTTCGTAGCGTCGATACCGAATGCTTCGGATACGGGAGCAACGTCGCCTTCGCAGATGAACTTGGAGCCCTCGTTGAAGATGTCGGTAACAAGCAGAAGAGCAAACTTGTAGCCGTTTTCGGCAACCTTCTGGCGCAGGAACTCGCGGTATTCGGCCTCGCGCTCCATGGCAACATCGAGCGTTACCGTTTCGTGCTGGGCAACCATGTATACGTCGTCGCCCTTCTTGAATTCCTTGGAGTCGTGCGTGCACAGCTCTTCAACGGAAAGATCGTTGTCGCCGCCGCGCATCTTAAATACCTCAAGACCGAATTCGGCAGGCTTCTTGCCAATGATGGCACCAAGCTTTTCTGCCTGAACCAAGTCGTAATCAGTGCAGGTGGGGCTCTTGGTAATTACGGTATCGGTCATAATCGCGGAAAGAAGCACCGTAGCAATAGCAGGGGTTACCTCAACACCAAGCTGCTCATAGAGCTTGGTTACGATAGTTGCCGTAGAGCCAACGGGGATGTTCAGGTACAGGATGGGGTTGCCGGTAACCACATCGCCAGCGATGCGATGATGGTCTACAACCTCAACGATTTCAGCATCGGCAATGCCGTCAACCATCTGGGTGGACTCGTTATGGTCAACCAGGATAACCTTGTCGCCTTCGCCAACCTTTTCGATAAGCTTCGGAGCGGGCAGGCCAACCTGCTCAAGGATAGTTGCGGATTCCTGAGGAAGCGGGCCCAGGCAGCAGGCAACATATTCTGCCTCCGGCTCAGCCTTCTTTGCCTCAAGGGCGTTCTTCAAATATGCGTAGCTCACCGCTGCTGCGATGGAGTCGTTGTCTGGGTTCTTATGACCTACGATAAAAACCTGGTTAGCCATGTAGCCTCCTCAACAAGCGCGCTTCGGTGCGCGCAAACGTGTAGAACTTATCTATTGTAACGCGAAATGAAAGAAGGCCGCACGTTTACGTGCAGCCTTCGCCAAAAGCCTTCTAGAACATTTGTCGTCCAGCTCCTTCGCAGCATCAACCGATCTTTACTATAGGTGCGTAGTCCTTCAGCAGTTTCTTGGTTTGGCCGGTGCGACTGAAGCGTACATGCAGCGTATCGCCGTCCACCTTGGTGATGGTGCCACGGCCAAACACCTTGTGGTCGACCGTATCGCCCTTGGTAAACGTCATCTTCGCTGCCGCCTTCTTCTGGGCTTCGGGCTTCACCGCAGGGCGCGTCTGCTGACGAGGGCGCGACCCTGAAGCGCTCGACTGACCGAACACACGACCGCCGCCCGCCTCGGAACCAGAGCCGGCAATGCCGCGACGGCTACCGCGCTTTTCCCAGCCAGAACCAGAGAATCCAGCAGAGCCCATTCCGATGCCCTTGCGCAATTCAAGCGGAATTTCACCGATGAAGCGCGAAGGCGGGTTGGCGCTTGACTGACCGAAAATCTGTCGCGTGAAGGCGTTGGTAAGGTAGAGCTTCTTGCGCGCACGGGTGATGGCAACGTAAGCCAAGCGGCGTTCTTCTTCCAAGCCCTGCGAATCTTGGGACGAATTTCCGTGAGGGAACAGCGATTCTTCCATGCCCGCCACAAATACACAGTCGAATTCCAGGCCCTTTGCGGCATGGATGGTCATCATGGTGATGGCTTCGCCGTCTTCCGCCACCGTATCCATATCGGTACGCAGCGTTACCCATTCCACGAAGTCAGGCAAGGAATTTGCCTGGAAGGTGCGCACGGGCGGCTCGTCGTCTGCCTCAGGCGCGTCTTCTGCCGTAGGAGGCTCGAACAGTGCATCGGCATCGTCGTGCGTTTGGGCGTATTCGTCTACTACGCCGAAGAGCTCCTGAATGTTCTCGATGCGACCGGCAGCATCGTCGGAGTTTTCCGCTTCAAGGACACGAATAAGTCCTGCCTTGTCTACGATGGCCTCAACCACCTTGCGAAGATCGCCGGCATAGCCCTGGGCCTCGTGGATAAGCGCCACGAATTCCGCAATGGCCTTGCGCGTTGCGGAGCGAATTTGATCGTCGGCAATGCACAGCTCGGCAGCCTGCAAGAACGTAATACCCGTTTCGCGAGCAACGTAATCGATGTGCTCTACCGTGGTTTTGCCGATGCCGCGCTTGGGCACGTTGATAACGCGATGAGCGGCAACGTCGTTGGCGGGATTGACCACCAGATTCAAGTACGCCATTACGTCGCGGATTTCCGCGCGATCGAAGAAGCGCGTACCGCCGATAAGCCTATACGGCACACCGGCGCGCATCAGCATATCTTCAAGCATACGGCTCTGCGCATTGGTGCGGTAGAACACCGCAATTTGGTTGTACGACATGCCTTCGCCGTGCTGATGCTCGATTTCCGATGCAATCCAACGACCTTCATCTCGTTCGTCGGTTGCGCTGTACACCGAGATTTTGTCGCCCGCAGGCTTTGAGGTGAACAGCTTCTTGGGCTTGCGCGTAAGGTTATTGGCAATTACCGCATTTGCTGCCGCCAGAATATTGCCCATGGAACGGTAGTTTTCTTCCAGCTTCACCACGCGGGCTTCGGGGTAATCCTTCTCGAAATCGAGAATATTGCGCAGGTCAGCGCCACGCCACGAGTAAATTGACTGGTCGTCGTCGCCTACTACCATGATGTTCTTATGCGCTGCCGCCAAGAGCCGGGTAAGCACATACTGAGCGTGGTTGGTGTCCTGATATTCGTCCACCATCAGGTAACGGAAACGGTTCTGATAGGCAGCCAACACATCGGGGTGGTTCTTCAACAGAAGCCAGGTGTACAGCAGCAAGTCGTCGAAGTCGAAGGCATTTAGCTGACGCAGGCGCTCCTGTAGGCGCGTGTACACGCGCGCAGCCACCTGGCCTACCTGGTCGGATGTCTTTTCGGCAAACACTTCTGCCACCTGCAGGTCGTTCTTTGCCTGCGAAATACGGTTACGGAGCGCAGGGATGGGATAGCGCTTTTTGTCGATGTTGAGCTCATCCATGATCTGTTCGACCAGGCGCTTTGAATCGCTGTCATCATAGATGGTGAAGCCCTTGGCGAACCCTACGCGCTCGCAGTCGGTGCGCAAGATACGCACACACATGCTGTGGAAGGTGGAAACCCACATGCCACGCGCGCCGCCACCGATAAGGCTCTGCAGACGCTCGCGCATTTCAGCAGCGGCCTTATTGGTAAACGTGATGGCCATAATCTGCCAAGGGGCAACGTTCAGATCTTCCACCAAATGGGCAATGCGATGGGTAAGTACGCGGGTTTTACCGGAACCGGCACCCGCCAAAACCAACAGAGGGCCTTCCGTGCACAGCACCGCTTCGCGCTGAGGGCCATTCAGGGTATCAAGATCGATGGGCATGCAATTCGTCCTAACACAACAAACCGCACAGGCTTTAAGGCCTGCGCGGCACTCACGTTTTATTTCGGGTTGCTATTCTACCGCGCCAAGCGGCAATGCCCCACCCTATCCGCAGTATCCCTACGGTTTGTTCGAATGGGACTAACTCCTGCGATGGGGGCAAACAACCGCAGACACGACATAACCCACTACGAGAATTAGGCCAAGAAACATTTGGAAAAGAGCGTAGTAGATCCAACCGTATACGCTGCCATGGACGAAAAGCGAATAGGTCATGGTGAATCCGACAAAAGCAACTAGTGATATGACACCTGCGAGCAAAAGCAGCTTTCGAGAGTCCGATTGTTTTGCGAGGTAAAGAAGCGAAACGACGAACACCGCGGCAAACACGATGCTAACAAGAACCTCAGCAACCGTGCTGGCGAACATAGCCGATGGGTCGAACTTAAATTGAGCTTCCCCGCGAAAATCCCGGTTGGCCTGGAGAACCCAGGGCATGACAAAACCCAAGAACAGCGAAACCAACACAGCAACAACTCGCGATTGTACGTTCTTCGAAAGGCGCATTTTCTTCCTTTCTCCCGGAAGGATATGAGCGACCTTAACATTGTTTTGGCTGATAAGGCTTGAAAAACGTCCTGATTGAACAGAATTTTCGCCCTGCGGCAAGCATCTAAAAAGATGGGGCTTTTGGCGCATTTCACTTTGCTTGCAAATTGTCCGAAAGCACTAAAAGCATCAGTCCCTATTTGACAGTTCCTTCACCCAAAAACAAAAAACGCCCGAAAGGGCGTTAATGGACTCACATTATCGGACGTAACAGCGAGCGGGATTCTGGCGAGCACAGATGCCGCGAAAGACCGTGCCAGGCGTGCTTCGCACGTCCAGCGGGCTTGGAGCGGCAGCTGTGCCGTCAGAATCCCGCGCAGCGTCATAACGTCTCATGCGAGAGTTGCGCTAATCGTAGATCAGCGCAACCTAGACGATCTTCTTGCCGAAAACTGCGGCGATCTCGCGCAGCTGGGCTACCAGTTCGGTGAACTGAGCAGGCGTAAGCTGCTGGGGGCCATCGGAAAGCGCTTCAGTGGGGTTCGGGTGAACTTCAATCATGATGCTGTCGCAACCAGCGGCGACGGCGGCATATGCCAAAGAAGGCACCAAGTCGCGTACTCCAGCGGGATGCGAAACATCCACGCAAATAGGAAATATCGACTGCTTGTGAATAACCGGAACAGAAGAAATATCAAGCGTGAAGCGCGTAGCGGTTTCGAAGGTGCGCAAGCCGCGCTCGCACAGCACGATGTTGTCGTTGCCGCCCATGGTCAGATACTCCGTAGCAGAAAGCCACTCGGAAATACTGCCCGCAAGGCCGCGCTTCAGCAACACCATCTTGTGGGACTGGGCGGTAACCTTGCCAACATTCTTTAGCAAGCTGAAATTCTGCATGTTGCGAGCACCGATCTGAAGACCGTCAACATAGGAATGCACCATTTCGCAATGGGCGGAGTCCATTACCTCGGTGAGGGTTTTCAGGCCGTACTTTTCAGCTCCAGCCTTCATGATCTGCAAGCCTTCTTCGCCCAGACCCTGGAACGAATGGGGGTTCGTGCGGGGTTTGAAGGCGCCACCGCGAATCCAGGTAAGGCCAAGGCCGGCAATGCATTCGGCAACTTCATTGAACTGCTCTTCAGATTCAACAGAGCAGGGACCAGCGTAAAGGGTGATCTCGTTAGTGCGAGTGCCGTAATTGGGGAGTGAGGAAAGTGGATTAATCACGGGAGGGTACCTCTTTCATAACCTTAAGGATTCCGCGATAGATCTCAGTAAGGTTTTCGTTATACAGAGGGCCCTCGTTGTACGTTGCAACGCGCGCAAAGATCTCTTCCTCGCGTTTCGGGTCATACAAACCCATGTGGGCATCGGGCTTAAGGGCTCGGATGTCCAAGGAATGACCGGCTCGCTCATTCAGAAGAGCGACGAGCTTTTGATCGATTGCGTCGATCTCGGCACGATGCTTCTCGATTTCCTCGAATGCCTCGTTCTTTTCCGACATCTCATACTCCTTTCACGAAAAGACGGTAAGCGCACCCTATAGGCGCTGTTAGCCTATGATAACAAAACGCCAGGCCAATAAGCCTCCTTGCGCCGCTATTACCCGAATTGGGCATTATTGAAACAAGCTGGAAACATAGAACCCGTTCATACGAAAAACGGCCCCGAGGGGCCGTTAGAGCAGTTCTATTTTCGTGCTGGATCGTTGATGGCCGCTATAGCCAATAACGCGATGGAAACCATGATGCCGAACTGGCCGAAGAATACATCGCCCCTCCCTACCACATAGGAAGCGAGCGCCACCAATATAATGACAAGCGCAGCATAATTGCAGTAACGGGAAATGCACTTATTGGACCGTTCCCGCAACTGCTCCTTTTCCTCTTCGGAAAGAGCTTTGCGTCGAGTATGTTTTCTTCCTTTGCTCATGGTTTAAGGATACCATTCAACGCCTTAGAAAATACCAAGGGCCTTAGTGCCAAAGTAACCCAACACAACCAAGCCAACAAATATGCGGTACACACCGAAAACGGTGAAGTCGTTCTGCTTGATGTAGCCCATCAAGAAGCGGATGGCGATCATACCCATGGCGAAAGCTGAAACAATACCAACCACCAGGACCGCAATTTCAACCTGCGTCATGGCAATGCCCGCCAAGAAGAACTTGACAGCTTTAACCATACCCCAGCCAAACATTACAGGGATGGCCAAGAAGAACGTGAATTCTGCCGCAGCAGTACGAGAGCAGCCGCACAACATACCGCCGATGATGGTGGCGCCCGAACGGCTGGTGCCAGGAACGATTGCCAAAACCTCAAAGAAGCCGATCTTCAGAGCGGTTTTCCAATCCATGTCATACGGATCAGTGATGCGGAACAGGGCGCTTTCAACCGACTCGGGGTCGGAAGCGTCGATTTTACGGGCGTGCTTGCCGCGCGGCTGCTCCGCCGATTCGATAACCTCGCGAGCGCGCTTGCGGTTGTGCGCTTCCAGGACAATGAAGATGATGCCATACAAGATAAGCATGGCGGCAACGGTATAGGCGTTATAGAAATGGTCGTGAACCCAGTCGTCCAGGGCAAGACCCAAAGCTGCAGCAGGAATACTGCCGATAACAACCATGCCCCACATGTGCCATGTGTTGCGGCGCTCGGTTTCGTCCTTTGTACGCGAAACGGGATTCAGCTTATGCCAGAAGGTAACCACAACCGCCATGATGGAACCAATCTGGATAACCACCAAAAACAGCTCCAGGAACTTATCGCTTACATTGAGCTTCACGAATTCGTCGACCAAAATCATATGACCTGTCGAGGAAATAGGGAGCCATTCGGTGATGCCCTCGGTGATACCGAGCAGCAACGCCTTTAAGGCTTCAACAAGAATGTCAGGCGACATGCGCTTCCCTTCCGTAGAGTGCTTGATGCAATTTGCCTAGCAATGAACGACAAACAGCAAACTACCCACGCAACGGTGGGTAGATGGTTTTCATCGTACGCGAACGCACGGTGCTGCGGTAGTTTTTCATAAAAGACCCACCTACACCACGCTCACCTGGGGTTTTATATATTACCTGCAGAATCAGCAAATTTTTTCAAAAAGGGGCTTGACGGAGAGTGTCCCGATCCGTAATATACTGATTCGCGCCTTGGCAAAGGGTAACACCACCGAGGAAGCGATGCGAAAGCAACGCACAACTCATTGGGGTGTCGTCTAATGGTAGGACAGCGGTTTCTGGTACCGTATGTGAGGGTTCGACTCCTTCCACCCCAGCCAATATGCGCTCATGGCCTCGTCGTCTAGCGGTTTAGGACGCCGCCCTCTCAAGGCGGAGATCGTCGGTTCGAATCCGATCGAGGCTACCAAGTGTTCAGCCTGCAACTTCGGTTGCAGGCTTTTTGTTTTCTAACCAGCAAATTTGGGTTATAGGAAAAGCGCGCTCGAGCCGTTTTGGTTCTTAGGGCCATTTCGGGCCCTAGCCATTCCTAGCCCTACCCTGAACTGCCCATATGGATACGCGACAAACTGACCAAGCACGCTTTTTGTCCTATAACCCCATTTTGTCCTATGGCCCACTTTTCCCATAGCCCCACTTCGCTGGACTTCCCGACGATGCACACGCCGTGGCCGAGTCACCCTGCCCATGGCACCGCTAAGAAGCCGTCTACGAGAGACTGAAAACAAAAATTCGACTCAAACTGCAACTTTTTTGCGATTGGCAATTGTTGCGAGCCTTCCGATCGCAGATCGAGATACAAAGCCGCAGGTAATCCGCCGCTTAGCGGCCGTTTTCACTTTGCGAGATTGAAAAATGAGCCCCTAATCGCAAAAAAGTTGCAAAGATGCCGCAATTTCTGTTTTCACGATGGGCGGATTGCTACGGCAGGAACGAGACCATACGAAAAACGCGTGAAATCCCCTAGCAAGGGCAAAAGGGCATCCCCAAAAAAAGCAAGAAGGCAAAACCACACGAGCCAGCTGGATTAACAGGGCAGACTCTGCGAAAGCGCAGGGTCCTGGCAACGGCGGCAGGGCAGAACCCGAGAAACTCGCACGAGTCCCAGCGAGGGCAAGAGGGACCCCGCAAAAACCACATGACCCCCAGCAACGGTGGCGGAGCAAATCTCACGAAGGAGGGCTACAAAACAGGGGGTCCGCAAGACAAAAATGAGGGGTTGCAATACAGATATGAGACGCAAGAAAAAGGTCCGCCGAGGCTTCGGCGGACCTTTTCAGGAACGAATTCGCTATGCGAGCGAGGGATCCCACTCCACGATGCAGCTGTTCAAGAACGGCTTGGAATCGGGAGCATCAGCGTTAACCATGCGGAACCTTGCCTCACCCTCGGCGGTCTTCCAAACCTCAGTGCGCAAACGAACGCCAGGAAGAACCGGCGAAGTGAAGCGGCACTTGAAGCGAGTCATTGCCTCGGGATGACCAGGGAACAGCAGGGAGATTGCATGGCGCATTGCCACGCCAGCGCTACTTACACCATGAGCGATAGGGCGCTCAAGGCCAGTCTGCTCGGTGTAGGACCAGTCGATGTGCTGCTGATGCCAGTCTCCCATCAAACGATACACAAGAGGCCAATTCAAGCCATAGGTTTCCTCGTAAACGAAGTCTGGCTCACGGTCGGGATACTCGACAACATCCTTCGGGGGCTGCTCGCCGCCCCAACCGCCATCATAGATGCAGCAGTCGTACGTATCCACCGTGCACAGATGCGTACCGTCGGAAGAATAGGACTTGCCTACCTGCTTGGAAAGAGATCCGCGCCCCTTACCACGATCCCAAATGGCTTCCTGGGTTACATAGGTCTCAATGTGGTCGGCCATCTTGAACGGCGCATGAAAATGAACGTCGATGCCGTAATGCAGCGATCCGGAATAATCGAAACCGTAATCAAGTGTGGTGGTCGTTTCCTCGTTAACCGTAAGCGGCACTGCGAAGATGGGCAGAACCTTAAGCTCAGGGTTTTTCGCATCGCCTTCGTTAACATAGTCCAGATCGACGCGGCCGTCCCAGCCAGCACCGCACCCCAACGCACAAATCTCCAAATCCTTGAAGGTGTAGTCGCGCACAAACGGTCCGAAGGTCTTGCCTACGATCTCAGTCGAAATAGCCATTATTACTCTCCTCTCAGATCCTCAGCTGCCTTTACGCGGCAGCATTAGCGCGAATTATGCCTACCCATCAGGGAAAGCGCATCGCTAGATATTGGTTAGTAGTGGTCAAGGCAACGAAATCAAGGGGTTTCGGCGTGCTTTTCCCACATAACGTCGGCTAACTTTGCCCAGCCGCGTTTCACTAGTGTTGTCGGCGCCAATCCGGCGCAGACATACACGGCAGGGGCTGCACCAGTTTGGTGGCGGCAAGGGCTTTGCCAGCTTGGTACCCGACTTGCGCGGCAAGGGTTGTGCCAACCTGGTACCCAGCTTGCGAGCAAGGGATGCCCCAGCCCAGGCCCAGCTTGCGCAGCAAGAGTGGAGCCACTCAAACAGACAATCAATGCCGCAACAGACGGCGCCAATCGACCATACAAGCAACCAGCAACGCAATTATTCTCAAATCAGATAATCAACCGACAGCCGTGAACTTCTCCCACTCGCTCCAAACTCCCCTCCGTTCCCTATGGCTGAATGAAAGAATGGAAAGGTACCTATTCCACTCCAAGGAGGATGACATGGAATTGCTCAAGGGAAAAACCGCAATCGTTACTGGCGGTACGCGCGGTATCGGATTCGCTATTGTTAAGGCATTTCTGGACAACGGGGCAAAAGTTGCCCTGTGCGGCTCACGCGAAGGAACGGCAAGCGCAGCCGTTGAAAAGCTGAAGGCGATCAACCCCGACTATGAGGTAATGGGCATCTGGCCCGACATGACGGATCCCGACTCCATTGCCGCAGAATTCGCGAAGGTAAACGAAGCCTTCGGCCGCATCGATATCCTTGGCAACAACGCTGGTGTTTCCGCCCGCGAGTCCCTCTACGACTACGACCCCGCCGCATTCGATAAAACCATGGCGCTCAACGTCAATGCCGTGTTCTACTGCTGCAAGGCAGTTGCACCTTTCATGCGCGCCCAGGGCGGCGGTGCCATTATCAACACAAGCTCTATGGTCAGCATCTACGGTCAGCCTTCAGGCTGTGCCTACCCTGCATCCAAGTTTGCGGTAAACGGCCTGACGAAGTCACTCGCGCGAGAGCTTGCCGCTGACCAGATTCGCGTCAACGCAGTGGCACCGGGCGTTACGCACACCGACATGGTAGATGCCCTGCCCAAAGAAGTAATTGATCCTCTTATTGCCACTATTCCGCTTGGCCGCATGGGCGAACCGGAAGACATTGCCAACGCATACGTATTCCTCGCCTCGGACATGGCAAGCTACATCTCCGGTGTGGTTCTTTCTGTAGACGGCTTGGCGCGCTCTTAACGGCAAAACCTTAACCTCAAAGCTGCTAGCTATTAAAGGAGCGGCATCCGCAGTCAACGCGGATGCCGCTCCTTTTTAATCCGAAGAGATACCTTCCTCCCCAATCACAGCAACACCCATCGGGGCATCCTCGACACTATTCATCGACGGAAACAGAGACAGGATTTTGTGAAACGGGGTGCTTGGAAAGGTCGAGGCAGATGCTGACGTACTCCCACACCAGCAAAACCATCAAGATAGTCATAACAATAAGATAGCCAATCACCGCACCAGGCAAGCCCGTGAAATCAATGAGCAAGATGGGCACGAACAGCGAAAAGCCGAAGGTGATAACGTACAGTTTCATGACCGACTTCTGGCGACGCAGCACCGTGATTACCTGATACAGGAAGTCGATAATAGCCGTTACGCCGCCTGCAGCAATCATGATGAAGCTCAAGCCCCTGAATTGCTCAAAATCGACACCGTACATGAAGCTCATGATAGGGATGCCGATCCAGCTCATAAGGAAGATAACCACCAGCGTTAGTGCGATAACCATAGCGACAATGGCCAAGATAACCAGATGGAATCGATTGCGCTTTTCGGCATCGGCCCACATCTGAGCCATGCGCACCAACAGTGGCTTGTATACAAAGCCAACCGTAAGCAGGATAGCCTGTGCGGGGAAATACAACGCGTTGAAATACAGCTGGTTGTCATAGCTGAGCGCCGTTTCCATAACGAACTTCGGCATGTTGTCGATAAGGGCATACATGAACAGCGCGATGAACACCGGGAAACACTGTTTGAAGAGGGCGATGATGCTCTGGGCGCTCTGCCTGCGCGATTTCGGTGTTTCCAACAACGCCAAGGGGAACGTAAGCACCAAGAACGTAGCAATGGCTGCCACTGCCATTGCAATACTGGAAACCCCCAGGTCACGCGTTACCAGAAGGAATAGAGAGAACACCACGAACACAACTACCGAGCGAAATGCCTGAGAGATTCCCGCAAGGTACAGCTTGTCTTTCTGCTGAAGGCGCCCTTCATACACATCAGCCAAGCCGTCGATCATCTTGTACACGCACACGCCCATGCAGATGGTGAACATCTGCTCGCTGTAACCGCGAATTCCGCAGTACACATATGCCACTGCCATCATCGCGATACACGTGATTACGCGACTGATCTGGTAGTCTGAAAACGAATGCGTTTCCTTGATGTCGGAAACTTGATAGGTACGCATGCCATAATTGCCGATGATCATCAGCAGAGTGCCGATGATGAACGCCATGGAAAACATGCCCGCCTGCTCGACACCGCACAACTGCGTTACCACAATAGTAAGGATGGGGAATACCATGCCCCACGCACCCGTGCCGATGGTGTTGCAAATATAATCACGCGTTGTTTTATGAGAAGCAAATTCTTCTTCCTGGTCGAACGACCCTTCAGAAACAACACCAAGGAGACGGTTGCACCAATTGTTAACCGCCTTTTTGACTGGATTCATCTTGCGGGGTTTGCGGGGTTTGCTATCGGGCCTCTGCCGACGCCTGCCGTTGCCGCGCGTTTCGCGGAAGGTGTCGGCAAAAGAAACCGTCGACCCCTTTTTGCTCGCCTGCTGCGCAGCAGTGCGTGCGCGTTCCCTGAAGGATTGACCGCCTTGCGTATTCTTCGCGTGTCTTCCCTGCATGCTGATAGAAGCTAGCCTTTCTTTGTGCGGCGCCGAAAGCGCAAATATCACAAACGCAGGATAACCTGCGTCCCAATAAGTATAGGTCCCTCAACTCCGCGCCGCGCTGCCCAAAGGAATGCAACAGGAAACGCGCACGGGGAATGCACGAGATTACCAGATCCTTTGCCGATATGGGAAAACGATTCCCCATTAAGTCCTATCATGGGAAGTAACCTGCGAATAACAGCACCGACATAGAAAGGAGCAAATTCATGAAAATCGGATCGGTCATCCTTGGCTTTGCGATGATATGCATCGGAATCGTCGACCTTGCCGGGCAAGCTCCCGTGCTGGGCATCCACCCTGCCGTCTGGTTCATACTAGGTGTGCTTCTTGTTTGTTCCGACTCAGCCTGGGCAAGGCTAGCAAAAAAGAAAGCCGGCAAAAACATAGGAGACGATTTAGAAAACGATGAAGACCCAACGAACCAGGAGTAGCACCCGGTCTGGTCACGCGCCCAACGCCTTCATCGCATCACACGCTGCACAATCGCCTTCCATTAAAACGTGGGGCAAATCGCATAGAGGTTTCAGCGGCGACTGCCTGAAAGTAGTTCGCAATTTGCCTTAGCTCCACGGAAGCGCCAGGTAGACGTCTCACGCATATCCACTTGGCAACAACACGCTCTCACTTGAACATACCTGCATGTGTTATCGAAAGTTCTCAGAAATGAGAACTTTTCTCATTTCTATTGACTAACGTCGTTCCGCCAATAAAATGAGACTCGTTTTCATTTTATGCACCGCCCCTCTTGGGTGACGCATTCACGCACACGAACGGAAGACAAGGCATGGCGAGCACGGGCAATACCAAGCAATACCGCACCAAACAAAAGGAGCTTATCCTTTCATGCATCCAGGCACACCAGGGTGCTTTTTTCACCAGCAAAGATATCACAAGCGCCTTGGCCGACCAGGGCACCAAAGTGGGAACCGCCACGGTGTATCGCAACCTTGAGCGTCTTGAAGAAGAGGGCATCATCGCCCGCACCAGCATCGAAGGCACATCCAGCATTTGCTACCGTTTTCTTCCTGACGCCCCTGAAGACGTGTACTTCTTCCTGAAGTGCGAAGAGTGCGGGAATCTTTCCCCTATCGATTGCGGTGAGCTGCAGAAGCTCTACGAGCATGTGATCGAGCATCATCACGTGCGCATCAACCCCACGAAAACGGTGCTGTACGGCCTGTGCGAAGCATGCCTGGCAAAGCGCGGTGAGTAGCGGATGTTCGAGCTTATCCCCCATCTTCTTGAACACGCCTTCGAAGACACCATTTATCTTGTTCCGTTTTTGCTGGTGACGTATTTTCTCCTTGAAGCCCTCGAGCACAAAGCCGGCAACCGAACCGAAGAATTGGTACAGAAAGCAGGCAAGCTCGGCCCCGCCGTGGCCGCCGTGCTGGGCGCCATCCCCCAATGCGGCTTTTCCGCCGCTGGTGCTGCGCTGTTTTCCAGCAGGGCCATCACTCTGGGCACCCTCTTTGCGGTACTGCTTTCCACGTCCGATGAAATGCTGCCGTTGTTCATCGCCGAACAGGTTGATTGGCACGTAATGGCAGGCATTGTTGGCGTAAAGGTCGCTATCGGCATGATCATGGGCTTTGCAATCGATGGAGTTTTGCGTTTCCGCCTCCATCTTGCCCAAACCAAAGCAACGCAAGAGCACAACCACGAACACGCCCGCTTCTGCAATTGCAAACACGAGCACGCCGAAGACCATGCTTTCGGACCCGACCATTGCCACAACCCCAGTTGCCATTGTGCCAGCGCGCATACTGGCTGGACCGAAATCGCAGTAAGCGCGGTTAAGCACACTCTTGAAGTCTCGATAATCGTGTTTCTTATCTCGCTCGCACTGGTTGCCGTCATGGAAGTTGCCGGAGAAGAGGCAGTTGCCACGTTCCTCGCTTCGAACCCCGGCCTTGCTATCTTCGGCTCGGCGCTGGTTGGCCTTATCCCCAACTGCGGAGCCAGCGTAGTGATAACCCAGCTGTACCTTGATGGCATGCTGGGCACGGGCGCCATGCTTTCTGGCCTGTTGGTGTCTGCAGGAGTGGGTATCCTGGTGCTCTTCGGCGAAAATCGTCGCATCAGGCAAAACGTGGCAATCCTCGCTGGACT
>ERZ824978.1121-NODE-1121-length-31396-cov-4.017740_pt1 | contig 31396 bp, 19 predicted proteins | sample MGYA00519860_ERZ824978 | MGnify/ENA primary metagenome ERZ824978 (study PRJEB31778, sample SAMEA3449184) | human gut metagenome | biome: human gut; feature: human-associated habitat; material: faeces | place: United Kingdom | collected 2010/2012 ... | reverse complement strand
AAAACTGGACAGGTTATTTTATTGACTCACAAACAGGTCGCAAACCAGATGATTATGATGCTTTTAATTATGAGATATCTGGAAATGGTGCTGGAACAGTGACTGTTACATGGGATGATAGTCTGCTGCTTAGTAAGTGGGCCACGGATGATAAGCAGCAGAATGGTTATTATACTTTTAATGTTGATGGATCAACAACTGCGATTCAGTTTCAGTTTTATAAAAATCCAGAAAAATGGAGTGCGCAAGAAGGTTGGGATGATCTTGAAAAATTAGTTACTGTTGAATTTAAAGAGCTAAATGAAACAGAAACAAAATAATTAGGTATGATAGACTGGCATTATTTTTACAAATATAGATAGGATAGATAAATATGAGACAACAGGTATGTAAAAATAAAAGTTGGAAAAAACGTGTGGCGGCAGCTGGAATGGCCATTTGTATGGCATGCACGATGCCTTTTTCTGTGCAGGCTGAAAATGTCACAGAGGAATATAATGTGCAGGAAAATTACAGTGCTGAGTCTGCAGCAGAGAATGTATCAGAAGAGAAATCAGAAGTTCAGTCATATGATATTGAAACTGCCAAAACAGTTAATCAGGAAGATAGTGCAGCACAAGAACCATCAAAGGAAGAGGTGCAGTTATCACTTCAATTAGTGGCAGTGGAGGAAACAGATACCACAACGCCTACTTTAAGGCTTGATGCAGCAGGTGAATTATCTGATAAAATAAATGTAAAAGGTAATAAAATTGAAGTAACAGATGGAGAAGGCTTAATTTTACTGTCAAATGTAAAACCAAAATATTATGTTGATTATGAGATTGAGTTAATCACAACAACAGGTTGGGATCTTACCCAGCCCGTAGCTTTAAATGGAACCAGCTACAAGTTCCTTGGACTGGGTGATGAAACCAATCCTTATGAAGGAGTGTTTGGGCTGGATCAGGGAACCGCTGCCACACAGTATTCTATAGCAACATCCCGTTCTCTCTTTAATGCGCTTTCGACAAAAGCAAAACTTGGAACAATCCCATTTTGTATTTCAGAAAGCACACCTTCCATGCAGGAACCCTTGCTGGCAGGAAAGTTAAAACAGGGCGAAGCGAATAAATGTTTAACCGGTGAAATCGTACTGAGAGATCTGAATGCAGACAAGGTATCAAATGCAGTCATTGGCAGTCTGATCGGTACAATGGAAGAAGGAACCAGTGCCGCTCTGACTTTTGAAAATCAATTTACAAAAGAGCTAACGATCCGTACATCGAGCCATACGGGCCTTTTTTGTAATACAATGGATAAGAACACTTCACTGACAGCAGAATTAAAGAAAGCTTCCGGTGCAGGAAGCATCAAAGTCGAAGCGACGGAAGCAGGGATGGATGCAGGTGGCTTTGTCGGCCATATGGAGCCGGGTGCAGGATTGATAATCGCAGGAAGCTCCGTAGATCAAGTCACTTCTGATTCCGGGAACGCAGGAGGTCTTGTTGGCAGTGCAACAGATGGAAGCATTCAGCGAAAAGAACAGACGACAGCCTTTAGTTTTGCAGATACACTTACAGTAAAGGCCGGCAGTACTTCAGCAGCCGGCGGACTGATCGGTTCCTGGCTTGTTACGAAAGAGAACGCAGTTAGTTGTGATCTTTCTAATTATCAGTTTAAGAAGCTTGTGATTTCCGGCGGGCAGGATGTCGGAGGTCTGGTTGGTGTACTGAAAAATATAAGCACAGAGAAGACTGCGATTTCTATTTCAGCAAATACCGCAACTACCGTGACGTCGGAAGTATCAGGTGCAGTTACGAATTTTGGTGGAATAATTGGAACGTATCAGTCAGAGCAGATGAACAATACGTTGACGATCAAGGGAGAGTCCGGTAATGCGATCAGTGCAAGTACCTCAGGCGGTGCGAATGTAAATAGTTCTTATGGTGGAATCATTGGTGCCATATCTGGAAGTAGTTATGTCGAGATCGAAAACGTATCAGCAACTACGGCAGATATGAAGAAGGATCAGAAAGCCAGCTTTGGCGGTCTGGTTGGAAAAATGAACGATGGTCTGCTAAACGTTGGGGATGTAACGTTAATAAGCAGCAGTGACCTGTCATCTGATGCTGACAATGTGGATGGTCGGGGAGGCCTGGTGGGACATCTGGTAAAGGGTGTACTGCGTTTACATGGGACAACAGATTTAAGTAGCCAGAAGATTACGATGGCATACCATCATGTGGGGCAGATCGTAGGAAATAATGATGATGGACTGGTATATGCACTAGGTAATGGCAATGGTTTGAATGCAGACAGAAGCGGATGGAGTCTTACCCGTTATACCGGTGCAGATAGAGGCGGTTCTGATATCGGAAACTGGGGTGCAGTAATACGCCTTGGCGATCAACTATTTGAAGGAGACAATGGTTTATTTACATTTGATGGAGATGCACACACGGTTCAGGTGCGTAATGGAAACGGATCAGAGCTTGGCAGTGCCAATGCATTTGCGGCATATGTGCTGGCATTTGATCTCTCGAAGGCATACACAGGAGGAAGCTCCGCGGCGCTGAGCTTTGCTAGCCCAATAAATGCGGCAGCATCGCAGACAGTGACACTTACCGGAGATATTGATCTTACCGGCACCGGTATTCTGGGGATTGGTAAAGATAACGGTGTATCTGGTCAGAAATTTCAAGGAACGCTTAAAGGCGAAAATCATAAGATTACCCTGGATATTGGGACAACGTATGGTGCAAATGTTTCAGGTATAGAAGACAATGCAGCAGGGCAACTTTACGCAAAGAGGAGTGATCAGAGAGATGCACATTATAGTCTGGCGCTGATTCCGTTCGCCGGTGATGTGACAATTCAGAATCTTACAATTGCGGGAACTGTTGCCTGCAGAGTTCCTCAGAATGTAAATGAGGAAGAAAAATCAGATGATATCAGATATCCGGCATTCGTCTCAGCGGCAATCGGTTTGGCAGGCGGGATTACAGCTTTTAAAAATGTGACTGTTAATACCAAAGTATCTGTTGCAGAAGAAGCTGTTTCAGCAAAAAAGCTCCACGTCTGGCAGGCAGGCTTCCTGGGAAGATGTGAAAGTAAGGCATTGACCTTTCAGAATTGTACATGGGGAAGTGAGTCCACGCTTACGGATGAACGTACTACCGAGAATCAGAGAATTGGTGGTCTTGCGGCGGAAGTAATGGGAGGCTGTGAAGTGTAGGTTGACGCTTGTACATTAAGCGGTTCCATCACATCAAAATCTACTTCCAATGCTAAAGTCGGTGGTCTGATCGCAGTCAGCAGGGGCGAAACACAGAAAGATAACAGTAATTCTTACACATCAGTAGACACAACGATTAAGATATCAAATCTTCAGGTGAACGAAGAAAAAATTAATACTAATGGTGCAGACAAAACCAGTGGTGGACTTCTTGGCTATCAGTGGAAGAATACGAATGTGGTTTTTGCTGCATCTGTGGACAATACTACAGCCAGCGAAAGCGGAGTCACGATTTTCGGAGCCACCTTGAATGCAAATGCCCAGTTTGGCGGTCTGGTATATCAGGCAACCGGATACTGGAATGCAACCGCTGCGAACAGCATCATATTTGAAAAAAAGGAAAGTACAACAACATTTACCGGAAAATCAACGCAGGATACGCCAAGCGGTCTGCTGGTGGGAACCGGTCTGATCAAAGTGACACAAAGTGGAAAGGAAGTAGTAGAGTCTGCACTGTATCTCGAAGCAGGCACATGGGGAAATGCTTCCGACGCTGCTTATAAGATTGGCAGTGGTGCGGTAACGATTGAAATCAACTCAGACTACTTCGATGAACTGGTCGGTACGACAAAGAAAGATGATGCTGGCAACAGTAATGCAGTAGTTTCTTTGGCAGTGCGTGACGGGAATGGAACAGCAAAGCGTATTGATACAGAAGGTATAGGGAAAAATACCTATACCGGACAGTTAGGTAATTATAAAAATGGAAATACAAGATACTACTACAATCTGGACAGTTACAGGAAGAATAATCCGACTTTGAATTTGGACAGTGTCACATCACCGGAAGATATGGTGCTCTGGAGTGCCGCACAGTATGCGGCAGTAAATATCAGAGGCTATTTCAGGCAGGGAAAGCGGACAGATGTCACGATCACTGACTCAATTGACCTGACTGGATATTCCTACTATCCGGTGACACCGCTGGGAGCAGTGAATCTTGGAACGAATCAGACGACGACCAGTCTGAACTTTGATTATGATGGCATGAATGCACAAGAGACGAAAAGTAAGAATAAACCACTGTCAGATTCTGACCATCAGCATTATTTGATGCAGCATGGATTATTTTATCATACCACTCACAACATAGCGGTAAAGAGTACCTCTTTTTCGGGAACGGTAGGAAAGGAAAGTACAGCAGAGGCCGGTTCTTATAGTTCCGGTGCATTGATTTATGGAAGCGTAATCGGTGATCCGGTCAGCAATATCGTTGAAATCAGCCTGAATAATGTGACACTGGCTGGAATTCGTGTGACAGATATCGCAAAAGATAGCACAGCTTATGCGCCGCTTCTGATTAATCAGATGAATCAGGCAGTCAAATTAACTGTAAATGCGCTTTCTACAGGAGAAGGTTATACAACAGGAAAAGGATCTGGTAAGACAACTGTTTATGCAGCAAGCAGTCTGATCGGTAAAGTCGGCAGTGCGACGGCAACGAAGCTGACTCTTTCATTTTCTAATATTGCACTGGATGGACGTCTGAAAGAGGATACATCGAAGTCTACATCCGTTTATAACAATGGGAATGTGACGGTTGATTATCATACAACCCATACAATATTTACCAGGGCAACTCTTTTAGAATCCTTTATGTATTCATCAGAAGGTACCGGTACGTATAATTTCAACAGTACGGATGATAAGGTCACTTACGGTGTAGAATTGACGAATACAGGAACGACCGGACGTAATCCGGATAAACAGTATCAATATTATGACGTTGACAGCTATATCACAGATGAACAGGGGAAAAATGCCAATGAAGCATATGTGAAATCAAGATATGGCAGCTCGAATTTTATTCGCTACGTCTATACACAGCAGAATATTACAGAGAGCAAGTATGAGCTGGATATTAATCAGAAGACAACCGGTCTTCTGAAAGGATGTGGAACGTATGGAGATCCGTATATTATTGAAGATGCACATCAGCTGAGTTCACTGGCAGCCTATATTCTGAATCCGGGCAGTGTTTCAAAATTCCAGGCAATTTTCAATTCAAAAGTATTGGAAAATCAGACACAGACTGCAGAAGGATATCATCTCCAAAATGGTGCGAACAGTGATGCAACAGGAACAGATATTACTTACACCTGGGAGAACGGAGCCTGGAAGAGCGAGAACGGGAATGCAGCTGATACGGAAAAGCAACGAATTATCTGCTGAATGCATATTATAAGATTGATAAGGATATTACTTTGTCAGCAGAAAGCTTTGGCGGACTAGGTACGAAGGAGAAGCCGTTCAGCGGAGTCATTGTAGGTGCCTCTCAGAACACTACAGTTGCCTTGACAGGAACTAATGAGAATAAAGACAGCTTTGGAGGTCTGATTGCATATAGCCGGGGAAGTGTCGTAAAAGATCTGATCGTGGATTATTCACGGGCAACGATCACCATGCAGGCAGAAAGTCTTCCGGGGACCAGCAGAAATCCGTTTTTTGGCGGTGTAGTTGGTTACTGCATGGGCGGGGATACAATCATTGATCATGTGTCAGTAAATTATGTTAAAAATTCCGTGACGTTCAGTGGAACTTATCCACAGACGATCGCAGCAGGCGGCTATGTAGGTCTGGTCGGCGGTGCAACCCATGTCACAGTCCCAGTCACAGAAAAAGACAATGACTACGAAAAGACCGGTGGCGGCGTGGTGTTCCGAAATATGAATGGAACATCCAATACCTTTACGAATGCGTGCGCAGATGCGGCAGCGGTCAATAAAACAGTGAATATGGTAAAGGCAGATGGCACAGCCGATGGAAAAACAGCGTCAGATGGTGGAAAGTATTTTTACCGTAATCCTTATGTAGGACGCGTACTGGATGGCTATGCCTGTGCGGAAGGATGCACTGTAAATAACACGGATAAAAACTATACCATTCCGACTTTGACAGCAGGAACAAATGACCTTCAGGTAAGCGAAGCAAGTGGAAGCCTGAATGTTACTGTAATCTCTGCCCAGGGATTGTGGCTGCTTTCCGCGATTGTAAACAGCGGCGCAGGGGCGATGGACTCAGGTGGCAGTTACACCGATGTGGACAAAGTCGTAGATGCTTATCAATATGGTAAACCACGTACTGCATCCTATGAAGGAATTGGAACAGTGACAGGTGCTGCGAATCTTACGGATGAAGCTTATTGGGGCGGAGTTGCAAGTGCTGCAGGCAGCGATACGGCAAAGAATCGCGTGTCCTATCTGGTGAAGAATTATACCATAGGAACAACAGCTGCTCGTTTGGCTGGGAAAAGTACTTCGGCTGATACCAATATTCCGGTTATGCTCACGTTTGCAACAGACAGCATAAATATGAGCGACTACGGAAATGGTTTCCGGGGAATCGGTTCCAGCTATGGAAATAATAAGAATGTTTGGCATAGTGACTGCAGTATTCCTGAAGTATATCGCCGCAATCTGGTAATTAAGAGCATAAATGCTGATCGGAATGCAGACACGGTGATTACATTAAATATGAATCAGAATGATTATCATACGGAATACAGCAATGGTGTGTGGAAAAATCAGGGTGCCGGACTGTTTGTGGATTTTCACTTTACAGATGGATGTAAGGTAAATCATCTTAAGATATCAGGAAACATTAAGCTTGGATTATTTGATGAAAAGGGTACGTTAACGTATGTGAAAAAAGGAGACAAGGATATGCATATTGGTGTGGGCGGTTTTGCTGCAAGAACGGCCAATTCCGCTGGTACGGTATCCTTTGATGGTCTTCATCTGGAAGACATAAACGTGTATGGTGGGACTATGACGGGTGGAGCCATTGGTTATATCGATGGATATAGTGAAAAGAGAAGGAATGTATCCTTTATCAACAACTGGACGATTCAGAACGAAAATGTAACAAAATGGGTTAATTACGATGGAAGTACAGGTGGATTAGTAGGCTGGAATGTAGGGCATGGTCAGTTGACGATTACTGGAAATGAAGGCGGTTCTGAAAATGTGAAAAATGTGAATCAGTTATCGGTTACTACACATGCGCAAAGCTTTTCTACAGCTGCTGCTGGTGGTCTTGTGGGTGCGAATGATTACAGTTCCGTAAAAGTAGAGAATGTAAGAGCACAGAATTTGAGTGTTTCAGGTAAGAATCTGCGAGATCTTGGTGGTTTGTTGGCATCAGGAAGAAAAGATGGTAAGTTCGAAGTGACGAAATGTTCCCTTGCTTCTATGAAGATTACACTAGAGATTAATTCCAACCAGAAATCTTCAAGTGCCTGCACGGGAGGAATTATTGGATATCACGAAAGACCACTGACGATTTCAGAAGTAGTGATTACGTCGGATTCGGTCATCAATGGTCAGCAATTTACTGGTGGTTTCGTAGGCTACTCAGCTGTCGATGTGACGATTCGTGACAGCAGTGAAGAGAATCTTAATATTAAGACAGATATGAACTGGATCGGTGGATTTATTGGATATGTCAACCCGAACAGAACAGCCACATTCCAAAATTGTAAGGAAGAAAATGTGAATATTCTTGGACGATATACTGGTGGGCTTGTCGGAGCTATGGATGGCAGTATACTGGCATCGAATATGGAATTTTATAACGTGACTGGAGTAACTTATAATAATTCGGGATTTGCTGCATTGTTAGTTGGTAATACGGAAAACAATACTAAGAATCCGTACACTAACAAAGTCAGTGGATATAATCTGTTAGCAAAGAATTGTAAATTTGGTTATAATAACAAAGCAAAGATAGACGAGTTATCGAATGCAAGTATCCAAACGATAAATACGTCAGGTTTTTGGATTGGTAAAGTCGGCGTAAATGGCAAAATCAATCTGGTAGCGGTTGCAGTTCAGGGGGATGTCTTTCCGCAGAAGGATATCGGTACAAAAAATGGAACTGCTGCGATTGTTTATGCAGATGCATCCGTGGATCAGACGTATCAGCCGATCAATTCCACAGACAAACCATCTTCATCTGCCAGCCCATGGCTGGATGTTAATCCGAAGAGCAGTGTACCTTTTGCTGACGGCACAGTTATGACCGGTAATGGTGTCGGAATGCAAGAAGGCAGTACAACAGCCAATGCTATTTTAAGGGGCTTACAGGCAGGGGCACCTGCTTCTGATGTTTATTGGAATTTACTGGAGAATAAAGCAGAATTTGTGAATTTCTTAGATACGGCCAATGATGCCTACATGACGACGTACAGGAAGGAAGAAAGCGCCACTACCAACGTGAGCGAGAACGTTGATTTTCCGGTACTTGTGGTAAATAACACCGCAGATGTGGATACGATGATCTGGAATTACATAGCGGTTATGACGAATGTCAGCAGCGGAACAGATGCAAAACAACAGATCAAGAGCATTACTGCAACAACTTATCAGTGGGATGCCACAAAGAGTTCTTTCGAAGCAAAGAGCGAAGAAAATGCGAGCTTAAGTATTAGTAAGGAGAAGAAAATCAGCATCGTTCCGAATGCCTACGACAATCAGAACAGCCAGTTTACTTTGCTGGATGTCACCTATGCGAATCCGACCAATAGTGAAGCGTTGTTTCATTTGTACATACCGGTGCTGGTGAAAAAGGTGCTCTATATCAGCTTCAAGACAAGATTCCTTGCTGGAACTGATTACTGTGCAGCAGATTATCCAATGAATGATGAAGCAACCAATCACTATGCAACGGCTGGCTTCGATGAACCACTGACTGCTTACATAGAATACAGCTATGAGAAAGATACAAACTGGCAGTCGATGCTGGATAATGGAGAGAATCTGCTTTGGTCTTACGACAAAATCATGGATCTGGCATCGGGGAGTACAGCGGAAGCCGGGAAGGCTTTGCTGCCGTCAGGAACACGTCTGACACTGGTAGACAGGCAGACGAAGCAGTATTATACCTATACGACAACTGGTACAGAAGATCTGCATAAATTTGATTTTGCACAGATGACGACAGCAGATGGACAGACTGCATTTCGTCCGGTCTATATCTGCGACTTACTTAACATGAAGGTTTCAGATCCGGTTACGGATGAGGCAGAAGGAACAACGTATTATGTAATAGAAAATGATCCGGCTAAAGCAACAGTCAGAGTAGGAACGACCTATTACCGCAGAGCAGAAGAGAACGATAAGGATGCCAGCAAGTATCGTATAACGATCACGGAAGCATCCAAATCAGAAGCTCGAAGTGAGGGATATTATCTGACTGTTCAGGTTCCGGAAACAGCAGGATATTCCGTTATCAACAATCGGTTAAATTATGGAGCAATTTCCCGTAAAGAAGGAACACTTCCGGCTAAAATTACGTCAGATGAAAGGAAGTCCGGATCCGGCTATGTGGTATACAATGGCGTTGAGCAGAAATTTACGGTTTCCACGACTCGTGTTCATAATGGCAATATTATGGGCGATACTGCAATGGAAGATAGCGACAGCATAAAAATCAATCTTGAAAGCAAGTTAAAGCTGACAGAAGCTGGAATAGGCAGATTTGACAAGCTTGGTCCTTCTGAGGTACATCATCAGTTTACAATCAATCTGAAAAAATATCTGCAGGAAAAAGCGGAAGAATATGATGTGATTGGCACAGAAATAGTGAAATACACTTATACGTTTAAAAACGCTGATGGAACTTGGACTCATACGGAAGCTGGTACAATTTCAGATGCGGCAGGAAAGGATGTATTGTCACTTCAATACGGCAGCAGTGATCTGAAAAAGGAATTAGAAAAAGCTATAGATGATAACAAAGCAATAACAGTTACTGCAGAAATTACGCTTACATATGCTGGTGCAGATAAATTTCCAGTAAGAAATACAGCTGATTCTAGTGATAACAGCGGTATTTGTGTTGTTGGAGTCTCACGCATTGCTAATACGCAAACACAGCTTCCGATTACAGAAAACAAATGTACTGGGAATGACCAAAATCGCTATTATAGTACTAATCCATCCAAGGCAAAGCTGACCTATTCTGCTGTAGATCAGACTGCAATGGGTGATACCACACAGCAGCTTGGAATAAATCCAAGTGACACAGTAAATCCGGCTGATATCATTTATACAAAGGCTGATTATGACTATTCTAATGTAGATGAGACAATTTTGAATAAGGCGAAATCAATCAGTTATAAGATGGAGCTGTTTCAGAAAAATAATTCGGGCTCATATGACGAAACAAAACCATTGCCAATCGAAGACTATCTTCAGAATACCGTTAAAGAGAATGGCAGTACAGAGGCTCCTCTTGCAGGATCTTCTGAAACCTCTGGAACAGGTACTGTATACCAGTGGGAAGAGAGCTTTAAATTAGATGATGGCAGACATCAGATCGCCCGTTTCCGGTATGCACCATTTACGGGAGAAGCATTTGAACGAAAAAACTATACCTACGCTAATTATAGGGTACGTCTAACGGTAGTATTGCTGGATGAGAAAGGAAACGAACTGGATGGTACGAAGGCAACGGATTATATCATCTATACGAATGCACGTATCAGTCAGGAAATTATGCAGCAGCAACAGTAATAGTAACTGCAGTAACGACAGTAAACAAAGCAATTACAGCAGAATTGAGGTGAAATGGGATGCATTGGAACAAAAAGAAAGAAGATCGGACGCCTGAGGATTACCAAAAAAAAGCAAATGAGCAGATACAGGAACTGAAAAATCAGTGGAAGACTTTTTTTCGAACAGGTCCCATTGTAATAGCAGCTGCTATTGTGATGATTGCTCTTAGTATTGCGTGGTTCGTCAGTAACACAAAGGTAGATGCGACAGGAGTCCAGATCAGTGCTGCAGGCAGTGAGTTTGACCTCGCTGCCGCCAAAGCAAATACCGTAGCTCCTGCAGTCAGAAGTGCCGGCGCATATGCCAGTCTGCTGACGGTACCTGAGGGAAGTGAAGTGACCAAACAAGATAAGAAATTGTTGTCTACTGGGGGAAGCAATACGTCTATCAGCTGGGCGATCACAAATGACAGTAACATGCAAAATAAAACAGATCAGGGAATCGAGCCGGGCTCTAGCGGAAGTATGACTTTCTATATTATTTCCCATAAGGATGGTCCGCTGAGTGTAAAATTGAATCTGACACTGACTGGATATCAGGTGGAGGGATGGGATCCATCGGCAGCGACAAAAAAAGAAGCAGACGATACGTCGACTGTGACAGTTAAGTCATTAAAGGAAGCCGATTCAACTGCCCAACAGCTATTAGAAGGTCATGTGCTGCTATTTGCCGGATGCGATAAGCCAGACTCAAATTCCACGGTTTCCTACAGTTTATACAAGGCGTGGATTTCAGAGGACGCAGAGCCTTGGACTATGACGCTGACAAATACATGTCTCAAGGACAGTACCGCAGGAAATGATACAGAAAACGCCGGAGGCAATGCAGTAAAAACTGCTTCAAACAGCGCACCTTTCCTTACGAGAAATGAGGACGGAAGCCTGACATGGCAGATTGATCAGGCGATCAAGGAGGCCGCTTATCCGGTGACGATTTACTGGATCTGGCCGGAAGTACTCGAATCCTATATCAGAACACCACAAGGCTATACCAAAAAATATCCGCTGTTGTTTCCGACAGAATCGGCAGATTCAGCAAAATCGACAGCTCAGACAGCGTCTGGTTCTGCAGATACCAGTTTGAGTGCACTTCCGAAAGCGCTTTTTAAAAAGATGTGCAGTGTTAATGGAACAGCTGATTCAGGCAGTGGCTCAAACCGGTATTTTCTCTGGACAGATCAGACTACGTTTAAGAGTACCGTTACAGTGGACAGACTTTCTTTGATGCGGTCTAATTTTAATCCGGCTGTCTATGGAACGATTGCTTCTTATTATAATATGGCAGACCAATATCTGGGAAGAAATGTCCAGTATACCAAATTGACATTAGATGCACAGTAACAAAAAGGTGGTAATGATATGGAACAGCAGAATCGAACACAGAAAGACACAACCAAATGGTCCGGACGAAAAAAGCGCGCCATAGCAGCTGTGGCAGTAGCCGCGCTTGCGCTGGTGGTACTGCCGGTGTTTGCATGGCTGTATATGCAAAGAAGCATGGAGACAATAACAAAGGTAAATATGCCATATGCGCTGCTCATCGGAGCCGGAGACGCCAAACCGATCCAACAGCTGCAGCTGAGCAATATTGATGTTTCAGCGTCAAAATCTAAGGATGTGGTGTTCTGTGTATACAGTGAAAAGCCATCCAAAAGCTATGATCTGCAGCTGGCGCATACCACAAATATCGGGTTTACTTATGAAATCTATACAGCCACACTGGCAGACTCAAATGCATCCACAGACGTGGTTGAGTGTCTGGGCAAAAAGTATAAGAAGGGTGATCTACTTCCCGGCAGCTATCTAAATATAGATGCAAATAACCGTTATGCCACAGATGCATATCATAAGGAAACGTATGGCGACTATACAAAGAGTTATGTTCAACAATCTGCGGAGCCGTTGTACTGGAAAACATCGAGTCCAGTAACGCTTCCAGATAAAGAGGATGATACCGGCTATTATGTGAATTATTACATTTTACATATCACATGGGGAGATGACGTACAGAACAATAAGGAGACTGATATGATCTACCTTATGGCAGGTTAATCATTCTTGACAAAGAGTAAAAAAAGTGTTAGTTTGGCTACAGGAATTGGGTAAGGAGATGATTGCGTGTGAAGAGAAAAACAGTTATTCAATTGACAGCTGCGTTGGCAGCTGTTGGTTTGGCAATGATAGGCGTAGATAAAAATACATCAAAAGTGGCTTTTGCAGCATTTGAAGGTGTAGAAGGATCTTCGGAATTTATAGATACAGCAGAATATTCAGAAGAGCAGGCTGCTGCACCAGTTGTTTTGGAAACGGAGAATGTCATTTCATCAGAAGAAATGGAGGCACCGCTTGAAGAAAAAATGACTGTACCAGGCACAGAAAATATTCCAGAAGAAAGTACAGAGCAAACAGAGACTGCGCAGACAATTGAAACAGTGATGCCAGAGACAGTTGAAACATCTGCTGAAACTATACCAGAGACATTTAGTGAGGCTGAATTATCTAGTGCAAGTGTAGAAGAAATAGAGCCTTCTTCAACTGAGTCAGCTTTGGAATCTTTTGAACAGACAACAGAATCACAGAGCGAGACAGAGGAAGAAAGACAGATGCTTACTATGGTCAAGCTTAATATTGATCAGGATTTAAAGACAGTTCCTGTCGCATTTTTGCCATATCTTGATGAACTTAATGTGGATGGATATTCACTGACACTTGTGTATTCAGATAATACAGAAAAATTGCTTGATAAAGCAGATACACGTTATACATGGTCGATAGAGCATGAAGATGAAACGAAAGAAGAGGGTATTATTACAAGAACATATCGTGTCAGAGTGACAGAACTTTCTACTGGAAATACATACGAGGCCAATCAGAGTGTTGATTTTGGAAGAGAAGAACCTGTCAGCATCAAAACAGAAGAAATGACGACTGTGATAGTAGAGGGAAATAAATGGGTTATGGTGCAGTCAACACCAAGTATTACTGGCATTTATTCCATGAATAGCAGTAAATTGATTGACTGTATGTACTATGCCTCCGATAATAAAGCTGTTGTTTGTGCATACGATACATTCAAGCTTGAAGAAGGTGTTACGTATCAGTTTCTGATCAAATTGAAGTAAAATCATAGTGCGTCAGAAAATCAAGATGTTTTTAAGTCATTTTGCTAACTACCACAGACGGTCAAAAATGGGAGGTAATGAAATATGAAGATTGTAATTATTGGTGCAGGAGCTATGGGATGCCTCTACGGTGCTTATTTAAGCCGGCACAATGAGGTTGTTATGCTTGATAGCTACCAGCCACAGGTAGACGCAATTAATAAGAATGGAATTACAGTGTTAGAGGAGGATGGAACAGAGCAGCATTTCTCGTCAGTTCGTGCCTGCTTATCTGGTGAGTACAAGGAAGATGCAGATCTTGTAATTGTGTTTGTCAAGTCTACGTATACGGAAGATGCGTTGAAAACAAATCGCAAGTTGTTTGGGGAACATACGCTTGTAATGACACTGCAAAATGGAGCAGGAAATGATCGCAAGATTGAACAGTACGTTGTGAAGAAAAATATTATTATTGGAACAAGCAAGCATAATTCTGTTAACAATGGAAACGGTCATGTGCGTCACAGCGGAACAGGTGCAACAACTATAGGCAGCAATCTAAAAGAAAACAGCAATCTGCAGATTATTTCAAATCTGCTTGAGGAAAGTGGATTTGCAGTAGAAATTTCTGATGATATTCAGCGTATCATATGGAGCAAGCTTTTTGTAAACCTGTCTATCAATACTTTCACTGCAATCACACGTTCTCCGATTCGTTCCATGATCGATAACCATTACGCGTGGGATTTTGCTGAAAAAATGATCTGTGAGGCAGTTGATGTTGCAGAAGCAGATGGTACACATTTTTCTTATATGGAAGTATTAAATATGGTGCATCATGTATGCGAGGATGCAGGAAAAGGATATTCGTCCATGTCACAGGATGTCATGAACTGCAGAAAAACAGAGATTGATGCAATCAACGGTGCAATTGTAGAGCAGGCAAAGCTTTACAATGTAGCAGCGCCGTATAATAGGCTAATTGTAGACTTGATTCACGCAATTGAAGAATCGTATAAATATCAAAAATAAAAACCACAGAGGACAGGGAAAACATATCCCTGTCCTTTGTGATTATGAATGACCAGGGGACGGTTCTTTTGGCCTACAATGTCTTATCTTAATGACATTGTTTTGGCTCATTGATTGTCCCCAGTGGTTTATTCCCAAATCAATGAAACAAATTAAGCAATAGATGAGATTAGCTTTATTCGGTAGAGCAGGAACATTGCAAGTACAGCACTTAGCACATCGGCAATTGCCTGAGCCATCAAAATTCCATTGTATCCAAAGAGTGCTGAAAAAATCAGAAGCACGACAAGAAAGACAACTCCCTGTCTGCTGATTGACAGTAAAAATGACGGGATGATTTTTCCGGTTGCCTGAAAAAGTACCGTACATATTAGGATAATTCCGACGAATACAGAGCTGATTGCCTGCCAGCGTAGCATTTGAGAGCCAAGTGTAATCAGCTCAGAATCCTGTACGAAAATGTTCATGAAAAATGCTGATTTTACGCACAAGACAATTGTTAAAATAAGGGCGATCGCAGTTAAAAAGCTCATGCAAAATCGAATCAGTTTCTTCAATTCACCATGCAGCTTTGCACCGTACAGATAGCCAAAAAGTGGAACGGCACCGAAGGCAAATCCAGTCATGACAAGCTGGACGATCATATTGATTTTTAGAACAATTCCCATTGCTGCGATTCGATCACTGCCGTAGGAGAGAAGAAATTGATTTAACACAATGACAGTGAGGCTTTGCATCAAATTGGTCAGCGCTGCTGTAATGCCAACACCAAGGATTTGCTTTAATTCCTCGGAACTTACTTTGCAATAGCCAAAAGAGGTAGACAGACAGTGGCTCTTTTTGTGGAGCAGTCCAAGAAAATACAGATCACTGCACAAATAGCCGATTACAGTTGCAATTGCGGCACCAAGGGAACCCATATGGAAAACGGAAATCAAAATCGGGTCTAAAATAATGTTAATGACAGTGCCGAGTGCGCTTCCAATCATAGACTGAGAGGCAAGCCCCTCACAGCGAACCAAATTGGAATGAATGAAGCTAAGAACAACAATCGGTGCGCAGATGGCAAGCACACTGTAATAGTTTCTTGCATGGGAGAATGTGTCACTATCTGTACCCAAGAGAGTGAGTAGAGGGGAGCAAAATGCCATCATTAAAATTGCAAGAACGACACCGGTTGCAATCGCAATATAAAAGCAAAAGGAGCTGACTCGCTTGGTTCCCTCAAGATTATTTTGACCAAGAAGACGTGAGATTAGGGAGCTTCCACCCTGACCATATATATTGCCAAATGCCATCAGTGTGGTAAAAACAGGAGAACAGACAGAGACACCGGCAATTAGTGCGGTGTCTTTTGTCTGTGCAATAAAGAAGGTGTCGGCAAGATTGTAAATGAGTGTCACAACCAAACCGAGAACGACAGGAAGCGCCATTTTAAAGTAGGTTCGGTAAAGATGTTTCGTATCAAAAATCGTATCCATAAAAATATCCTTTCTAAAAAATAATTCAAAAATTCCGCAAATTAGTATAACAAATTTGCTTGCATTTGTTTGTGACATATGGCACAATAAAGAAAAATAAGAGGGGATAGTATGCAAGAAATTCATGATGAAAAACGAATAGAGTCTATTTTAAGGCAGGAAAGTAAGCACTTTCAAAAAAGACCGCAATCAGTCCACTTGCTACAATATGAAAAAGGAGAATTATTGACGCAGCCTCTTATGCCGTTACGGCAGTTTCTCTTGATTGTAAGTGGGACGGTTCAGATTTTCGGGATGGATGAAACGAGTCGAACCTATAGCATCACCCTCTCAAAAGAGGGAACCTTGCTTGGCGATGTTGAATTTTGTAAGGATGAATTTAGCCCGTTTTTTACGGAGGCGACGGAATCGGTGCTTTGCCTTGCGATTCCTTTTGACAGCAATCGAACGATGTTAGAGAGAGATCACGTATTTTTAAAATTTGTTATGGCACAGATGGCAGATAAATTGTCGATGATGGCAAAAATAGAGTTGGCTGTTCAGACGTTAGAGGAAAAGGTTTTGTTATATTTGAATGAGATTTGGCCGAGCCATCAGATTACTAGCGTAAATGCAGCGATGGTGAGTCTTCACTGTAGCAGAAGGCAATTACAGCGTGTATTAAAGAAACTTTGTGACGAAGGAGTGCTTGAAAAATATGGTCGCGGAAGTTATCGGTTGAGAAAAACGCTGTGAGCATCCAATCCAAAAGTGGACATTCAGAGCTAAAAAGTGGACATTCAGAGCTAAAAACTGGACATTCAAAGTCTAGGAAGGAGAAGACAATTAAAAATGAAGTATTATGTTGTTGCTGATGTGCATGGATTTTTTGATGAACTTAAGCTTGCATTAACTGAGAAAGGTTTTTTTACGGACACAGAACCACATAAGTTGATTGTCTGTGGGGATCTGTTTGATCGAGGCAAACAAGCTTTAGAATTGCAAGAATTTATTATGGATTTGCTTGCTAAGAATGAAGTGATACTGATTCGAGGCAATCATGAAGATCTGACGTTGGAATTATTAAAAGACTGGTTTCATCATAGCTATTGGAGATCCTATCATCGAAAGAATGGCACTGTGGATACTGTTTTGCAGCTGACCCAAATGACAATGGGAGATTTGGCGGCGACACCATACAGTGTTGAAGAAAAATTGCGAAAAAGTCCACTGATCCAGACGATCATACCGTCTATGTTGGACTATTATGAGACTTCTCATTATATTTTCGTCCATGGATGGATTCCATGTACAGTAAAGGGTGGTCTGTTTGATCCGATTGAATATATTTATAATATCAACTGGCGAGACGCTGACAAAGTAGCTTGGGATCAGGCGAGATGGCAAAATGGAATGCAAGCTGCTCATAACCATGTAGTTGAGCCTGGAAAGAAAATTGTATGTGGTCATTGGCACTGTTCGTTTGGTCATGCTCATTATGAAAAGAAAGGCGGAGAATTTGACAATAATCCCGACTTTAGTCCTTACTATGGCGAGGGCATTATTGCACTGGATGCCTGCACTGCATTTTCAAAAAAAGTGAATTGCATTGTTATCGATGATGATGAGGATTTTAATGTAACAACAGAGAACGAAAGATAGAAACAAATATCTAGACTGTTTTATTGTGAAATCAGGAATTGATCTGGTTCAAGTAGATATTAGTCAAGCAGTTGACAAATAATTGTATTATTGTTACAATTAAAACAACAATTATGAAGGAGAGGAATTGCCCTATGAGACGATATGTTTATGCATTAGCAGCAGCTACCATTATGTCCGCAGCGATGCCGGTAATGGCAGAAGAGACTAGCACAGAAGAGGAAACTAGCATTGAGGTAGACGGCACTGAAGAGAGTGCTACAGGTGAAGACCGAGCATCTGAAATTGAAAAACTGATTCAACAGCTGGAAAAGCAGATTACCGAGCTGAAAGCAGAGTTAAAAACGTTACGTGGAGAAGACGCAACAGTAGAGGGTGATATTGTATATCAGGATGATTCTGTGATCGTTACATACAATGGACTCAAGGAAAATGAGTACGGAGATGGATATACGATTAATTTCATTATTGAGAATCTCACAGATAAGAAAATCAATGTAGGGTATGATGATGAATCAATCAATGGCTTTATGTGCTATACCGGATTTTATGCTGATATCGTAGCAGGCAAGAAAACAAAAGAAGTGATTGACATGTATGAGGACTCTGATGATTATTGCCCAATGGAAGAACTGGAGTCTCTGGAGTTTTGTGTTGTTGTGTCAGATGCAGACACATATGACGAGATCTCTACTTCTGATCCGGTTGTAATCAACTTTGCAAATTAATAGAGTGCTTTTGGATAATGCCAACGTAGGGAGATATCAGGACAGGGAAAGTGTTTTCCCTGTCCTCTGTGATTCTGCAAAAAATAATTAGAAACTCATTCTTGATGTGATATCAGCCCAGGCTTCATCGTCGATGTCTTCATTGTGGAATAAGCGTCTCTTATCATCATCTGTGATTTTGCGGATTACTTTGCACGGATTTCCGGCAGCGATGGACCAGTCTGGGATATCTTTTGTCACAACGCTTCCGGCACCGATGACAACATTGTTTCCAATGTGGACACCAGGGCAGACAACGGTGTTGCCGCCGAGCCATACATTGTCACCGATTGTGACTTCTTTGCCGTACTCATAGGCGGAATTTCTACTAACTGGGTGAATTGGATGGCCAGCTGTGTAGATTGCGACATTTGGTGCCATCTGGCAGTTGTCACCAATCTTGATCTTTGCAACATCCAAAAGAGTGCAATTATAGTTGGCAAAGAAATTTTTGCCGACTTCGATGTGGCTGCCGTAGTCGCAATAAAATGGTGGATTGACAAAGGCTCCTTCTGATTTTCCGAAAAGTTCTTTTACTATTTCGGAGATTCCAGCAAAGTCAGAACGGTCAATAAAGTTTAGTTTTTGCAGAATTTGTCTGCATTTTTTTTGCTCCTCAAAAACGGAGTCGTCTGAGATATAAGCAAGGCCGGCATCTCTTCGCTCTATTTGATTCATGTGTGCTTCCTCCTTTTTATTTATTGGGAACAGGAAAAGCAATTTTGTCCAAAGCAATTATAATTCAATCACAACTGCCTCGCAGCTGTCAAGTGTCAGTTTCGGTGCAGATGTGGTATCAATCTGTACGCTGCCGTCTAGTCTTGTGGATAATAGAATGCGAGCTGCCTGGGATTTGAGTGTCACAGAAGCAGGTTCTTTTCCAAAGTTTGCAGCAATAAGAACACACTTTGACTCATCCTTTCTATAGAAGGCCATGATACTTTCTGTATCATCGTAAACAGGCACAAATTCGCCATAGGTGAAGAGACTCTTGTATTCATCTGACTTACGAAGAGCAATAAGCTTGCGATAATAGTTTAATACAGAATGTGCATCAGCTTCCTGATTCTTTACATTGATATCGGTATAATTGCTGTTTATTTTAAGCCATGGAGTACCAGTCGTAAATCCAGCATTTTCGCCGTCTGTCCACTGCATAGGTGTTCTGGCATTGTCGCGGCTCATTTTGCTGCAGGCCTCAAGTGCAGCCTCATCGCTTAGTCCTGCCTCTTTTGCAACACGGTACTGATCCTTTGTGCTGATATCATCAAACTCATCAATACTGTTCCATTTGGCATTCTGCATGCCGATCTCCTGACCCTGATATAAAAATGGTAGTCCGCGAAGCAGCACATTTATTGTTCCAAGCATTTTAGCACCTGACGGCGTGTGGGCATATTCAGGCAAAAAGCGTGATACACCGCGCGGCTCATCATGGTTTTCAATAATATTAGATTCAAAACCATAGTTCTGATTTCTAAGCTGAGAGTCGATAATAGTTTCGCGCCATTTTTTAAATTCAATTGAAGGTGAATCATACCAGCCGTGTTTGCCGTCACTTAAGCATGCGGCACTGAAATCAAATATAGAAGAAAAATGACCATCTTCGCCTATAAATTCGCGAAGCTCATCGCCCTTCATATTGAAAACCTCACCAACGGTGAAGGCATCATATTTTTCAAATGTATGCTTTTTTAACTCCTCCAGATAGTCACCGACACCATTTACGTGCTCGACCATTTCCCAGCAGCTTACAAGTCCGTCGTCACCGTCAGGCTCATAGTCAGGGAATGAAGGATCTTTTTTAATATTGATAATGGCATCAATACGAAAACCGCCTAAGCCTTTTTCAAGCCACCAGTTGATCATATCATAAAGTTTTTGTAAGAGCGTAGGATTTTCCCAGTTTAAATCAGGCTGCTCTTTTGCAAACATATGTAAATAATATTTGTTGCTGTTTGGAACTGGTTCCCAGCAGCTGCCGCCAAAATATGAGCGATAATTGCTTGGCGGATTGCCGTTTTTGCCTTCACGGAAGAAGAAATAGTCAGCATACTCACCGTCTGGGTCTGCGAGTGCCTTTTTAAACCACTCGTGCTTGTCAGAACAGTGATTGATAACAAGATCCATGATGATTGAGATACCACGTTTTTTTGATTCAGCAAGAAGTTCATCAAACTCTTCCATGGTACCAAATTCTTCTGCAATCGCATAATAGTCAGAGATATCATAGCCCTGATCAACAAAAGGTGACTTGTAGATTGGTGAGAGCCAAATAATGTCAACGCCAAGTTCCTTTAAGTAGTCAAGCTTTGAGATAATACCACGTAAATCACCGATACCGTCACCGTTTGTATCAAGAAAGCTCTTTGGATAAATTTGGTAGGCAACCTTGTCGTGCCACCATTTCTTATTTGTCGGATGTAAGCTTTTTATTGTATTCATTTAAATTATACCTCCATTCTGTAAAAAAATTAAATTCGCTTGATAAAAAAGATAAATTGTATTATATTGCCATTATAGAAAACAAAAATCAATTTTTCTTGCAATATTTTTTCATTATATGACACAATCCTGCTGTGTTTGAGTGATTCAGGAGGATATACAAAGAAAGAAGGAAGGAGACATTTTGAAAAAGCTGTATGTACCGTCACCAGAGCAAAAAGAGAGCGCAAGGCATGGAGAGACTTTATTTCCAATGCAAAAATATATCACAAAACTGGACTTAGTCTATCCGGTAGTTACGACGCACTGGCATGAAGAGGCAGAGCTGACTCTTATTACAGAGGGAGAGGGTCTTTATCAGATTGATCTGGTAGATTATGAAGTGAAAAAAGGAGATATTTTATTTGTTCCGCCGCTTCTTCTTCATAGTGTTTCATTGGCGCAGCCGCAAAATGAAGAGATGATTTCCGAGACGTATGTATTTCATCTGAATTTTCTTGGCGGAAATTCAACAGATATCTGTTCAACACGCTACTTTGTTCCTATCATGAATCATGAGTTAATATTGCCGTGCCTTATTACGCAAAAGCATCCAGCCTATGTATCAATTCGAAAAATTTTTCGTCAGATTGCATCGCTTTATCATGAAGAGGTGCCAGGATATGAGCTTGCATTAAAGGGATTATTTTTGCAGGTGATTTTTCTGCTGCTTCAATACAGCACAAAGCAGGCAAAAAATGTGCTGCCGGAGGAAGGAACACCGGCTGATAAGCTAAAAAATGTGTTAGATTATATCGAAATTCATTATGCAAAGACAATCTCCGTAGAAGAGCTTGCAAAAATCTGTTGTTTCAGTGAATATCATTTTATGCGCTTTTTTAAAAAGCATATGAATATGACCTGCGTAGAATATGTAAACAATGTCCGTCTTGAAAAGGCAGTGGAGCTGTTTGAGCAGGGCAATACATCTATTTTGGAAGTCTCCTTGTCGGTGGGCTTTCATAACCTGTCTTATTTTCACCGGGCATTTAAAAATAAATATGGAATGACACCGCGCAGTTTTATAAAAGAATTGAAGTGATTGTAACAAAAAGTGTGCAAAATATGGAAAATATCCAAAAGCGAAGAAAAATAGAAAAAAACGCTTACATGAATGAAAAAAATGTGGTAAAATAACGCAGCAATGAAAAGTGGTTGCAGTATAAGTGACTGCATATTGGAAACGCACAATCCCTTTCGAATGATTTGGATGATAACGAACAACACATGACGCAATTGCCGCCACGCAAGTTGTTTGTATCATTTTATCAGATGGAGGGATTTTTTTATGCCAAAAAATAAGTTTCAAGATGTTATTTTCACAGCAATAATGGCGACCATTATGGTTTACGGGATGATCGTTTATAATGTCGCGCTCAATATGGGAGGTGTGAGAGGTGAAACCTTTATAGCAGCACTTCACGAGATGCCTATTATGGTTCCAATTGCATTTATTTTAGAATTCTTTGTAGTCGGAAAGATTGCAAGAATGCTTGCATTTACTGTTATGAGACCAGATGATCGTCCACAGTTTATTACTTATGCGATTTCCATTTGTATTTGCTGCATCATGTGCCCGATCATGAGCCTGATCGCAACGATTCTTTTTAAGGATACAAAGGATTTCCCAACATGGGTACAGACCTGGGGTATGAATTTTCCGATGGCCATTTTGTATCAGATGTTTTATTGCGGTCCTCTAGTGCGATTGATTTTCCGTGCGATTTTCAGAGAAAAGAAATAATATTATAGAAAAAGAGCCTGTCATGGGTATGCATCAATTTTACGCATACTTATGGCAGGCTCTTATGTTTGAGTAAAAATATCCCTAGATTAGATATTTAACAGATCACTGTAAGCCTTTAAAGCACCGTCTGTGTTATGTGCAAGAACGCGCTTTGCAAGAACCTTTCCAAGCTGTACACCTTCCTGATCGAAGCTGTTTAAGTTCCATACGAATCCCTGGAACATGATCTTGTTCTCAAAGTGAGCAAGAAGTGCACCTAAGGAAGCAGGAGTCAGCTCATCACCGATGATGATACTTGATGGACGATGTCCCTTGAAGTTCTTGTTTAAGTTGTCATCTTTCTTTCCGCAAGCGAATGCAACGATCTGAGCAGCAACGTTTGCGCACAGCTTCTGCTGGCTGGTGCTGTTTTCAATGTCAACATCAACACCTAATTGGCTGTTTCTAAAGCCAATGAACTGCAGCGGAACGATGTCAGAGCCCTGATGAAGCAGCTGATAGAAGGAATGCTGTCCATTTGTTCCTGGCTCACCAAAGATAACAGGACCGGTTGGGTAGTCAACTGGTTCACCGAAGCGGTTTACGGTCTTACCATTTGATTCCATGTCACACTGCTGTAAATGAGCAGGGAAACGGCTTAATGCCTGAGAGTACGGTAAAACAGCAGTAGCCGGATAACCCTGAACGTTTCTCTCGTAAATACCAATCAGTGCATCGAGCATATCTGGGTTCTGGAAGATGTTCTTGTTTGCTGCGAGCTTGTCTTCCTCGGCAGCACCGTTAAGCAGCTGTGCGAAAACTTCTGGTCCAAATGCAAGAGACAGGATTGCACCGCCAACACCAGAAACGGAAGAGTAACGTCCGCCGATGTAGTCATCCATGAAGATAGCAGTTAGATAAGAATCACTCTTTGCAAGAGGAGATGTCTCACTTGTAACAGCTAACATATGCTTGGATGGATTTAATCCAGCCTTTACAAGTGCATCCTTTACGAATGCCTCATTAGTTAAAGTCTCAAGTGTTGTTCCAGACTTGGATACAACGATAAATAAGGAATGTGCAAGATCAACGCTTGCTAAAACTGCTGCTGCGTCATCTGGATCAACATTGCTGATGAACTTTGCTTCCATCTTGAAGGTGTTGTTTGCCTTTGCCCAGTTCTCAAGTGCGATATAAAGAGCACGAGGACCAAGATCGCTTCCGCCGATACCGATCTGAACAACGGTGGTGAACTTCTCGCCATTTTCATTGGTGATTTCACCTGCGTGAACCTTGTTTGCAAAATCAGCTGCCTTCTTCTGCTGTGCTACATAAAACTCGCGCTTGTCAACGCCGTCTGCAACAACAGCCTTTCCAAGCTGTACACGAGCAAGGTGATGAAGAACCATACGGTTTTCTCCAGTGTTGATAACGGCACCGTTGTAAAGCTCCTCAAATTTTTCAGAAAGCTCAGCCTCGTTAGCCAGCTTTTCAAGAGCGGCAAGAACAGTCTCGTCAACCTCTTTTGCAGCGTAATTGTAGCATAATCCAGCTGCCATCGGTACGCTGTATTTTACGACACGCTCAGCTCCGTTTTCACCGGACATTGCCTTGGCGATATCGACATGATTCTTCAGTTTGGAAAGCTCGCCATAAGAAGCAAGTGTATCCAGATTTTTCCATGCTGCCATAATAAAATCCTCCTTATATAGGTGGCACCGTACATGACGCGTTGTATGTGGTCATGCCAAAGGCCATCTCTAAGACTGATTATACATAAAAACATCAAGGATTTCAACTTGCTTTTTACTTGCGTTTTTAATTTGTGTGTGATAAGCTGAGTGCAGAGACTGGCAGCAATCCAATAAGATCGTACAGATAAAGATTGCTCTTGGTTTTATCGGAAATTGAAAGGGAGAAAAACAATGGAGGAGAGAAAAAAAGAAGTTCTTAGGGTGTATAACAGAAAGACGGTAAAAGGACAGTATCCGAATGGGTTAGCATATAGCGTACATCTGTCGGTAAAGGAAAATGAAGAGGAGTGTCCACTGCACAACAATTATGGTTTGGTATTTCCAAAAGCATGGGTGAATGAGGATAATGTGATTGTACCCAGCTTTGTTGGCAATTTAAAAGTAGCAGCAGTAAAAAAGGATGGGGCAGTTACCTATTTAATTACGGGAGAAGACTGGAAATCTGATGGAAGTGTGAACAGCGAAAACAAGGGATCTTTTTGGAGTTGGAGCACAGCTGATTTTCTGACTTTTGACGAATGGGGGATTTGCTCAGGGGCACAGCTGTGTGAAAAAACAGGCTTGACGCTTGAGGCAATTCGAATGACCGATCAGATTGCAATACCGGATGAAATGGCACAATGTATTAAGCATCATTGGAATGCACTTCATGCAAAAAGGCAGATGACAGAGCCAAAATTAAAATTCCCACTTGCGCGGGGACTTGCTGATCCGGTGGTTTTGTTATGGAAGGATGACTATTATTTTATTGCAACGAACGACAATGAGAATGACATTGGTTTCTATGTGAGAAAAGCGCATGAGCTAGAGGATTTGTTTGCAAAAGATGTAAAGACGTATAAGATTTTGGATAAGGATACGGAAAATGGGTTTGTTCAGCTGTTTTGGGCACCGGAATTTCATGTGCTGAATGGAAGTTTGTATTTGCTGTTTACAGTCAGTGATTCTGAATGGAATCCGCAGTGCCATATTATGAAGTTAAAAGAAAATGGCGACATCTTAAATCCGAAAGATTGGGAAAAGCCAATCCGTGTAAGAAGGGCAAATGGAGGCTTTTTGTCAGAAAAAGGCATTAATATTGATATGACACCTGTAAAGTCGGGAGAACGCTATTTTTACGTGTGGTCTCATCGAAAGAATATTGGAACACCGCTTGATACAGGCTCGATGTTAATGATTGCCGAATTTGATCCAGTGCATCCAGAACGGCTGATTAGCGAACCTAAGTGCTTGTCCAGACCACTGTATGGCTTTGAAAATACGGAGCATACAATTAATAATGAAGGACCGTATGCATTTTATTACAATAACAAAATTTATTTGGCCTATTCGGGAGGCGATGCGAGAGGATATCTGTATGCAATCGGCATGTTGACGGCAAATGATGGAGATGATCTTTGTGATTTGTCTGTGTGGGAAAAAGCGAAGACACCGATAGCTAGCTTTGCAACCATTCCAGGCGAGTATGGTCCGGGGCACAATTCATTTTTCTGGGATCGGGATCAAAATTTGTGGATCGCCTATCACGCGGTTACAAGCTTTGAGGAAAAGATTGTGTCAAGTGGAATGAGACGTGTCTATTTTGAACAGGATAAAACACCGAGATTTGATGTCATCGTTGAATAAGGAAACAATAAAAAGTGGAGGAGCGAATGAGCTTCTCCACTTTTTGTATGAAAAAATTAAATGCGTTTAAATACTGGCATCGAATCAAGCGGTGCGTCTGCGGTGATTGTCTGGCCACCATTGTAAACCTTATGGTCTCTTGTATCTTCCCACTTGCCGGCTGGCAGATAAACTTCACGCTCAAACTGATTTAAGTGGAAGATTGGAGCAACCAGGTAGTCGCTTCCAAACATGTACTGATCCTGCAGCTCCCAGCATTTTGAATCTTCTGGGAACTCATAGAACATTGTACGAATTAATGGAGAGCCATTTTTAGAAGCTTCTTCGTAGAGCTGTTTGATGTAATCATGCATCTCGATACGGATATCATAATATTTCTTCATGATGCGGTAATTTTCCTCACCGTAGCTCCATAGCTCATTTGGCTGTCCTGTATGAAGGTAGCCGCCGCCCCAGTCGCGTGTATCAAGCGGTGGAATGTTGTAAGGACCGCGGTCGCCGTGCATACGAAGAACTGCAGAGTAAACAGCAAACTCATACCAGCGAATTAAAAGCTGCTGGAAATCTGGATCATTTACATCATCAGTCATGAAGCCGCCAACATCTGTTGTCCACCACGGGATTCCGGCAAGACCCATATTTAAGCCTGCCTGAAGCTGGTCATAGAATGCCTCAAAGGTACTAGGAACATCGCCAGACCATACAACATTGCCGTACTTCTGGCTGCCGGCCCATGCACAGCGAAGTAAATTAACAACATTGCCATCGCCAAGATCCTTCATGTTGTCATAGAAAACGCGGCTGTACAGCTGTGGATAAATATTAGAGCAGGAGAGAGCAGGACCTGCAATGTAGCGGTAATGGTCGAAATCGTATACACCGTAATCAGGCTCGGAGTTGTCAAGCCAGAATGCGTCGATGCCAAAATCATAATAATTTTTCTTGCAGATTTCCCATACGTATTTTCTTGTTTCAGGATTAAATACATCAATCTCAACACAGTCACCCTGATAGTCGTAAGTTTGTGCTGCACCTCGCTCAGTCCGGATCAAAAGGCCGCGATCCATCATTGGCTGGAAGTTTTCGCTCTTTCTGTCAACTGATGGCCATACAGAAACTATTACCTTAATACCAATGGAGTGGAGTTCATCTACCATTGCCTTAGGATCAGGCCAGTAGGTGGTATCAAATTTCCAGTCACCCTGAACAGTCCAGTGGAAGAAGTCGATTACGATCTGGTCAATATGGATGCCTTCCTTCTGGTACTGACGTGCAACGCTAAGAACTTCATCCTGTGTGCGGTAACGAAGCTTGCACTGCCAAAGTCCCATACGGTCCTCAGGAAACATCGGTGCGCGTCCTGTCACGGCTGTATAATTTTCCAAAATCTGCTTTGGTCCGTCAGCAACTGTAAGCCAATAATCCATCTGCTTGGTGGAACGTGCAGTCCATTCAGTATAGTTCTTTCCGAATGTAACCTGTCCGACAGCTGGATTGTTCCACAGCATACCATAGCCGAGATTTGATACGGCAAAAGGAACACTTATCTGGGAATTTCTCTGAGCAAGCTCAAGGGTACATCCCTTTAGATCCATATATGGCTGCTGATATTGTCCCATACCGAAGATCTTCTCACCGTCATTGCTGTCAAATTTCAGATTCAGACTGAATTCGCTTCCGCCGATGATGCCCTTCCACTCGCGGTTTACAGTTTTTAAGCAGCGGCTTTCGCGGCTTAATGTGCCATCGTAGCTGCGATAATACTCGCGTAAAAACTGTCTGCCGTCACGGTAAAATGTGATAACACCTGCAAAGTTAACAACTGCGCATATGCGTCCATTTGTGATAGAGGCAGACTCACGCTTATCAATAGTGCCGTCACCAACCCAGTGGTCAACTTCGTGACACTCAACCTCAGCATGTGAGCTTTCTGGTGTTTCTGTAAGTGCCCAGTCTTGATTTGATAATTCTGGAAGCATGGTTGCACGAACACGAAGAGAATTTTTGCCCCACGGCTCAATACGAAGCATTTCGCCGCCGTTTCTGGCTATTAGAACGCCATTTGCTGTTTCAAATTGCATAAAAAACCTCCTTATAAATAGTGCGATAAGTATCGCAAATTTCTTCTGATTGTATTATACTAACAAAAGAAAGAAAATACTTGACCATTTTTCACAGATTCTGACACAAAATTGATTTTACAGTTCACACGTTGTGTGCGATTTTGCGAATGAGCGTCTTGTGAACTGCAATAAAGGAGGAGAAACATATGAACCAACTAGAATTTGCTCGTATTCATGAAATGCAGTTTCACGGAGATATTCGTTTTCATCTGCGTCTTCATGAAATGACAAAAGAACCTCTATGGCCAGAGCCAGTACCGCCGCATTGGCATGAGGAGTATGAGTTTCTGGTAATTACAAGAGGTACTGGAACAGCTTGTCTTAACACAAGAACAATGCACATTGAGCCAGGGGATATTTTGTTTATAAATGCAGGGATTGTGCACTCCTTTAGGGGAGATGAAAAAAATCCACTGGCTTTTTATGCGCTTGATTTTGGAAGAGAGCTTATAAGCAGCTATGGCAATGATGATATTCAGCAAAAATATATCAGCCGTCAGGCAAATGGTGAGCTTATTTTCAGAGACCATTTCAAAAAGGATGATGCTATGTGGCCGTATATTGAAGAACCACTAGAAGAAATACGCACTCTTTGCAGTAAGGAAATGGCAAAAAATGAGCTGCTGATTAAAGCAAATCTGCTTCGTATATGGCATTATCTGTGCCTCGATGCAGAAGCAACGTCATTTACTCTAAAGAAAAAGGATGATGAACGAGTGCGTCTGATAAAGCAGATTTTGCAGTATATACAGGAAAATTATGAAAAGAACGTGACACTTGGAGAGCTTGCAGAGGTGTTTCATATGAGTGAAGGGCAGTTTTGTCGCTTCTTTAAATCTCAGGTGGGGATGACAGCAATTGAATATCTCAATTATTACCGGATTGGTGTATCGTGCGACCGTCTTCGCGAGTCGGATACGCCAATCAGTGAGATTGCAATTGGCTGTGGTTACAATAATATCAGCTATTTTAACCGAACCTTTCGAAAATATATGCACTGCACACCGGGAGAGTATCGGGTGAAAAAGTAGACTGAATATAGCAATTTTTGAGAAATCTTAAAAGAAATAAATAGAAAAGGGAGTGTATCAGATGGAATGGGTGAAGAGAAAGATCAGAAGAGTGCTGGATTTGCTGGGGAAAGTGCGCTTTTTGACTATGTATTACTGGATACTTGTAATTACGATTTTGATATTTACAGGCTCTTTGGCAGTAACCAATGGAATTGCCAAAAAGGGTGTAAGAAGAGAATATCAGGAATATAATGAATCATTGTTTGAACAGGCTCAGGGCGAGATGGAGAGAAATGTGAAGGAACTGATTCAAATTGCATATAATATTATGTCAGACAGAGAGGTAAATGCATATCTGAATACAAAATCATTGAGTGAGAGAAGCAGGCTTTTGGAAGAGGTGATTCGTCCGGAGTTCAGCAGCATTCAGGCGATTAAAAGCAGCATTGAGACTATTTCTCTGTATGATGGAGATGGAAAGCTAGTCGCAAATATGGGTACTTTCTATAAAGATATGATTCCAGAGACAACAGAGGATGCTATTACCTTTTCAAGCTTGATTCAAATTGGAACGAAACGCTATTTTGGTATTTCAATCCCTCTGTATAATATTAATAAGACACAGATTAAGGGACGATGTGGAGAATGCTTTATTTTGATAAATATGTTATATCTTGATGAAATGCTTGAAGGTCGTCTTCCAACGAGTGATTCCAGCTTTGTATTAAAAGGCGGAGATAATCAGGTTATGGTGCAAAGAGGTTTGGTGGCTGATACTTCTATAAATGGATCTGGTGAAAATGAAGAATTTGATCGAGGATGGAGCATTTATAAGGGGGGAATTAAAAAAACAAGCTGGGATTTGATTCTTAGTGTTCCAAATCATACACTGTATCAAAATTTAAACTATATGCAGCGAATAAATGGCATTACTTATGTGATTATAGGATTGCTGTTACTGTTATTTTTTGTTGTGATCTATGTGAGTATTCTTCGCCCAATACGTGAGCAGACATTGTTTATGAATTATTATGCAAAAAACAGAAAAAGCCGTATGGAAGTAAAATCACATAATGAAATGGGAATTTTGGCAGAAAATCTTAATGCAATGCTTGATGATATTGACATGTTGACAGAGGAAAATTTAAAAAGCAAGGAGCAGGTGCTAGAAGCCAATTACCAAAAGAAACAATCGGAGCTGTTGGCATACCGCAATCAAATTAATCCGCATTTTATGCATAATACATTTGAATGCATCAGAGGAATGGCACTTTTGTATGAGGTTCCGGATATAGCAGAGATTTCTGAAGCATTGTCTCGCTTTTTCTCTTATAATGTGCGAGGAAAGGGCTATGCAACGATTCGTGAAATTGCAGATCATATTCATGATTATGCATCAATTATTGGGTATCGTTTTATGAACAAATATACTATTTCAATTGAAATTGAAGAGGATGTGATGGAGCAGTGCATGCCAAAAATGATTATACAGCCATTAGTTGAGAATGCTGTATTTCATGGATTAGAGCCAAAGGAAGAAAGCGGAACAGTCGGTGTTTTTGTGGGAAAGGAAAAAGAGCGGCTTGCCATTCGTGTGTGGGACAGCGGATGCGGTATGGATGAAAAAGAGCTGGAAACGCTTAAAAATAAGCTTAAGGAATTTGACAGGACGAGTCTTCTTCCTATGCAAAAGCATGGAATTGGTATGGTCAATATTTATCGAAGACTTAGGCTGTTTTATTCAGATCAGTTAGAATTTAATGTAACAAGTAAAAAAGGCGAAGGAACGAGGATAGAGATTCTTGTTCCGCTTGAC
>ERZ824978.1120-NODE-1120-length-31419-cov-11.356938_pt1 | contig 31419 bp, 29 predicted proteins | sample MGYA00519860_ERZ824978 | MGnify/ENA primary metagenome ERZ824978 (study PRJEB31778, sample SAMEA3449184) | human gut metagenome | biome: human gut; feature: human-associated habitat; material: faeces | place: United Kingdom | collected 2010/2012 ... | reverse complement strand
CCCCCGCGCCCTACAACACCGAGATCAAGGAGGGCGGCGGCTGGGATATGTGGCGCAAGATCGCCGCACAGGACCCCGCCTTCGGCCACCCCGACAAGTTCTGCTATGATCCCGAGCAGACCAACTGGATGAGCGCCACCGTCGAAACACTCGACCAGCGTATCATCCCCTATATCACCAAGATCTGCAAGCGCGACCCGTTCTCCGGCAAGGTCGTCACCGGCGGCATCGTGACCGTGAAGGATTCCAGTTGGCTCATGAGCTGGACCATCAACCGCCAGCCGCAGTTCCGCTCTCAGCCCAAGGACCACTGCCTCGTGTGGGTCTATTCCCTCTTCACCGACAAGCCCGGCGACTTCGTCAAGAAGCCCATGCGTGAGTGCACCGGCAAGGAGATCTGCATGGAGTGGCTCTACCACCTCGGCGTGCCTGTCGAGCAGATCGAGGATATGGCGGAGAACAGCGCCAACACCGTGCCGGTCATGATGCCGTATATCGACGCCTTCTTCATGCCGCGCGCCTACGGCGACCGTCCGAAGGTCGTGCCCGACGGAGCCGTGAACTTCGCCTTCCTCGGCCAGTTTGCCGAGACCCCGCGCGACACCATTTTCACCACCGAGTATTCCATGCGCACGGGCATGGAGGCCGTCTACACCCTGCTGAACATCGACCGCGGCGTGCCCGAGGTCTGGGGCAGCGTGTATGATGTGCGCGACCTGCTCGACGCGACCGTGAAGCTGCGCGACGGCAAGAAGCCCATCGACATGGAGCTGAACCTCGTGGAAAAAATGGCGCTCAAGAAGGTGCTCGGCAAGATTGAGGGCACCGACATCGAAAAGCTCCTCAAGGAGTACCACATCATCTGATACCGTTTCCACGCGATCTTCTCACAGCGAAAGCGAGACGCGAGGCCCCAAGCAGGGCTTCGCGTCTCGCTGTTTTCTTTTGTTATCTCCGTCCCGCAAGGCAGCAGAGCAGGAACACGAGCAGGTTGCAGAGCACCACGCTCGCGCCGACCGGCGTGGAGAGGAGGTACGAGGCGATCAGCCCCGTGCAGAAGCACACCACGCTCAGCGCGCCCGCGCACACGACCACCGCGCGGAAGCTCTTGAAAATGCGCATGGCGGAGAGCGCGGGGAAGATAATGAGGCTGGAGATGAGCATGGCGCCCATCATGCGCATTCCGAGCACGACCGTCAGCGCCGTGAGCAGCGCGAGGAGCGAATGGTAGGCGCCCACCTTCACGCCCGTCGCGCGGGAAAAGCTCTCGTCAAACGTGACAGCAAAGAGCCGATGGTAGAAGAGGATAAAGAGCGCCAGCACGGCAGCCGCCAGCGTCACCGAGAGCGCCACGTCGCCGCGCGACATGGCGAGGATGCTGCCGAACATATAGCTGTCCACATCCGTGGTCATGCCCGTGGTGAGACTCGTGACCACAATGCCGATGGCGAGCGCCGAGGCCGAAAGCACCGCGATGGCGGCGTCTGCCCCGATGCGGCTATGCTCCGCGATGCGCAGCAGCAGGAAGGCCGAAGCCACCACGACCGGCACGGAGAACGCCAGCGGCGCGAAGCCGCAGGCGACCGCGACGGCCAGCGCGCCGAAGCTGACGTGGGAAAGGCCATCGCCGATCATGGAATAGCGCTTCAAAACGAGCGGCACGCCGAGCAGCGCCGCGCAGAGCGAGACGAGGATGCCCACGGCGAAGGCCCGCAGGATAAAGGGATAGGTGAACATTTCCAGCAGCAGACTCACAATGCACCTCCAAACCGCTTGCCGGCGGGGGAGGCAAGATACTCCGCCACCGTGCCGAAAAACCAGCCGTCGCGCCCAATGTGCAGTATCGTGCGCGCCTCGCGCAGCGCGCCGCGCATATCGTGCGTGACCATGATGACCGCCATCTTCTCTTTTTCGTTGAGGTAGCGCAGGGTCTTATAGAGATCCTGCGTGGCGGCGGGGTCGAGGCCTGTGACCGGCTCGTCCAAAATGAGCAGGCGGTCCGCCGCGCACAGGGCGCGCGCGAGCAGCACGCGCTGCTGCTGTCCGCCGGAAAGCTCGCGGTAGCAGCGGTTCTGCAGCTCCAGCACGCCAAGCTTGCCCATGTTCATCAGCGCCGCGCTCTTCTCCGCGGCGGAGTAGAAAAAGTGCAGCCCGCGCTTGTTGGCAAAGCCCGAGAGCACGACCTCGCTCACCGTAGCGGGAAAATCGCGCTGCGCGCTCGTCTGCTGCGGAAGGTAGCCGATGGCGCCCGCGCGCTGCGCGGGGCAGTCGATCGTGCCGGCGAGCGGAGGAAGCAGCCCGAGCAGGCTTTTCATCAGCGTCGACTTGCCGCTGCCGTTCTCGCCCACCACGCAGAGATAATCCCCCGCGCGGACGGTAAACGTCAGATGCTCGAGCAGCGCGCGGTGCTCGTAGCCGAGGCTTGCGTCACGGCACGCAAGCAGAATATCCCGGTCCATCATAGCAAGCCTCCTTTCAAAGCCTCGTAATTTCGCTGCATCAGCGTCAAATAGGTCTCGCCCGCGTCGAAGTCCGTGCGCGAGACGGTCTGCATCGACCACAGCCGTCCGATGCGCGCGCCGGTGCATTCGCTCACCGCCTCCGCGACCTTCTGGCTGCTCAGGTCGATGGTGTAGACGACCGGAATGTGCTCGTCGTTCACCTTGTCGATGAGGTACTTGAGCGTGGCGAGGCTCGGCTCGGTGTCGCCAGAGCAGCCGTGGAACGCCGCGCGGTAATGGAGGTCGTATTCCTCACAGAAATATAAAAACGGAAAGCGGTCGGCAAAGACCAGCAGATCGCGCACGGCGCTCGCGCGCAGGGCGCGGAGGTCCGCGTCGAGAGCTTCAAGCTGCGCGCAGTAGTCCTCGCAGTTCGCGCGGTAGAGATCCGCGTTTTCCGCGTCCGCCGCGCAGAGCGCGTCGGCGACGGCGCGGCAGAGCCTGATGGCGTTTTTCGGCGACGTCCAGATGTGTTCGTCGTACTCGATCTCATCGCTGTCGTCATGGTCATGCTCCGCATGGTCGTGGAACTCGTGGTCGTGCGCGTCAGGCTCGTCGTGGTCATGGCCATGGCCATGCGCGTGGTCGTGGCTGTCCGCACCCTGCATCCCCTCGGAAAACTCCTCCTCGCGGGCATCGACAAAGTCCATCATACGCAGCACCGTGCCGATGTCCTCGCCCACGGCGTCGAGCATATCGTCCGCCCAGACCTCGCCCTCGCCGCCGTTGTAGATGAAGACGTCGGCGCGCGAGATGGTCACGGCGTCGAGCGGGGTCGGCTCAAAGCTGTGCGCCTCGCGGCCCGGGGAGAGCAAAAGCGTCACGTCCGCACGGTCCCCCGCGACGGCGCGGGCAAAATCGTAGTAGGGGAAGAGCGTCGTCACGACGCGCAGCCGCCCGTCGTCCGCCGATCCCTCCCGTACGGCGCAGCCGCCGAGCGAAAGCGAAAGCACGAGCGCGAGCAGCGCGCCGACGAGCCGTATCCTGTTTTTCCTCGCCGTCACGGCGCGCTCACCTCCACGAAAAGACTGTTTTTCCAATCATACCATGCTTTTGCGGATTATCAAGTGATTTGTAATGAAATCGTCACACTTTCCCGCCGCGCACTATGCTATAATAGCCACACTAGAGGATTTCATTCCAGCTTATTCTGTGAGGAGGCGCTGACCATGAAGCGTATGTTTTCTTTCTTCCTTGCCCTTGCGCTGCTCGCCGTGCTCAGCGGCTGCGGAAAGCGGGAGCCCACCCCGAGCAGGCCCGACGAGCCGACGCCACCGCCGGAGGAGGGCATCACGCTCGCGGAGCTGAATGTGGAATTTGTTGCGGGCGACCGTGACACAGACGCGCTGATACAATTAAAGAAGGAACTGCCGCCATTGCTCATCGGCGCACTCGCCGACGAGGGCGTGACGGTCGGCAGGGTCAACGTGACCTTCGGCGCGAGCGACGAGGCCACTGCCGACGCGCTCGCGCGCGGCTCGGTGCAGGTCGGCTTCATGCCGATGGAGACGTATCTGGCGCACGAGGACACGCTGCGGCTGGTCTCTGTGCCGGAGGAACCCGCCGGCGACACGGAGCGTGTCGGACTGTATTTCCCGGTCTCCGACCAGAACCGCACGCTGCGCGCGGCGTTTGAAAAGGATGCGGCGGACGGCGGCGCGCTGCACGCGTGGGAGACGCTGCTCGGCAGCTTCTGGATGGGCAATGGGAGCGACCCTGTGTTCGCCGTGCCTGTGGATGACGATGTGGCCCGGCGGTTTCTCGACAGCATGATGGACATGAACGCCAATGGCATGACGGCGGACAGCATTCCGCGCCTGACAGAGTACGTCAGCGCGGATGAGGTGTTCTCCACTGCGGATCTTGTGGTGCTGCATGGCGAGGCTCCGGATGAGGCGCTTTGGATGGAGATTTACGGCTGCACGGTCGGCGGCGAGACGGTGTCCGTCAGTACCGCTGACGCCATCGTTGGCGGCGACGAGTTCGCTGCGGCGCTGCTTGCCGCGCTGGAAAAGCTCAGTGCGGACGAGACGGCACAGACGGTACTGCGGCTCTACGATGGAGACGGTGTGCGCTACAGTGGGGCCGACACACAGGCTGTGGAATTTGCGCAGTATCTGCTCGGCAATACAGAGGGCGTTTACCAGCTCACGAGCGAGTAAAAGAGAAACGCGCGGCGACGCCGCGCGTTTCTTAGCCTCTGCACAGGCTCATATCATCATCTGTATCCCGTTGTCCTCAATGCCGATCTCGATTTTCGGCACACCGGGGGCGTATTCGCCGTCGAGCGTCCAGGGAATGCTGCCGTCGCTCTCCGCCGTGACATGGCGGACATGGCGGAAGATGAGCGCGTTGCTCGTTTCGTATTCCTCGTAAACGATGGCGCGGATGGTGCGCTGGAGTTGCAGCGGTGTTTTCGGCACGGGCACGAGCATCAGCTCAAACTGCCCGTCGCACAGGTCCACCGCGTCGGGTGAGAGCTTCATCAGTCCCGCGATGGAGGTCGAGTTGCATACCGCGCCGAAGAGGTACTCGCCCTCGAACACCTCACCGTCGGCGGTAATCTTCATGGGATAGGGGCAGAGCGTTTCAAGGTCCTTCACGCCCTCGAGAAGATAGGCAAAGTGACCGAACATATTCTTGATGTCCTGCGGCACGGTGTAGGCCGTGCGCGTGAACGCGCCGAAGGACGCGACGTAAACGAAGTTCTTTTCATTGAACACGCCCACGTCCAGGTCGCGCGGCTGAAGGCGCATGGCGCTCTGCGCCGCGAGCGCGGGATCGGAGGAAATGGACAGGCTTGCCGCGAAGTCGTTCGTACTGCCGCCGGGCAGGTAGCTCAGCGGCGGACGCTTCTCCCGCGGCAGGCGCATGATGCCGTTGACCGTCTCGTTGAGCGTGCCGTCTCCGCCGTGGCAGACGACGAGATTGAAATCTCCGCCGAAGCGCTCGGCCAGCTCGGTCGCGTCGCCGTGCCGCCGCGTCTCCGCCACGCGGACCAGATAGCCCGCCTTGGAGAAGATCGAAACGGCGTCGAACAGCGGCGCGCGCGATTTCGTCTTGCCCGCGCGGGGATTGACGATGAACAGCAGCTTCTTTTCCACAGCATTCATCCTTTCTGCGAACGAAAAAAAGTTTGAAGATTCGGTTAATTTTAGTATAGCACAGAAATTGTGCTATTGCAATTCCGCAATAATCATAGTATGCTAAGCTTGATCTATTCTGAATACGGGCAGGCACTGTGCCGGCCGAGGGCAAGGGAGGAAACATGAAGCAGAAAACCTATCTTCGCTGGGGCGTGACCATTACCGCCGCGGCCTGCGCCATTCTCGTGTTTTACGACACCTTCTTTCAGGACGGCGTGCTGTTTATTTTTATAGAAAAGCTCTTCGGCATCCTCAAGCCCGTGCTCTACGGTCTTGCGATGGCCTACCTGCTCACGCCCATCGTGGACTTTTTCGACCGTCTCCTCCGCGACAGGCTCGGCGTCAAGCGTGCCGGACTGATGCGCTGCCTGAGCATCCTTGTGACCTGGCTCCTTGCGCTGGGACTCGTGTATCTGCTCTTCAGCATCCTGATCCCCGAGCTGGTCGCGAGCGTATCGCTGCTCTTTTCCAATCTCGAGAGCTATTACCGCACCATCTACACCTGGGTCACGCAGCTTGTGGAGGACAATCCCTACATCTCCGAGCGCGTGCTCACGCTGGTCCGTGATTACTACAACGAGCTGGTCGACTGGGTGAAGAACACCGTCATTCCCGGCGCACAGGTCGCCATCGTCGCCGTGACCGGCGGCGTGCTGAGCGTGCTGGTCTTTGCCAAGGACCTGCTCGTGGGCATCGTCGTTTCCGTTTACATCCTCGCCCGCAAGGAGACCTTCGGCCTCCACACGCGCAAGCTGCTCTACTCGCTCGTCTCCGCGCCGCACTATGAGCGCGCGCTGCGCGCCACCCGCGAGGCCGACCGCATCTTCTCCGGCTTTGTGCGCGGCAAGCTGCTCGACTCGCTCATCATCGGCATTCTGTGCTTCATCGTCTGCTCGATTTTGAAGTTCCCCTACACGCCCATCATCGCGGTCTTTGTGGGCGTGACGAACATCATCCCCATCTTCGGTCCCTTCCTCGGCGCGATCCCCAGCGCGTTTTTGATCCTGCTCGTGAGCCCCCGCCAGTGCCTCTACTTTATCATTTTCATTATTGCCCTCCAGCAGTTCGACGGCAACATCCTCGGCCCCAAAATTTTGGGCGAGACCGTCGGCATTTCGAGCTTCTGGATCGTCGTCGCCATCCTTGTCGGCGGCGGCTTCGGCGGCGTGCTGGGTATGTTCCTCGGCGTGCCGGTGTTCGCCTGCATCCACTCCGCCGTGAGCTTCCTGTGTGAATCGTCCCTGCGCAAAAAGAGCGTGACGGACGACACGATATTTGCGCCCCGTCGGGTTTTGACGGGCACGACTACAACACCAAAAGGAGAATCCCATGAATAAGCGCATCCTCACCCTGTTCCTTTCCCTGACCCTGCTGCTCTCCCTCGCCGCCTGCGGCGGGAACGCCGACACGACCGACGCGCGGCGCGACGCGAACGAGATCGTCGTCGGCATCGCGCAGGATCTGGAAAACAGCCTTGACCCCTACACCTCCGTCACCGCTGCGAACCGCGAGGTGCTGTTCAACGTGTTTGAGGGGCTCGTCAAGCCCGACGCGGACGGCAACCTGATCCCCGCCGTCGCCGAGCGCTGGGAGGTCTCCGACGATCAGCTCACTTATACGTTCCATCTCCGCCCCGGTGTGAAGTTCCACGACGGCAGCGAGGTCACGGCAATGGATGTCGCATGGTCGATCGACAAGGCTATGCAGTCCGGTAACTGGAAGGCGCTGGATAACATTGACGCCATCGACATCGGCAGCGATTATGTCTCCGTTGTGCTCAAGGCTGCCGACAGCGATTTCCTCTCCTACATGACGCTGGCCATCACACCGGAGGACCACGCCGACGGCGCGGACCCGGTCGGTACCGGTCCGTTCAAGTTTATCTCCCGCGCCGCGCAGCAGAATCTTGTGCTGGAGCGCTTCGCCGATTACTGGGGCGAGGGCGCGAAGGTGGACAAGGTCACCTATCAGATTTATGAGAATGCCGAGGCGCTCGTCATGGCGCTCAAGAGCGGCGCGGTGGACATCTGCGCCCACCTGACCGCCACGCAGGCAAACCAGCTCACCGAGAGCTTTGACATTCTCGAGGGCACCATGAACCTCGTGCAGGCCGTGTATCTCAACCACGCCTACGAGCCGCTTGCGAACGAAACGGTGCGCAAGGCACTGTGCTACGCGCTCGACCGCGAGCAGGTCTTTGACGTTGTGGCCGACGGTCACGGCACGGCGGTCGGCAGCAGCATATACCCCAACTTCCGCAAGTATTTCCTGCCCGAGCTTGCCGACCTCTATCCGCATGACACGGAAAAGGCCAAGGCGATGCTCGCCGAGGCGGGCTATCCCAACGGCTTTGACCTCACCATCACCGTCCCCAGCAACTACCAGCCGCACATGGACACCGCGCAGGTCGTCGCCGAGCAGCTCCGCGCCATCGGCGTGAACGTGACCATCGACCCCGTCGAGTGGGCGAGCTGGCTGGAGAACGTCTATTCCGGCCGCCGCTATCAGGCTACCGTTGTCGGCGTGGACGCCAGCACTCTGACTGCCCGCGCCATGCTCGAACGCTTTACCTCTACGGCGAGTAATAATTTCACAAATTATTCTAATGTGGAATATGACGAAGCCTTTGCCGCCGCCATCCGCGCCGCGACCGACGAGGAAGCGACCGCCCAATACCTCCGCTGCGAGGAAATTTTGGCCGAGACCGCCGCGAACGTTTACATTCAGGACCTCGCGGACCTCGTCGCCGTGCGTAAGGGTCTCACCGGCTACCGGTTCTACCCGCTCTACGCCATCGACCTGAGCACCGTGGCCTACACCTGACGAAAATCCGAGGGCAGACGCCCTGACCGACAAAGCGAGGCGAACACCATGCGTTATACAGCGAAAAAAATCGCAACGATGCTGCTGACGATGGTGATCGTCTCGTTTTTGACCTTCGTTGCCTTCTCCCTCCTCTCCGGCGACGCGGCGACGCGCCTGCTCGGTACGGAGGCGACTCCCGAGCGGCTTGAGGCCCTGCGCATCGAGCTGGGGCTGAACGACCCGCTTCTCGTGCGCTACGGCCGCTGGCTGTGGGACGCGCTGCGCGGCGACCTCGGCACCTCGTACCGCTACGGACAGAGCGTGAGCTCGCTCAACGCGCAACGGCTGGGGCCCACGCTGACGCTCACGGCGCTCGCGTTCGCGCTCATCGTGGCGGTCTCCATTCCGCTCGGCGTGCTGTCGGCCAAATACGCCGGCGGCCGGCTCGACCGCGCGCTGACCGTGATCAATCAGGTCGTGATGGCGGTGCCACCGTTTTTCACCGGCATCCTCTTTACCTATCTCTTCGGCCTTGTGCTGCATCTGTTCATCGCGGGCGCGTTCCCTGCGGGCGGCGTGGGGCATTACATCGGTTATCTCTTCTTCCCCGCGCTCGCGGTCGCGCTGCCGCGCATCGCCATGACGGTCAAGCTCCTGCGCACGTCGATCTTAGACGAGGCACAGCGCGACTACGTCCGCACCTCCATGAGCCGCGGACGCTCGCGCAGCGGTATTCTCTACCGCCATGTGCTGAAAAACACGCTCGTGCCGGTCCTGACCTTCCTCGCCATGACGGTCGCCGACCTGCTCGCGGGCAGCGTCGTCATCGAGCAGGTGTTCGCCGTCCCCGGTCTCGGGCGGCTGCTGCTGACCTCCATTGAGGGGCGCGACGAGCCGGTCGCGCGCGCCATCGTTGTGCTGCTGGCCTTCGCCGTCATTCTCTGCAACCTCGCCGCCGATCTGCTCGCGCGGCGCATCGACCCGCGGCTCGGCAGCGGAGCGGGAGGTGCGGCATGAAAAAGAAAAATACCTTTCTGCGCGTGGGTCTCGTGCTCACGGCGCTGGTCGTCGGCTTCATTGTCCTCGGCCTTTTCTGGACGCCCTACTCCCCCAACGCCATGGACTTTTCGCGCCTGCTGCCGCCGTCCGCCGCACACCCGATGGGCACGGACAAGTTCGGCCGCGACATCTTGAGCCGCGTTATGGTCGGCGCCGGTGACACGCTGCTCATCGCGCTCGGCACCGTCGCCATCGGCACCGTCGCCGGCACGCTCATCGGCGCGCTGACCGGCTGGTACGGCGGCTGGGTGGACGAGCTGCTCATGCGTCTGAACGACGCGCTCGCGTCGTTTCCGAGCATTCTCATTCTGCTCGTGCTCGTGAGCCTGCTCGGCGGCGGGCGGGAGCACATGACGCTTGCGCTCGGCATCGTCTTTATCCCAAGCTACGCGCGTATCGTGCGCAGCGAGTTTGCCCGCGCGCGCACGCAGAACTACGTCCATTCGGCGGAGCTGATGGGCGCGTCCACCGCGCGCATCCTCTTTGTTCACATTCTGCCGAACATCTGGCACACGCTCGTCTCCGCCATCACCATCGGCTTCAACAATGCCGTGCTCGCCGAGGCGGCGATGAGCTACCTCTCCATCGGCGTTTCGCCCGACGAGGCGAGCCTCGGCTATATGCTCTCGGAGTCGCAGAGCATGCTCGGCTCCGCGCCGTGGTACGCGCTCGGCACGGGCGCGGTCATCGTGCTGCTGATCCTCGGCGTGAGCCTGATCGGCGAGGGCCTGCAGCGCGGCGAGAACTGATTTTCAGAAAGGAGATGCCCCCATGGTCGAGATCCATGATCTGCACGTCCGCTTTCACGGCGCCTCGCGCGAGGCCGTGGCGGGCATCGACCTGACCATCCGCGACGGCGAGGTCGTCGGGCTCGTGGGCGAGAGCGGCAGCGGCAAGACCGTGACCGCCATGACGCTCTCGGGCCTCATCGAGCGCAAAAAGGCCACGCTCTCCGGCGAGGTGCGCTTCGACGGGCGCGATATCCTACGCCTGCCCCGCGCGGAGCTGCGCGCCATCCAGGGCCGCGAGCTCGGCGTCGTCTTTCAGGAGCCGATGACCGCGATGGACCCGCTCATGCGCATCGGCCCGCAGGTCGAGGAGGCGCTGGCCGTCCACACGCAGCTGACGAAGGAGCAGCGCCGCGCGCGTGCGCTTGAGGCGCTGCATGATGTGGACCTCCCCGCGCCGGAGGAAATTTACCGCAAGTACCCGCACGAGTGCTCCGGCGGTCAGCTCCAGCGCGTGATGATCGCCGCGGCCATCGTCACCGATCCGCATTTGCTGCTGCTCGACGAGCCGACCACCGCGCTCGATGTGACCGTACAGGCGCAGATCCTCGCGCTTTTGCGCCGTTTGAATCGGGAGCGCGGCATCTCGATGCTGCTCATCTCGCACAATTTGCAGGTCGTGCGTCGCATCTGCTCGCGCGTTGCCGTGATGCAGCGCGGTCACATCGTTGAGGAGGGCGCGCCCGAGCAGCTTTTCACCGCGCCGCAGCACCCCTACACCGCCGAGCTCATCAACGCCATCCCGCGCCGCGTGCGCAGAGGTTAACGCCATGGACGACCTTGTTTTAGAAGTCAAAAGCCTTACAAGCTGGTACCGCGACACCGATGAGCATGGGCGTCGGCACGACCATACCGTGCTGCACGACGTGAGCTTCACGCTCCGCCGCGGCGAAATTTTGGGGCTCGTGGGCGAGAGCGGCACCGGCAAAACGACGCTGGTGAAAAATATCCTCGGTCTGGTCAAGACCCACACGGGCGAGATCATCCACTACACCAAGCGCCCGCAGATGATCTTTCAGGACCCCTACTCCTCGCTCAACCCCGCCTACACTGTCGGCTGGAGCTTAGAGGAGCCGCTGCGCATCTACGGCAAGTACGACGCCGCCGAGCGGCGCCGCCGCGTCGCGGAGATTGCGGAAAAGGTCGGTCTGCCCGCCGAATGCCTGACGCGCAGGCCGAACGAGCTTTCCGGCGGGCAGCGCCAGCGCGTCTCCATCGGCGTGGCGCTCATCCAAAAGCCGCGGCTCATCATCGCCGACGAGCCGGTCAGCGCGCTGGACGTGACCATTCAGCGCCAGATTTTAGAGCTGATGCGCACGGTGCGCGACGAGCTGGGCATCTCATTCCTCTTCATTTCACACGACCTCAACGTGGTCTATCAGCTCTGCGACCGTGTGATGGTGATGAAGGACGGGCGCATCGTGGAGGAAAACACGGTGCAGGAGCTTTTTGAGCACCCGCGTGAGGCCTACACGCGCGAGCTGCTCTCTGCCGCCGACTGACGCCATGAAAGCCTTGTTTTCCCATTACAAAAAACTGCATCTCTGGCTGCTCGCGGACCTTGCGTTCCTTGCGGCCTTTTTGCTCGCGCGTCAAAGCCGAGGCGCTATGAACGCCCTGACGGAGGGCTTCACGAATCCGCTGCGGCGCGCGATCGGACAGCTCTGCGAGCGCGTGCCCTTCTCCGTCGCGGAAAGTTTGTACGTCCTCGCGGCGCTGGGCTTTCTCGTCTTTCTCGTGCTGGGCGTGCGCGCCGTCGCGCGCAGCCGGCACAGAAGCGGCACAGTCTACGCGCTCGTGCTTGGGCTTGGGAACGCGGTTTTGACCGTCTATGTGCTCTTTTGCCTGCTCTGGGGTGCGAATTACTACGCTGACAGCTTCACCGACAAAAGCGGCCTCGCCGTCGAGCCGGTCGCCGTCGACAACCTCGAGCGCGTGACGCGGCAATTCGCCGCACTTGTGAACGAATACGCCGGAGACATCCCCCGCGCCGCCGACGGCGCCTTTGCCGGCGACCGCGCGGAGATCCTCGCCTACGCGCCGAAGATCTACGAAAATCTGTATGAGGAATTTCCGTTCCTCGAAATGACCGATGTGCCGCCCAAGGCCATGCGCTTTTCCCGCGTGATGAGCGCGATGGGCTTCACCGGCTTCTACTTCCCGTTCACGGGCGAGTGCAACGTAAACGTCGATTTCCCCGCCGCCACGCTGCCCTCCACCGTCGCGCATGAGCTTTCTCACCGCCGCGGCATCGCGAGCGAGCAGGAGTGCAATTTCCTCGCCGTGCTCGCCTGCCTGCGCTGCGGCGACGCCGCCTACCGCTACGCGGGCGCGCTGTCGGGCTACATTTATCTTGCCAACGCGCTCTATTCCGCCGACGCGGAGCGCTGGCGCGCCGTGCGCGGAACGCTCGACGAGCGCGTGGTCGCCGACCTGCGCGCTTCCGGCGCCTACTGGGCACAGTTTGAGGGGCCGGTGGACACAGTCTCCATCGCCATCTACGACGGCTTTCTCAAGAGCTACGGCACCATCGGCGTCAAGAGCTACGGCGCCTGCGTCGACCTGCTGGTGGCGTATTTCAAGTGAAACAGAAGCGGCTTGCAATGCAAGCCGCTTCGCGCGTTTCGTCTGCCGGCGCGAGTGCGCCGCCGCAAGCGTTTTGCGCAGCAAAACCTTGGCGGAGGGCGAATTCACTTCGCCCGAGCATTTTAATTCCCGATCCGGGATTCCAAAACAGAAACGGCTTGCATTGCAAGCCGCTTCTTTTTTGGAGCAGGGTACGGGAATCGAACCCGCCTTCTCGGCTTGGGAAGCCGATGCACTACCGATGTACTAACCCTGCAAAGTGAGGCTATTATAGCAGACTTCCCCGCGCAATGCAAGGCGAAATTTGCCTGCCGGCACAGTTTTCCGTATATGCCCCCGGCGGGCGGCATAGGATGGGGCAAAGGACATAAAAAGGAGTGCATCCCATGAAACGAACGGTATTTTCTCTGCTGGCAGCCTTCGCCCTGTGCGTCAGCGCCGCGGCGGCGGGGCCGGCGGTGAGCTGTCCGAGCGCGCTGTTGATGGAAAAGCAGACCGGCACGGTGCTCTTCGCGCAGGATGAACACACGCCGCGCGAGCCGGCGAGCGTGACGAAGATCATGACGCTGCTGCTGGTGATGGAGGCCATCGACTCCGGCGTGCTCTCCTACGACGACGTGGTGACGGGCTCGGCGCACGCGGCTGGCATGGGCGGCAGCCAGATCTGGCTCAAGGAGAACGAACAGATGACGGTGCGCGACCTGCTCAAGGCCGTGTGCATCGTCTCGGGCAACGACGCGGCGGTGGTGCTCGCCGAGCATCTTGCCGGCAGCGAGGACGCCTTCGTGGAGCGCATGAACGCGCGGGCGCAGGAGCTCGGCATGAATGACACGCACTTTGTCAACTGCACGGGCCTGCCCGCCGAGAGGCATCTCACAAGCGCCTATGACATCGCGCTCATGTCGCGCGAACTGATCCTCAGGCACCCCGACATCCGTCAGTTCACGACCGTTTGGATGGACTCCCTGCGCGGCGGAGAGTCTATGCTCGTAAATACAAACAAGCTCATCCGCTTCTACGACGGCGCAACCGGCCTCAAGACCGGCTCGACCGGCTCGGCGGGCTATTGTCTGAGCGCGACGGCGGAGAAAAACGGCATGGAGCTCATCGCGGTCGTGCTCAAGGGCAAGACGAGCGACGAGCGCTTCTCCGACGCCAAGAGCCTGCTCAACTACGGCTTTTCGACCTGGTCGCTCGTGACCGTCACGCCCGACGAGGTGCTGCCGCCCGTACCGGTGATGCTCGGCGTGCGCGGCACGGTGCAGCCGGTGCTCACGAGCGAGAACACCCTGCTGGTGGAAAAGACGCTGGCAAACAGCCTGACGAAGGAGATCGCGCTGGCAGAAAGCGTCGCCGCGCCGGTATACGCAGGCGACACGCTCGGTCAGCTCACGGTGCGCGACGCGGCGGGGAACACGGTCGCCGAGCTGCCCATCCTCGCAGGCGAGGACGTGGGCCATGTGACCTTCGTGCAGATGCTGGGACGCTGTCTTGCGCGTGGCTTCTGCATGGGATCGCAGAGCTGAACCCCACCGAAAGCGGCAGAATTCGCGGAATGACCAAAAAAAGACACAAAAATTTTACATTTTCTCTTGACAAAACGCTGTGAGGGTGTATACTGTCCTTGTTTTTAATAAGTCTTGATAGAGGCGCGGCCAACATCAGTAGCTCTGCATGACCGGCAGGAACCGGAGAGCGAAAGGGGCGGCCGCCGAGGGGACACACGGATTCCTGTGCGTGCGTTCACCGGGCCGGGGGATAACATCCGTCGGACTGTCGCCGAAAGGCGGAGAGCTGTCATGATCGGAATACGACCGAAAGCGTATTTGCAGAGGGTGTTGTGTTTAAGTCATGATGGAAGCATCATGGCTTAAATTTTTTGTGCAGACGCACGAAAGGAGAATCCCTCATGTTTGTCAACACCTTCTGGTCCCTCGTTCCCCCGATTGTCGCCATCGGCCTTGCCCTGCTGACGAAGGAGACCTACTCCTCCCTCTTCATCGGCATCGTCGTCGGCGCCCTGCTCGCCACGGACTTCAGCCCCATCGGCGCGCTCGACACCATCATCAACGACGGTCTGACCGCCGCCATCGCCGACAACGCCGGCATCTTCCTCTTCCTTGTGATCCTCGGCGTGATGGTCGCGCTCGTCAACGCCACCGGCGGCTCCGCCGCGTTCGGCCGCTGGGCCGCGAGCCACATCCATTCCAAGGCCGGCGCGCTGCTCGCCACCTTCGCCCTCGGCGTGCTCATCTTCATCGACGACTACTTCAACTGCCTCACCGTCGGCTCCGTCATGACCCCCGTGACCGACAGCCAGCGCATCTCCCGCGTGAAGCTCGCCTACCTCATTGACGCCACCGCCGCGCCGATCTGCATGATCGCGCCGATCTCCTCGTGGGCAGCCGCCGTCTCCGGCGTCGCCGCGAAGCTCGACACCGGCGTGTCCGGCATTCAGCTTTTCATTGAGGCCATTCCCTATAACTTCTACTCTCTGCTCACCATCGTGTTCGTCATCACCATGGTCGTTCTCGGTGTGGACTACGGTCCCATGGCCGCGGCCGAGCTCAAGGCTGCCCAGACCGGCGACCTCGGCTCGCTGAGCGAGGAGCAGGAGGAGGGCTCCTCCCGCGCGAATATGTGGGATATGCTCATTCCCATCTTCCTGCTCATCATCTTCTGCGTCATCGGCCTCATCTATGTCGGCGGCTTCTGGGATCCCGAGACCAACGCGGGCGACTTCATCGCAGCCTTCGGTGATACCGATGCCTTTGTGGGTCTGCCCTGGGGTGCGTTGATCGCGCTGGTCCTGTCCATCATCTACCTCTGCGCGCGCCGTGTCATCACCTTCAAGGGCGCTATGGGCTGCATGACCAAGGGCTTCAACGCCATGGTCCCCGCCATTCTGATCCTCACCTTCGCCGTCTCCCTCAAGAGCATGACGGGTCTCCTCGGCGCCGCCGATTATGTGGAGGGTCTGATGAAGCAGGCGTCCGAAGGTCTCTTCATGCTGCTGCCCGCTATCATCTTCGTGGTCGCCTGCCTGCTGGCCTTCGCCACCGGCACGAGCTGGGGCACCTTCGGCATCCTCATCCCCATCGTGCTTCCTATCTTCAACGCGGCTCCCGACCTGCAGATCATGGGCATTTCCGCCTGTCTCGCCGGTGCGGTCTGCGGCGACCACTGCTCCCCCATCTCCGACACCACCATCATGGCGTCCGCCGGCGCAAACTGCAACCACATTGACCATGTCTCCACGCAGATCCCCTACGCCGTCACCGTGGCTGCCATCTGCTTTGTGAACTACATCCTCGCAGCGTTCATCCGCAACGTGGTCATCAGCCTCGCCATCGGCGTGGTCATGGTCATCGGCACGCTGCTGGTCATCCGCTCCGTGCAGAGCAGGAAGACCGCCTGAGCGTAAGGCTCCGCGCACTGCTTCCGCCGATAAAAACGCTCCGACCGATTTTCGGTCGGAGCGTTTTCTTATAGGCTTCAATCCTCATTTTGTCCGAAGCTGCCAGAACGCCACGGCGCTTGCCGCCGCCACGTTGAGCGAATCCACGCCGTGCGCCATGGGGATCTTCACCGTGTAGTCGCACGCGGCAATGGTGCGCGGCGAAAGGCCGTCGCCCTCCGTGCCGAGCACGATCGCCAGCCGCGGCTCGGCAGCGAGCTGCGCGTCGTCAATGCGCACGGAGTTGTCCGTCAGCGCCATCGCCGCGGTCCGGAAGCCGAGCGCGTGCAGACGCTCGACGCCCTTTTGCGGCCAGTCGGCGGCGTCCTCGCCGATGCGTGCCCACGGCACCTGAAAGACCGTGCCCATGCTCACGCGCACCGCGCGGCGGTAAAAGGGGTCGCAGCAGGTCGGCGTCACCAGCACCGCGTCGATGCCGAGCGCAGCTGCCGAGCGGAAGATCGCCCCCACATTCGTGTGGTCCACGATGCCCTCGAGCACCGCCACGCGCCGCGCCCTCGCGCAGACCTCCTCCACGCTCGGGAGCCTTGGCCGGCGCATGGCGCACAGCACCCCACGCGTGAGTTCAAAGCCCGTCAGACGTGCGAGCGTTTCGCGTTCGGCGGTGTAGACCGGGATCTCTCCGCAGCGCGCAAGGATGGGCTGCGCGTCGCCCTCGATGTGCCGCCGCTCCATCAAAAGCGAGAGCGGCTCATAGCCTGCGTCGAGCGCGGTGGCGATGACCTTGGGGCTCTCGGCGATGAAAACGCCCTTGTCCGGCTCCAGACGGTTTCGCAGCTGCGCCCCGGTCAGGCGGGCGTAGACGTCCAGCTCCGGCGCGGCCAGGTCGGTCACTTCGATGATGTGCGGCATAGTCTCGGCTCCTCTCCCCTCGCCGGAACAAGCCGGCAAGAGCGGAAATTCTGCTCTCAGTATAGCAAACGCACCGGGGCTTGTCCATCGAAACTTCTCCCCTCGCCGCCGTTCGACGGAACATTCGCTATATTTTTTTGTTTCAGGTGTTGACACGGTGTCTGAAATATGGTATATTAATCGTTGCCGATATCCGCCGGTGTGGTGGAATAGGTAGACACAGGGGACTTAAAATCCCCCGGTAGCGATACTGTACCGGTTCGAGTCCGGTCACCGGCACCAGTATTTCCACAATTCCATATCGCGGAGTAGAGCAGCTGGTAGCTCGTCGGGCTCATAACCCAAGTAGTTACCTCCATTCTCGGGGCAGCGCCGGGAACCGCGCAAAACTGAATATCGCGGAGTAGAGCAGCTGGTAGCTCGTCGGGCTCATAACCCGGAGGTCGCAGGTTCAAGTCCTGCCTCCGCAACCAGAAAACCCTGAAATCTCAACGGTTTCGGGGTTTTTTCTTTGCTCTATTGCAATTTGCATTTCTTTTTCCCGAAGAGCCTTGCCCCATTTTTTTCATCAAATATTATCCCTCATACAAAATATCTCCTTTGTCGTTCTATTTTAATTCTTCAGCCCGCCCGCTATTGGTGTTTGCAGTAAAGTAGGCAGTGCGACGGGAATTGCATTTCCCTTCAAGCGTTATTTGCTGTTATTCTTTCCCGCTGCGAGAAATCCGGCAGCGGGATGCCGGCAAATTTCGCTCTTTTTTTCGCTCCGTTGAGCCGTGGCGCGTTGTTGAACTGCTCTCCATTCAGGTAGTCCGTCATGGAGGTGATCGCCTCCCGTTCGATGTCCTCGCTCTTGTGAAGATACTTCCTTGTCGTCTCAATGGACGAGTGTCCCAAGATTCCCTGAACAATGTTGAGCGGCGTCCGTTCCTCCACCAGCCGCGTTGCCAGTGTGTGCCGCAGAGCATGAGGATTAACCTTTTTGATCTCACATCGCTTTGATATGGCGTTGAGTCGGATCTCAAAGCTCTTGGGGTCAATGTGCGTCCCTGCTCTTGACGGAAACAGCAGATTATCCGGATTGGGCCAGCTGGAGTGAGCAAGCGTGTAGAGATGTCGGACCAACAGCTCGCACAAGCCGTCCGAAATAGCGATCTCGCGGTTCGATGTCTTTGTCTTGGGCGTACTTTGAACGATCAGGTGCGTTTTCTTCTTCGGGTCGTAATTCAAAATCCTGATGTTCGGATTATCCAACGACAGCGCCTCCGTTCTTACCCGAATCAGATTTTTGTTGATTCGCAGTGTCTGCCGTTCCAAGTCAAGGTCCGCAATCTCCAACGCAAGCAGCTCGCCCACACGGAAGCCAACGAACAGATCGGTCAAGATCGCTATGCGCTGCGTTTCCTTCATGACCTCCTCCATAAAAATCTGCATTTCAGAGGAACTCAAAACACGCATCTCCTTCGCGATGACCTCCGGCCTTGTTGTGCTCAGTGTCGGGTTGCACGGGAGCTTGTACTTGCTTTGAGCGTATGTGAAAAAGTCCTTGAGGATCATGTGATGATTGCGAATCGTTTTGGGGGACAGTCCGCCGTTCCGCCCGTCCATACGCGCACCGTTGAGTTGTTTCTTTTGGTAATATTCCTGTATCACATCCGGACTGATCTGATACAGGAGCATTTCATCAAAGGCAGGAGCAAAGTGCGTGTGGTAGATGTCTAAATAGCTTGCGTAGGTCGATGGCTTTCTGGTCGGCGGGGACTTGTAAAGACGGAGCCAGTCCATAAAAGCATCCTTGAATTGCGCTTCCGACTCCATTGAATGCCCAAGGCGTTTTTGCATTTCTTCCTTTTGGGCATCCTCTCGTTTTGAAGCCTCCTCCAAAGCCTTCATGTGTTCCTGTTCCGCAAGCCACTCTTCCTTTCTCTGCTTGCAGATCGCCTTTGTTTTCCCTTTAAACGATTTCCTTTCCGGAGAGCCGTTTTCTTTCCTGCCGATCGTGATTTGATGTACCCATGTGCGATCGGGGAGCTGCCACCAGCTCCCTTCGCCATTTGCACGACGCTTATTTGCCATGGTAACCTCCAATTCTCATCTTTCATTATGATAATTGAAGATTTTGCCTCATTGTTTCGCAACGCCGGCGCTTTCGAGCCATGCGTAAAAGCCCTCTGCCGGTATCCGGTAATTCTTCCCAATCTTGATGACCGGAAATGCCTTGCTGTGAATTAAATTATAAGCAACATTTGTCCCGATTTTGAGAGTTCGCTGAATATCTCTCACGGTCAAAAAGTCGTATTTTGCTTCACACATAAAAAGCTCCTTTCTGCGTTGCGTGCCAAGGTCTATTCATTTTTCGAGGTACATTGCTGACTCATAAAGCTATTTTACGACAACTCCCTGAGCTAATCAATATATCTCATCGCCCTTTGACACAAATATTTTGAAATCCTTACGCCGAAAAAACAGCTGACGACAAGAGGAGATGCTCCCGCGAACGGGAGCATCTCCTCTTTTGACGAGTATAATCATATCACATGACTATGCGACAGCGCAAGTACATCAACCGCGACATTTTTGCGACATTTTGAAAATATGAGCGTCTTACCCGTTGTAGCGTTCCGAGTAAGCGTACATTTCCGCAAGATTATCAACAGCATCCTTTCTGATCCGTTCGATGGTGCGAACATTCAGGCCGTGTTGTTCTGCCGCTTTTTTCGTAGATACCCCTTCCATGTAAACCATGCGCACAACCTCTGCCTGGCGCTTTTCAAGAAGCGAGATGTAGTATAGGAGTTTCTTCTGCCTCCGTTCGAGAATAAAAAGTTCATCGGCAATCTCCTTGGCAGATTCAGCATTTAGTTGCTTGGCCTGCTCCTCATAGTTGAGGGCAATATAGAGTGTCTTGTTGGAAATATGTCCTTTGGAATGACCTACACCTTCTCCGCTTCCATAGTTCATGGCCTCGATTTGCTCCGTCACGCCAACCTCGGAGGGATGCTCCAGATCATAGCGCAAAACGGCGATCTTCCGCTCACGGTCATGGTAGGTCTCCAGCTGCTTTATCACATAATTCTTCATTTCAGCGTTCATAACGTTTTCCTTTCTATTCCCAGATTTTGAATTTGAGTACATGAACGCAGGAGGTGGTGAACGGCAGCGGGGCTGCGTCCGCTCACCTTCTATGAGAAAAATAAAAGCCTCCTTGGACGTAGCCCATGGAGGTTTGCATATAGATAATGTGTTAAAGCTCCTGCCTATATGCTGAAAAATTTCATACCAGAGGGCAAGCGCGCACATAAAACAATTAAGCCAAATATGTGCGTTCTGACGTCGGCAAAGCGCCCTATACGCTAAGAGAATTTCATCATGTACCTCCTGTTTTATGATTTATAAAACACTACGAGGCGACGAAATAACACATTTAATGTGGACATACTGCTCTATACGATTATATCGAGGTACGTTATAATGCAGGAAGCGAAAAAGATCCTGGGCATAGCAATCCGTGTTGCGCGTAAGAAAAAGCGTATTACATGAGAAAATCTGGTGGGATAGATCGGCGTACAGACTCGTATGGTTCTTGAGATGGAAAATGGTCGTGGCAATCCTCACTTCGACGGATTCTTTGCAGCAGTACGGCTGTTGGATATCCCTTCTAATGATATTTTCTACTATGACCGGACACCTTCAACGGATACTGATAAATTTCCTCAGGAGTTATCTTCGTTTGGCGAGTCCGAACAGCGTCTGGCTTTGGCCACAGCTAAAGCCGTTCTGCAGCAGTTCAGAAAAGAGAGAACATAAGTAAAAAATGGCTGTGAGATGCCAATAACGCTTCTCACAGCCGTTTTATCATGTATGGCTCTTTTTGTGACAGCGTTCAAGACTCCATCGCGTTTTCACCATGCACTAATTTGTAATAATTATACCTGATTTTTCTATAATTGTAAACCAGTCCTTGTCAATATGTCGTAAAACGTCGAATTTTCTCATTGCCGCAACGGAAAATGCCACCAGAAATGGCAGCGCTTTGTCACAGACTAATTCTAAAAGCAAAAAGGCGAGCAGGTAACCCCCCTTTGGAGAAACCTGCTCATCTTTTTCAACATGCTATTTTGCAACGTGCCCTTTCTCCTGATGTAAAGGCCAACTCTTACTTCAAAAACTTGGCAAGTTGCGCACCGCCGAGATCCTCGTAAGCAGCGTTAGTATAGAGATCGTCATAACTCGGAACGCCACTATAAATAACGGGTCGGTTTTGGTTTTCTTCGTTATAGGCCTGAGAATACTCATAGATGCCCTGTAAATGGCGACCGCAGCGTTCTTCGATGGGGTGCGCCTTTCCCTCGGTCCAAGGAACATAGAGCATACCGAGGCGCTGGCTAATTTCGTAGCAGACATCCTCGCCGCCGAGCACCTGATCGATGCTGGTGGCACCGCGCAGACGGCCCTGAGAGGCGTTTGCGGTCTCCATCAGGAGCGCATAGGTGTCGGTGTAGTCGCCGAGCTCGCGGTGCGTCAGACCGTGGAAGTTGGTGGGCGACTGCTCAAGCGACATCTCAATGCCATCAAGCATGATGTTAATGCAGCCTTCTGCCGCAATGTTCATCGCCCTTTGGTGGGCGACGGTCGCGTTGATGACCGGGTACTCAGGGGACGCCTCATGCAGGTCGAATGTCAGGTCGATATTCTCCGCTCGAATTAACGAGGCAACACCATATGCCATCTTCTCGGTCAGGTTGCCGTCCGGACGACCGGGATACGCGCGGTTGATGTTGCGGGTCTCCGAACCAGACAGCTGCTGTCCAGACGGATAGTGGACATAGACATCAGGGTCGGGCCACTGGTCGACCGGGTTCGTTGCGCGGGAGCCGTAGCGGAAGGTACGCTCGCCGCTCGCAGTGGTCAGCGTAAAGTACTGAAGATTGCCCTCGCTGGGGTCGTTGTGTGTCATGGCGCTGTGGTTGGTATAGGGGATAACATAGACCGTTCCCTCCTCCACAACGGCGTTCTCGATGAAGGTAAAGGCAGACATATAGCCAGAGACCTCGTTGGCATGCGTGCCGCCGAGGATCAGCATGGCGCCGCCCGGCTTTTTGCCCTCGAGTACATAGACCGGCGTGTCGCCATTGGTGCCATTAAGGCCATCAAACCAATCGGAAAGCATTTTGACCTCGGTGACGCTGGGGCCCCATTCGGGCAACGGCAGCTCGCGCGCCGCAAGGAAATTCAGCCCTGTGTAAATCATGATCGCCACAGAAAGTGCCAGACAGAGGCAGGCCGTGATCGTATTCTTTTTCATTTTAGCCCTCCCCTTACTTGATCATTAAAACACGCAGCACCAGCGGGATAAGCACCATGGCGGCATTGAGCTGAAGCGTAAGCTTCTTCTCAGTGAACAGATCCCAGCCGATCAAGGCAACAATGCCGGCGAGGATGATACGGTAGATCAAAGTCATCATAAATTCAATTCGCTCCTTCCCACCTTAAGACAGCGTCAGAAAACTGAGCTGATCGGCAAAGACAATGAAGAGGATGGCCCAAATCACCACGATGAGGCAGGGGATCAGGCACTTCTTCAGAATCGGCGTATAATTCTCCATGCCGACGACCTTTGCCGCAAAAATGCCCGCAAGAGCCGTGGGGGGGACCATATCGCCCAAGGAAGCGACCAGAGACAGCGCTGCGGCAACGATGATCTGATCCTTCGCAAGGAAGGACAGCAGGAACGGGACGCCCAGCACGCTTGCCGAGCCGAACGAGGAAATCGCGCCGAAAGCGGGCATGGAGATAGCCAGCGCCAAGTAACGGGCAAAACTCGGCAGGCTCAGGCAGCTCGTCACGATCAGGCCGCGCACGCCGGTGAGCGTCATGACCTGGATGAACATACCGACGCCCATCAGGATGCCCATAACAGGCAGCGCGGAGTGGACAGATTCCTTAGCCGCCTTGAAGAAGTTGAACTTATAGCCCGTGAAGCAGCCCACGACCGCGCTGATGAGGAACACCAGCGGCATACCGATGTCAGGGATGGCGGGAACCGCCTTATTCAGCACCATCAGGACGATGGCGAGCAACAGGGGAATATAAACCTTGAAGCCAAAGCGCTTGCGAGAATCGGTGTTGAGCTTAGCCTCGACCTCGACATAGTTCATGTTTTTGACGTACTTGTAACCGAACATCAGCACGAACAGGAACGCAAGGGGGAAAGTCAGCATGGTCAGAGGCAGGCCGAAGCCGCTGTAGGGGATGTCGATACCGGCGCCGATAATCATTGCGGGGATGTTGGTCGGCGGGGCGATCATGCCCAGTACGCCGCCGAGGGCTAGGATGCAGGCCGTTTCCAGCACAGGCACACCCATGATCATCAAGACCGGCGCCATGATGGAACCGGCAGACAGCACGGAGGCGGTGGAGGAGCCCGTGATCATGCCGGGGAACATGATGATGACCATGATAAAGATCAGCATCAGCGCGGGGACTTTATGGAAGCGCTGGATGATAAGCGAGGCAATGGCGTCAAGCGCGCCGGATTCCTGAATGACCTTCATGAAGATCATCGCCGTGGCAATGACCATGATTGTGTCGACATAGGCAAACATACCTTCGACCAAGTGGCGAAGCGCAAGCCCCTGCCCGCCGGCGATCGCGCCGGCGACGGACGCCAGCACCATCGACAGGCTGACCGGCAGCTTGCAGAGGAAGCAGCCGAGCAGGAATACGCCGACCATCACGAGGAAGGCGATCAATTCTGTAGTCATAGAACCTCCGTATTACTTGAACGCAGCAGGCAGAACGGATACAACATCACTGATGCTCTCGATGGAATCCATGGGGATGCCGTTCTTGGAGCACAAACCAGCCATCAGGCCGTCGGTGTCGCCGGAGGAAACAACGATGGCATAGTCAGCCATGTCGAACACGGGAGCGATAAACTTGTCGGACAGGTCGCCGCGGCGGGCTTCGCCGCCGGTGTGCATGGCAATAATGGTGACACCGGCATCCTTGGCGGCCTTCATCAGCTCGTCGAGACGGGCAAGCTCGCCGTCAGCATCGATACCGGCAGCGCCCAGGCCCTTGGAGGAACCGCCCACGACCACGATCAGCGTCTTGGCATCACCAAGGTCAGCGGAGGTGGCAAGGTTGTTGGTGGTGAACTCCATGTCCTGCTTCTCCATAACGGTCGCGATCATCTGGTAGTCGGCGCTCTGGCCACCGGAGGTGACGAGCGCGGGATACTCGGCGATGGCCTCAGTCAGGCCGCTGACCTCAGTGTTGGCGGAGTTATCATTGTTGCTGTTATCACCATTGTTGGAGCTGTCATCTGTCTTGCTGTCGCAGGCAGCGAGGCTGAGTACCAGCATGGCCGCGAGCAGCAGTGCGAAAATTTTCTTTGCCATAATAGTCTTTCTCCTTTTCATATCCTATGCGATGGGCGGCGGCTAAGCCGCCGCCCAAAGTTTTGCTCAAATTCACTTAATAGGCAAGAGCCTTGCCATCGCGGCGAATATCCGCACCACCGCGCAGTGTACCGTCATCCAGTCTCACAACACCGTGAACGCCGCCATAATAACTGTCATAATCTTTGGTACGGTTGATCGTATATCCCATTGCTTCCAGCGCAGCGGAGACATCTTCGGGAATACGAGTCTCCATATAAAGGTCGCCGCCGTTGCAGAAAAATCTGGGAACATTGATAGCGTCCTGGATATCCATCCCGTGGTCGATAATATGGCTGATGATCTCTGCCATAGTGGTGATGATGCGGGTACCGCCCGGTGTACCAACCGCAGCAAAGGGATTGCCGTTTTCATCAAGGATAATAGTCGGGCTCATAGAACTAAGCGGACGCTTGCCCTCCTCAATAGCATTTGCATTATCGTAGCCGGTCGAGAAGTCTGCCATTTCACCGTTGAGCAGCACACCGGTGCCCTCGGCCACATAGCCAGAACCGCCGTTATTGGTTTGTGTCATCGAAACAATGTTGCCTTCTTTGTCCATGATGGAGAGGTGGGTAGTGTTGCTTCCCTGGAAACCATAGGGTTCACCAGCCAGATAATCCTTGGTCGTACCAAGCTCGATCAGGGAAGCGCGCGCCTTTGCAAAGTCCTTGCTCTGGAGGCCTTCGAGCGGAACACTGGTAAAGTCGGTATCCGCAATATACTCTGCGCGGTCCGCAAAAGCGATCTTAAAAGCTTCCGTAAAGAGATTGATGTATTCAGGAGAGTTCACCTCAAGAGAAGCAACATCATAGTTTTCCAGCATATTCAGAATTTCGACAACAGACGTGCCGCCGGAAGAGGACGGGGGAGAAGAAATAACCGTATAGCCGCGGTAATTACCGCTGACCGGAGTGCGAACCTTGACCTCAAAATTTGCAAGGTCTTCCAGCGTCATGGTATTGCCATACTTGTTACAGGTATCGACAATAGCCTGTGCCACCGAACCGGTGTAAAATCCGTCGACACCCTCGTCAATGATTTTCTGAATCGTTGCTGCAAGTTCAGGATTCGTATAAATATCGCCGACTTCATACGGCATACCGTCTTTATAGTAGATCTTTTCAGTCTCTTCTGTAATCGTATACCAGTCGTATTCGTCAATAAGGACGGAATTCATAAATGCGCCAACAGGAAAACCTTTAGCTGCAAGCTCGACAGAAGGAGAAAGTACCTGCTCTCTATCCATCGTACCATAGTTTTCCAGTGCATACATCATACCCTTGACATACCCCGGAACAGCAATTCCCTGAGGTGAAAGCTGCATATCATAATAGCCGCCCCAGGAACCATCCTCGTTCTTCGGCCACCAGTCAGGATTCGCACCCGTCGGAGCCGTCTCACGGAAGTCGAGGAACACTGTCTCTCCTGTCTCAGCAAAACGAATCAGCATATAGCCGCCGCCACCAAGACCGGAATAATAGGATTCCACGGTGCTCATCGCAAAGCCCATAGCGACCGCAGCATCGATTGCGTTTCCGCCCTGCTCGATGATTTTTTCGCCAATTTTGCTCGCATAATAGTTTGCAGAGGTCACAACACCGTTCTTGCCCTCAGCATCGCGCTCGGTAAGCTTCAGATTTCCATTCTCGTCATACGGCAGCCAGTCCGTATTCAAATCGACAATCGATGAAAGCGAACCATTTCCCGCCTCATTGCCCGTTTGCTCATCATCCGTTGTCTGTTTCTCTCCGCAGGCGACGAGTGACAGCATCATCACGCCTGCAAGAAGAAGAGCAAGATACTTTTTCATTTAATTTCCTCCTAAATTTTTTTGCCGAGGACTGCATTTCCGTTTCATATGTATACAGCCTTAGCAAAATTATTATAGGACCGCTCCCGGTTTTTTGTCTATTTATTCTCATATTTCTTCTAATTGTGCCGAAAATATGTAAAAATCGTAAAAATAAACACATGGGATTTGAAGAATATGTCGAGTTCTATATGCAAGAAATACCATTACAGCCTGCGAAAGACCTGCTTTGGTCGTCCCACCTTGCCGTACACATCCACACGCTCCACTTTCTTATCCTGCACCAGATGCTGCAAATAGCGATAGACCGTCTGATACGCAAGGCCTGTCCCCTCGGCGATCTCATTCGCGGTCACATAGTCGCTCTGCTCTGAGAGGAAATTCATAATGATATCCAGCGTGCCGCCGCTGATCCCCTTGGAGAGCGCCGGCTCCGGCCGGTTCTGCCCCGCGAAGCGCAGGTGCAGACTGATGCGGCTGACGATATCGGGTGCCTTGATAGGCTTGAGTGCAAAATCGCTCGCGCCCGCGGCGAGAAAGGTGTCCGCCACGGTCTGGCTCTCGTCGATGGTAAAGACGATGATCGGCACGCTGGATGACTGCCTGCGCAGCAGTTTCACCCCTTCGATGCCGCTCACACCGGGCATATGGTAATCGATCAGCACGATATCGGGCGAATAGCGGCGAAATGCTTCCAACCCGCTCGCCACATCGCTCGCGCTGACGGCGCGCCAGCCCTGAAATTTGAACAGCTCGCCCAACGCAAAGCAGATCTGCGGATCGTCATCGATGGACAGGATGGTAACATTCTCTTTCATTCAGCAGCCTCCTCTATTTTGATCGTGATGTGTGTTCCTTCATTCACCTTGCTGCACAGCGTGACTTCGCCGCCCAACCGGTCGACGATACTTCGCACGAAGGCAAGGCCAAGTCCGCTGGAGCCTTCGCCAGAATTTCCGCGGCTCCAAACGATTTTCTGCCGTTCCGGGCTGATGCCGACGCCGTTGTCAGCCACGGTAAAGCGCACTACGCCGTCCTCCGCCTCCACGCGCAGCAGAATGCGGCGCTCCGTGCGGGTGCGCACAGCGCGCGCGGAATTTTGCAGCAGGTTGACGAGCGCACGCGGGAACAGCACGTGGTTGACGCTTACGAGCGTCTGCGGTACATCGTTCTGCACACGGATGTAGGAAGCGTAATCCGACGTCGATACCTGCGCCAGCACGATACGCACAAGTTCCTTGGTCGTGATGGGTGAACGCTGGTCCTCGTAGAGTATCTCCGAGATCATGCGGCTCATCTGTTCCACATTATCCTCTACGCGCGTAAGGTATTCAACATCCTGCGAGCGCTCCTCGGCCTCACACTTCATTTTCAGCACGCCCACAAGCGTCTGCAGCGCCATCAGCGGCGATTTGAGGTCATGGACGAGGTACTGCATCTCCTGATAGGTCCTGTTTTTTATCTCATTGATCTGCACACGCGTGCGGATCTCTTCATTTTGCTCACGCAGCACGCTCAACTCTCGCAGATTGTTTTCTACGCGCAGCTGAAAAAATATGAGCACGCCGAAGAGGAAAAAGAGCAGTATCCCCACCATGCCCATTGTATTGATGAGCCCCTCGCCGCCGAGGACCGTCGCCGCGATCTTGATATCCTGCGAGGTCTCGCCGCGTCCCACGGGCAACGAGTCCATGAGCGGCATCACATCAAGAAACTGGAACGCCGTCAGGAACGCTCCCACCAGCAGCGCTTTCTTCGTGCGGGAAATATACTTATAGTTGAGTATCTGGAACAGGATACCGAAGCACGCTGTCAGCATGGCTGGCAGGCCGAAATCGTAGCGTACACCGTAGATCAGATAGATCACGCGGTAGACCACGCGCAGTAGTGCGATCGTCAGCGCAGCGTTGAGCACCTCCGTTTTCTTGCCTCGCCAGGTAAAACCGATCGACTCACCGATGAAGAACGCGCCGACATAGTGCGGAATGCCGCGCAGCGAGTTGAGCGCCACGAGCAGCAGCGCCGCTGTCATCAGAAAGGTCTTTTCAGACTGGTGCAGCGCCTGAAAAAGGTACTGGCGCACCGGAAAGCTATGCATATTAAATATGATTGGCATCAGGAAGCTCACCAGCACGAGCACCGCACCGACCCCCAACTCCAGCGTATCCACCTTCTTCACGCGCAGCGGGATCTTTCTGATTTGTTCCTTCACGGCTTCTCCTCCCCCTCACAGCATATTTTCATATTGTAGGACATACTTCACGATTTCCAAATGATTACGCACACGCTGTGCAAGTGGCTCCGTACGCAGCGTTTCCACCGTGATAGCCGGGATTTCCAGTTGCTCTGTCACCGTCCGGTTAATGCTGCCACGCGACGGCGAGCCGTACAGCGTCAGCGGAGACGCGCACAGCGTCCCATTCTCGGATGCGAGCAGCATCTCCCAGATGAGTTCTCCCGTCTCGCCAGACGCATCACAGATAAGCGAATTGCCGAGTGCATCCGCGCCGTTGTCCGATGCTTCGTGTGCCTCGTGCAGATCGAGCAGAAGCACAGGCTGCCGCTGTGCGATGTCCGAAAAGATCTCCGCCGCGATCCGCGCAGCGTCGCAGCCGTCCGCATCGCCCGGAAAATTGCGGTTCAGATCCCGCTCCTCCGCCGTTTTTCGCTGGTCGTTCGCCGCGCCGTAGACATTGGCGGGACTGATGATATACAGCGTTCCCGCCCGCAGGCAGGCATTTTTGAGCAAGTTCCCCGCACGCCAGCCCGCGGTCTCATCGCCGTGCACGCCCGCGACCACGTAGACCGCAGGGCCGTCCGCTTCGCCGCACAGCACAGTGACAGACAGGTCCTCGCCCAGCGTGATCTCCGCGCGTGCGGTCTCCCACTCACTGTCAAAGCAGCCGGGAAAGTCCGCGAGCGTCCATTCGTTCACATTCTCCGCCGCGGGCAGCAGCTCCGGCGCAAAGGTGTTCGCATCGGTCTGCTCTGTTACCGGCGGCGCTGCGTTCCGCTCCCCTGCGCAGCCGCACAGCAGCGCGCACAGCGTCAGCAATATGATGGTCGTTCTCTTCACGTTTCCTCCTCCCGACGGCGGCAATGCCGTCCCCAAAGCAGGAGGCCGACCGCAGCGGCCGCACCGACGAGCGTGAGCGGCCAGCGATAGACCGTTTCATAGTACACCGCGCTCTCACCGATGGGCGAAAGCTCCTGCGGATCGTAGGGCAGTCCATACGCCGCAACGAGCCGCTTGATGTTCAAGAGGTAAATGACCGGCAGGCCGTCCTCGTTGTAGCGCTCGAGAAGACCGCTCTTTTCGCTGAGCGCCTTGACGCGCCCCGGTGCGGTCACGCCCCAGCTCATGCGGTCGCCGTCAAGTCCTGTCGTCGTAATATTCCCACCCACGCCGACAAAGCAGACGATGGGACCCTGCTCCCGGTAGATCTCCTCACGCAGGGCAAGATTTTTCTGATAATCCCGCTCATGCAGGAAGGGAATACCGCTCTCCTCCAGCCGGGTGCGAACGATCTCGCACTCCTCGGGGAACATCTCCTCTCCGCAGTCAAAATCGCCGCCGAGGCTGAACGCCGCGGGCGCCTGCGGAAGATATCCCTCCTCCACAAGGTGCAACACCATATCAGGAAACGTCAGATCGACCTGATTGGCCCCGTAGGTCGAGGCGCCTGCCGAGGCAATGTAGATGACCTTGACATCCATCGCCGCACAGGCGCACAGCACCGCAAGGTCCATCGCGGGAAACGAACCGGAAAAGCCCGCGCCCACCGCATCGCCCGCCTTGACGCCCGCTTCTTCCAAAAGCTGCACGCACAGCGCCGCCATATCGGGGTCCGCTGTGGTGCGCTTGGCGTCCGGTGCGCCGATGGTCGTGGTGATGGGCGTGTAATCCTCGCCGAGCATTCCCGTCTCGTGCCAGTCCTCGTCGGAAAGCGGGATACCGAGCTCTGCCTTATATGCCTTGACCCGCTCCATGCAGGCTTCCAGCCGCTCCGCCGCGTCCACACGGACGGCGTAATCCTCCGCCGGAACGCGGTGAGCGCTCTTCACGGTCAGTGCGCATGCAAGCACCAGCACGAGCGACGTGAGCAGGAGCGAGAGCCTTGTCACCCTTCGCATCTCACAGCCCTCCCGCCAGCGCGCGCACGGCGAAGGCGAGCGCGGTCAGCAGCGCTGTCGTCGCAGTCACGGCAAGCAGCGTGTCCGCAACGCCCTGACGGTCGAACTCTCGGGCCAGTATCCCGGGGATGAGCACACCGATCATGCTGAGCCCGCCGGGGACCAGTCCGATCGTCCGCAGCGCAAGATCCAGAAAATACGTCAGCACTAGCAGCACGGCAAAGCGCCTTCTGCCATACAGGATGACCACGCGCGCAAGCAGGCGGCAGAGTCCCACCGCGCACAAAGAGAGCGCGAGCGTATATGCGATGCGCTGCGGCGACTCAAGGCACAGTGCAAGGTAGCCCGGTACGATCAGGCCTGCGCTCAGGCCTGTCAGCTCAGTAAAGGCAAGGCTCACCAGCGGGCAGATCCGTATTCTTCGCCCTGCCGGAACTTCTTGCGGTTTTTGCCCTTGACGTAGACTGCCAGCTTGAGCAGCACGCCAGCCGACAGACCGATGAGAAGATCGACGGGATGAAAGCTGGGCAGCGGATTTGCAAAGGCAGAGCCGAACACGGCAAAGCCGTTTGTCAGCTTGTCGATGAACGCTGCGCCGGGGGCGAGACGAAACACGGCGGCGATCTTATCCGCGAAGTAGAAGGCGAAGACATACGGAAGGTTCAGAAGAATGAGCTTCTTCACATCGGGTTTGTTCACAGCTCCACACCCCGATCCTTGGTTTTGACCTTGACCTTCTCCTTGTGCTGCGCCTTGCTCTGGGCTTTCTCCTGATCCAGCTTGTGCCGGATGGACGGCTGTTCCTTCTGCTTGAC
>ERZ824978.1112-NODE-1112-length-31513-cov-4.395670_pt1 | contig 31513 bp, 26 predicted proteins | sample MGYA00519860_ERZ824978 | MGnify/ENA primary metagenome ERZ824978 (study PRJEB31778, sample SAMEA3449184) | human gut metagenome | biome: human gut; feature: human-associated habitat; material: faeces | place: United Kingdom | collected 2010/2012 ... | reverse complement strand
CACCTGCCTGCGCAGCCGCGCGGCGGAGCTGGGCATCCTGTTCCGCAATGCACAGCAGATGGAAGCCGTCGCCCGCGCGCAGGTGGTCGTCTTTGATAAAACAGGGACGCTGACGCTGGGGGCGGCCCGCCGGGAGGGCACGCCGGATACGCTCCGGGAAGACGCTGCGGAGGCGGTGCGCCAGCTGAAAGCGCAGGGACTGACGCTGGTCATGCTCTCGGGCGATAAGCCTGAAATCGCGCATTCCTTCGCGCGTCAGGCCGGCATCGAAACGGTGATCGCCTCGGCCACGCCGGAACAGAAGGCCGACTGCATTCGGGAACTGAAGCAACAGGGAAAAACGGTTGTCATGGTGGGCGACGGGGTGAATGACGCGCCCGCACTGGCCATCGCGGATGTTTCCATCACGCTGCCCTCCGCCACCGATGCGGCGCGGGAATCGGCGGGCGTTGTGCTGACCGCAGATCGCCTGACAGCCGTTCCGCTGGCGCTTCGGCTTGCCAAAGACGTGATGCGCAATATCCGTGGGAATCTGCTGTGGGCGCTGTGCTATAATCTGCTCTGTATTCCGCTGGCGGCGTGCGGCGTGATGAACCCGTCCATCGCCTCCGCCGCCATGTCGTTTTCCTCCATTGCCGTGCTGATGCATGCGCTGCGATTGAAAAAAGCCGAAGCGAAGGAGAAGCGCTGAATGGAAACCGCCGTCTATGAAACGTCTGTATCCGGCATGACCTGTCGTCCCTGCGAAGACACCATTCTGGAAGCGGTGCTTGCCGCGCCCGGCGTTCTGCGCGCAGAGGTTTCCTACTGGAAATCCGCCGTGCGGATCACCTACGATCCGGCGCTCACCAGTGCGGAAGCGCTGGGCGACCTGCTGATCGGGATCGGCTATGCGCCCTGCCGGCAGGCGCACGGCGGACTGCCGACGGAAATCCTTACGGCCATTGCAGCGCTGGCAGCGGCGTTTCTCCTGCCGATACTGCCATTGCCTTCCATTCCGCAGGTGCAGCGCGGCGCGTCGCTGCTGTTTCTGCTGCTGGTGGGTCTGATTACGGGAACCCATTGCATTTGCATGTGCGGCGGCATCCTGCTCTCGCAGACCGCTGCGAACGATCTGCAGGGCAGGAAACGCCCTGTTCCGCACGCCTTTATGCGCTATCAGGCGGGACGGCTGCTGATTTCACTTCTTCTGGGGCTGATCTTTGGCGCGGCGGGACAGGCGCTGACCTTTTCGTCCAGACTGAAAAGCATGATCTACACCCTGTGCGGCATGGCGGTGCTGCTAATTGGTCTCTGCTCCTGGGGAATTTTCCCCGCCCTGCGCCGCATTCAGGCGCAGCTGCCGGCGGTCTGCCGTCTGCCGGAGGGCTGGCGGCGTCATGCAGGCGGAAAGCCCTTTGTCATTGGCATTCTGAATGGCCTTTTGCCCTGCGCCGCTTCCAGCGCCATGTGGCTCTATGCCGCCTCCAGTGGCAGCGCGCTGCAGGGCGGCGTTTCCATGCTGGTCTGGTGTCTGGGCACGCTGCCGGCAATGGCGATCTTTTCAATTCTGGGCAAGACGCTTCCCACCAGAGCACTGCGCATATTTCAGCGCTTTACAGTGGTGGTAATGCTGGCGGCAGGAATCACCATGGCGATCAGGGGCATCGGGATGACGTGGCTTTGAAGATTTCTGTAAATATAGAAAATGCTCATACCTGGAAGCATGACTTCGGTATGAGCATTTCTGTTTGGAATGAATTATTCCGTGATACGTTTTTCGTATTCAACAATACTACAATCATATATCTCAGAATTTGCGCAACTTATTGTACATTATCCATTATCAAGGATTGTATTTACAGCTCCAATTGAGATTCACCGGAGTTGATAAATGACGCGCACTGTTGCTTGAACGTGATCCATCATGCTCTGTATTTATGGAGAAATGGTATCCAGAACTAGTGGAAATGCAAAGGGCCTATCCAGATTGTCATCCCTATAAATACATTGGCGAGGCTTTCCATTTTGCATCGGATTACAGCGAGGAAATTCTCGAGCTCAGGGGAACACAGGAGTACATAGGTTCCAACATCCCAACCTACGAGGAGTATAGCGCAGACTATAAGAAACCCGCTGCAATTGAACAACGCTTTTTGCGGCCAGCTTCGGCTGACAGCCTGTTTTTTTGTGTAACCGCAAGAGCGGAATGGATAAAACTTGAAAAACCTGACAAACATTTGACCGTTTGCCGGTTAGAAGGCTGACATTTTGGAGGTATGATATTTTTGTCGCAGGGAAGGACTCAAAAGCAGCTTCATTCAGAGGCTGCCGATTGCAACAGGCGAGCGCCCCCGCGACGGAACAAATTCTGTCAGACGAACGAACAAGGAGGATATCTTACATGAAGAAGCTTGTTTCCCTGGTTCTCGCGTGTCTTCTCTGCCTGACCGCGCTGCCGGTGCTTGCGGAGGAAACCGCAGCCGCGCCGAAATACGTGTTTCTGTTCATCGGCGACGGCATGAGCTATCCCCAGTTTCAGGCCGCAGCCGACTATCTGGGGGCGCTGGCTGACGACGACGCAGAGCAGGCGCTTCCCAGCGTGAAGTACGATAAGCGCGGCGGCGCGGTGCTGGACGGCCCCAAGGCGCTGAACTTCATGAACTTCCCGGTGGCCGGCTCCGCTGTGACCTTCGACTCTTGCAGCTTTGCGCCGGATTCCGCCTCCACCGCCACGTCCATTGCCACCGGCCACAAGACCTACTCCGGCATGATCAACGTGGACGAAACGGGCGCAGTCTCCTTTGAGACCATCGCCGAGAAGCTCCATTCCCAGAAGGGCTGGAAGATCGGCATCATCTCATCCGTCAACATCAACCATGCTACGCCCGCCGCGTTCTATGCGCATCAGGCCAGCCGCAACAGCTACTACGAGATCGGCCTGGAAATGATCGACTCCGGCTTTGAATACTTCGCCGGCGGCGCGCTGAAGAAGGTCAACGGCGCGGAGGGCGACAAGGAAAGCCTGTACGACCTGGCCGAGAAGGCGGGCTACAAGGTGACCTTCACCCAGGCCGACGCGGAAGCCGTTACGCGCGAGGATGAAAAGGTGGTTCTCATCGACGAGCACCTGGCCGACAGCGATGCCATGGACTACGACATGGATCGTGCCGAGGGCGAATGGGCGCTGAAGGACTATGTGGCCAAGGGCATCGAGCAGCTTGACAACGAAACCGGCTTCTTCATGATGTGCGAGGGCGGCAAGATCGACTGGGCCTGCCACGCCAACGACGCGGGCGCGACCGTGACCGACACGCTGGCGCTGGCCGACGCGGTGCAGGTTGCCATCGACTTCGCCAGGGAGCATCCCGCTGAGACGCTGATCGTCGTCACCGGCGATCATGAGACCGGCGGCCTGACCATCGGCTACGCGGGCACCGACTACGACACCTATCTGGACACCCTGAGCAGCCAGAAGATCTCCTACGCCCAGTTCGATGAGCAGTACGTCGCTGGCTACAAGGAGAACCAGACGCCCTTCGAGGACGCGATGAAGGATGTGGAGGAGCTCTTCGGCCTGAAGCTCGCCGGTGATGAGGGCGACCGTCTGGTGCTGACCGAGTACGAAACCGAGCGTCTGAAGGCTGCATACGAGCTGGTACTGGGCGATGCGGCTGCCGACAGCTACACGCAGGAGCAGTCTCTGCTCTACGGCGGCTACAATCCCTTCAGCGTGACCGTTACCCACATTCTGAACAACAAGTCCGGCGTGGACTTCACCAGTTATTCCCACACCGGCCTGCCCGTGGCGGTGTTCGCACAGGGCGCGGGTGAGGACGCCTTCACCGGCTACTATGACAACACCGAAATCTACAACAAGCTGGCCGCGCTGGTGGACGTAAAGTAAGCCGGGCGCTGTGAAACCCCTGAGGGCGGGCGACCGCCCTCTCTTTGCATACGGGGAGGAAAAGAAATGCTCAACAGACTTCGCGGGCGAAGGACGCTCATTCCCACGGCGCTGTCGCTTGTGCTCATGATCGCGCTGCTGCTTCTGCCCACCGGCTATGAGGGGGCGCTGAGTTATCAGAACGCGGATCGCGTGCGGGCGCTGGTGCTGGCCACCGACGAGAGCGATATTGTAGACACGGGGCTGGTGCGCAGCGGCGAGCAGTGCTGCCGGGTGAAGCTCCTCGGCGGCCGGTTCAAGGGGCAGGAAGCCGATGCGGTCAATCGCCTGAACGGTTCGCTGGCGCAGGACAAGCTCTTTAGGTCAGGCGACACGGCCTATGTGGTGGTCAGCCACAGCGGCGGCGCGATCACGTCGGTCACCATGGCCGATCATTTCCGGCTGGACAAGGAAGCGCTGCTGGCGGGACTGTTTCTGCTGCTTCTGCTGATCTTCGCGCGCGGTACGGGTCTGCGCGCCATACTGTCCTTCGTGGATACAATCCTTCTGATATGGAAGGTGCTGGTGCCGTGTCTGCTGAAGGGTTATAATCCCATCTGGGGGGCCATGGGGCTGGTCATGCTGCTGACGGTGCTGATTCTCAGCCTGATCTATGGGCTGGACAGGCGCTGCGCGGCGGCGGTTTCGGGCGCGGCGCTGGGCATACTGGTTACGGCGGTGCTGGGATATTTCTTTACCGATCTGTTCCGCATTCACGGGGCGGTGATGGAGTCCAGCGAAAGCCTGCTGTATGCGGGCTATGCCCACCTCGACCTTACGAAGATATTCGTCGCGTCCATCTTCCTCGGCTCGTCCGGCGCAGTGATGGATCTGTCAGTGGACATCTGCTCTGCTGTGTATGAGGTGGTGCAGAAACGCCCGGAGATTTCCGCGCGGGAGGCCATTGCTTCTGGCTTCGCCGTGGGGCGCGCAGCCTGCGGTTCCACCACGACTACGCTGCTGCTGGCTTATTCAGGCAGCTATGTGACGCTGATGATGGTGTTCATGGCGCAGGGCACGCCTGTGGGCATGATGCTCAACTACAAATATGTCGCCGCCGAGATCGTGCACACCGTGGTGGGTTCCTTCGGGCTGGTAACGGTCGCGCCCCTGACCGCCATCACCAGCGGCCTGCTGCTGACAAGGAAGAAAAAATGAAATAGTTAAAACCGCCCTTCGATCCTGTACGGAAAGAAGGGCGGTTTTTCGTGCGCCGACGCTTCAGCTCTTTTTCGGTTCGTTCGAGGGAGCGCCTGCGGCAGCTTCGCTATTTTGAGAGTTCAAACGCTTTTCCAGCGCCGACTGCTTGGCCAGTATAGCGTTGACCTTGTCGTAGAGATCCTCGATCATGATCTCGGTTTTCAGGTTGACCTTGTAGTCGTTCTCGGCGCGGCGGCGATCCTTTTCCTCCTGACGGTTCTGGCTCATCATGATCAGCGGCGCCTGAATGGCCGCGATGCAGGAGAGCACCAGATTCAGCAGGATGAACGGATACGGGTCAAACGCCCGGGTGGCCAGCAAGGTGTTTACGACCATCCACAGCACCAGTCCGCCGGTAAACGAGAAGATGAACGCCCAGCTTCCGGCGAATTTTGCGATCGCGTCCGCCGCCCGCTGACCGAGGGTGTACTTCGCCTTTTCCTCAGCGGGATTGACGGACACGCGGCTGTCCGCCAGCAGCGCCAGTACCTCCTCGTCCGTCATGTCCTTCTGAATATCTCGAAGCACTTCCTTGAGCAGCTTTCGATTTTCCTTCATGGTTTTTACGTCCTTTGCAGTTTATTCCGCGTCTGCGGTCAGGTCAGGCTGGGGCATCGCGTCCGTGCGACCGGTTACCTCAAGATAAAAAGCGGCCTCAGCAGCATTCTAATATGTCAGATTGATTTTATTATACCAGCCCGCCGTTATCTTTTCAAGCAAACCGGCGAATGGCGGCGCGTTATCCTCGGAGAAGCTTTTTGCCGATGACCGCAATGCCCGCCAGCATTTCTGCGACGGACAGCCCCATCAGCAGCCCGGATACGAAGTCCTGTACGTCAGAGCCGCCGGTAGACGCGGAAAGCGCGCCGCAGGCGATTCCGAGCACGATCAGTATCAGGCCGTAGAGAACGCCCTTCTGCTTTTCCAGCTCCTGCGTGCGCCGCAGCAGATCGAGCATCTGCGCGTCGTCATAAACCCGCACGCTGTCCTCCGCCGCGTCCTCGCCGTCCATCAGTTCGGGAAGCGTAATGGACAGCGCCTGACAGAGCGCCTCGATCACACTGTAATCCGGCATACATTTGCCGTTTTCCCATTTGGAGATGGTCTTGTTGGACACGCCCAGCCGCTCCGCCAGCTGTTCCTGCGTCAGATTCTTTTCCCTGCGCTTGCGCGCGATGTAGTTTCCGATGTTCGCCTGGTTCATCAAAATGCGCCTCCTGTATTCTGGAATGGCTCAAGCTTACCGCAAAACGATAAAAATGGACATCCCTTCAAGAGAGAATTTGAGGGGAAATGAAGGATTACACGGTTCTTGAGCCATCGCTGGCATAGATAAGTAACAGTCATCGGAAAACGCCAGTCTTCAGCGGGGTCAAAGAATATCGGGGCAGTGGTTCCGTACCGCGGAGCATAGGCAGCATTTCACCGTAAAATTGGGCTGCCAATCGCTTGTCTTTTCGATACACTCTGATTTCCCGCAGGACAAACAGAAGTATGCCAGATCGGCACGGATGAGGCTATCCGGAAAATCAGAATTCTTAGCCGGAAAAAACGCAGCGAACGCCGGCAGTTTCCTATTCTGTGCTTTCGGTTCCCGATCAAGTTCCTTATCTGCCCGGCGTATGCCGGTAACTCCTGCGGTTTTTGCGCGGTCATGGCCGCGCCTCTGATCCATCCTAATGCAGCGCCTTTTTGGGGCAGACCTTCGTGCATTCATAGCAGAGAATGCACTCTGTTCCATTTTTTCGCCTGCGGGATTCTTTATTAACCTCCACATTCATAGGGCAGACACGCAGGCACTTGCCGCAGTGAACGCATTCGCTTTCGTTGCAGTGCACGCGCAGAAGTGAAAAATAGCTCATGGGCTTGAGAAACACCGTGATGGGGCAGAGATACTTGCAGAACGCGCGGTTGTCCTTGAACGCAAACGCCAGCGCGATGCCCGCGATGTAGTAGAGTGCGTTTCCGGCCAAGAACATCCAGAACATGATCTGCTCCAGATTCGCGGCCTTCATCAGGAACAGGCTGGAAACCAGCGCCAACGACAGTATAAACATCACATAGCGCAGAGCGCCCAGCTTTTCCTTTCGCGGCTTCTGCGGCTGCTTATAAGGCAGAAAATCCAGCACCATCGCCGTCCAGCAGGCGTAGCCGCACCAGCCGCGCCCGAACAGCAGCGGGCCGAAGAGCTTCGCCACCGCATAATGAATGGTCGCCGCCTCAAAAACGCCGAGAAACAGGTAGTACCAGAAGCCCTCAATCTGCATATTCTCGCGGGAGATCACGCCGAGGTACAGCAGCATATAGCTTCCAACCGCCAGCTGCACGAAATGCCGGGCATATTGTTTCCCGGCAGTGAAGAGCGCCGTCCCCAATGCGAGACAGCAGCCTATGTAGCTGAAATTCAGTAGATAGAACAGGTTGTCCTTTGTGAGCCATAGTGTGACCGCCACCGCCTCAAACAGCAGAAACAGCAGGATCGAAACAAGATATTTTGAAAATCCGCGGCTATTTTTCGTCGCTTTTCTTTTCTCCATCGCTTGTCTCCTTCTTCTTTATTTTCAGAGCATCGGCAGCCGAACCGCCGCACAGACCTATGGCAGTGCCGACCATCATACCAAGACCGATATTGTCCGTCACGATCCCGAAGAGTACGCCAAGGCTCATGCCAATGGCAAGACCGAGAGAAATGCCGGTGGTCATTGAGTGGAGCGCCGAAAGCAGCGAATCGTTTTCATATAAATAGAAATCCCGCCGCTTTTCCCGCGAAGGTGATACTCGTTGGCTGCGTCCACCGTGGGCATCCAAATGACCTTCGCACTCAACTCAAGCGCTGACTGAACTGCCTGAGGATTCAATCCGCCTGTGCCTCGCGATTCAGCACCAGACCGCCGTACGTGGTAAAGGCGCTTTTTTGTATGCCTTGCGGACATACTCGGAGCATAGCGCCGCGCGCGCCATAGTACCGCAGTGATGTCCCTTGATGACGATGGCTCGTGCGCCGACGCGAGCCGCAGCGTCTGCCATCTGCATATCCGTATAGGTTCGTTTCACCAGATCAGGCGCGGTGTGAACGTGTATGTCGATGATGCCGTCGAGCAATGCTTTGAAATCCATAAGCACACCTTCTCAAAAATGCTTTTTTTCAAAAAAGCCCGCCGCCTGCGGGGGAAGGCAGACGGCGGGCGGCGGATATGATTTATTCGATGGCGATCTTGCTTTCGGAAGGAAGCTTCTTGGCGTCCTTCTTCGGCAAGACGATGGTCAGAACGCCGGATTCGTACTTCGCCTTTACGTCCTCGGCCTTCACATCGCCAACGTAGAAGCTGCGGGTGCACACGCCGGAGTAGCGCTCCTGACGCAGCACGCGCCCCTTCTTGTCCTCTTCATCCTTGTCCAGACCCTTCTGAGCGCTGATGGTCAGATAGCCGTCCTTCACGTCCAGACTGATCTCTTCCTTCTTGAAGCCGGGCAGTTCCACGGACAGCTCGTACTCCTTGTCGTTCTCGTGGATGTCAGTCTTCATCAGGTTGCGGGCGTGCTTACCGAAGAGCGGATTGCGCTCGCCGAAGAAGTCACGATCAAAGAACTCATCCATCATATTTTCACCGAAAATGCTGGGCAGCATAGTAAACCCTCCATTCAAATTCGAATTGCATATTGGTCGTTCAAAACTTTTTATCTATCATCAACCCGGCGGCGCGGCCGCGTCAGCCGGAGGAAATTTTATGCGGCGTTCCTTACAGCTTTGTTCTGCTAATGCAGCCGTAGAAGATGGCGCTCACGCCTTCCAGCAGGAACACCACGCCCACGGTTACGCCCATGGCGGCGACGCTGACCCACGGATCCATCATGCAGACGAAGCCCGCCACGGTCAGCACAATGCCCAGCGCCAGCACCCAGCCCCAGGCGCGTACGCCCAGAGCCTTCAGATCAAAGGCGCTGACGAACCGGGACACGCCCGAGAACAGCAGCCACGCCGTAAACAGAAACGGCAGCGACATCAGCGTAAACCACTGATTCAGCAGCAGGAACAGCGACAGAATGACCGTCAGCACGCCGTCCAGCAGCAGCCAGCCAGAACCCAGCAGCAGCCCACTGGTTCCCGCAAAAACCACAATTTCCGCAATGCCGGAAATCAGCATGAACACGCCCAGCAGAAGACCCGCAGACATAACCGCCACATCCTGATTGCACAGGCAGTAGATACCGGCCGCGATCAGCAACGCGCCCGAAATAATACTCCAGATTCGCATGGACTTCGTACTCATTTTCAAGGCCTCCTTTTATTTTCTTTCCGTGACTGCGGCAATAGATCAAGCCGCTCTATTTTGTTGAGCTTCATGTGCAGGCAGTCTGCCGACAGATCCAGCACAAAACCGCCCTGCGACTTATCACCGCTTAGATAATAAAACTGCCATTCCGGCGATTTGGCGCTTTTCGCACACGCGGGAAAATATATGCCAACTATGCGTCCTCGCGTGTTTTCAAACAGAGCCTGCTGCGGAACCTTTGCTGCGTTGCTGAAAGAATGATTGCTCACGCACACTGTTCTGAGCATGCCGCACGCCTTCATTATATAGCAGGCACCTACATCGTCCTTTGCATAGAACCGCAACGTGTTTTTGAATGCAGCAAGATCGGAAATACACGTTAGCATAACCTCCGGGACAGTCTCTTCAAACTTTATCGCAACTCCGAATGTCAGACCTTCCAGCGGCTGCATCATTTCGATCCCGCCTCCCGGAAGCGCTCTATAGGCAACGCTGTCCTCAAAAATGGCTGCGTCTCCTGTTCCGAAAACTGCACCTGCACCAGTATCGGCGTGATGCAGTAATTCACGGACGGTGAGCGCCTTGGCAGAACTTTTTTGTTCCGCCGCAGCAAACCCCACGTCCTGGATTAGCATCTTCATAGACTGCATCCCCTTTTCCAGTTCGGAGGAGCGTGTTCCTCACCACACAGAGCACAGCTCTTAATTTCTATCAAGGAGTTCGCATGCATGTCTGTGATATGCACACGAATCGGGTAACTCGCTGTTGCAGCTACCAGACCTCTTTTCGGAGCTTGAAGGTTATTGATGAACCTCATTGCTTTCATGCATCCACACTCCTTTCTTCCTTGGTTGCAAGTATCATTTTACTCGATTTCGTTGACCGTGCAATGGAAAAATGATATAATTTCTCTTGAATAGCTTGTGCTCAGAGCACATGAAAGGATGAAGACATACATGGAAGAACGACTGGCGCTGCAGGAGGCCAGTGCGCTGCTCGCGGACTTCTTTGAAAAGGGCGATCTGAAGCAGCTTACTCAGGACGCGGGGACTCTCATGGACTGCCCGCTGCTGGTGCTGGACGATACCTTTCACATATTGGCGCATTATAAGACGGACGGTTTTGCCGATCCGCTGTTTGACAAAGCCGTCCAGCTGGGACAAATCACCTACGAGGCCGGCGCGATTATCAGCAAAAACGCGCGCATTTCCGCCGGCCAGCCGGACTATATTGATTTGGCGGGTACACCGTTTCGTCGGCGCTTCGCTCCGCTGGTCAGCGCCGGCGTACGGCACGGCTATCTCATCTGCGTGGATCTGGACGAGCATCTGCAGACAGTTTCGGAGGGCGTTTTCCGAACGGTGGAAACCGTGCTGGCCAAGCAGTTGCTGATGGAAGCGGGGCAACAGGAACGACCCTTCGAAACCGCAGAGGAAATTCTGATGCACTTGCTGGACGGTGGCTTTTCCTCCGCCGCCTATTTCCGTCTGCAGACCGCTGAAACGTACCTGGCTGATTTTCATCCCGAGGCGTTCGCACTGATCGATCTAATGACGTATCATACTGTGTATACAGGGAAGGACACGCTCAAGGACGAACTGACCTACCGCTTTTACGCCTCGCACCCCTTCCTTTATAAAGGCGACGTGCTGCTGTTTCTGCATAAAGGCTACAATATTGCCGATTTTGACGCGCTGGTCAGCGAATTCCATCTGAAGGTTGCTATTTCCGATCCCATCGGCGACCTGTTCGATCTGCCTGCCTCTATCGCCCCGCCCGGGAGGCGCTGGATCTGATGACGGAAACGTCCTTTCACAGCGGCAGCGTGTTTCAGGTTTCGCAGCTCAAGCCGCTGCTGCTGTTGTCGAGCCTGCAGACCCGCAGCGATCTGGTTTCCGAAAGGATCCGCTTTCTTTCCGCCTGCGATCGGGAAAAGGGCAGCCAGTACTGCGAAACGCTGTATCATTACCTGTCCTCCGGCCGCTCCTTGAAAGAAACCTGCGCGGCGCTGTTTACGCATCGCAATACCATTCTCTATCGCATCCACAAAATGCAGGGCGAATACGGCGTTCCGCTGGACAATCCCTCCGCCCATCTGGAACTGCTGCTGGGCGTGTCGCTGGCGCTGTTCTGCACAAAGGGCGCGGATTTCTTCCTGAAAAAGGCGTGATACAAAATGCGGGCACCTCGTCTATAAAACGCTGCACCCGCTCCGATAATTTGCACCCGTTATTGCACCCAGCAGGGTGCATCGTCCCTTGTATCATAGTTCACCAGATTAGCCATAAGTCGCTTGCTTAGATTCGTTCAGGTGGGCGGCTTTTTTGTTGTCGTTTTTTCCATATAATCCGGCGTTTTTTCCCTTTGCCGCCCTGCTTCGCCGTGCTATAATGATAGCATTCAAAAAGACGATCCCATGGGAGTTTTCCCGTTGAATTTTAAGGAGGAATCAGCATGGAGCATCCTTTCAACGTCGTGCTGTACGGCGGCGATTACAACCCGGAGCAATGGCCCAAAGAGATCTGGAAGGAAGACCTGCGGCTGTTTGATCTGGCCGGGATCAACAGCGCAACAGTGAACGTGTTCTCCTGGGCCAAGCTGCAGTCCTCGGAGGAAGAATACAACTTTGCGGAGCTGGATGAGATCATCGATACGCTCTCCAAGGCGAATATCCAGATTGTGCTGGCCACCTCCACGGGTGCCATGCCCGCATGGCTGGTGCGCAAGTACCCCGAGGTCGCCCGGGTGGACTACGAGGGCCGCCGACATAAATTCGGCGGACGGCACAACGCCTGCCCCAACAGCCCTGTCTTCCAGCACTATGCCCACGAACTGGCGCACCGGCTGGCGGAGCGCTACGGCAGCAATCCTCACGTGGTGTGCTGGCACGTAAGCAACGAATACGGCGGAGCCTGTTACTGTGAGAACTGCGAAAAGGCTTTCCGGGTCTGGCTGCGGAAGCGTTACGGCACACTGGATGCGCTGAACGCTGCGTGGAATACGTCCTTCTGGGGCCATACCTTCTACGATTGGGACGATATTGTGGCTCCCAATGCGCTGGGTGACGGTATTCCATCCGACAAGACCTGCTTTGCCGGTATGTCCATTGATTACCGTCGCTTCATGTCCGACAGTCTGCTGGGCAACTTCACCATGGAGCGGGACGCCATCCGGGAATGCGACCCCTCCACTCCCATCACCACCAACCTGATGGGCACCTACAAGGGGCTGGATTACTTCCGCTGGGCCAAGGAGATGGACATCGTCTCCTGGGATAATTATCCCTCCTTCGATACGCCGTGGAGCATGACCGCCATGAATCACGACCTGATGCGCTCCCTGAAGGGCAAGCCCTTCATGCTGATGGAGCAGACCCCCAGCCAGCAGAACTGGCAGCCCTATAACTCCCTGAAGCGGCCCGGCCAGATGCGGGCCCAGAGCGTACAGACGTTGGCCCACGGGGCGGACACCATCCAGTTCTTCCAGCTGCGGCGTTCCAAGGGCGGCTGCGAAAAGTTCCACGGTGCGGTGATCGAGCACGCGGGCACGGAAAACGCCCGGGTCTTCCGGGAGGTAGCCGCTTTCGGCAAAGAACTCAAAAACCTGACCGGGATGCTGGGCAGCGATTATCCCGCCAAGGTGGGCATGATTTTCGACTGGGACAACTACTGGGCGCTGGAATACACCAGCGGCCCCAGCGTGGATCTGAAATACGTGGATCAGCTGCACCGCTACTACCGTTATTTCTACGAGCGGAACATTCCCGTGGATATGGTGCCTGCGGACGGCGATTTCTCCCGCTACCAGATCATCGTCGCGCCTGTGCTGTATATGTGCAAAAAGGGTATGAAGGAAGCGCTGGAAGCCTTCGTGGCAAACGGTGGCGTACTGGTGACCTCCTTCATGAGCGGCATCGTGGACGAAAGCGACAACATCCATCTGGGCGGTTATCCCGGCCCCCTGCGCAAGCTGGCGGGCGTCTGGGCGGAAGAAATCGATGCGTTGGCTCCCAGCCAGACCAACCGGGTTCGCTTTGCGGACGGCGGTGAATTTACCTGCAATCTGCTCTGCGACATTCTCCATCTGGAAGGGGCCGAGGCGCTGGCCGTCTACGGCGAGGACTTCTATCAGGGCACGCCTGCCGTGACCTGCAATCGGTTCGGGCAGGGCCGCGTTTATTACGCAGCCACGCAGTTGGCCCCGGAGGGCCTTGACAAGCTGCTGGACGAAGCAGCACAGGCCGCGAAGGTCTCCCCCGTCGCCGCACCCCTCTCCGGGCTGGAGATCGTGCGCCGGCAGGGCGACGGCCACACCTTCACCTTCGTGATGAACCTGACGAAGGAAGCTCACGTTCTGCCGGACGAATTTGCCGGCCGCGCCGACCTGCTGACGGGCAAGACCGCCGAAAAGGGTCTGGCAATGCAGCCCTTCGACGTGCTGATTCTGGAAGACTGATTCACGGCAATGCCAAAAATCCCGCTCTTTCGCTGGAAGGGGCGGAATTTTGCAAACTCCGGGTATCTTCGTATTTTTCTGCTGACCTGCGGCCAAATTACGCCTTGCGCAGCATCAAACAGGCCGGACAAAATCGCCCGCCCATTCGACTTTTTCTCGAATGAGCGGGCGATTTTTGTTATTCATGTTCCTTTCGCCATGCGTCCCGGTAGGCCGTAGGCGTGAGCCCCTTCTGGCGCTTGAACTGGCGCACGAAGGAGGTATACTGGCTGTACCTCACCTTCTGGGCGATCTCCGCCACGGTCTGGTCGGTGGAACGCAGCAGGGCGCAGGCATGGTTCATCTTGCAGGTGAAGATGTAATCGGAAATATTGCAGCCCATCTGTTTCTTGAACCGATGGCTCAGGGAAGAAGCGTTCATGCCATACCGCTCCGCCACGGTGCTGACCGTCAGCGTGTCCAGCTCCTCGCAGGAGGAAATATAATTGGCGATGCCGGTCATTTCCGTGGCGCTGTTTTCCAGATCCTGCTCGGTCATATGCTGCAGCGCCCGCAGATGCAGCTTTCGCAGACAATCCAGCATGTCCTCCACATCGTTGACGCACTGACCGCAGACCACCGGGCCGCAGACGGACGCGCCGTCTTCTTCCTCCGGGAGGGCCTGCGTATACAGACGAATCATTTCCGACAGAAGGGTGACGGTGTACAGATACACGTGCCGGTTGCGGGAGACCATGGTCATCAGAATATCATACAGGAAGGCCGTGCGGTTCCTGTCCTGATTATTCAGAGCCGTTTCCAGCGCCTGCAGTTCTTCTTCGGGATAAAAAAGGGCGCTTCCTCCGTCGCTCTGCTCGTAAACAGCCACGCCTTCGCCGGTCATGCGGCGGCCTGCCGAAAGTGCGTCCATATAGGACTGGGGCGCCTGTGTCAGCTTTTCAAAGGGAATGCCCAGCGAAAAACGGGGCTGAGAATCTGCAAACTCCGGCTCCTGCGCCAGCTGCTCCAGTTCCCGCACCAACGGCTGACGATCCTGACTGTCCATGCCCACCAGCATAACGAACACGCTTCGTTCCGCGTAGGAGAAACCATAGATGTCATGACTGCGGCTCAAGCGGGCGCAGACCTTTTCCGGCACATCCATTTCCCACGCCTTATCGCGCTGCAGCAGCATCACCACCCGCCACGGCTGGCGGAAGGTCATGTCCAGTCGGCGGAGATTCTCCTCCGCGTCCTCCTCACTGTGGTAACGGCCCCGCACCAGACGAATCAACGCATTGCTGCGCAGGGTACTGGTGCGAATGTCCACCAGCTGCTGGCTGTAGGAACGCAGCTGATGCATGGCGCTTTGCAGCCGGGCAATGCCGTACACATCATCCGGCACCAGATCCTCGGTCAACTCCATCAGCTGCTCAATGGGCTTGGCATGATGGCGGGAGGTCTCCACAATGGCGAAAAGGCACAAAAGACCGATCAGCCCAATGATCAGCATATAAGCCTGCAGCGTTGTCCTGGCCTTGCTCCCCAGATCGCCGACCTGACAGCGATAGCCGTAGGTAAGGCCAAAATCCGGGCTATAGGCAGCGCCCTCCCAATAACCGTCGTCGGTCTTGCGAAGCCCCGCTTCCGGCTGACGCAGTTCTTCCCCTGTCTGGAAAGGATAGAGCCATTTTCCGCCATGGGTAATAGTCAGCTGACCGCCCTCCGGGATGGACGGCAGCATATCCCGAACGCCAGCTTCGCTCATTTCAAACAGAAGAAACCCGCCGGGAATGTTTGGCACCGGCTGGCTGAAAATCAGCATCGCGCCCCGGCGCGTAATGCCGTCCCGGTTCTCTCCGGCCGCGTACCAGACCTGATCCAGCTGTGCGTCGCTCATCTGCTTCAGCGACAGCCACTGCCCGGTCTGTCCGTCGTAAAAAAGGCGGTAATTGCTCACCTCGTAGGTGCCAGAAATGGTAAACACCGTCTCTGGCAGGTCGCGCTGGTAGTAGGCAATGTCCCGATAGACCTGTCCCGTGGCCCAGAGGGCCCTGAGCATCTGCTGTACGCCGCGGCGGCTGGCATAACTGTAGCTGGACAGGTTGGAGCCTCTGAAATCGTTAAGCTGACTGATTTGCAGGCTGATGGAGACCATCTGATTGATCTTCTGATCGAAGCTCTGCCGGGCTGCGGACAGCGTGTTCGTCATTTTGCTCTGAATGCTGGCCGTCATCTCATTGGTCAGATAACGGTTCACCATCACACTGAATACCGTAAAAGGGATCGCCATCACCAGCACATAGGCCAGCGCATATTTCGTCCACAGATGAACCGCACGGGGCTTGGACATTTCCCGGACTCGCCAGCGATAGGCCTTTCCGCCCTGCGGTTTTCGTACACGTGCCATCAGCGGGTGTGCTCCCTTCCCATCCATTTTCTATTTGATTCTGCCATGAAAATACTGTATTCACCATACCCCAAACCGGCGCTTTTGTCAAGAAACGCCAACCGGGCGAGCGGCAAAAGCCGCCCGCCCATCAGGGTTTTCAGGAAATTTTCAGAACTTCTTGTCGATGTAGTCCTGATACCACTGCACCCACTCGGAAGCGCGGTAGCCTTCCACGTCCTTCAGGTGCTTTTCCCACTTGGCGTCGTCCAGACCGTTGACTACGCAGTCGGCCACGAAGCTGTCCAGATAGGCCTTCAGGTCGGTGTAGAGCATATTGCGCTCCTGAATCTTTTCAGCGGGCACATTGCGGATCGGGATGCGCTCGGCGGGGAAGTGATCCTTCACGGCGTTCACAAATCCAAGACGGACAGTGGCTTCCACAGGCGCATCGTCGCCGTTCTCTTCCAGTTCTTCGGGCAGGATCAGGCAGGGGATATGGTTCATCGCACCATAGGTGTACTTCATGTTTTCACGGGTGAAATCCTCGGTCTGCTCCGGCCACAGAGCCCAGATCTTGCCGTTTTCATCCTGCTTCCACAGCTTGCCTTCTTCGCCGTATTTCCACAGCATCTTGGTGGCCGCATCGGCGTTCTGTGCGTCAAACCAGCGAACCAGCGCTGCGGGATCCTTGCAGGCGCGGGTGATGGCAAAGCCGTAGCAGTTGCCGCAGAACCTGTTGATTTCGCCGGGGGTCACAGGCTTGATTTCCGGATAATCGGAGGCCTGCAGCACGGGCAGAGCGGTGAACTCGGCAGCCTGCTCGGCAGCGAAGTTGGAAGCGGGCGTCCAGCCGCGATAGCTGGCCACGGAGTAGGACTTCAGGCGAGCGTAGAACTGCTCGTTGGTCTGGGTGAAGCCTTCCACATCCAGCAGGCCCTCGGCCGCCATGCGGTGCCAGTATTCCAGACCGGCGCGGAACTCGGGCAGGGTAGCGGTAAAGATCGCCTTGCCGTCTTCCACCTTCAGGTAGCCGTCTCCGCCGCCTTCCCATTCGCAGATGCCCCAGGGGCCCAGCAGGTTGATGAAATGGGCCGCCCAGTTGTTCTGGGTGAAGGTCACGGGGATTTCATCGGCTTCGCCGTTGCCGTTGGGGTCGCCTTCCTTGATGGCCTTGCAGACCTGGTAGAATTCCTCAGTGGTGGTGGGCATTTCCAGTCCCAGCTTGTCCAGCCAGGCCTTGTTGATGAACTGGATGCCTTCGCCCTGGTTGTCGGGGTTAGAGAAGTCGCCGATGGGCAGGGTGTAGATGTTGCCGTCCACCTGCGTGATCATGTCGATCAGCTCGGGATACTTTTCGAACATCTTCATCAGGTTGGGGGCGTTTTCTTCGGTCAGGTACTCGTTCAGCGGCACGAACAGGGGCAGATTGCTGACCACCTGCGTCTCGTTGATGATGGACAGGAAAGCGTCGGGCAGGTCGCCGGAAGCCAGCATGATGTTGACCTTCTCACCGGCGGAAGCGGAATCCAGCTCGTAATAGTTGATCTTGATGCCCGTGGTCTCTTCCGCGTGCTTGGGGCCGATCTTGTTGGCTGTGCCGCCGCTCTTGTCAAGGCTGTGCAGGTTGACGGCGATGGTGAACGCTTCGCCTTCCGCCATTGCAGGCAGGGCGATCAGGGAGAGCGCCAGGCTCAGCACCAGGATCAGGGAAAGGAATCTTTTCATGGGTCTACCTCCTTGCCATAATTGAACATATTGCAACGCTCGCGCGTTTGTTCCGAATGGTTCAGCCCTTGACCGCACCGATCATCACGCCCTGCACAAAATACTTCTGCAGGAAGGGATAAATGGCGATGACGGGCAGCGTGGACACTACGATCACGCCGTACTTGATGACTTCCACCATCTGCTCCATCTTGGCCGCCGCTTCCGGGTCGCCGCCCACCATGGAGGTATCGGCATAGGTCTTGGCAGTCAGCAGAATTTCCCGCAGGTACAGCTGCAGAGGGTACTTGCTGCGGTCGGTCAGGAAAATCATGGCGTTGAAGTAGGAGTTCCATTGGGCCACCAGCGCATACAGCGCGATGACCGCGATAATGGCCTTGGACAGGGGCAGCACGATGCTGAAGAAATACCGCTGGTTGGTGCAGCCGTCGATGAAGGCGGCCTCCTGCAGTTCCTTGGGCAGCGTCGATACAAAGAACGAGCGGATGATAATGATGTTGTACACCGACGAGCAGCCCAGCATCACCATCAAAAGCCGGCTGTTGACCAGATTCAGGGATTTGACCACCAGATAGAAGGGGATCAGCCCGCCGCCGAAATACATGGTGAAGACGAACAGGGCCATGAAGATGTTGCGGCCCGGCAAATCGCTGCGGGAAAGGGCGTACCCCGCCATCACCTGCACCGCCACGGCCAGCAGCGTTCCCGCCCCGGCATACAGCAGGGTATTGGCATAGCCGATCCAGATGCGGTTATCCGCAAACACCCGGGAATAGCCCATCAGGGTAAAGCCCCGGGGGTACAGAAGGGGCGTGCCGGAGTTGACGTACTGGGGGTCGCTGACGGAGGCCAGCAGCACAAAATACAGGGGATAAATCACCACGATCAGCATCAAGGCCAGCAGAACATAGACCACGACGTTGAAGATACGGTCAAACCGGGTCTCATTGACCTTGGAGCCGACCCTTGCGGCAGTTTGTTCCATAAGGCGCACCCTCCTTTCTTACCACAGGCTGCTGCCGGACAGGCCGCGGGCCACGCGGTTCACCACCACCAGCATCACGAAGTTGATAATGTTGTTGAACAGGCCGATGGCCGTGGAATAGCTGTACTGCGCGCCCTGCAGGCCGATCTTGTAGGTGTAGGTGGAAATGATCTCCGAGGCGCTCATGTTCAGGTCATTCTGCATCAGGAAAACCTTTTCGTAGCCCACGTTCATGATGGAGCCGAAGTTCATCACCAGCAGGATGACCATGGTGGGCATGATGGTGGGAATGTCGATATTCCAGATACGCTGCAGCTTGTTGGCCCCATCGATGATGGCCGCCTCATGCAGTTCCGGGCTTACGCCCGCCAGCGCCGCCAGATAGATGATGGAGCCCCAGCCGGTACTCTGCCACACGCCCGACCAGACGTACATGTGCTTGAACCACTTGGGGTCGCCCAAAAAGAAGACGGGCTGTGAACCGAACCAGCCAAGGATCGTATTGACGAAGCCGGAGCGAGGCGAGAAGAACACGTTCAGCATTCCCACCAGAACCACGGTGGAAATGAAGTGCGGCGCGTAGGAAGCAGTCTGGGCGAACTTCTTCAGCCCCTGCTTGGGGGTGTAATTGAGCAGCAGCGCCAGTATGATAGGCAGGGGGAAACCGGCCAGCAGGCTGTAGAAGCTCAGCGTCAGCGTGTTCTGCAAAAGAATGCTGAAGCGGGGAGAACGGAAGAAATTCTCAAAGTGCTTCAATCCTACCCACGGACTGCCCTCAATGCCCAGATAGGCGTAAAAATCCTTGAAGGCGATTTGAATGCCGTACATGGGGCCGTAGCAGAAAATCAGCAGATACGCCGTGGCGGGCAGCAGAAAAAGATAAAGGAAATAATTCGCTTTCATCTGCTTGAGCACCGTATGACGGCGCGCTTTTCTGGTTTCGGCAGGCAAGCGTCCGAGGGAGGCTTTTTCCACTGAGAATCCTTCCTTTCCATTTTCCGTGTTTGGAACGTTCGTTTCTTTCATTAGAAGCTTTTTCCGTCTGCGAGGCTTTCCCAGCTGACGGCCGGTCCCGCTCGCTTCTGGATGCAGTGTAGCACAGCGACGCTTCAGGGAAAAGACGGCATTTCCTTTTTCGACCATAGCATGATTTGACCCCGCCGCAAATGCTGCGGCGGGGCCAAAAAGAATCAAATTATGTCATACCCGGTTCAAAAAAAGCGATACGCCAGACTCACAGCAGTTCCGTTTCCAGCACGGCGGGAGCCAGCCCCTCCGCCTCGGCGCACACGATCAGGCCGCCCTTTTCCGTCCCGGCCCGGACGGCCACGGAGATCAGGCCCGCACGCATCTGCCGGTCGGGGCAGGTGACAGGCACATGGTCGCACACATCGGAGCCGGTGCCCAGAATGGAGCCCTTCTCGTTGGTGTAGAAATGCACGAAGGGCGCGGCCGTGGGCACATGACGGCCCTGCGCATCCACGCAGTCGCAGGTCAGAATGGCGATGTCCTCGCCGTCGGCGTGTACATCGTCCCGTTCCAGCTTCAGCCGAAGCGCCGCGGGCGCGCCGGTGGTCTCCTGCACATCCCGGCAGACTTCTTCGCCCTGACGGTAGCCCACGGCTTCGATCCTGCCGGGCGCGTAGACCACCTGCCACTCGGCGTGGCCGTAGAGTTCCACCTCATGACGGCCCAGCGATTTTCCATTCAGGAACAGTTCCACCGCGTCGCAGTTGGTGTAGGCGGACACCCGCAGGGTCTTGCCTTCCCAGCCGGGCCAGTTCCAGTGGGGCAGCAGGTGCACCATGGGCTTCTTCGTCCAGTGGGACTGGTTCTGATAGAACGCATCCTTGCGATTTAGGTACAGATCGATAGCTCCCGCCTGCGAACAAAGCCGGGGCCAGACGGTCTCGCCGCGGTGCTCGATGCCGGCCCACTGGTAGCCGCCGGCAATCCACTTCCGCTCCATGAAATACTTCCATGTCTTTTCCCGGGCCAGGAAGGACTTGTTGGTATCCCGGTCGTAGCCGTAAATGTAGCCGCGCTTGACGTCGTCCGCCAGATACCAGCCCCGAGTGGTGCTGGTAGCCACGCATTCCGTCGAAACCAGCGGCACGTCCGGGTAAGTCTCGTGCAGCAGGTCGAAATGGGTCAGGTTGTAGTTCACGCCCATCACGTCGATCAGGTCGGCCACGGTGGAATGGGCCGGGTCATGGGATACGGCGGTGGTCACGGGACGGGTGCCGTCCAGCTGGCGGGCCCGATACAGCATGGCATGGGCGATCCGGCGGCCGGGCGCGGTCTTGTGCATGGGCTCTTCATTGCCCGCAGACCACAAAATGACGCAGGGATGGTTCCTGTCGCGCTTGATGAGCATTTCCAGCTGAGCCATGCCCTCGGGCGTGCTTTCGTACCAGCGGGTCTCGCACATGGTCAGGAAGCCCAGTTCGTCCAGACATTGCATAGTGTAATCATGCTGGGGGTAGTGAGAACAGCGGTAGCCATTGGCCCCCATCTCCTTGAGCAGCTCCAGCCGGTAGCGCTGGATGCGCTTGGGCACCGCCTTGCCGGTCAGGCCGTAGTCCTGATGGCAGCAAACGCCCTGAATCTTCACATGGCGGTCGTTGAGGAAGAAGCCTTCATCCTTGTCAAAGCGGATGGTGCGGAAGCCGAAGCGGTTCGTCTGGCGTTCCACCACTTTCTCTCCCACCGTGACCACGGTTTCCAGCGTGTACAAATGGGGACTGTCGATATCCCACAGCGCCGGGTCGGTCACTTCGCCCCGCTGATGAAGGGTGGCTTTTTCCCGGGCGGGAATTTCAATCGTGCTTTCCAGTGCAAGGATTTCCTCTCCGGCAGCGTTTTTGGCCACCGAACGCACCAACGCCGCCGCAGGCTCGTAGCCGTCGTTGCGCAGCGTGGTATCCACCGGCACGTCCCACCGGCCTTCGGCCTTGCGCTCCGGATGGACGAACACGCCGTAAAGATCCACCGCCACCGGCTCGGACTTGATCAGCCACACCGGGCGGTAAATGCCCGCACCCTCGTACCACCAGCCCTCATGCTCGCTGGTGTCGATATGGATGGCGACGACGTTTTCCTGTCCGAAATCCACCACGTCGGTCACGTCTACCTCAAAGGAATTGTAGCCGCAGTTGTTGGTGAGCATATAACAGCCGTTGACGTATACCTTGCAGTGAACGCCCACACCCTCGAAATACAGACTGATACGGCGGCCTTCGTCGGCGGCGTCCAGCGTGAAGTGCTTGCGGTACCACGCATTTTCATAGCGGAAGAAGCCCAGCGTGTTGTTGTTTTCTTCTTTGGGCTCCTGTCCGATGATATAGTCGTGGGGCACGTCCACGGAAAGCCACGTTTCGTGAGAGATCAGGTTCGTCTCGTTATAGAATTCCGTGCCGTCCATATATTCCCGGGCAGCGGGGCCGCAGCGCTTGCGGGCCGTCTTGGCTTCGATATACATCGGGGATTTCAGCTTGGCTTCCTCCAACGGGATATCTCCCAGATGGAAACGCCAGTCCTTGTTGAATGAAAGGGTCTCCTTCATTTTCTTTTTTCCTCCTTGTACGGGGAATTTGACCTCAACGTACCATAAGAAAAGGCGGATGACAAGGCGGCATTTTTTGACGGAAGGGTAGCCAAATTTGAGCTACGCCCTGTTTTTCCGGGCCAGCAGGCGGAACAGCCGGTTGGGCAGCTCAAAAATCACCACGATGCCCAATACGATGGCCAGCGCGTCCTTCAAAGCGGCGAACCCGTTCTGCTGGGCCAGCGCCAGCTGATCGGTCACGGCGTAATAGGCCGTCCAATAAATACGGGTCCCGGGAACCAAGGGAAAAATGCCCGCGATCAGGAAAACCGTCACCGGGCATTCCTCCCGCACGGCGAACACGCGGCACAGCAGGATCACGCCCAGCGTGGCAAAGAAGATGGCCTCAGTCTCTGTGGCGGAAAGCCGCCGGGTCAAAAGAACGTAGATCAGCCACCCGGCCCCGCCTACAAGGCCGCAGTAGAAATAGTATTTCCGGGGCACGCCGAAAAGCAGCGCAAAGGCCACCGTGCCCACGGCGGCCGCCAATACCTGAGCGATCACAGCATGGCACCTCCCCACAGCCGGTGATAGGCGATGAACACCACGCCCACGCCGATGGCCACGCACAGCACCGCCAGCATAGCATCCAGCAGGCGAACCGACCCGGCGATGTAATCTCCGTCCACCAGATCGCGAATGCCGTTGGTGAAGGGCACACCGGGAATCAGCGGAATAATGGAGCCGATCACCATATGACTCAGGTCGTCGCCCAACCCAAGACCGCGCAGGCACAGGCACAGGGCGGTGATCAGCGCACCGCAGCAGATATTGCCGATGATCCGGCTCAGATGGGGCCCGCTGACCCACAGGATGAACACCTCCAGCAGCAGACCCACGGCCAGCGCCGCCAGAGCGTCCCGCAGGCTTCCGCCGAAAAGGTAGCAGAAACACGCCGCGCCGATACCGCAGGCGGCGATCTGAGCCAGCTTGGGCTTGGGCGGCAGGGAGCGAATCTCCTCCAACCGCCGCTGAACCTGCTCCAGCGTGTAGCGGCCCTTTTCAATATCCCGGGAAAGCTGGTTGACCGCCACCACCTTGTTCAGTTGGGCGGCCCGGACGGGGATGTGTTTCACTTGCGCGAAGGGCTGGGCGTTTTCGCCCCGCTCCTGCCCGCCGGTGGTGAAAATACCGTTGCTCAGCACGAAAAAATCCCGCCGCTCCACGCCGAAATACCGGCAGATGCGATCCATGGTTTCCTCTACCCGGAAAATTTCCGCGCCGTTTTCCAAAAGGATGTGGCCCGCCTCCATGGCCGTTTCCAGCACCAGCCGCTCGTCCACACCAGCGGAAGCTGTCTCATGACTCATGCTTCTCCGTCCCCCTTTCCGTCCCGGTGAACGCGCCGGTATTCCTTCGGCGGCGTCCCGTAGCGCTGCTGAAACAGGCGGTAAAAATAGCTGCTGTTTTCATACCCCACGCTCTGGCTCACCGCCAGAATGGGCATATCCGTATCCCGCAGCAGCTGCGCCGCCTTTTCCATCCGCCGCCGCCACAAAAGCTCCGTCAGGCTGTGGCCGGTATTTTCCCGCACCAGTCGGCTCAGGTAGGACGACGACGTATGATACCGCCGGGCAAGGGCTTTCAGCTCAAAGGAAGCATAGTTGCGGTGGACTTCGTTCAGCAGCTCGACCACCACGTTGTTCCAGCGGGTCATGGCGGTAGAAAGCTGCATATGGTCGCTCAATCCCAGCAGATGGACGAACAGCAGCCCCATTTCCAGCCTTCGCAGCTTCTGGGAGCCATCCGGCGTTTCCAGAAAACCTTCGATCATGCTTTGCAGAAGGGATTGAACGCTGCGGCATTCCCGAATGCGGAAATAAAGATACGGTACGCCGCTTTCCCCCGTGCGCAGCGCGTCCAGCAGGAAGCGCCCCAATGCGTTTTCCGGGCCCACCATTTCCAGCGCAAAGTCAAAGACCTCTGGCTGCACGATGAAATTCACGGCAATGTCATCCTGACCGCAGGAGTCGATCGCATGACGGACGAAGCGGTTCATGAACAGCAGCTCCCCAGCCTCCAGCCGAATTTCCTCGCCGTTTTCCAGATGATGGGTCACGCTGCCGGACAGCACAAACATGACCTCTACATAGTCATGCCGGTGCCACGGAAAGGCGCAGAAGCGGGTATGCTGCCGGATCATGATGGCCTGATCGACCGGCAGCAGGCTCTTGCCGGAAAACGCGGCGGCGGGCGCAGGCTGGTACAGGCTCATGTCCAGCGCTTCTCCCCGAAGCAGCCTTTCCTCCTCCGGCGTGGGTTTGCGAAAATATTCAGCCAATGACTGCACGCTTTTTCTCTCCTGCTATGACGCTTCGTAAAATCGGAAAAGGCGGCACGCCTTTTCAGCGCGCCGCCTGACAGGTCAGTCTTCGATCGCGGCTTTTTTCGTAAGAACTTCCCGGAAGATATTCACATCGAATTTGGGCTGGCGGTCGTAGGTATACAGGCCGTTCTGCTCCTGCTCCACGTTGGTCAGCTGGGTGTAGCACAGACCCATGATGCGGGGATTGTCTAGAATAGCGCTGGTCAGGCCGCGGAAGCGCTCGATAAATTCTTCCTCCGACTTGGGCATATTGCCATAGCCCCACGCCTTTTCTTCCTTCGTCCAGCCGATGCCGCCGTACTCGCTGATGAACACGGGCAGCTTGCCGTCGTACTGCTGACGCACGCCTGTGCCCCGGTGGTTGACCTGATCCCACAGTTCGCCGCCATTGGACAGCTCGTCATAATGGTTCTTGAAGATTTCCACGTTTTGCTCGTAATCGTGAACGTCGTAAATATCCGTCGCCACGTGATAGTTGCCGCTGGTGTCGATGCAGGGACGGGTGGGGTCGGCGCTCTTGGTGGCCAGATACACGGCGCGCAGCACATTGTCGTCCTGCTTGCGGTGATCCCGATCCCAGGTCTCGTTGAAGGGACACCAGCCAATCAGCGCCGGATGGTTGAAGTCCCGCTCCACCTCTTCCAGCCATTCGGGCAGTACGCTGTAGACCGCGTCGGGGCGGGTCACGTCCAGACCCCAGTTGGGGAACTCGCCCCACACCATGTAGCCCAGACGGTCGCAGTGGTACAGAAAGCGCTCCTCAAAAATCTTTTCATGCAGGCGGGCGCCGTTGAAGCCGCAGGCCATGGAAAGATGAATGTCGTTCTCCAACGCCTGATCGCTGGGCGCGGTATAAATGCCGTCGGGATAGAAGCCCTGATCCAGCACCGTGCGCTGGAAAACGGACTTGCCGTTGAGCAGGAAGCGGTAGCCGTCCAGCCGGACGCTGCGCAGCCCCGCGTAGCTCTGCACCTTGTCCTCGCCGTAGGTCAGCTTCAGGTCGTACAGGCGGCCGCAGCCCAGCTCCCACAGATGGGTCTCCTGCAGCGGCAGATGCAGCCGCACCAGTCCGCCCTCGGCCTTCACGCTGGCCGCGCCCATGGGCCGTCCTTCATAGGCGGCTTCCACCGTAAGCGTGCCCGCGCCCTTCAGCAGGGCTTCCACGTCAAAGGAGCCGGTCTCTACGTTGGGGAAGATCTTGATCTTTTCGATATGGGTCTCCGGCAGGAACTCCATCCACACCGTCTGCCAGATGCCGGTGGTGCGGGTGTAGTCGCAGCCGTGAGAGTAAAACAGCTCGCTCTGTTTGCCCCGGGGGATCAGCGGATCCCGCTCGTCATCCTCGGCGTATACAGTGATGACGTTTTCGCCCTCATGGACGGCTTCGGTCACGTCAAAGCAGAAGGAAACATAGCCGCCGGTGTGGGTTCCCACGCTGACGCCGTTGATAAAGACTTCGCAGCGGTAGTCCACCGCGCCGAAGTGCAGCACGGCCCGGCCGGAAAGCTGCTCCTTCGTCAGGTCAACGGTGCGGCGGTACCACACGCCGTAAAGGAAATCCTTGTGGTTCACGCCGGAAAGCTCGCTCTGGGGGCAGAAGGGCACCAGAATGGTATCGGAAAACTGCGCGTCCGCCTGATGCAGGCCGCGGGCCTTTCCGCTGCGGCCATTGTCGATCTCAAAGGCCCAAAGGCCGTTCAAGTTCATCCAGCTGTCGCGCTGGAATTGAGGCTTGGGATGTTCACTGCGGGGGATCGAATTCATATCGCTGCTCCTTTGTAAAGGGCCAAAGCCCATTCTTAAAAGTCTGTTCCTATTATAAGAAAATGGTTTTCGAAAGGCAAGGCCCTCTTTTTGTCCTGTTTAGGGCCGGAATTCTACCTCCGGGCGGCTGCGGATCCCCAGCCGCTTCAGGCGGTAGCTCTCCGTCCAGCATGCGCCTTCGCTGCGCCATGCATTGGGGCCAATCCACTTTTCTTTTTCATCGGCCAGATGCACCGGGCCAAAGGCGTTCTGCCGACTGCCCAGCAGGGCCAGCTCCAGCAGATGGGGGCCTTTTTCCACCTCGCCCAGCGTCAGCCGGTAGGGCGCATAGACCAGATAACCCTTCGGCTCTCCATCCAGCGCCGCCCGAAGGGCCGCGCCGTCATAATGGGGCGCGCAGACGGCCAGCGTTCCGGCCTCGGTCGTGAGCGGGATGCAGTAGGTAATGTTGCCGCCGTAATAGGGAAGTCCATGCCGGGTCACATCGTCAAAGCCCAGCTTTTCCGGCAGCGCCGTCAGGGTGCGGCTTTCGCCCTGCAGACGAACGCCGAAGCTCCCCAGCAGATAGCACCATTCCAGATTGGTACGCCGCCCGAAGGGCCATTCCGCCTCGATGACCGTATCGCCGGGTTCCAGCGTTCCCAAGGCGACCGTGCCGATGCTCTTGTCCGTGTACCAGCCCTCCGGCCCGGACTCTACCAGCTTCCCGTTCAGCCAAATCTTCGCCAGCTCCGCGTCCTCTAAAGCAAGCTTCGCATCGGGCACGGCGATCTCCGAATGAACCGCAAAGCGCAGGCGCACGGTGTGATCCGTCTTTTCTTCTTTGACCGTCCACGGCTGCGCCACTGCGTCCATGCGCAGCGGCCAGCCCAGCTCCCGCCGCAGGGCGTTGTCCGCCCGAAGGATCTCTTCCTCAGGCTGGTACTCCCCCTGATCCAGAGCGTATTCCGCCTTATCCAGAAGAAGCGCGTTGGGCTCGTCCAGCACATAATGCACCAGCGAGGGGACGCTCACCGTGCGGGACGCGGCAGCCCCTTCGTTCTCCGTCCGGGGCAGCGCCGGTTCGTGATCCAGCCGCAGCAGCAGGCTGTCATGATCGTACAGCGTTGCCCGGATAACGGTCTTATTGCCCTGAATTTCCGCGTTTGCCGGAAGAATATCGCCGGTCAGCGTGTCATAAATGCGCGCGTGATAGGCTCCCTTGACCGTCAGACGGATGTTCTGGCGAGTGGGAACGTCATTGTTGTAGGGTTCCCGGCTATGGGCTAAGAAGAGCCACAGGCCGTCGCCGTCCTGCCGCAGCTGATGAAGGAGATTGTCCGTCCGCACGCCGTTTTCGTCGCGGATATCGATCAGCCGCACCGGCTCCAGCGCATCCAGCAGCGCCTCCCGGCTGAATTCCGTGTGCCGGGACTGCTCATACAGGCGTTTCCCCCGTTCGTCCGGCTTCGCATCCGCATAGCGGGGCGCATCGCCCAGAAAGATCAGCCGTCCGCCTGCCCTCTGGAAGGCTTCCAGCCGTTCCAGCGTCGTGGAGCGCAGGGTTTCGCAGCCCGGAACCACCACCGCGTCGTAGGCCATCTCCCCCACCCGCAGGGGCGCACCGCCCTGCCGGCACTGAGAGGGCAGCAGGGATTCGCAGAGGAAATCGAAATCCACGCCGCCGTTCACCAGCCAGTCGGTCAGGCTTTGGAACCGCTCGTCCATCTGGCGGCGAATGCCGTCGGTCTGCTCCGCCGGGCCCCAATGGAGCCAGTAGCTCTCCACCGGATGGATCACGCCTACCCGCACCACCGGCTTTCCCCGGGTCAGCGCCGTGTTCAGCCGGGCGAAATGATCTTCTACATAGGCGTAATCCTGCCACCAGGGGGACTGATAGTTGATAGACGCCGGATAATCCCGCTTGGCCTCGCCCTTCATGGAGACCCATGCCAGATGCTGCACCCGGACGGTCACGCCCAGCGCCGCCTGCCAGTCGCCGTGGAGCTTATGCCCCCGGAAATCAAAATCCCAGCCGGTAACGCCGTAAAGCTCGCTGGTCATACCGGGGCGGCCATACTGATGCACCGCGCTCTGCGCCTGCTTGGCAGTGGTGAACTCCCGGCTGCCGCAGAGCATGTCGATGCCCGGCAGCTGAAAGCTGCGATAGGAGCGCATGGCCTCGCCCAGCGCCGCCGTCTGGCTTTTCAGCGTGGGTTCCTCCATCATGTGGCCCGTCAGCATCAGGCCGTGCTCCTGACACCAGCCGCCGCAGGTATCGGCGAAGGCCTGTGCGAAGCGCTCAACAATATGGTCGTGATAATGATACCGGATCAAAGAAACCTTTCCCTCCGGCAGCTCCCAGAGCAGCTCCGGCAGATGCTCCAGCAGCTCCTCTCCGTAGGCCGCCCGGAAGGTTTCCGGCAGATCGTCCGTCCAAGGCAGGAACACGTCCTTTTCCTCCCGGGCGAAGGCCAGCGCACTCTTATGGGAGAATTGGGGCTCGTCCGTGAAAATGGCGGGAACAACGCCGCCGAAGTCCTCGCCGACGGTTTCCAGATAGCGTTCGTAGGTGATCTCCACGAACTTTTGCATCGTAGCGGGATCCAGCGTATTGGCGTAGGTCTGGTTGTTGTACCACGGATTGGGAAGGTCGGTTTCCTGATAGGCGTACCATTTCCGTCCCGCCGCTTCTTCTGTTGCGGCGATTCGCTTGGCCCCGGTCAGGCACCCGTTTTCATCCAGCCGCACATCGTAGCAGGCCAGCAGCTTGCCGTTCTCCGAGCGGGCAGAACGGGCCGACGAATCCAGTCCCGCCTCGGCTTGGCCTTCGCCGTAGGGCTTCGTGGTCAGCAGCAGGTGCCGGGCGCGGTATTGGGGGTCTTTGGTCAGAAGGCCGCCCGCCGCGCCGGAGGGCCAGCGATCCTCGTCGTACAACCAGGCCAGCATTTTTTCGTCCCGGCATTTTTCCACGCAGGCCTTGATCAGCGCCATATGCTCGTCGCTCAGATAGGGCGTGGCCATGCCGGTGCGCACATGCATATGAGCGCCGCCCAAGCCCATTTTCTTCAATACTTCCAGCTGCCGGAGCAACTCTTCCTTCTCCAATCGGCAGTTCCATGCCCAAAAGGGCGCGCCGCGGTATTCGCTGCCCGGATGGCGGAACTGTTCCTGCGTCAGTTCCTTTTCAGCGCTTTTGGGATACAGCATACTGAACCTCCCCCATTTTTTCGAACGTATCTTTTCCCGGCCTTTTTGGGACGGATGCGCGGGTTTTCGCCAACAGGATACACGGCTTTTTTTCATCCGTCAATGGGCTTTGTGCATTTTTCGGCGCATCATGGCATCATTTGGACAAAATTTTGAACCTTTCTTCTGAATTATTCTATTCTGCCCTTCACCGCTGTTTTCGATTTTCGATTTTGCGCCTCCGGAAATGGCCTTCCGCGTTGACTTGCCCCGGCCGGGCGGGTATAATCAAGCCGACAAATGAATCAGCCGATGGATCTGCGCCGTGAGGCGCGGCGCTCCTTTGGTCGGGAGCGTCATGGGAATACGGATGCGATTTCCGAGCTATCCCAGTAACCGTGAAGCGGACGAACGCGCGGAAAAGCCACTGTCCTTCGGGCGGGAAGGTGCGCAAGTAGAATGAGGCCAAGCCGGGAGACCTGTTTCCATCGTTCGAACAAGCCCCTGGGGATGGGATTTGCTGGAAGGCCAACGCCGGGCACGGCGAAGGCTTCTTTAGCGTTCCTCCGGGAGGGACGCTTTTGTTTGCTCAAAAGCGTTTGTCCCTGCTCATTCATTTGATCTGATTCAATCAGGAGGAAAGACCAATGACCAAAAAACTCGTATCCCTGTTCCTTGCCCTTGTGATGGCTCTCAGCCTGACCGCAGCCTTTGCGGAAAGCACCGCCGTCACCGTGACCGACATGGCCGGCCGGGAGATCGCGCTGGACGCGCCCGCCACTAAAGTTGTGGCGCTGACCGCTTCCGACTGCGAAATCCTTGCCGCGCTGGGCGCGGAAGACACGCTGGTGGGCCGCGGCGAATACTGCGACTACCCGGAATCCGTTCTGGAAGTGCCCGCGGTCCAGTCCGGCGCTGACACCAATCTGGAGCAGATCATCGCGCTGGAGCCCCAGGTGGTCATCATGGCCAAAATGGCCCAGACCGAAGAGCAGGTCGCCGCGCTGGAAGAGGCCGGTATCCGCGTGGTCGTCAGCGACGCGCAGGACATTGAAGGCGTGTACACCGCCATTCGCCTGATCGGCGCGCTGGTGGGCCGCAACGACGAAGCCGAAGCCATGGTTGCGGACATGCAGTCCGCCTTTGCCGATATCGCCGCCAAGAGCGAAAATACCGGCAAGACCGTCTACTTCGAGGTTTCTCCCCTGCAGTGGGGCCTGTGGACGGCCGGCAAGGGCACCTTCATGGATGAACTGGCCACCATGTGCGGCCTGACCAACGCCTTCGCGGATGTGGAAGGCTGGGCGGAGATCTCCGAAGAGCAGGTGCTGGAGCGAGATCCCGACTATATCGTCACCATTTCCATGTACTACGGCGAAGGCCCCACCCCCGTGGAGGAGATCAAGTCCCGCGCCGGTTGGGACGCCTTGAAGGCTGTTCAGAACGACGCGATCTTCAACGCCGACTCCAACGAAGTTTCTCGTCCCGGCCCCCGTCTGAAGGACGCCGCCGAGGCCCTGTACACCTTCGTCACCGGCGAAGAAGCGCTGACTCCCGCCGCCTGAGCAGGGGGTGACCCCCTGCACCCCACTCCGCGCCCATAGGGCGCGGGGTACTCGTGGAAAAGAACATTGGCTGCGGAATTACCGCCGCTCGCAAGGGGTAGTACCCCTTGACCCCGGACTGCGCGCTTTGCGCGCAGGGGCGTAGGGA
>ERZ824978.1111-NODE-1111-length-31527-cov-4.167673_pt1 | contig 31527 bp, 27 predicted proteins | sample MGYA00519860_ERZ824978 | MGnify/ENA primary metagenome ERZ824978 (study PRJEB31778, sample SAMEA3449184) | human gut metagenome | biome: human gut; feature: human-associated habitat; material: faeces | place: United Kingdom | collected 2010/2012 ... | reverse complement strand
ACCTGTGACCCTCTGCTTGTAAGGCAGATGCTCTCCCAGCTGAGCTATGCTCCCCCGCCCTTTCATCACCGTTTCTCGCGGCGACGTGTTATATAATACCTTACTCGCCGTCATTTGTCAACAACTTTTTCAATTTTTTCCCGGTGCTTTTTCATCTTTGTTCAAGTCAGCTTGAAAGCTTTGAAAATACAGGATTTTAGGCCGTTTCTCCGTGTTATTTACAGCGGCATCACATAAATTTGGCAGGGATTTTTCTCGCCCCACAGCGTCGGAAAAATTTCCAATTCCTGAAATCCAAGGCTCTGGTAGAACCGATTGGTCGCGTCATATTCCACATAATGCCCCATGGCGACGGTCTTTACCTGCATCAGTGTGTTGCCTTGCCGACGGGCTTCCTCCCGCGCCGCCTCCACCAGTGCGGTGCCGATTCCCTGCCGGTGAGCCTCCCGGCGAACGCCCATCACCGCCAGCTCCACCGTCTTCGGGCCAGTCTGTTTCAGGCAGAGGAACCCGACCGCGTTTTCGTCTTTTTCCGCGGCAAAGAAGGTCTGTCCGGCGCTTTCGGCGATATACTCCTCCCGGGCCTCGGGAATCCCGAACCATTCCGGCAGACTTTCCAGAATTTCCCGGCTGATACGCCGCTTTTCCTCCGGGCTGTCCACCCGACGGATAGCTGCAGTGCTTACCTTCTTTTCCTTTCGGCACAGGCAGAAGGGATGGCCCGCCAGGTCCAGCAGGGTGACGAACTGTTCCCCGCCGTACTGGACGGGCGCTTTGACTGCTCCCAACTCCAACGCTTTTTCCACTGCTTCGGGCACAGAATCCACCTGAAAATCAAAGTGCATCTGCTTCTGCTGGCAGCCGTCCTTCTCCGGCCACACCGGCGGCACATAGTCTTCCTCCTGACAGAACAGGAACACGACGCCTTCGGCGCTGCGCACGGCTGGGCGGCCAAAAAGCGTGGTCGTTTCCCAGTTCAGCAGTTGACCGTAGAAGCTTTGCAGAGCCTGTTCGTCGCCGCAGTCCACCATGACGTTGCCCAGTCTGACTTCGTCAGTCATTTTTCTTTCTTCCTTTCGCACAGGTTTCACCGTTTTTTCTTGGGTTCGGGCAGTTCGTCCCGCATCGTGCGCAGCAGCCCCGCCAGCCACGCCCGGTCGTCCATATTTTCTACAAACAGCATGGGCTTTGCACCCTCGTAGGGCAGTTGGTACACGGGTTCTCCCACGTAAGCCGCTGCGGACGGAACCGGCTTGACCAGCAGACGGTTGTCGTACACGCCGCCCGCCAGTCTCCCGTCCACATACAGCAAGTACTCCCCCATCATGGGACGGACGGTGATCCCATCCAGATCGGAGAGCTGTTCCAAAACAAAATCCAGATATTCCTTGCTGGAAGCCATTTTCTCCCTCTTTGTCAGATGTAGTCGGAAATATAGGGTGCTTCATGCAGGATCGCCTTGTCCAGCCGAAGCACAGCCGCCGGGTCGGCTTCAATGCGGCCCATGCGGTACAGCTTCAGGGCCGATTTATAGCCCACCAGCAGCGTGGTCAGGGTAGCGATGGACAGTTTGAGCCGGTAATCTGGCGCTTCGTCCGTCAGGATGCAGTGTCCCCCGCGGAACTCCGCCGTTACCGTCTTGTTGTTCCAGTCCAGAAATTCGTCCTCGATCTCAAAGGCAAAGCGCACCCCGCTTTCATTGGGGTCGCAGGCATAGTTTTCCAAAAAGCGCTCCACATCCACGATCCGGCCCATGATATAGGGGCGGATCACCTCCCGAATATCGCCGTCGTCCATCTCAAAGGCGATGGGGTCGCTGAAATAGGAATTGCCCCGCACTTCGTCGATCATGGAATCATGGGCGCGGATGTACTCCCACAGGCCCTCGTAGGCTTCCCGGTTCAGATAGATCATTTCCTTGACGTGCATCACGTCGTCCTTGATGAGGTAGACCATATAGCCGGTGGGTTCGCCCTCCACGTTGTAGTAGACGGCCACGAAGGTGTCGTCCTCGTCCCAGCGCCAGTATTCCTCCCACGCCAGACTGTTTCGGTACAGGCAGCCGTGAGTGGCCGCTGCGAACCGAGTGTGCAGCTCCATCAGATCCTGACTTTGCCAGCCTACCCGGCGCACATAGCCGGGAGCCTTGGCCTTGGACGGGATCTGCCGATCCTTGACCGTATAGGAAATTTTGTTGGAGATGATCTCATACCCGAACCGCCGGTACAGCGGAATGGAATAGGGAAACAGCATGGCGAAGGACTGTCCCCGCATCCGCATATCTTCCAGGCTCAGATGCATCAGCCGCTTCATAATGCCGTGGCCCGTGTATTCCGGGTAGGTGCACACGCTGGTCACAAAGCCGATGGAATACGTTCTGCCGTAAATGTTCATTTCCAGCGGATACACGGCAATCTGGGAGATCAGGTTATCCCCGTCGAAGCAGCCCAGCACGTCGGCCCGCTCCAGCACCGGGAACTTGGACTGCTTGATCTCATCGTCCCGCCAGCCCGTTTCCGCCAATTCCTGCTCCGTCACCTGAAAGGCGTAGCGAAGCAGCTGATTATATTGTTCCAGATCGTCCGTGGTCAAATGGCGCATCTGATAATTGGGCCTGATGGCATTTCCCATGCTTTCGTTCTCCTTCGTCCTTGCGTTCGAGCCTATTATAGACCGGCCGCAAAGCCAGCGTCAATGCGTTTTTTCATGCGTGGGACAGAAGCGGAAAATACAGCCGTTCCCGCTGGATGCTTTCCAGTTCCTCGCCCCGATAAAACAGCCGGTATTTCTCCCCGCCGTCAAAAGGGGCGGCTTTGAACAGGGACGCATCCTCCGGCAGTGGAGAAAAACCCAGACGAACGGTTCGTCTGCCGATATCCAGCCGGGAAAGGATCATTTCAAGAGGAATTTTCTGTTCCGCCGCAACACCCGCCAGGATCAGCGTATCTTTTTCCGCCCCCAACACGATGAAGCAGTCCAGATTGTCCGAGTACCAGACGGTTTCCAGATCCGCCGTATAAAACATTTGCAGGCCGTAGCGGTTTTTCTGTTCCAGCGACGAGAAAACCGCCCCGTTTCGAACGGCGTGTTCATACCGTTCCCGCAAGGCGAGAGCATCCTTTTTGACCAGGCGGAAGTGTCTTCCCTCCCGCTTGATCACGCCGGGTTTCAGGGTGTATTCGTACTGCATAAGTTCCCGGAAGCCCAGCTTCCGGTAAAAGTCCAGCGCGCCCAGATTTCCGAACAGATAAATGCCCGTCTCGATCCCATCATATCGTTCCAGTATCCGTTCCATCAATTGCCAGATCAGTCCCCTGCTGCGGTACGCTTTGTCTTCCATGACCGTTCCCAGTTGAAAACAAAGTTGTTCTTCACCGTTCTTGTTAAAGAACATCCAATTGACCGACACATTGGCCACGATCCGTCCTTTTTCCTCAAACGAATATGGGATGTACTCCTCTGCACGGAAACCGTTTTGCATCCAGTTTTCAAAATCAAAGCCAAAGGTGCGGCGGGTCATGGCATTCAATTCGTATCGAAAAACTGTGTTGTGCATATACTTTCGGAGCATTTTCATTTTTTTCTTCTTCCTTTCGCCATCACGCGTCGAGGTAAAACAGAATATCCGCTTTCCCTTCCTGACTGGTTCCCCGGTATACCTCCGCATCCAGTCCGCCGATATGAAAGCCGTAATGCAGATAGAACAGGCAAGCACCTACGTTGTTGTCCTGTCCCTGGGTATACAAGCCCCGATAGCCCTGCTGCAGGGCGATCTCCCGGGCTTTATCTATCAGCAGCGCGCCGATCTTCTGCCCCCGGTACGCCCGGCACACCTTCAGGTCATACAGGTACAGATATCGAAAGAACCCCGGCTGCAGCACGGCCAGCCCGACGCATTTTTCGTCCTCATAGGCGCCCAGAAAAACACTGTCCTTCATTTCGTCATAGTCGTAGTTTTCATCGGGAAAGCACATTCCCCCCACCCGCTCCGGCGGGAAAGGCCGCACCTCGTAGCTCCACCGTTCGTTTACGTAAGAGGGCACGACCCTGCCGGTCAGGGCAAAAGGTTCGTTGGGCAGGCGAATATCCTGCCGGTGTTCCTGGTCGATAACAGTAATGCGAATCATATTTTCCCTTCGTTTCACTCGACCGAACAGGCCTTGTTTTTTTGCGCTTTCTGTTTTCGTCGTTAGACCGCGTTTTTCCTGTTGATTCGAAAAAACAAGCCTCCCGGCGCATCGAAGTGGCGCACCGGGAGGCAAAATTCATTGTACGTTGCTAAACGAATCAAAGACGGCCCTTAGCCCCAGGGATTTTCGTCGGGATAGGGCAGGTTGGCGGGACGGTTGTAGCTCACGTCCCCAATGCCCAGATACTTGAACACCTCAAACAGCGCCTTGCCGTAATGGCCGAAGGCCACCGCGCCATGGTGCGGGAAGCGCTTCGCCACCAGCACGTGACGGTAGAAGCGATCCATCTCCGGAATGGCGAACGCGCCGATGGAGCCGAAGCTCTCGCAGTCCATATCCACGATCTCGCCCTGAGCGATGTAGGCCTTGAGCTGGGTGTCCGCCGTGGACTGCAGACGGAAGAAGGTGATGTCTCCGGCCCTGATGTTGCCCTCCATGGTGCCGCGGGTGATGTCGGGCTCCGCGCGGTCGGGCTCCAGATCCCGCTTCATGATGAGCTGATAGCCCATGTGGGGATTCTTCAACAGGTTGGAGCAGGTGTTGCCGCAATGGAAGCCCATGAAGGTCTCCGTCAGACGGTAATCGTACTTGCCCTTGATGCTCTTTTCATACATGGAGGCGGGCACGGTGTTGTTGATGTCCAGCAGGGTCACAGGCGCGCCGGACACGCAGATGCCGATGTACTCGGACAGCACGCCATAGATGTCCACCTCACAGGACACTGGGATGCCCATGCCGGTCAGACGGCTGTTGACGTAGCAGGGCACGAACTTGAACTCGGTCTGGAACGCGGGCCAGCACTTGTTGGCGAAGGCCACGTACTGACGGGTGCCCTTGTGCTGCTCGGCCCAATCCAGCAGGGTCAGCTCATACTGGGCCAGACGGGGCAGAATGCCGGCGTAGGGGTTGTGTCCGCCCAATTCTTCTTCCATTTCCTTCATTTTGGCGGGAATGCGGGGATCGTCGGCATGCTTGTTGTAGGCCACCAGCAGATCCAGCTCGGAGTTTTCCTCCACAGCCACGCCCAGATCGTACAGCGCCTTGATGGGGGCGTTGCAGGCCAGAAAGTCGTCGGGACGGGGGCCGAAAGCAATCACTTTCAGGCCCTTCAGGCCCAGAATGGCGCGGGCGATGGGCAGGAAGTCCTCCACCCGGTCGGCCAGCTCGGCGGCAGTGCCCACGGGCAGTTCGGGAATGTAGGCCTTGCGATGGCGCAGACCCAGATTGTAGCTGCAGTTCAGCAGACCGCAGTACGCGTCGCCGCGGCCGTCGTGCAGGTCGCCGTCGCCCTCGGCGGCAGCCACGTACATCACAGGGCCATCAAACCAGTCGGCCAGCAGGGTCTCAGGGGTCTCAGGGCCAAAGTTGCCCAAGAATACCACCAGCGCGTTCACACTGTGGGCCAGCACATCGTCCACTGCCTTACGGGCGTCGCACTCGTTTTCCACGGTCACGGGGCACTCGTACAGTTCGGTTTTGCAGGCCTTGTGCAGCGCGGTGCGGCGGCGTTCCGCCAGCGCCATGGGGAAGCAGCCGCGGCTGACGGCGATCAGGCCCAGTTTGACTTCGGGAATGTTCTGAATCATGGTTTTTCTCTCCTTTTTTTGTGGGTTGCAAATGGAAGGTCAATCCAGTCGGGAAAGCTCGGCAAAGCTTTCCTTCATGGCGGGATAGAGTTTTTCGTACAGGCGGTAATACCGCTCGTACTGCGCGCCGCGCTCCGGGTCGGGCTGCTGGGCTTCGTTCAGGCGGATGACCTTTTCGCAGGCGGAAGGAATGTCCTCATACACGCCGCAGGCTACGCCCGCCAGAATGGCCGCGCCCAAGGCAGGCCCTTCCCGGTTGGCTACCGTGCGTACAGGCATCTGGAACATATCCGCCATCATCTGCCGCCAGAAGGGGCTGGTTCCGCCGCCGCCACAGGCCAGCATGGCGTCAGGGGCCACTTTCATGCCCCGCAGCACGTCCAGATTCTGGCGCTGGGAGTACATCACGCCCTCCATTACCGCCCGGAGCATATCCCGGCGGGTATGAATGGCGCTGAGGCCCACGAACGCGCCCCGGGCGTTGGAGTCCAGCAGGGGGCTGCGTTCGCCCATCAGATAGGGCAGGAACAGCAGACGATTGGCTCCCAGCGGGGACTGGGCCGCTTCCTCGTTGAGCAGGACGTATGGATCCACGCCCATTTCTTTCGCGGCCTGACATTCCGCCTGACAGAAGGTGTCCCGGTACCACTTGAGGGACAGGCCCGCCGCCAGCGTGCAGCTCATGACCGTATACGCGCCGGGAACCGCCGCGCAGAAGGTATGCACCCGGCCCGCCGGGTCGATCTGCACCCGGTCGGAATGGGCGAACACCACGCCGGAGGTGCCGATGGTGGTAAAGGCGCGTCCCTCGACCACCACGCCGGTGCCCACAGCGGCGCAGGCATTGTCGCCGCCGCCGGCGGCTACCACCGTACCTTCGCACAGGCCCGTGGCCGCCGCAGCCTCCGCCGTGACGCGGCCCGCCGGGTCGCTGCTTTCCAGCAGGGGCGGCAGCAGATTCTTGTCAATGTGCAGCTTTTCCAGAATTTCTTCCGACCAGCAGCGGTGGGACACATCCAGCAGATTGGTGCCGCTGGCGTCGCTCATTTCGGCGGCGTATTCGCCGGTCAGGCGGTAGCGCACGTAGTCCTTCGGCAGAAGGATATGGGCGGCCTTCTCATAAACCTCCGGCTCGTGCTTGCGCACCCAGAGGATCTTCCCGGCGGTAAAGCCGGTCAGGGCCGGATTGGCGCTCAGCTCGATCAGCCGTTCCTTACCGATGGTCTGGGTGATCTCATCGCATTCCTCCTGCGTACGTCCGTCGCACCACAGAATGGAACGGCGCAGTACGCGGCCCTCCCGATCCAGCAGCACAAGGCCGTGCATCTGGCCACTGATGCCAACGCCCTTCACGTCCTCGGGCTTCACGCCGCTCTTGGTGATCACTGCCTTCACCGTGTCTCGGGCGGCGTTCCACCAGTCCTCGGGTTCCTGCTCCGCCCAACCGTTTTTGGGCTGATACAGCGGGTATTCGATGGTCTCGCTGGCAACGGCGCGGCCCGTTTCTTCAAACAGAACCGTCTTGGTGCCGGAGGTGCCCAAGTCAATTCCCAACAGGTATTTCAAATTTCTCATCCCTTCCGATTCCGCAAAACCGTTGTCCATCCTTGGAAACGGGGTTTCCAGAACGTTAGTAAACAAAGTTTAATAACTAGGCTATATGGTATCACTTTCCCCGAAGGATGTCAAGGCGTTTTCCCCCGTATGAAAAGCACCGGCCATGGTTCTCCACAGCCGGTGTTTTTTCAAAATCAGATCACCTTTCCGGGGTTCAGAATCCCGTTGGGGTCGAATACCTTCTTGATGCCCCGCATGAGCGCCACCTGCTCGAGGCCAAGGCTTTCCTCCAAAAACGCCCGTTTGGCGTGGCCGATGCCATGTTCGCCGCTGACCTCGCCGGACAAGAGCCGCGCTTCGGAATACAGGCGTTCCATGACCTTTTCGACGGTTTCATGCCACTGTTCGTCCGCTACGCCGTCCTGACACACATAGATATGCAGGTTGCCGTCACCCGCGTGGCCGAAGGAACAGATGCGCACCTGCATTTCTTTGCCGATCTCCACGCTCTTTTTGACAAAGGCGGCGATCCGATCCCGGGGAACCACCACGTCGCATTCGTCCATGCTTTCCGTGCTGCCCTTGATGGCCTCCAAAAAAGCGCCGCGGGCGTTCCAGATGCTCTCCTTGCGCTCGTCGGTGTCCGCCAGCAGCACATCCACCGCGCCCAGCTTCAGGGCCAGATCGGTCAGGGTATCGATGGAGGGCCGCAGCGCGTCGTAGCTGGCCCCGTCCAGCCGCACCAGCAGATACGCGTCGGCGCTGGTGTCGGGGAACTGCTTGCCCAGATAATTTTCCGCGCAGGCGATGACCTCCCGCTCCATAAACTCCACGGCGGTAGGCTCGCAGCCGCAGCGCAGCACCTCCGGCACCGCCTCGATGCACGCGTCCAGATCAGCAAAGGGAATCAGCAGCGACACGTTGGTCTTGGGTTCCGGCACCAGTTTGACGGTCAGCTTGGTCAGGAAGCCGAGCGTACCCTCGCTGCCCACCATCAGGTCGATCAGGCTGTAGCCACTGGAGGTTTTCACGTTCTTGCCGCCCAGATGGAGCACGTCGCCGTTAGCCAGCACCACTTCCATGCCCAGCACATAGTCCCGGGTCACGCCGTAGCGCACGGCGCGCATTCCGCCGGCGTTGGTCATGGCGTTGCCGCCCATGGTGGCGGTCTTTTCGCCGGGATCCGGCGGATAAAACAGCCCCGTGCCCTCCAGGCTCTTGGGGAACTCCATCAGCAGAACGCCTGGTTCCACGGTGGCGGTCATGTTCTTCGCATCCACTTCCAATACTTTCTTCATTTTTTCAGTGGAAAGGACGACGCCGCCGTCCTTGGGCACGCAGCCGCCGCACAGGCCGGTGCCGGAGCCGCGAGGTGTAACGGCGATGTTGCGCTCGTTGCAGTATTTCAGCACGGCGCTGATTTCTTCGGTCTTCAGGGCCTGCAGCACCGCTTCGGGGCGATAGCTGCCATAGATGGTCATTTCATCGTGGTCGTAATCCGGGGAAATATCCTCGCCGGCAAACACCCGGCCCGGCATGACCGATTCAAAGAAAGCAAGATCGTTCGAATCCACGGTTTTGAACGGCTTCATGCTCTTTCCTCCTTCAGCTTCTGGATCATCCGGGGCACGATCTGGTACAGGTCGCCCACCATGGCGATATGGGCCACGTTGAAAATGGGGGCCTCCGGGTCCGTATTGATGGCGATGATATGCTCGCTCTGGTTCATGCAGGCGGCGAACTGGATCGCGCCGCTGATGCCGCAGGTAATGATGAGCTTGGGGCGGACAGTCCGGCCCGACAGACCGATCTGACGGGCGTTGGGCGCCCAGCCTTTTTCTACCAGCGGACGGGAAACGGCCCAGTCGCCGCCCAGCAGCGCCGCCAGCTCCTTCACCATGTCCAGATCAGCTTCCTTCTGCAGGCCGCGGCCGCCCACCACCAGAATTTCCGCATCGGAGATGGTCTTCCCGGCGGGTACCGGCACGGTCTTCACGTGAGTGACCTTCGACTCCCCTACCGCCTTGGGAATGCGGCGCATGATGACCGCGCCCTCCGCCGTTTCCTGACGGGCGGGCTGATCCATCACCTTATAGCGCACGGTAGCAAACTGGGGCCGGGTGTTGGCAGTGATGATCTGTGCCATGATGTTGCCGCCAAAGGCCGGGCGAATCTGAACCAGATCGGTATTTTCCCGCAGCTCCAGCTTAGTGCAGTCGGCGGTCAGGCCGGTATGGAACCGGGTGGACAGCCGGGGCGCAAGGCTGCGGCCCAGAGAGGTCGCGCCCACCAGCACCACGCTGGGTTTTGCATGCTTAATGTAGTCCTCCACGCAGGAGGCGTAAGCGTCGGCCCGGAAATAGCCCAGCGCCGGGTCGTCGTATACGGCGATCTCGCTGACGCCGTAGTGGCGCAATTCCTCGGCAAAGGCTCTGACGCCGTCGCCCACCAGCACCGTCTTGACCTGGAAGCCCAGCGGAGCGGCCAGTTCCCGGGCCTTGCCGATCAGTTCCAGACTGACGGGATGCAGCCGCCCGCCGCTGACCTCGGAAAACACGAGGATGTCGTTCCATTGGGACTTATCCACGCTTTCCACCTTGGTCTCCAATTTGAGAATGGCTTTCTCCGGGCAATTCTTCACGCAAATGCCGCACACCTTACAGGCGGCGTTCAATTCGGGATGCCCGTCCTTTATATCGATCGCGCCGAAGGGGCAGTTTTCCACGCAGAGGCCGCAGCCTGTGCACTTGCGCTCCAAAAATGCAATCTGTGCCATTTGTGCGTTCCTCCCTTAAATAAACTTCCACTTGCGCAGGGTATCGTGCAGTTTTTCCGCCAGATCGCCCTCCGTCCACGTTTCCCGCTCCACGTCGTTTTGGGGCGGGAAGATGCGCTCCACCTGCGTGGGACTGCCGGACAGGCCGTAATGGCTGGGGTCGGTATCCAGAAAAGTGTCCAACCCCTGAATACGGATGGGCTTTTCCCGAATCTCCCGCTCCACCTTCAAGGAGGGCAGACGGGGCATGAAAATATCCTGCTCGACCGTCACCAGACACGGGAAGGGCATATGGACGGTCTCGATCACGTCCTGCAGCTGCTGCTCCACGTCGATGCCGTCGTCCGATACGTCGATCCTGCTGACCCACGCCGCATGGGGAATGCCCATATGCTCGGCAATGGCCGGGCCTACCTGCGCGGTGTCGCCGTCGGTGGTCTGCTTGCCGCAGAGGATCAGGTCAAAATCGCCCACACTCTGAATGGCCTGCGACAGGGTGTAGCTGGTGGCCAGCACATCCGCGCCTCCCAGCCGCCGGTCGGAGAACACATAGCCGTCGTCCGCGCCCATCATGTAGGCTTCCCGGATGATGGCCTGCGCCTGAGGCGGGCCCATGGTGCCCACGGTCACAGTACCGCCGTACCGGGCTTTCAGCCGCAGCGCCGTTTCCAATGCGTACAGGTCATAGGGGTTCATCTTGCTCTGGATGCCGCTGCGTTTGAGCACACCCGTCTTTTCATCCACCTGTACCTTGTTGGTGGACGGCACCTGCTTGATGCATACGAAGATGTCCATTGCTTTCCTTCTTTCGCGCCATGCCCTCTTTTCGAAACCTTTCAGACGGCGCATAGCGGTTATATATTTATTGATATAGCAATTCGATTTTGAACATTCATTGTCCTGCACTCTTTCTTCAAAAATCAAAATTTTGTCGTATTTGTATGATTTTATACCATTTCATTATCTAAAAGAACCAGAATGACAATTTCTTGTCGATTTGGTCTGCTTTTTTCCTTTGGTCAAAAAAGAAGCCGCCCTGTTCTTTCATTCGAACAGAGCGGCTTTGCCAGCGGTCTTTTTTATTTTCTTTCTTCCCACTCCGCCAATTCCTGACGGATATACTGCAGGGAAAGCAGCTTCTCCTTTACTTCCTCTACATTCAGAAGGCGGGTGTTGTTGGAGTTGAACTCCGTCAGCGGGTTTCGTTCCACATTGCCCTTGACCACGTACTTGTCATAGTTCAGGTCGCGGGTATCGGCGGGCACCCGGAAGAACCGGCCCATGTCGATGGCGTGAACGCATTCCTCGTTGGTCAGCAGGGTCTCGTACATTTTTTCGCCGTGGCGGATGCCGATGACCTGAATGGGATTGTCCGCATGGAACAGCTCCCGCACCGCCTGCGCCAGCGTGCCGATGGTGCAGGCCGGGGCCTTCATCACCAGAATATCGCCGCTCGTGCCGTTTTCAAAGGCGAAGAGCACCAGCTCTACCGCTTCTTCCAGGCTCATAATGAAGCGGGTCATGTTGGGGTCGGTCACGGTCAGGGGCAGCCCCGCCTTGATCTGGTCGATGAACAGCGGAATGACCGAGCCGCGGGAGCACATCACGTTGCCGTAGCGGGTGCCGCAGATGGTGGTCTTTTCCGGGGCCACGGTACGGCTCTTGGCCACGAACACCTTCTCCATCATGGCCTTGGAGGTACCCATGGCGTTGACGGGATAGGCGGCCTTGTCGGTGGACAGACAGATAACTTTCTTCACCCCAGCCTCGATGCAGGCGGTCAGCACGTTATCCGTGCCCAGCACGTTGGTTTTCACGGCCTCAATGGGGAAAAACTCGCAGGAGGGCACCTGCTTGAGCGCCGCCGCGTGAAAGAGGTAATCCACGCCGTACAGGGCGTTTTTCACGCTGGCCATATCCCGCACGTCGCCGATATAGTACTTGATCTTGTCGGACTGATAGCGGTGGCGCATATCGTCCTGTTTTTTCTCGTCCCGGCTGAAGATGCGGATCTCCTTAACGTCCGTATCCAGAAAACGATCCAGCACCGCGCCGCCGAAGGACCCGGTGCCGCCGGTGATCATCAGAGTTTTGCCGCTGAAAAGCATATCATTCGTCCTCCTCGCCGTTCTTAAGCACGTTGCCGGTCAGGCGGTGCAGCACTTCCCGGTAGGCCTCCTCCACGTTGCCCAGGTCATGACGGAAGCAGTCCAGATCCAGCGGTTCATGGGTTCTGGCGTCCCAGAAACGGCAGGTGTCCGGGGACACCTCGTCTGCCAGCAGGATTTCGCCGTGGAAACGGCCGAACTCCAGCTTGAAGTCGATCAGCTCAATATTGATTTCCCGCATACACTCGCAGAGAATTTCGTTGACCCGCAGGGCATAGTGAGACATGATCTCGATCTCCTCCGGCGTGGCCAGCCCCATGGCGGTAATGTGGGTCAGGTTCACCAGCGGGTCTTCCAGTTCCGGGTCCTTCAGGCAGTGCTCCACCACGGTGTTTTTCAGCTTGGTCCCGTCCGGATAACCGATGCGCTTGGCCAGACTGCCCGCCACGATATTGCGTACCTTCACGGTCACAGGGATGATCTCCACCCGCTTCACCAGCGAGCAGCGGTTGTCGATGCGGCGGATAAAATGATTGGGCACACCCTTATCCTTTAGCAGGGTAAACATATATTCACAGATCAGATTGTTGATCTCGCCCTTGCCGATGATGCGCCCCCGCTTCAGTCCGTGAAAGGCGAAGGTTTCATCCCGGTAATAAACCACTGCTTCGTCAGAATTTTCCGTAGCGTACAGGCGTTTGCCCTTGCCCTCCGCAATCAGCTCCGTAATCTGATCCATGCTTCAACCCTCTTACATCGTTATGGCTTCGTCAAAAAGCCGCCTTTTCCGCTCTATTGTAGCATCTTCCGCCCTCAAGCGCAAATCACACGGTAATATTTTTCACCCATTTGCCCTTTTTGAGGATCCACAAGGCCGGGAACACCTTGGCGTACATCAGGAACTGTACGATCAGCACCGCTACCCAAAGGGAAATCTTTCCCGGCAGGAAAATGCCCATCAGCACGGCGGCAGGCACGGGAACCACCCACATGTAGCCGCTGTCCAGCAGCATGGCGCTGCGGGTATCGCCCCCGGCGCGCAGGCAGAAGAAGCAGAATCCGTACACGAACTGCAACGGGCACAGCACACTCATGATGAGGGAGATCAGCGTCGCCGTATGCCTGAGTTCCGGCGTCAGCTGATAGGCCTGCGGAAGCAGCACGGAAAGCAGGCAGGACAGCAGCATGCTGGAAAGAGCGACGGCCACGTCCAGCCCCAAGAGCTTCTTGCAGCTTTCCCGGGCTTCCTTCAGGCGGTTGGCGCCCAGCTCGGTGCCAATCAGCACGGAGACCGCCGCCGAGGTGCCGGAGGCCAGGATGGAGGCGAACATATTGCACACCTCCGCAATGGAGATGGCAGGCAGGGAGGCCTCGTCCAGCCGGGCATAGCACCAGAAGTACAGGTTCAGGCCCACGCTCCACAAAAGCTCGTTAGCCGTCAGCGGCGCGGCCTTCACAAAGAAGGTACGCACCGTTTTACCGGGCAGGCGCAGGGCTTCTTTCAGGTTCCAGTTGAAATACATCCGTTTGCCGCAAAGCAGCACCAGATAGACCAGCATTTCCAGTGTCCGAGCGATCAGCGTGCCCCACGCCGCGCCCACCACGCCCAGCGCGGGCGCGCCCAGCTTGCCGAAGATCAGAATATAGTTGCAGACGGCGTTGGTGGTAATGGTGCCCAGACTGACCAGCATGGGCAGCCGGTTCTTGCCGATGGAACGCAGCGAAAACACACATACGTTGCTGATGGCCGTAGGCAGATAGCTGACGCTGACCACCGCCAGATAGCTGAGGCCCAGCAAAATGGTGTTTTCATCCTTCACAAACAGTCCCATGATCTGCCGGGGCAGCAGCTGCAGCAGCACAAAAAACACCGCGGAGATCGCCAAGCTCAAAAACACCTGCAGGGAAAACAAACCCTGACAGGTCTTGTGGTCCTCCGCGCCGTAGTACTGGCTGATCATCAGCCCCGCTCCGCCGGTCAGGCCGAAAAGCAGACAGTTGAAGATGGTGTAGGGTTTATTGGCCACGCTGACGGCGCTCATGGCCAGCCCGTTCAGATCCAGACTGCCCACCATCAGGTTATCCACCATATTGAAAAGGCTGTTGATGAGCTGCTGCACCGCCACGGGCAGCATCACGCCCAGCGCACGGCGGCAAAATTCCTTATCCGCCCGGTAGAGCCTTAATCGTTCTGAAAGCTGCATCTTTGGTCAAGCTCCCATTTCTTCCATAATATTAAAAACATAGCGCCGCACGCGCGCCAAAATTCATTGTATTCTTTCTCTTTGCGCTTTGTCAAGCCGGAAACGGCCGTGCGTTGCCAATCCTTCCAAAACATCGTATAATAAACCTTCGTGAAAACCCGTTCAAAGGAGGGATGACGTTGTACCGCATTTTCATCGTGGAGGACGACCCGGTCATCGTGTCCGCCCTGTGCGCCCATATGGAAAAATGGGGCTTCGAATGCCGGGGCGTGGAGGATTTCCGCAAAGTAACGGAGGAATTTGCCGCCTATGCGCCCCATCTGGTGCTGATGGATATTTCCCTTCCTTTTTATGATGGCTACCACTGGTGCGCCGAGATCCGCAAGCTGAGCAAGACTCCGATGATTTTCCTTTCCTCAGCGGCGGAAAATATGAACATTCTCATGGCGCTCAGCGCGGGCGCGGACGATTTCGTCCAGAAGCCCTTCGACCTTTCCGTACTGCTGGCTAAGGTGCAGGCTCTTCTGCGGCGCACCTACGATTTCGGGCAGGCGACTCCCACGCTGCTCAGCCATCAGGGCCTTTTGTACAACCCCGCCGACGGCACGGCGGAGTTTCAGGGCAAAACCGTCCCCCTGAGCAAGAACGAAAGCCGCATTCTGGGCGTTCTGCTCCGGCACAAGGGCGAGACCGTCAGCCGGGAGAACCTGATGAACGCCCTTTGGGAGACGGACTGCTTTGTGGACGAAAACACCCTGACCGTGAACGTGACCCGTCTGCGCCGCCGGCTGGAAAGCATCGGCGCGCCGGACATGATCCAGACCAGAAAGGGCGTCGGGTATCTGATCTCATGAAAAGAAAGCTGTTTGGAACGGCCCTTGGAGGCTATCTTCGGGAAAAATCCGGCTGGCTTCTGGGCTTTGCGGGCATGATCGTCTGCTTTTCGCTGATCGGCTGGGCTTGCGGTCTGCCGGGTTCCGTGGCGCTGTACGGTGCGCTGCTCTGCGGCGCAGGGCTGCTGGCAGGATGCATTATCGGCTTCTGGCGACACCTGCGGCGGCTTTGTCTGCTTCGGGAGCTGGACGCGCTGCGGGACCCCGCCGAGCTGCCGCGGCCCCGCACCCAGATCGAAACGGAGTACGACCGGCTGCTGCGGCAGCTGTACCGGGAAAAGGCCGAGCTGCTGGCGGAAAGCCGTCAAAGCAGCCGCCGCCAGCTGGACACCTTCTCCCTGTGGACGCACCAGATCAAGGTGCCCATTTCCGCTATGAAGCTGTTGCTGCAGGATCGGCCCGACGCGGCCAGCGCCACGCTTTTGTGCGAGCTGTTCAAGGTGGAGCAGTACGCCGACATGGCGCTGAATTACGCGCGAATGAACGCCTCCTCCACCGACTACGTGCTGCGCACCTGCGATCTGGACGCGCTGTTGCGGAAGGTACTGCGCCGGTTCGCGCCGCTGTTCATTCAGAAGAAGCTGCGGCTCTGCTACGAGCCTGTGTCCTATTCGCTGCTGACCGACGAAAAGTGGTTTTCCTTCGCCGTGGAGCAGCTGCTTTCCAACGCCGTCAAGTACACGAAAGCCGGTTCCGTCACCGTGGAGGTGGACGCTGAACGGCAGCTTTTGACCATTTCTGACACCGGCATCGGCATTGCCCCGGAAGACCTGCCCCGGGTATTCGAGCAGGGCTACACCGGCGAAAACGGCCGGGAGCAGCAGCGGGCCACCGGGCTGGGGTTGTACCTGTGCCGGGAGGCGCTGACCCGGCTGGGGCATTCCATCCGGCTGGAGAGTACGCCCGGGCAGGGAACTACGGCGTTTGTGTGGCTGGAGCGGGACGAACGGGAGTATGAATAAAAAAACAGAGAAGACTTTTTCAGAAGCAGAGAAAGGAAAATGATATGTTCTCATACACCGTGGAAAAGAATGCAAGCAAACAGACCTTTGAAATGGTATGCCGTCTGATAGAATCTCACTTCACAGGGATCGTTAAGGAAAAGCTGCTCGAGGACGTGGACGGAACAGCCATTCAGTTCTACCATTTTGATAGCAAAACCATCAAAGTATGCAATGATTTCGAAATAGATGCTGTATATGTGGATTCTGAAATAGAATTGGGATGTGTTCTATATGAATAAAGCATTTTCTAAATAGAAGGTAAAAAAATGATCAAAAATTTACAAGTGTCTGATCTCGTTGAAATTTTTCAGGATATTCCGATTTACGTGGGAGATGAGGAAGGCGGCGAAATAATTTTCAAAAAAGGATATCATCACGGCCTGTCTTTGACGCTCTATTTGGATATCTATGGAGAAAAAATTGAAATAACCATTTCCTGTCCGGAATATCCTATCACGACATTTTCATCGAGAATTGAAAGGGTCGAAATCCACTCGGACGTTATCCATTTTATATGCTGCGGTCAGTGTTTGGCTGAACTGCAAGTAGAACCAAGTCCTTTCTTGAAAGTCCATGGATGTTCTGTTTCGAAAGATTCGATTTAATTTATGCCGCTTGTAAAAAGCCCAAATGTTATTCAATCCATCAAATAGCAAAAGTCATCCTTCTCCGCTTATTCCTTTTAAGCTTTGCCCGCTGTGCACAAACCTTACACTTTTGTAAGGTTGCAAGCCCGAATTGTAAGCCTGCGCCATGGATGCGCCGCTTCGCCTTCTGCTATACTTTCGGAGCGCTTGGCGCAAAGGAGGTTTTTTGCAATGTCCATACTCAAGGTCGAGCATTTGAAAAAGGTCTACACCACCCGTTTCGGCGGCCAGCAGGTGCAGGCGCTGCGGGATGTGAATTTCTCCGTTGAGGAGGGCGAGTTCATCGCCATCATGGGCGAAAGCGGCAGCGGCAAAACCACGCTGCTCAATATTCTGGCGGCGCTGGACAAGCCCACCGAGGGCCATGTTTTTCTGGGCAACCGGGAGCTTTCCGCCGTCAGCGAGAAGGAAATTTCCGCTTTCCGCCGGGACCATCTGGGCTTTGTCTTTCAGGATTTCAACCTGCTGGACACCTTCAGCCTGCGGGACAACATCCTGCTGCCGCTGGTGCTGGCGGGCACGCCCTACCGGGAGATGGAGCAGCGTCTGAAGCCGCTGGCGGACAAGCTGGGCATCACTTCGCTTCTGTCCAAATTTCCCTATGAGGTCTCCGGCGGCCAGAAGCAGCGGGCGGCTGTGGCCCGCGCCCTGATCACCGAGCCCCAGCTGCTGTTGGCAGACGAGCCCACCGGCGCGCTTGACAGCAAGGCCACCGACGGCCTGCTGCGGCTGTTCAACGGCATCAACGAAAGCGGGCAGACGCTCCTGATGGTCACCCACTCCGTCAAGGCGGCCAGCCATGCCGGGCGGGTGCTGTTCATCAAGGACGGCGAAGTCTTCCATCAGCTCTACCGGGGCGAAGGCACCGATCAGGACTTCTATCAGCGCATCACCGACACCCTAAATCTTCTCATGACGGGCGGTGGGTCCCGTGCGTAAGGGCTTTTACTGGAAGCTGGCGGCGGGCAACATCCGCAAAAATCGGAAGATCTACTACCCCTATCTGCTCACCGCCGTCCTGACCGCCATGATGCTGTATGTGATCTCTTCGCTTTCGTCCAATCAAAGTCTTGGCTCCGGCAATCTTTTGATAACTTTGCAGCTGGGCAAGCTGGTCACGACCCTCTTTGCGGTGATCTTTCTTTTCTACACCAACAGTTTCCTGATGAAACGGCGCAAGAAGGAATTCGGCCTGCTGAACATTCTGGGCATGGGCAAGAAGCACATTGCGCTGGTGATCTTCTGCGAAACGCTGATTTTGCTGCTGGTCAGTCTGGTGTTGGGGATCGGGCTGGGCATTCTGTTCGACAAGCTGATGTTCCTGCTGCTGATGAAGCTGCTGGGGGCTGCCGTATCAGGCCTTTCCTTCCAGATTCTTCCCGGCGTGGTAGCCAGCACGGCGCTGATCATCAGCGTGATCTTCCTGCTGATCCTGCTCAACTCCATCCGCCAGATTCATCTGGCGAAGCCCATCGAGCTCTTGCGGGGAGGAGAGGTCGGCGAGCTGGAGCCAAAAGCCAACTGGTTGCTGGCCGTGCTGGGATCGCTCTTTCTGGGCGCGGGCTACTACATCAGCATTGCCGTGACGGATGCGGTCACCTCCATTCTGCTGTTCTTCGTAGCGGTGATCTGCGTCATTCTCGGCACATACCTGCTGTTCACGGCGGGCAGCGTCACCCTGCTGAAGCTTTTGCGGAAGGACAAGCGCTTCTACTACAGCAAGCCCGCTCATTTCATCAACGTCTCCGGCATGATCTACCGCATGAAGCAGAACGCGGTAGGGCTGGCCAACGTGGCCATTCTGTCTACCATGGTGCTGGTGATGATCTTCTCGACTTTCTCCCTGTGGTTCGGCATAGACGATACCCTTCGCTCCCACTGCCCCACCCAGCTGGTTTTTGAGATCACCTCCCCCATCTCCCGGGAGACGGTTCTGAGCCGGGTGGAGCAGGCCGTGCGGGAAGAAAACGAGTCTCTTTCCGATGAGATGGACTATTATTCCATCACCTTTGCCGGCTACAAGCAGGGCAACGTCTACCTGACTGACCCAGAAGCGGAGAATCTGAGTGAACTGGCCACGGACGGCCTGTCCATGCTGCGGTTAATGGACGCGGAGGATTTTGCCCGGCTTACCGGCGAGAAGGCCGAACTGGCCGAGGATGAGCTTTGGCTGGTAGACGGTTCCGTCCCTCACGCGCAGGACGATCTGTACCTGTTCGACCGTCATTACCGCATCGTGCGGCGGTTTGCCGCCGACGACGTCTTCATCCCTTCGGACTCGCTCTACGCCTACCCCGTACGCTGGCTGATTGTAAAAGACCGTGCAGTGCTGAGCCAGATCATCGACGAGCAGGCGGCCGCCTACGGCCGTCACGCCTCCAAGCCCGTCCTGTGCCTGTTCCTCAACCTGACCACGAGCGACAACGACGCCATTCTGCGCTGTTTTGATCATATTGAGAAGTCCCTGACCGAGGTGGAAGGCTCCATCAGCTTCCGTCGGATCGAAAATCAGATCAATCTTCGGCAGGAGCTTTCCGAGCTGTACGGTGGGCTGCTGTTCGTGGGCCTGTTCCTCGGGTCTCTGTTCATCATGGCGATGATCCTCATCATCTACTACAAGCAGATTTCCGAGGGTTACGAAGATCGGGAGCGCTTCCGCATCATGCGTCAGGTAGGTCTGAGCAAGGCTGAAATTCGCCGGTGCATTCATTCCCAAATTCTGATGGTATTCTTCCTGCCGCTGGCAACGGCGCTGATCCACACCTGCTTTTCCTTCCCCAGCGTCGCCCACATGTTTGCGGCCCTGAGTATGCAGAATATTCCCCTCATGCTGCGCTGCATGGGCGTCAGTTTTCTGGTTTTTGCTCTCCTGTACGCAGTGGTGTATCTGCTCACCGCCCGGGAATACGAAAAGATTGTAGCCTAATGGCTTTCCCGCGGGGTTCCGTCCAGACGGAGCCCCGCTTTTCTCCCAAAACCTGCACAAAGATGAAAACCATGCCAAAACATTTCAAAAAGTGCTTGACAAACCATCCGCCCGTGAGTATACTAATTATGTTGCGCTTGGAGAGTTGGCTGAGTGGTCTAAGGCGCACGACTGGAAATCGTGTGTGGGCTAATACCCCACCTAGGGTTCAAATCCCTAACTCTCCGCCAGTGTTTGCCGTGACTGGAACACGGCAAGCCTCTGTTGGGAACCTGCCGTCCTGTGGCTCCAATCACAGTGGGCGGCAGGTTTTTTGTGGCTTCTGTGGGAAAGAATACACCATGGCGCGGGTATTGTCAACCATGGTGCGGGCGGATTGAGCCGTCAAAGCCTTGTGGGGCAAGGCTGAAAATTTTTTTCGCGGCCCATTGAAAGGGCCGTTTGCAGCCGGTCGGCTGCCGCCGTCGGCGGCAGCGGATCCGGCCGGTCGCTGGCGTAGGGGTCGGAGGCCTGAGTGAGCCATACCAGATAGGCCCGCCAGCATTCGGCGCAGGAATCCTCGGAAAGGTCGTCTTCCAGCAGCCCGCAGCGGTAAAAGCGCGGGTCAAAGGGGCAAGCATCGTCCAGCAGGGCCACAGTGCAGCGCAGCAGCGCTTGAGTAAGCATGGCGTACCTCCACATTAGCGTTAATATTCGCGTTCTAAGGCGGTTGCACAGGGTGGCCCTTACAGCGACCAATCCCCCACCCCGAAAAACGCAAAAGAAGGGCTGGGGATTGCTCCCCAGCCCTATTGAACACCTATACCAAAGCACACATCACGGCAAGACCCATTATACACCATCACGCGGGCCGGGTCAACGGCTGCGCCCAATTCGCCGGAGATAGTCCCGGTCATCCTCGCCGTATTTCCGGCGCGGAAGCTCTTCCACGCCGATCTGGCCGGGCAGGACTTCGCCGCCGCTGTCCTGCCGGGTGTTGCCGTGCAGCCGGGGCGGCTGCTCCGGCCGGGCCGGAGGTTTGCCGCCGGGATACCGGCGGTAAAAATTCCGGCGCTGCCAATCGCTGTCCCGGAAGGCCGGGTTGCCGTAGCAGTATTCGGCTGTGGTGCGCACGGTGCCCACGGGGACGCAGAGCCTGTAAATGGGCTGCTGCTTCCGGCTGTGGGGCGGCAGCACGGGCACGAGCACCGCCGTGCCCGGATGCCGAAGCATCCAGCGCTTGGCCGTGTCCCAGCTGACGGCCCACTTTTGGGCCGCAGTGGTGCAATCCCACCAGTCGAGGGCATAGGCGCGGGCCTCTGCCGGGTTTTTGAGCCTGTATACTGTATTCAACCGTCGAATGTTGTCGAGCATTGTATCCCTCCCCGGCCAGAATATCACTTGCGCCGGATTTTGTCCATACCATCTGGCGGAGACAGCCTCCGCGCCCGGAGCAGCCGCCCAGGATCGCGGGCGGGAGTGCGGGCCGCGCAGCGTGCGGCCCGCGTTGGGGCGGGCCTGAAGTGCGAGCGCCCGCGTCAGCGGCCCGTAGGGCCATTGACGGGGAGCGGGGCGGAGGTACAATTCGGCAGCGATGGGCCGACCCCAGCCACCAGCCGCGCGCCCATCGCAGGGAAAGCCCACCTCCGCCCCGCGTCCAGTCAATGGGCGCGGCTTGGGGCACGTCATTCCCGCGCCCGCAGGCGCGGCCCTTCCGGCGATAGCGGCCACGCAGGGCGGGCGTGGCTGTGCAGGCCGCAGGCCGCCAGCCGCGACCGGGCGTTTTGGGCTGGATTGCGGCGGGGCCGTGCTTACGGTCAAGCGAGGGTTGCAGCCCGTGCGGCCGCAAAGCTGCGGCCGTGCGCGGACGCGCTTGCGGCTGCGTGGGCGGGCTGGGAAGCTGGGTAGCGATGCGCAGATAGGGCGCGAGCGGGCGCGCAGCGCTAAGGGGAGACGCGGCCAACGTCATGGCAACTATGCGCTAAATGCGCATTTAGCGCATAGATGCCCACAGCTGCCCGGTGAAAGGGCAATGAAAAGCGCCGCCGGGGCGGCGCTGTCCGCGCCGAAACCTGTGGGAGCGGCACGGTGAATGGCGCCAAACTTTTTGCTAAAGTCACCACTTTAGCGAAAAGATTGGCGCACGACGATTGCTGGTCACAGCATCCGCGCGGCGGCGATCTCATCCGGCGTCGGTCCGTCCACCTTGGCCGGGTCATACTCTCGCTGGCTGTAGCATTGTTCGATCACCCTCTTCGGGCTTGGGCCTAGCCGCTTGGCTTCCTCGATGTCGGCGGCGCTCATCCCTCCATATTCCGGCCCATATTCTCGCTGGCTGTAGTTCTGCTCCGGCAGAATCTTTCTCCATGATGCGGCTTTCTCCGCTGCCTTTCGCCGGTATCTGTCGCAGGCTGCTTCGAACTGCTCCGCCGTACGTGTGCCCATGCTCAGCTGTCTTTCCAGCACCGTCCGGGCGTAGGCCCACGAGGGGCGCGGCGCGGCGGCGCTGTACTCGATCACGGCGGCGATCAGATCGGGCATGGCTCCCTGGGCCATCAGAGAGCGGATCTGCGAGCGGATCACCGGCGGCATTTTGCGGCCATATATGGCCGTGTATGCTTCCTCGATCTGAGCTTTATAATAATAATTATAATCCTGAGACAGAGAACTACTCTCTTCAGGCTTATTATTATTATTATTATAATAAGGCGTGTGCATGCTGGTGGTGACGGAATCTGTGCTTGTCATGGTGTGCACCTCTGCTGTATGATACCCGCAGAATGAATCTGTCGGGGAGGCCACAAAAATGCACACGGAGGAATATCTGCAACTCTGGCTCGACACCTACATCATGCCCCGAAGGAGGCCCAACACTGCCGCCTGTTACCGCCGGGCCGTGGAAGCACTGCCGCCGGACGTAAAGCGCTGCGAGCTGGCCGAGCTGAACGGGCTGCGGCTGCAAGCAGCTATCAACCATCAGGCGGAGCGCTATCCGCGGGCCGCGCAGCTGACTTATACGGCGCTGCATGTGGCCATGAACAAGGCCAAGGCGCTGCACCTTGTGGCCTTCTCCCCCATGGACGGGGTGGAAAAGCCGGAGCATAGCGCCCGGAAGACGGCCATCTTGACCGTGGAGCAGCTGCCAGCGTACCTTTCAGCGGCCCGATCGGTGCCGAGCTGGCCGCTGCTGCTGGTCATGGCCACCTGCGGCCTTCGCCGGGGCGAGGCGCTGGGGCTGACCTGGGCGGCGGTGAACTGGCAGGCCGGAACGCTGGCCATCACGCAGCAGCGCGGGCGAGTGGCCGGGCGCGGGATGCAGACGGCGGCGCTCAAGACGCGGGCCAGTGCGCGGGTGCTGCCGCTGGCCGGGCCTGTGGCCCGGGAGCTGGCCGCATGGCGGGCCGGGCAGGCCGTGTTGACACGCTGGGTGCTGGACACTACGCCGGAGCGGCTGGCCCGTGACCATGCGGCGGCGCTGGAAGCTGCCGGATTGCCCCACGTGACGCTGCACGGGCTGCGGCACAGCATGGCCACAGCAGCCGCCGAGACGGGCGCGCCCATTAAGCTGCTTCAGGGCGTGCTCGGTCATAGCAGCTACAAGCTGACTGCCGATCTGTACGCCGACCATGTGCGGCCCGCCGCCTTCGGCCCCGTGCTGGATACCATGGCGCGGGTGATGCAGGTGTAGTTGTCAAAGTGCGTACTGGCAAGAGTTTGAGACTGATTCAGGCGCACGACTGGAAATCGTGTGTGGGCTAATACCCCACCTAGGGTTCAAATCCCTAACTCTCCGCCATATTAAGCACCAGCTTTTGATACAAAGGCTGGTGCTTTTCTTTTACCCCATGGTGGTTCAAAAGCCCCTGCTACAATGGTTTTCCCGGACATTTTCCCGAAAAAGTATCTTGAGCCAACTTCATTTCGCATTACGCACACAGGCGCGGAAGGCAAAATTGCTCTCCGCGCCTGTGTTTTTTACCCCACCACGGTCAAAATGGTATATTCTTGAGTTTTGTCAAATTGTGTGCTTAGGACTTCTTCAGCCGCTCGCTCAATCCGCTCAGACGTATACCGTCCTCCAGCCCGGCGCGATAACAGTATTCGTAAATTGGCACATCTGCGCCACGGGCAGCAGTAATCAATTCGCCAGCGCTTTCCTCACCAACAAACGCGGTCAGTTCACCGCGCAAGTCCTGAAGTCACTCCATCTCCTCCTTAAATTCCGGCAGCTTTTCCGCTTTCCATGCCAGTTTTTCTGTACGGCCCGTGATCAGTTCTTTCAGATAGGGGTTCAGTTGCTTCACTATTCTTGATAAAACGATATTAGCTTTTTTGTCGTGAAAATATATCTCTTGAGAAAGCTGTGCTTGGTTGCGAAAGCGGTTGGAGGTATGTTAAAGTTAGATTGATGATAACTCAAAAAAAGGAGAGAAATTCATGGGACTTGGTGAAAAAATCCGGAAATTACGTATTGCCGCAAAACTGACTCAGATGGAATTTGCTGAAATGTGTGGGGTCACCACTCAGGCTATTCAGAAGTGGGAAAATGGCAGCTATTCTCCTAGTCTTGAGAAATTGGTGCTACTTTCTAAACATTTCCACGTTTCTTTGGATGAATTGGTGATGAATAGTAATCAGCGCGCGATGGAGGAACAGCAGCATATATCTCTGGCACCGTCTTTTGCCCTGGCTTCAGAAGGTGAATTCTATAGTGAGCAGCTCCTTATTGAGTATATTCAATCTGTTCAGGAAGGTAAAAATATTAGCAGTTATCATACATTGTTTGATGCAATCCAACATATGCCTCGGAATGAATATAAAGAGCGGATGGCAAAAATTCTGTTTGAATTAATCCTTAATGCGACGGACATCGAGGACTATCCATATGTTGAACCGTCCGATTATGAAGAAATTCGTCATGAATGGGCTGAAACAAAAAAATATAAGAAAACAATTGATGCAAAACAGTTAAAAGAAAAAATTGCTGGTGCATGGTACGGAAGGATCTGCGGTTGCTTGCTTGGAAAACCGGTTGAAGGAATTCATACTTCCGAATTGCTTCCCATTTTGCAGGCATCTGGTAACTATCCAATGCATCGTTATATTCAAAAAACAGATTTGACGGAAGAAATAATTCGCAATACAAAATTCTCATTGGAAGGACGTTCCTTTGCTGATACAGTAACTTATATGCCGACGGATGACGATACCAACTATGTTGTTTTGAATCAGGAGTTAATTGAAAAGTATGGCTTCGACTTTACACCAGCAGACGTAAGCAGAATATGGATTAACAGCCAATCAAAGAACGCTTATTGGACTGCAGAGCGCGCCGCTTATTGCAATTTTGTAAATGGATATCTCCCTCCAATTTCGGCCGTGTACAAGAATCCATACCGAGAATGGATTGGAGCGCAAATTCGTGCCGATTATTTCGGGTATATTCATCCTGGTATGCCTGAAGCTGCCGCACAAATGGCATGGCGCGATGCCAGCATTTCGCATGTAAAAAACGGTATATATGGAGAAATGTGGATTGCTGCTCTTCTTGCAATTGCGGCCATTGATACCACTGTTTCTCATGCATTGTATGAATCGTTAAATTATATTCCTCAAAAATCACGTTTAGCAGAACATCTGAAGTATGTCATACGTGATTATGAAGAAAAACTTCCGGTAGAAAAATGCTTCCAGAATATACATGCACGATGGGATGAAGAAAATCCGCATGACTTTTGCCACACCATTTCTAATGCGGAAATTGTTGCTGCATCGCTTTTGTATGGGCATGAGGATTTTGGTAAATCTATATGCTTGGCGGTACAAACAGGATTTGATACAGATTGTAACGGTGCAACCGTTGGCTCTATTGTGGGCATATGTCATGGATTTGAGGCAATCGATAGCCCTTGGATAGAACCTCTCCATGGAAAACTTAACACTTCCATTTTCGGGGTTGGAATGGTCCGTATAGACGATCGTGTTGCCCTAACAATGAAGCATATTGATGATCTAAACGCCAAGAGCAAATAAAAAGCAAAAACATTGAAGTCAGGCAGTTGAAAAAGTGGCGGCGAAAGGTTTAGGGGCGTTGTCCCCTAAACCTTTCGCCGCAATACTTTCTTGCAAACTGACGAAGCGTTGTTCGCGGGAGTAAGCAACCAATAAGAAATTTGTCAACAGACTGTGTTGAAATTGTTCTTTGCTTAAATCGCAACTGCAGATTGTTATCGTTTGGACAAAATTGGCAGAAGTGGGCACTGGTGAATCATTCGGTAATCCCATAATTCTAATGGGCCGAATGCAAATTCCCATTGAGCAGTCACGTCTTTCAAATAGTTTTTTCCTCATTGCTCAGCTCACCGGCCCTGGCGAAGCACGGCGCGATCATCAACAGGGCTGCCAGAAAGAACGCTTTTGCTTTTTTCATCAGATCATATCTCCCCTTTTTGCATCAAGATTTCTCGGCTGTGTGCATCGACCGTCACATCATAAAATTCGTTCATTCGGCTAAAAAAGCGGAACAGCCATACCGGCTTTTCCGGGTCATTGACCAGATAAAAGGTCTGAATTTTCCACCATGTTTCCTGCCGGGACATCTGCGGGTCGTTCTCGGCGTATTGAACAGCCAGCGCATAAGCTTCATCCTGTGGAACGGCGCTTTCATCCGGCAGACCACACCGCTGCTCATCCAGCAGACGTTTAAATAAAACTGTCTTAAACGGCGCATAGCCGGAGTCCAGATAATACGTTCTGAAAACCTCCATCTGCCAATACTCCTCTACCTTGGAAGAAAGCCACGCCTTTTGTTCCAGCGTCCAGTCCCCAAACAAACCGTCGAAAGCCTGAACAAGCTCATCAAAATAATTTTCAAAACTGAACTACGCGTTAAAAAAGGGATAGAGGCTCTCTGAATCCTTCGCCACATTCACTGAAAATATCGCTGTGGGCGAATACTGCCAGCGGTATTCAAAAAGGCGATCCCCGTTTTCCTGCACGGTCATGGCGCAAACATACAGATCAGGTTCAAACAGATACCGGTCGTGTACCGCCCGATTGGCGCGAAGATGGGCTTCCTCTGCCGCCCGGTCGGCAAAGGGCGTATCGGCCGGGAAGGCAGTTTCCTCCGCCCTTCCCAACCCACAGTTCATCATCATGGTCATTATCAGAAGCAGCAGCGCAGCCAGACAGCGTTTCATTTTCTCTTTCCCCCATCATTTTGATCGTTCGATGTGTCCGTTCCCGTTCTCCTAATCAACGGAAAAATGGAAAATTTCTTCCCGGCGCCCAGGATTCTTTTGCGACCTGTATTGCCAGCGTCCCCCAAAAATGCTACACTGTGCCATAGAAGCCCATCTTTCTGCAGGAGTTTTTTCAGTATGAACGAATCCACGGCAAAGCAGGTCGTTTCCCTGTTTACAGCTGAAACCATTGCGGACATTCAAATCAAAAACACCAGCCGGGAGGGCGGAGATTTCCGGGAGGCAATCTTCGCACGGCTGACTTCCGAAAAAAAGCTGGTCGTCAAGCTGGCCGAAAACGCCTTTACCGACCCCGAGCATATCGCCATGTGGCGGCGCTGCGCCAGCGAATACCGCAGACTGGGCTTTTATTGCCCGCAGATTTTTTCGTCGCTTTGCGGCGATTTTCCCGCGGTTCTTTATAAAGGGCACCGCTGCTTTGCCTATGCGGAGGAATTTTCACCCTATCTTTCCGCCGACCGCTGCCCCAACGCGAAGCCCTTTCGGGACGAGCTGTACCGTATGACGGCCAAAGTGGCCGCATGCCGCTTTCAGTATACGAACCTGCCCTCCGCCTACTGCCTGTTCGACACCTTCGGCGGCGACGAAATGGACGAAGTGACCGAAAATGCGCTGGAATTTCAGCGCTACAGCCGAACGCTGCCGGAACGGTTTGCGGCGCAGACCGGCAGGATGTTCGCCCGCTGGGAAGAAAATCGTGCCGCGCTGGAAAAGTGCTACGCCGGGCTGCCAACGTCCGTCTTTCAGGCAGACCTGAACGACACCAACGTTCTGCTGGACGATCTGGGAAACTTCGCAGGCATTTATGATTTCAATCTGGCCGGGAAGGACGTATTCCTGAATTATCTGTTCCGGGAAATTTATGAAGGCTCCTTGGACGAAGAACGAAACGCCATTCTGTCCGCGCTGAAGGTAGCCGCGGGCGTGTATGCCTTCTCCGAAGCGGAAAAGGAAGCCGCGCTGCCCCTTTATCGCTGCCTGAAGCCTCTCTGGTACACGCGGGTAGAGGCGCTGAAGGACGCGGGCAGCGACGAAGCCGCCATTCAGCGCTGTCTGGATGAGATGGAGCAGGCCCAGACCCGGAGCATCGACTTCCGCAGCGTCATGGAATCCTGACAGCTTCGGCAGGACTGTTTTTCTCCCGCGGTAAAGGCGCTGTCATTCTTTTTTGACCCTTCCAAAGAAAGGATTTTGGCAATGACGAATGCTTCCAACGATCTGAAAGAATTTCTGCGTCAGGCGGCCCATGTAACCCCCTCGCCCCGGCAGCTGCAATGGTACGAGCTGGAGTTTTACGCCTTTGTCCACTTTTCGCCCAACACCTATACCGGGCTGGAATGGGGACGGGGCGACGAGGACGAGCGCATCTTCAACCCCACGGAGCTGGACTGCGACCAATGGGTGGAGGCCGTCAAGTCCGCCGGGATGAAGGGGCTGATTTTGACCGCCAAGCATCACGACGGCTTCTGCCTGTGGCCCAGCCGGTACACGGAGCATTCCGTCAAAAACTGCCCCGTCAAGGTGGACGTGGTTCGGGAAGCCGCCGAGGCCTGCCGCCGGGGCGGTATCGCGTTCGGATTTTATCTGTCTCCGTGGGACCGAAACTCCCCGCTGTACGGCACGGCGGCTTACAACGAATATTACCAGAACCAGCTGACCGAGCTTCTGACCGAATACGGCGATATTTTCTGCGTCTGGCTGGACGGCGCGTGCGGTGAAGGCCCCAACGGCCGCAAGCAGGTGTATGACTTCCCCGGCATTATTCGTCTGGTGCGGAAATATCAGCCTAACGCCGTCATTTTTCAGGACGGCGGGCCGGACGTTCGTTGGATCGGCAACGAGTCCGGCAGGGCCCGGCGGAGCGAATGGGCCGTGGTGCCTCACGAGCTGTGCAAGCTGTCCCCGCAGACCCAGACCGGGCCGGGGCCGTGGTATGTGCCCGGGGCAGATCAGCTGGACTACGTTTATAACACGCAGGAAAATCTGGGCGTCGCGGAGCAGATCGCCCGCTCTGCCGGGCTGAACTTCTGCGGCGCGGAGGTGGATATGTCCATCCGCCCCGGCTGGTTCTATCACCCGGAGGAAGCGCCCCATTCCGTGGAGCGGCTGATGCAGGCGTATCTGAACTCCGTGGGTCACAACGCCTGTCTGAATCTGAACATCCCGCCCATGCCGAACGGGAAATTCGACGACCGGGACGTGCAGCGGCTGCGGGAACTGGGCAGTGCGCTGAAAGCCGCCTTCGGACGGGAGCTGGCAAAGGGACGGCACCTGCGGCGCACCGACCGTCCTGCCGGAGATCAGTGTGAATTTCTGCTGGAACTGGACAGAGCGGAGGACGTGCGCTATATCGAGCTGCGGGAGCCCATCGAAAAAGGCCAGCGTATTTCGGAATATTTCATTGAATGGCGGGATGAAAACGGCCAATGGAGCGGCCCCTTCGGCACGATCGAAGGGACGACGGTGGGGCATCGTCAAATTCACGACCGAAGCGCCGCCCCCATCCGCACGGATGCGCTTCGCGTGCTGGTCACCTCCGCCCGGGATCGGATGGATGATTTGACAGTCAGGCTGTATTGACCGGCTTTTTTCCGCCGTTCTTCTGTCTTTGGCCGTTTTCGTCATTCCTGTGAAAAAAACACATGCAGGGAACGAAAGGGCTCGTTCGTTTGTTTTGTGGATTCCCATTGCCCTCTGCGGCAGGAAAGGAGACGCGAAACCCCTATGTTTCAACGTTCTCATCAAAAACGATGGTTGGCGGCTCTGACCGCTTTGCTTCTTTTGGCCGGTCTGGCCGCGCCGGTGCTGGCCGACAGCGCCGAGATTCCCTCCGCCGGTCAGACCATTGACCCACAGGTGCGGGTGCTGCTTCGGCGGCTGCAGATCACTGATCGAATCGACGTAAGCCTGTCCAGCGCCTACGGTCTTTGCACGGAGCAGGGCACGGAGCTTTATCTGCCCGGCGGCAGTCAGATTTCCTTTCAATTAAAAGAAGGCAGCATTTTCGTTTACTGCGGCGCGCTGACCCTGAACGGCGGCGCTGACCTGACCCTGACCCGATACGCCGACCCGGGCGCCACCGAGATCGGCTTCCGCCGGGTAAATTATCCGGCTCTGTATCAGGGCGATCTGCGACTGAAAATTTCGGAAGGTGCGCTTCTGCCCATTCTGACCCTGCACGTGGAGGATTACCTGCTGGGGGTCGTGCCCTATGAAATGAGCAACTCGTTCCCCTTGGAGGCGCTGAAGGCCCAGACCGTGGCCGCCCGCACCTACGTCCTGCGCAAGCGTAGCCCGGACGCGGACTACGACGTGGTGGACACCACCAACGATCAGGTCTTCCGGGGGTATATCTCCGGCTACGGCAACGCGGAAAAAGCCGTGGAGGAGACCTACGGCGTGTGCGGCTTTTACAAAGGCAAGCTGGCCCAGTGCTACTACGCCGCCTCCAACGGCGGCCAGACGGAGCTGGTGGAAAGCGTCTGGCCGGGCGGCGGTGATTACGGCTACTATGCCGTTGCGGACGACCCCTACGACGTGGAAAACCCGTACAGCGTGGTCAAAAGCGTGACCCTCCAAAAAAGCTACACCAACGAGGAACACGACATCGCTCCCTACGGTCTGCGCAACCTGCTGGCCACCGTTCTCCGGGACGAGCTGACCGCGCTGGGCTTCGATCCTGCGCCCGCCAGCATCCGGGTGAATACCGTCAGCGACGCGCGTCTGTCCGGCGAAGGCAAGCGCATGGACACCCTGTACCTGACGGTGCAGATCAGCGGACGCACCCGGCAGGACGCGGCCGTCCCGGCGGTCGATTCCGATCAGGAGGAAGTCAGTCTGGTGCTGGAAGGCAGTGCTGAAACCGCTGTACCTACGCCGGCTTCTTTCCCGTCTCCCGAGGTTTCCGCCGCGCATTCGGACGCGTCTTCGCCCACCCCTTCAGCCGCACCTTCGGCCACTCCCGCCCCGGTATACGGCCCCTTCACGGCCATCGAACAGCCCTTCCAGCTGGAGATCGCCATTTTTCCCACGGCGGAAAAGCTGCTGGCCATGAGCATTTCCAGCAATTATGAAAACGAACTGTGGACGCTGGTGGAAACCGATACCGCCTACCGGCTGGAAGCCCGGCGTTTCGGCCACGGCGTGGGCATGAGCCAGCGCGGCGCGGAATGGATGGCGGGACGCTATCAGAAAACCTATCAGGAAATTCTCGCTTTCTACTATCCGGGCATGTCCCTGATGCGCTACGACTTTGCCGAATCGGCTCTGCCCGCCGCCCCGGAAGCGCTGGCAGCTACGCCCGGCCCCGCGCCTACGCCCACGCCCCGGCCCACCCTGATGCCGGTGAGCGAGCAGCCCACCGACGGTCAATGGATCGCGCTGGTAACAGGCATC
>ERZ824978.1108-NODE-1108-length-31596-cov-9.885863_pt1 | contig 31596 bp, 25 predicted proteins | sample MGYA00519860_ERZ824978 | MGnify/ENA primary metagenome ERZ824978 (study PRJEB31778, sample SAMEA3449184) | human gut metagenome | biome: human gut; feature: human-associated habitat; material: faeces | place: United Kingdom | collected 2010/2012 ... | reverse complement strand
ATTGAGGCTATATGCACTGCATGATTGCCGCATCACGCGAAATGTCGGATGAACCTTAAAATTCTGAGCAATGGAATTTAAACAAATATTCTTATCTGCAATTATTGCATTGGCGATGCATAACATCATATCTGTATCATCTGTCCAGTCTCCTTGTTCCCATCTTTTACGATGTCTGTCTTGAATAATTTGACTATATAATGTTAATCTTTGCGGGTAGTATTTTAAAACTTCTTTGTGCGCCATAAATTCTGTGCCAAGTCCCAAAGCGTCTCCAATTGCTTGGCCAAAAATCACTCCACGAATTTTATTATATAATTCAAATGGTATGTTTTCATTGCAGTTATCCATATTTGTTTTTTATATCATTAGTACAAACGTTCGAATGAATTATGTAACTAAGCTGTTACCACCATGTTCCCGGAGGTTAAAGATACGTAGATATATTGTAGGGCGGATGATTTTTGCAAGGAATCTGCTAAGAAATGGGAAGAATCCGGTAGGCCGACGGCTCACGTCGGTAGGCATAGTTGCCGCGAAGCGACTCGAAGCTTTCGGGGGAGGCTTTCAGCCGACGGCTGTCGTCGAGCGGATTGTAGATGCGGAGCAGGGCTTCGGCACGGGAAGTAGCACGGATGAGCGGTTCGGAAGGTGCCGGCGGCTCGATGTGAAACTCTTCCGGCAGCCCGAAGAAACGGCAGAATGCCTGGAGAGACATGCGGGTGGCGTTCGCCTTGCCGTCCGCTGAATAGCCGGCAATGTGGGGCGTGCCGATGAAGACCTGCTGCAACAGGCGGCGGTCAATGTCCGGCTCGTGCTCCCACACGTCGATGACGGCGTCGGCAACACGTTCGTCGGTCAAGGCGGACAGCAGGGCGGCATTGTCGACCACCTCTCCGCGTGACGTATTAATAAGGTAAAGCGGACGGGAGAGCGAGCGGAAGAATGCCTCGTCCGCCAGATGCCACGTCGGGTGAGCACCCTCGCGGGTGAGCGGCGTGTGGAAGGTGATGAGGTCTGAACGGCTGACGAGTTCCTCCAGCGAGGTGAAGCCTTCCGGTCCCTCGGCTTCGGCACGTGGAGGGTCGCAACAGAGCACCGTCATGCCCAGCCGACGACCGACGTCCGCCACACGGCTGCCGACATGACCCACGCCGACGACACCGAGGCAGGCACCCCGGAGGGAAAAGCCCCGTTCACGTTCCAGCAGCAGGAGGGCTGCCTCGACATACTGTTCCACACCGCCCGCGTTGCAACCCGGGGCATTGGTCCACGTGATGCCCGACGCACGGCAGAAGTCCGTGTCGATGTGGTCAAAACCGATGGTCGCCGTGGCAATGAAGCGCACCCGGCTGCCTGCGAGCAACGCACGGTCACAGCGTGTACGGGTACGGACGAACAGGGCGTCGGCGTCCCTCACCAGCTCCGGGGTGAAGTCGCGCCCCTCGGCATAAACCACCTCATCGGCAAGTCGCTCGATGACACCCTGCAGGTAGGGTATTTTCTTATCAACGATTACTTTCATGGAAAATTGTCATTAGTCGGTGCAAAGTTAGCCGCTTTCTTGCACTTTTGAATATCGTTCGTATTGTCAGTTCGGCAAGAATGCCTATTTTTGTCGATTGTAACACCATAAGCATAGAACGGTTATGACATTCACAGAACTTTGCAACCCGATATTTGTGCAATCCATCGATGATTACCACAAAACCGACAATGTGGATACGCCTATCAACAACCCTTATGCGTTGAAGACGATCGAGTACTATCTCTATCTCAAGAACTGGATAGACACTGTCCAATGGCACTTCGAGGACATCATCCGCGACCCGAATATCGACCCGGCAGCCGCCTTGGTGCTGAAGCGCCGCATCGACAAGAGCAACCAGGACCGCACGGACCTCGTGGAGCTGATCGACAGCTATTTCCTGGACAAATACAAGGATGTGAAGCCGCTGCCGGATGCCACCATCAACACCGAAAGTCCGGCGTGGGCAATCGACCGCCTGTCGATTCTCGCGCTGAAGATATACCACATGCGTCAGGAGACGGAACGCACCGACGTGTCTGCCGAGCACCACGAGCAGTGCGCCCGCAAGCTGGCAGTCCTCCTGGAACAGCAGAAGGACCTGTCGACAGCCATCGACCAGCTGATTGCCGACATCGAGGCGGGTCGCAAGTACATGAAAGTCTACAAGCAGATGAAGATGTACAATGACCCCGAACTCAACCCGGTGCTCTACGGCAAGAAGTGAGCCTTCGCCCCATCGTACACAGACCAATCATCCCATAACACCCGACTAAACGTGAAACATCTGCTCGTCATACGCTTCTCGGCGCTGGGCGATGTGGCAATGACCATCCCGGTCATCCACGCCTGCGCCTGTCAACATCCGGAGCTGCGCATCACTGTGCTGAGCCGGGAGTTCGTGCGTCCGCTGTTTGAGCGGATGCCTGCGAATGTCAGTTTCGTCGGGGCTGACCTGAAGGGACGGCATAAGGGCATCGGCGGACTGAACCGCCTCTTTGCCGAGCTGCGTCCGCTGGGCATCGATGCCGTGGCGGACCTGCACGACGTGCTCCGCAGCAAGTACCTGCGGATGCGCTTCCGCCTGGCGGGTATACGGACCGCTCACATCGACAAGGGAAGGCGCGAGAAGAAGGCGCTGACCGACGCGGTGGAGAAGAAGCTCGTCCCGCTGAAGTCGTCCTTCGAACGGTATGCCGACGTGCTGCGCCGATTGGGGCTGGACGTGACACCCCGCTTCTCCTCCCTCTTCGGCGATGCCGGGGGCGACCTGCGCACGGTCGTCGGCGTGACGGGAGAGAAGGGGACGGACACCTGGGTGGGTATCGCTCCGTTTGCCGCCCACCGCGGGAAGGTCTATCCGCTGGAACAGATGGAGAAGGTGGTGGCTGCACTTGCCGCTGCCGGATGCCGTGTGTTCCTCTTCGGGGCAGGCGCGTCGGAACGTGCGCTGCTCGAACAGTGGGAGCAACGCCATGAGGGCGTCCGTTCGTTGGCAGGAAAGCTGCGGATGGACAGTGAGCTGGTGGTGATGAGCCACCTCGACGTCATGGTGTCGATGGACTCGGCGAACATGCACCTGGCATCGCTCGTGGGCACTCCGGTGCTCTCGGTGTGGGGCGCGACACACCCGTACGCCGGCTTCATGGGCTGGGGACAAACGGAAGACCGCGCCGTGCAGCTCGACCTGAACTGCCGTCCCTGCTCCATCTACGGGAACCGTCCCTGCCTGCGCGACGACTATGCGTGCCTGACGCTGCTTCGTCCCGAAACCCTTGTAGAACGAATCAAGCAACTAATCGAATCAAAGAAAGACTGACATGAAACTTATCGTCCATCCCGACTACCGCCGCTACAGCGACTTCATCCGGCAACTGCCTGCCACTTTCGACCAGAGTGGCGAACTGTTGTATCAGGGACGTAACGTTGTCAAACGCTACCGGGTGGACGGACAGTCGCTCGTCGTCAAGAAATACAAGCACCCCAACTTCTTCCAGCGCATCATCTACACCTACTTCAAGAGCACGAAGACCGAGCGTGCCTATAAGTTTGCCGCCCTGCTGCGCGACAAGGGCATCGAGTCGCCCCACGAGGTGGCGTACATCGAGACCAGGCGTCACGGGCTCTTCACCACCGGCTTCTTCGTGTCGCTCAACTGCGACTATCCGCCGACGAGCATCCTCCTCTCGGTGCCGCACTTCGACCATCCGCTGGCCGACGCACTGGCAGGATTCCTCGTGGAGCTGCACGAGAAGGGTGTCCTGCACGGCGACCTCAACCTGACCAACATCCTCTATCATGCCGATGACGACGGACGTTACCGCTTCGCGCTCATCGACACCAACCGCTCCATCTTCAAGCGGCCCACCCCCGACGAATGTCTGGACAACCTGAAACGACTCACCCACAAGCGCGAGGTGCTCGTCTACATCATCTCCCTCTACGCCCGTCGCCGCGGTTGGGATGCCGACGAGTGCGTCCACAAGGTCATCCGCCAGCTGGAACGCTTCGAGGAGCACCGGCGCATCAAACGCCGCTTCCAGGACTTTTTCGGCATCCGCCATGCCTGACCACTTAAACGCACGCCCTATGAAACTCGTCTATTACCTGGTATTCGCTCTCTGGTACGCCCTCTCGTTGCTGCCGTTGCGGGTACTCTACCTCCTGTCGGACCTGCTCTACTTCCCCCTGTACTATGTGGTGCGCTACCGGCGCGGCGTGGTGCGGAAGAACCTCACCGCATCGTTTCCAGAGAAGAGCACCGCGGAGATTGTCCGCATCGAGAAGCAGTTCTACGCTTTCTTCTGCGACTATGTGGTGGAGACGCTCAAGCAGTTCTCCATGTCGGAGGAGCAGATGCGCCGTCGCATGACGTTCAGCGGAACCGAGGACATCGTCCGCGACATGGAGCGCGAGGGGAAGTCGTTCACGTTCATCTACCTGGGGCACTACTGCAACTGGGAGTGGATTGCCTCGATGCCCTACTGGTTCCCCGGTGACGTCTCCTGCGGACAAATCTACCACCCGCTCTACAACAAAGCTTTCGACAAACTGTTCCTCAAGCTCCGCAGCCAGTATGGTGCACGCTGCATCGCCATGAAGGAGACCCTGCGCCGCATCATCGAGATGCGCCGTCAAGGAGGGAAGCACGTCATCGGCTTCATCTCCGACCAGTCGCCCAAGTGGAACAGCATCCACCACTTTACTCCCTTCCTTCATCAGGACACACCCGTATTCATCGGGACGGAGAAGATAGGGCGTCAGATGGACGCGCTCATCTACTTCGCCGACGTCACCCGTCCCCGTCGGGGGCACTACCACTGCCACCTCTACCGCATGGTCGACGACATCGGTCAGGTCAAGGAATACGAGGTGACCGACCTCTACATGCAACACCTCGAACAGATGATATGCCGCGCCCCCCAATACTGGCTGTGGTCGCACAACCGGTGGAAGCGCACGCGCGCCGAGTGGGAGAAGCGGATGCAGGAAAAAGCGTAAGCCTATGCGAACCGATACACTGACTCCGGAGAAAGACCCGATGGGAGCCGCCATTGCCGACTTCCACCGCCGCGGGAAGGCACAGCCGCTGCGTGTCTTTTCGTCCCGCTTTGACGAGGACGAGATGCCCGTGAAAGAATTGTTCCGTACCTTCGACACGATGCCTCCGCTGGAGCAGACCGCCCTGCGCATGGCACAGGGACGCATCCTCGACGTCGGCGCCGGCAGCGGATGCCACTCGCTCGCCCTGCAGACGATGGGGAAGGACGTGTGTGCCATAGACATCTCGCCCCTCTCGGTGGAGGTCATGCGCGAACGCGGCGTGAAGGACGTCCGCCTCGCCAACCTCTTCGGCAACGAACCGCTTGGGACGTTCGACACCATCCTGATGCTGATGAACGGCTCGGGCATCATCGGACGCATCGAGGAGATGCCCACCTTCTTTGACCGCATGAAGCAGCTCCTGTGTCCCGGCGGATGCATCCTGATGGACTCCAGTGACCTGAGCTACCTCTTCGAGGATGAGGACGGAGGGATGCTCATCGACCTGGCAGGCGACTACTACGGTCAGGTGGACTTCCTCATGCAGTACCGGCAGGTCAAGGGCGAACCCTTCGACTGGCTCTACATCGACTTTGACACCCTCTCGCTCTACGCCTCCCAATGCGGCTTCCGTGCCGAATGTGTCCGGGAGGGCGAGCACTACAACTACCTGGCACGGCTCTCCGCGGACGCCTGAGCGCGCCCCGCACCGGATAAACGCAGAGGCACGAAGCTACAGCAACCGTCCGTCACCCCTCCGTGGGGCTGGCATACGCTGTGTCTTCGTGCCTCTGTCTGTATCCCGTCATGCCGTCATGACGGTGCCGGCCGTCACTTGCCGTAGAGCTCCATCAGGAAGGCGTCGAGGTAGGCGCCCCGGGTGTTCGTGCGGTAGAAGCGTCCCTCACCGTCGAGCACCATGCACATGGGGATGCCCGTGATGTTGAACTTCTTCATCTCCTCGCCCATGATGCCGCCGGTGATGCGTGCCTGTGTCCACGTCATCCGCTCTTCCTTCATGGCTTTCTGCCAGTCAGCCTCCTTCTCGTCGACCGAGACGCTGACGATGTTGAAGTCCTTGTACTTCTCGTGCACCCGCACCAGGTGGGGAATCTCCGCGCGGCACGGTCCGCACCAGCTTGCCCAGAACTCCAGCATCACATACTTGCCCTCGGGGATGAGGCTCGACAGCTTCACGGTCTTGCCGTCGGGCGTCTGTACGTCGATGTCGGCATACTTCTCACCCAGTGCGACCGGCTTGATGCGGCTCACGATGGAGTCGAGTGCCGCCAGTTGGGGAGTGCCTGTCCAGGAGTCTGCCACCCAGCTGCGCATCTCGTCAATCTGCTTGCCGGAGTAGTTCACGGTGAAGTCGGAGAAGAGCGCCACCAGCTGGTCGAAAGCCACGACCGACGAGGGATTCTCGCGGATGAACGCCAGGGTCTTCTCCTGAAGCTCCTTGCGCCACCGTGCCTCCTCCTTCACGAGTGCTACCCCCACCTCGGTGTAGTCGTGCTTGTGCTCCTTGTCGTTCATCATCGGGGCGGTGTACTCCTCCCAGTAGCGTCGGTCGATGACAGCCAGGCTGTCGCTGACGGGCTTGATGTCCGCCCGGAAGCGGGCGTAGAAGTCCTCCGTCGCAGAGCCCTTGATGACGGGTGCCTCCAGCGGACGTTCGGGGTCGTAGAACACTCCGGGCAGCGTCTTCAGGTTGCCTTCGAAGGTGATGGGCGAGTTCTCCAGATAGAAGTGCGAGGCGAACACCTTGCCCTGGACGCTCTCCGTCGGGTCCGTACGCAGGTCGATGCGGAGGGTGTACATCTGCGGACGGTCCACGTGCCCCTTCAGGCTGAACTTGCCGTCCGTGATGGTGGCACTGTCGGTCGACACCATCTGTCCGTCGGGCATTTGCCGTTGCAGGTATGCCATGCCGGTGGGTGCTTCGCCGCCGGTGAGTACGCCGTCGAGCGTATAGCCCGGACCGGCGCCGGGCTGGCAGCCTGCCAGGAGGGCGACGGCTGCCAGAAGAGTCAGTTTCTTCATAAGGTTATCATTTAATGGTTGGATATTTCGTAAGTCGGGTTCTGCACCAGTAGGCCGTTGCCGCTGAGTGCCTGTGTGGGAATGGGCAGGACGAGATGCTGCATCGACTGCGTGTATCCCAGTCCCGTGGCAGTGAAGTCAGTGCCGTCGAGCCGGTAGTAGCGCACCATGTCGTACCACTCCTCGTAGTTCTCCGCGCTCAGCTCCATGTACTTGTGGCGGAAGATGGTGAGCAGCAGGTCGCCGTCGGCGATGCCGTCCGCATAGTCCTCCGCGTAGCCGGCGCGGGTGGCGACAGGCTGCAGGGCTTCACGTGCCTGCGGGTAGTTGCCCTCGCGCGCCTCGGCTTCCGCCAGGATGAGGTACAGTTCGGGCAGACGCATGAAGTAGTAAGTGTTGTTGTCGCCCGTCGTGGCGTTGTTGAGCACATACTTCCTCAGGCTCATCGGCTGGAAGGCGGCGGTGTAGCGGGCGTCATACAGTTCGTCGCCCGTCGTGCCTGCCAGCTCGTCGGCTATCCGGCTGACGGTCGTCCCGTAGCCCAGGTTCACATCGGTGGTCAGGATGCTGCCCATCGTCTCCAGCGGATAGGACACGTAGGGGGCGAACAGGGTCTCCGGGGAGCTGAAGCCCTGGGCAAAGACCGTCAGGTAGTCGGTCTCCAGCGAAGCACCTCCGGCGGTGGCGTCGGCGATGGCGGTCCGGGCGGTGGTGGCAGCGTCGGCGAACCGTCCCATGTAGAGCAGCACACGTGCGCGCAGCATCTGCACGGTGACGCCGTTCACCCGGTAGGCGCGTCCGTCGTATGCCGGGGCGGCAGCCGCCTCGTCGAGGTCGGACAGGATTTGCGTGTAGCACTCCTCGACCGGAGCGCGCCGTTTGGCCTCGTCGTTGCCGCGTGCCGGTTCGTTGTAGAGCACCACGCCGTAGTCGGACGAGCGGTCCCAGAACTCGCCGAAGGAGCGTAGCAGCATGAATTCGGCAAACGCCTTGTGGAAGTAGGCTTCGCCCAGGATTTCGCCCTTGCGTGCCTCGGTCAGTCCCTTCGGATGGGCGTCGCGCAGGTTCGCGATGAGCGAGTTGGACTGGTTGATGATGGCGTAGAGGCCCGTATAGTAGTTGAGCACGGTGTTGTTCTGCGGACGGAGGTTGTTCTCGCGGAAGTTCGTTGCGCCCTCGGCGACGGTCGTGTTGTTGAGCGTGCCCGTCAGGATGAACATGCCGTTGCGCATGGATGCGAGGGATCTTTCGCGGTAGCGGCTGTAGATGCCGTTGAGCAGGTACTCGGCAGAGTTGCTGTCAGTGATCACATCGTCGTCGGTCAGGACGAAGTCGGGCTGGATGTCATCGACCGGACCCAGCAGGTTGCACGACGAGAGTGTGAGGCTCACCAGGAGGGTGAGCAGGATGTTTCTATGCGTAGTCATATACCTTATCTTATTAGCGTGTGGTTAGAAGGATAGCTTGACACCTACCGAGAAGGTCTTTGAGAGCGGGTAGGAGTCGTAGTTGGTGCCGGCGGTCGTGCCCGTACCTGCCGACTCCGGGTCGATGCCGGGCCAGTCGGTCACGGTGAAGAGGTTCGTCGCCACGGCGTAGACCGATGCGCTGCCGAGGTGCAGGCGTTGGGCGACGCTCCGGGGCAGCTCGTAGGCGAGCGTGATGTTCTTCATGCGCAGGTAGGAGGTGCTGAACACATAGCGGTCGTTGAGCGTGGAGTTGTAGTTGTAGATGCCGTCGCCCATGCGCGCATAGCGTGCATCGGTGTTCTCGGGCGTCCAGAAGTTCCCGTACAGCTCGCGGCTGACACTCTTGCCCGCGTAGGGCTGCGTGACCTCCATGAGCAGGTCGTTATAGACCGCAGTGCCTCCCTGGGAGAACTGCATGAGCATGGAGAGCGACCAGTTCTTGTAGGAGAATGTGTTCTGCCAGCCGCCGAAGATGGCGGGCTCGGGATTGGCGATGACCGTCTTGTCGTACGTCGCATCGAAGATACCGTTGCCGTCGAGGTCCTTCAGCAGGTAGTCCCCGACGCCGGTGTTGTCCATGTAGTTGCGTCCGTAGAGCTGCTGGGCGGTGGCGTTCAGCGCATCAATCTCCTCCCGGCTCTGGATGATATGGTCCACCACGTAGCCCCGGGTCACGCCCATCGGCTCGCCGACGACGAAGTAGTCCTGCATGTAGGTGCTGATGAGGGCGTCGTTGAGCGACTCGATGCGGTTGTGGTTGTGCGAGAGGTTGAGCATCGTGCTCCAGCTGAAGGCCTTCCCGCGCACCACGTCCGCCCCGATGGAGAACTCCACGCCGCGGTTGCTCATGTCGACGATGTTGCTCCAGTAGTTCGCCATGCCCGGCTCCAGGATGTGGGGCGACGGTGCCAGTGCCCCGTCGGTATAACGGTAGTAGGCGTCCAGGCTTCCGTAGAGCCGGTCGTTGAAGAAGCTGAAGTCCACGCCCACGTTCACCTCGCTGGTCTTCTCCCACCCGATGTTACGGTTGGGCAGCGTGCCGTTGAGCACGGTGCTGTTCTGTCCGCCATAGAGCGGACCGTTGATGTAGTACTGGTAGTAGACGAAGTCGGCGACGTTGGTCGAGCCGGTCTGTCCGAGGCTCAGGCGCAGCTTCAGGTTGCTGACGGTGTCCTTGTCGCGGATGAAGTCCTCCTCGCTGATGATCCAGCCGAGCGAGAGCGCCGGGAAGTAGCCCCACTGGTTGCCCGGGCCGAACTTCGACGAGGCGTCGGCACGCATGCTCAGTTCCGCCAGGTATTTCGCGTCGTAGGAGTAGTTCACACGTCCGTACACCGAGTTGAGTCCGCTCCGGGTCGTCGTCTGGATCTTGCTGATGACCTCGCGGGCGGCGTCGATATTGTTCAGTGCGGGGAAGCCCTGGTAGGCGAGTGTCTCCGAGGCGTTCTTCGACCGTTCTGCCCCATAGCCCAGCATGGCGCCGAAGAGGTGCTTCTGCAGGTTGAGGCTGTAGTCCAGGCGGAAGTTGAGCGACGTCGTCCGGTACTCGCTGTCGGAGGTCGACAGCATGGCTTCGAGCGGCATGCCCAGTCCGCGCATGTCGACGGACGCCTCCACGGGGGTGTAGTAGGAGGTCTGGAAGGTGTAGTGGGTCATGCTGAAGTCTGTGCGGAACTTCAGCCCACGGAACAGCTCGATTTCAGCGAAAAGGTTGCCGAGGAACTGGTTGCTCGCGTGGCGCGTCTGCCGCTCGAGCAGTCCGACGGGCGAGGGCGTAAGCTCCACGCCGTCCATGCCGTAGGCGGAGAGACCCGTGTCGATGCGGTTCAGCTCGCCCAGCTCGTCATAGACCGCTATGTCGGGGCGCACCAGCCAGGGCTTCGCCTCGGCGCTCGCCGTGCCCAGTCCGTCGCTCGTGCTGCGGCGCTTCGTCTCCGAGTAGTTCATCACGCCGCCCAGCTTCACGCGGTCGCTCAGGTCGGTGTTCAGCGCGATGCGTCCGCCGTAGGTCTCCATGCTGTCGTTTCGGTAGAGTCCCTCCTCGTTGCTGCCGTTCAGCGAGAGGGAGTAGTTCGTGCGTTGGGAGCCGCCGCGCACGGAGGCATTGTACTGGTGTGTCAGGGCATTCCGGTTCTTCACCTCGCGGACCCAGTCGGTCTGCACGTCGGGGTTGAACCGTGTCATGTCCAGCCCCTCGTAGACCACCTGTCCGTACTCGTCGAAGCTGAAGAGCGCCATCGACGGCATGTACGGGGTGAACATCGCGGAGTAGCCTTCGAAGTTGTTGTAGGCGATGGCGGCATTCTGCAGGTTCTGGTCGGTGTAGCGGAGGAACTCCTCGGTGGTGAGGGGCTTGAACTCCTTCACGGGGTTCGCCACGGCGATGCTGTACCCCACCTCCACCACAGGCTTCTCGTCCTTGCGTCCGTCCTTGGTCGTGACGATGATGACGCCGTTGGCTCCGCGCGAGCCGTAGATGGCAGTGGCGGACGCGTCCTTCAGCACGTCGATGCTCTCGATGTCGTTCGGCGAGAGGTTCATGAGCGGGTTCAGACTGGTCGCTTCCACAAAGAGGGGCACGCCGTCGATGACGTAGAGCGGTGCGTTGTTGTTCGTGCCCGTCTGCATGTTGGGATAGGGCGAGGTCACACCGCGGACGTTGATGCTGATGGACGACCCCGGCTCGCCGCTGTTCTGCGTGGCAAGTACACCTTTCAGCATGCCGCCTCCGATGAGTTCCTGCACGTTGGTCGAGACGGGCGCCATGCGCTCGATGTCCTCCTTCTTCACGGAGGAGATGGAGCTGGTCAGGCTCTTGCGGTTCTTGCTGCCGTAGCCGATGACCACGACGTCATCGAGTGCCACGTTGTCGTCGCGCAGGATGATGTTGAGGGAAGGCTCGCCCTTGAAGCGTACCGTCTGCGTCTGCATGCCGACGAAGGAGAACACCAGTTCCGCCCCTTCGTGTACTTTCAGCGTGTATTTTCCGTCGATGTCGGTGATGGTTCCCAGGGGCGTCCCCTTGACGGAGACCGAGACACCCGGGAGAGGTTCACCATGACTGTCGGTGACAGTTCCGGTGAGGGTCCGTGCAGCTTGTTGCACCGAAGCTGCATACACATGACCCGATGGGAGAGAGCCTCCTCGTGCGGTCAACGTCGTGCCGCAACATGCACCGGTCAGGAGGGCGCATGCGAAAAGTTTCCAGTTTGTCATAAGTGTGAGTCAATAAAGGTTCAGTTCTTCAGGAGTATAGACAAGGTCAAGGACGAAGCGTATCCATACGCTGTAACAGTTTTTGCAAATATATGTATTTCTTTTAAAACAATCGTACGCTTTTGTCCGTATTATTGAACTTTTCTGTCCGGATTCTTTTGCGGCGGGGCGGAGCGGAAGTAGCGGAAGTTCCGTCGCTTTGCTGCCGGTTCCCCCATTTCTTTGTACTTTTGCAGCCAAACAACACCCAGCGTATGGCAAAACAGAAATATTATGTCGTCTGGAACGGCGTCACCCCGGGCATCTACACTTCCTGGAGCGAATGCCAGGCACAGATAAAAGGCTACGAGGGAGCCGTCTACAAGTCGTTCGAGAGTCGCGAGGAGGCAGAGCGTGCCTACGCGTCCTCCCCTTATCTGTACGTAGGTCGTGGGGCAGCCGCCCGGCAGGCATCCGCCGCGCAGCCGTCCTGGGGGGCGGAAGTGCAGACCGAGGCACTGGCGGTCGACGCGGCATGCAGCGGCAATCCCGGTCCGATGGAGTACCGGGGCGTGTATCTCCGCACCCGTCAGGAGATTTTCCACTTCGGCCCCATGCAGGGGACGAACAACATCGGCGAGTTCCTTGCCATTGTCCACGCCCTGGCGTTGCTCGACCAGAAGCACCTCTCCATGCCCGTGTACTCCGACAGCCGTACGGCCATCAGCTGGGTCCGTCAGAAGAAGTGCAAGACCAAGCTGGAGCGCACCCCGCAGACTGAACCGCTCTTCGCCCTCATCGAGCGAGCCGAACGCTGGCTGCACACCCATACCTACGCTACGCCCATCCTGAAATGGGAGACCGAACGCTGGGGCGAGGTCCCGGCGGACTTCGGGCGAAAATGAATCAATTGCCCATTCTCCATCGTCCATTGACAATTGCCGTGCGGCATGTGTGCACATTCGTTTATTGGATCGGGCGACCAGACCGGTCGCCCCTGCATTCCTTGAAATGTTTTGTTGATGGAATGTGGCGGTTGTGTCAATTTGTCAAAACGTCAAATGAATCGCCCGAGAAGGGGCTTCCTTGCATCCAACTACGAGTTCGTGAGCAAAGAAGGCATTCTCGGGCGATTTGTGTTTTGCATGTTGTCGGTATTTCCATCGGTTTCTTTTCCTTCTGTTTCCTTTTTCTTTTTATCTGTTCCTTTCCGTCGGTCTTTTTGCACGGATGGACGCAATTTCACACCTTCGGAATTGTGCCCCTTCGGCCTCTAAAAAATGGGGACAGGTGCCTGTTTTCGTACGGACGCGTCCGTACGACGGTGCGGACACGTCGGTACGACGGTAGTCGTTCGTCCGTACGAAGCCAGTCACCGGTGCTTTCGACCGCGACGATGGGTGCGACGGACGGTCTTTTTGCGTTAGAAACGGTGTAATTGTGTGAATAATCGTTTCTTTTGATGCGTTCCGACGGGTGTTCCTTAAAATAATTAACGCGGTATTTTCTAATTGGGACAAAACGATGAAAATGTGCGTTAGCCGAAACCGCCGAATCAGGAAATTGTGATGTTAAAACCTGGAAAACGGCGTCATTGTGACAAACGGAGAAAAATCAATTGTCAATTGCCCCGCTCTCCCGTGTGCCGGATTTCCAGCAACCGTTTGAACACTTCCACCGGCGGCATGCGCACGAAGCGGACGATGTGCCGGTAGCGCATGGCGAGCACCAGGAGCAGGAACAGGATGCCCAGCAGGACGGCGTAGCCGTAGACCTCCTTCAGCGAGACCAGCAGGGACTGGCGTTGCAGCTCGCCGAAGAGCTGCGGCAGGGGGAGCGAGGCGCTGCGGACGTCCAGACCGTCGAGCGACGTGCTGAGCGTGAAGGCGTTGGACTGCTGTACCACCTTGAACAGACGGGCGGTGAGGGCGTTGGCTATCGGCGAACCGATGCCCTCGCGGATGAAGCCCACGGCGCCGAGCGCCTGGAAGAAGAAGACGAAGGGCACCAGCTGCTGCAGGTAGGTCGTCAGGGCGATGTAGAGGATGACGTTCCCGAAGTTGCGCACGAAGACGGGGAGGTAGAGCTGACCGAGGGCGGTCTCGGGCGAAATGAGGAAGTAGCACTCCACCTGGTACGCCAGCACGCAGACGAAGCCCAGGACGGTCAGCTGCTTGTACGTCAGGTGAAGCCGCGTCAGTGCGTAGAGCGTGAAGGCGGCTCCGGCGAGCGTGCCGAGCAGCGAGGGCAGGTTGAGGCGTGCCGCCGTCAGACTGTCATAGCCGAGTATCACTCCCGTAAAGACCCCCTGGAGCACCGTCGCCGTGGAGCTGAGCAGGCAGAGGGCGGCGAAGAGCAGGATGATGGGGACGACCTTCGGGTAACGATAGACCTGCGGGTCGATGTAGGGGTGGCGGATGTGGTGCATCCGTCCGATGTTCAACGCCACGCAGCCGATGCCTGCCGCCAGCGCCGCACAGAGCAGGGGCGAGTGGAACCAGTCGTAGTAGTCGCCGTAGTTCGCCACGAAGATGAGGAGTCCCAGCCCCGTGCTCCACAGCAGGGCGCCGAGCCAGTCGATGCTGTACAGCGGCATGGGCTTGCCCATGTGGAAGGGGCGCAGGAGCAGCCTCGTACAGCCGAAGACGCCCAGCAGCAGGGCGATGATGACGAGCTGCATGTACTGCCAGTGGTAGTGGTAGGCGAGCCACGTGGTGAGGTAGCCCGACACCTGGATGCACCCGAAGACGGTGGCATAGACCACGGGGAAGAAGACGGCGAAGTTGCGCGTGGGCGTGATGCGCAGCTGGATGGTGGAGAAGCACTCGAAGGTCCCCCACATGCGGAGCATCCCGGCGATGAAGCAGGTCACCACGAGCAGCGGGACGCTGCGGCAGTGCATCGTGACGAGGTTGCAGGCGACGAGCCCCGCACTCGTCACTTGCAGGATGAAGCGCGACGTCAGCCGGAACTTCAGCCGGAAGAGGAGGGGAAAGGCCATGGAGATGCCCAGGAAGGAGGACAGCCCTGCCATGAGCAGGTCCTCCTGCATCAGGGCGGTCTCGCCCTCCATGTCGGGCAGGGCGGACAGGTAGATGCCGCCCGAGAGCTGGAAGACGAGGATGAACGCGTAGAACGACCATGTACGCACGTGCATGGGCACCCACTCCTTGAAGGCAGGGAGCTGGCGCAGGAGTTCGTCAAGACGGCTCATGGGCTAGTAGGCTGTTTCGCATTCGACATTCAGCCCCGAGCGCAACCGTTGCAGGTCGGCGGCACGGTTCGCGTCCGTGAACACGATTTTGACGGGGACGCGCTGCTCCACTTTGACGAAGTTGCCTGCGGAGTTGTCCTGCGGGACGAGGGAGTACTGGGCGCCGGTCGCCTGGGAGAGCGCCTGCACGCGCCCCTCGTAGGTCACGCCCGGGATGGCGTCGACGCTGATGCGGACCTTCATGCCCTCGGCAAGGTGGGCGGTCTGCGTCTCCCGGTAGTTGGCTATCACCCAGACGTCGTTGTCGTCCACCACCGAGAGGAGCACCTGACCGGGCTGCACGAGCTGTCCCTCCTGCACGGTACGGCGCGAGGTGACCCCGTCGCAGGGGGGCGGTGATGACGGTGTAGGAGAGGTTGAGGCGTGCCAGGTCGAGGGCAGCCTCGGCGACGGCCACGGCAGCGTCGTTCTGGTCCAGCCGCTGGGTCTGTTGCTGACGGACGAGGGCGGTCGACCGGCGTTGCCGCAGGAGGCGTTCGTAGTTCGCCTTGAGGGCTTCGTAGTTGGTGCGCACGTTGTCGAACTGCTGCGGGGTGACGGCTTCCTGTTCGAGCAGGGTGCGGTAGCGGTGGTAGTCCTTCTCGGCGTTGAGCAGGCGGACGTGCACTTCCTCGATGCCGGCATCGGAGACGGAGAGATCGTTGCCCGTGGTGGTGATGGTCGTGCCCATGGCGCTCCTTCCGGCGAGCGTGCTCAGGCGGTCGGCTTCCGCCTGGGCGAGACGGAGGCGGTACTCGGTGTCCTCGATGATGAGCAGGGTGTCTCCCTTGTGCACATGCCGGTACTCCTCGAAGCGTACTTCACGGATGAACCCCTGCACACGGCTGTTGACGGGGACGATGAGGCGGCGCACCTGGGCGTTGTCGGTGTATTCCACCCGTCCGAGACGGACGAAGCGGGAGACGACCCAGGTGAAGCCCGCGAGGAGCACGAGGATGATGACGGTGTTGATGAGGATTTTCTTGTTCTTTCGTTCCATAGTGAGTGAGTGTTAATTGTCTTGGAGTGTTCCGGCGAGGTAATGCAGTTTATAGTATTGGTAGACGATGTCGATGCGCGCGTTCGCGAGTTCCACCTCGGCAGACAGGCGCGCGTTGGCGGCATCGATCAGGTCGGTGACGAGTGCCAGCTCGTTGGCGTAGCGATGGGCGATGACGTCGTAGTTCTGCCGCGCCAGTTCGACGCTCTTCTCCCGGGTGCGCAGCTGTTCGTACGCCTCGCGGTAACGGGTGTACCCCGCGTGTATGACAAGGGAGGTCTGTTCGCGTGCATCCTCGGCAATCTCCTGGTTTCGGCGGGTGGCAAGTTGCTGACGGCGAAGCGACTTAGGGGTTTTGAACAGGGCCGACAGATTGTACTTCACGCCCAGCCCGACGTACCAGTAGTTGAAGTTCTTGTCGATGGGCGGGACCTCGATGGTGATGGGACCGTCGAAGTGTTCGGCTGCCACGAGGGCGACCTGCGGACGGAGGGAGGAGCGGACGAGCTTCTCCTGCGTGCGGCTCATGGCGGTGGCAAGGTCGAGCTGCCGGAGGGTAGGGGACTGCGTCTGCGCGCGTTCCAGCCAGCAGGTACGGTCGTCCGTGGGGAGCGAACGTTGCAGCAGGGTCGTGTCGGGGGCGACGACCGTCCCGTCGGGCAGTCCGAGCGTGGTGACCAGGTCGTGGTTGAGGATGCCGAGGGTGTTGCGGAGCTGCGTGCGCGTCAGTTCCAGCTGGGCGAGCAGCAGTTCATAGCGCGTCACGTCGTTCTTGAGCATGATGCCCTGCGCGTTGCGTGCCCGCATGTCACGGAGCGTCCGCCGTGTCAGTTCGATGTGACGGTCGTAGACCTGCAGCAGGTTCTGCTGCTTGAAGAGGTCGAGGTAGTAGCCCAGGGCGAGGAAGCGGACCTTGTTGCGGTCGGCGGCGAGCGTCTGCCGTGCACTTTCCGCCTGGAGCCGGCTGAGGGCGACTGCGCCGTCGAGCGCCCCTCCGGCATAGATGACCTGAGTCACCTCGAGGGCGAAGTTGTTGCCCCAGTGGGGCATGGGCGCTTTCATCCCACTGCCCAGGTCGCGGTCGATGAGGCATCCGTTGCCGAGAAAGCTCCCGGAGAGAGACGCGTTGATGTCCGGCAGGCGTGCCCGTTGCGCCGCCTCGACGGCTTGTCCGGCTTCGGCGACACCGGTGACGGCAGGGCGCAGCGACTTGCTGTTGCGGTCGGCGAGCGTAAAGAGTTGTTCGAGAGTCAGGGGGTGCCGGGCGTCTGTCTGGGCATACGCCAACGGCGGACACAGCATCAGCGCGAGCGATGCCGTGAGCAACGTACGTTTCTTCATTGTCGTAAGTGTGTTAGAATGTGGTGTGAGGAAAGCCCGGGTCGGGGAGTGTCCGTGTGCCCCTGCTGACGGATCTCAGCGGACGGGTTTTCGGTGCGGCAGGCCACTGCCTGCTGCGTTGCGAGCCTTCAGAGGGACTCGCGGACTCGGGTACGGGATAGCCTAAGGGCTTTGGTAAGTGGGTGGTTGTAGTCTTGCTTTGTCTTTTACAGTTCATGATACGTGGAGCATTATACTCCATTCCGGCTGCAAAAGTATGGAAAATAAACTTCGCTTGTAACCCTGTAGTTTTGTTAATAAAGCGTAAAAGGACGGCGAACAAGGGGGCAGGACGCCGTCAGTCGGTCCGTTTCTTCCTGAAGACCCAGCGGACGAGGAGGAAGTTGACGGGGATGGCGATGGCAAAGACAGGAGCGGGCGCCCATGCCTCCGGTACGCCCAGCCAGAGGAAGAAGTTGAGCAGGCTGATGTGGAGCAGGTAGTTGACCAGATGAGCTCCGCCGAAGCCGCCGGCACGACGCCACGAGGGGCGCGAGCGGAAGGTGAAGTACGCCGTCAGGTAGAAGTTGGCAACGAAGCTGAGGGCATAGCCCACGGTGTAGGCTATGCTCTCATTGGCGTGTGCGAATCGCCACAACACGTAGTAGATGCCATAGTGGAGCGCCGTTGCCAGTGCGCCCACCAGACCGAAGCGTATCAGTTCCCTCATGGTTCGTCGATGCTTGGTTCTCGTTCCGGGTCCGTCGTCACTTCCGGTCCAGTTCGCGGTCGACGAGCTGCAGGGCTGCCTCGATGGTGTCGTCCATGTCGGCGTAGGTGTATTGCGCCAGCCGTCCGCCGAAGAGCACGTCCACGCAGTTGTCCGCCAGGGAGCGGTAGCGTTCATACAGCGCCGAGTTGCGGGCGTCGTTCACGGGGTAGTAAGGCTCCTTGCCGGGGGCGAAGTCGTCCGGATACTCATAGGTGATGACGGTCGACGGCTGTGTGCCGAAGGCGAAATGCTTGTGCTCGATGATGCGTGTGTAGGGGACCTCGCGCTCGGTGTAGTTGACCACGGCGTTGCCCTGGAAGTTGTCGGTGTCGTCGAGCACCCGGTGGTCGAAGCGCAGGCTGCGGTACTCCAGCCGTCCGAAGCAGTACTCGAAGTACTCGTCGATGCAGCCGGTGAAGAGGGTGGTGTCCGCCAGCTGGTCCAGCTCTTCGCGGTGGGCGAAGTAGTCGGTGCCCAGGCGCACCTCGCTGCCTTCGAGCAGGGCGTCGATGAGGCGGTTGTACCCACCCTCGGGGATGCCCTGGTAGCGGTCGTTGAAGTAGTTGTTGTCAAAGGTGAAGCGGAAGGGCAGACGGCGGATGATGAAGGCAGGCAGTTCGGTGGCGGCACGTCCCCACTGCTTCTCGGTATAGCCCTTGATGAGGCGTTCGTAGATGTCGCGTCCGCCGAGCTTGAGCGCCTGCTCCTCCAGGTTGGCAGGCTCGCCGATGTGGGCATAGCGTGCCCGTTCCTCCTCGATGCGTGCCCGTGCCTCGGCGGGGGTACGGACGCCCCAGAGCTGGTAGAAGGTGTTCATGTTGAACGGCAGGTTGTAGAGCTTGCCGCCGTAGGACGCCAGGGGCGAGTTGGTGAAGCGGTTGAACTCCACGAGCCGGTTCACGTAGTCCCACACGCGGCGGTTGTCGGTGTGGAAGATGTGTGCGCCGTAGTAGTGCACCTGGATGCCATTGACCTCTTTGCAATAGATGTTCCCGCCTGTGTGCTGCCGCTTGTCGATGACCAGGCAACGCTTGCCCCGGCGGGTGGCTTCGTGGGCGAAGACGGCGCCGAAGAGTCCGGCTCCCACGATCAGGTAGTCATAAGTTGCTTTCATGCTTGGGATGGTTTTGTTGACAGGGGCAAAGATAAGTCTTAATGTCTTTGTAACATGCCTTGTTTCCCGCTTTTTTGTGCTACTTTTGCGGCGCCGGCAAGGGAGAGGCGGTGACCCGGTGGCAACAGGCGCCGTGTGTCCCGGCAGACCCATACGTCCGGATAACCATAAACCCCAACCATCATAAACTTAAAACAATGAAAAGATTCCTCCAGTCGTTTGCCTACCTGCTCGCGGTGCACGTGACGGGACTCGTGCTGCTCACGATGTTCCGCGTGTTGTTCTGGATAGACGTCCGTCCGCAGGTGCCCGCCGAGCTTCGTGAAGATGCGACGCTGACGCTGACCGCCTTCGTGCGCGGGCTCTGGTTTGACAATGTGATCGCTTGCTACGTGCTCATCCTCCCGCTGGCGGTGCTGTGCATCGCTGCCCTGTGCGACTATTACGGCAAGTGGCTCTTCCGCTTCATCCAGACCTTCTTCACGGTGTTCTACGGCATCCTCTTCCTGTCGGCTGCCGCCAACATCCCCTACTTCCTCTACTTCACGAAGGTGCTCAACTCGTCCATCTTCAACTGGTTCGAGTACGGGACGACCACTGCCTCGATGGTCCTGGGCGAAAGCTCCTACTATGTCTACCTGTTCTACTTCGCGGCGGCGCTCCTCCTGTTCTGGTTCCTGACGAGCCGTTACCTGAAGCTGCTACGGCGTCACCTGTCCGAGGCGCACATCCCCTGGGGGCAGCGCGGCGGCATCCTGCTGGTCTCGGCCTGTCTCATCGGACTGTGCCTCTTCGGCATCCGCGGACGCATGGGCTATAACCCCATCAAGGTGAGTGCAGCCTACTTCTGCCTGAACCCCGTGCTCAACCAGATGGGTCTGAACCCGACGTTCAACCTCATGGCGAGCGTGGTCGACGACCTGCGTGCGGAGAACCGGACGCTGCACCTCATGGACGGCGAGGAGGCCGTACACCGTGCCTGCGCCTACCTCGGGCGGACGGGCATCGAGGGCATCTCTCCCCTTGCCCGGGTCGTACAGCCCGACTCGGTGCCGTCGCGCCGCAACGTGGTGCTGGTGCTCATGGAGTCGATGTCCGCCAGCCTGATGCAACGCTTCGGCCAGGAGGCGCAGCTGACGCCCTGCCTCGACAGCCTCTACCGTCATTCGCTCTCGTTCGCCAACTTCTACTCCGCCGGCAACCACACGAACCACGGACTGTATGCCACGCTCTATTCCTTCCCGTCGGTGATGAAGCGCAACGCGATGAAAGGCTCGGTCATCCCCACCTATTCGGGTCTGCCCACCGTCCTGCGTGACAACGGCTACGACACGATGTTCTTCATGACGCACGAGTCGCAGTACGACAACATGAACGCCTTCTTCCGTACCAACGGCTACGAGGAAATCTACTCGCAGGAGAACTATCCTACCGACAAGCTGGTCAGCAGCTGGGGCGTGCAGGACGACTACCTCTTCACCTATGCCCTGCAGGTGCTCAACCGTCATGCCGCCACGGGCAAGCCCTTCTTCGCCACCCTGCTGACCATCAGCAACCATCCGCCCTACATCCTCCCGCCCCACTTCCAGCCGAAGAGCAGTACGCCCGAACAGCAGATAGTGGAATACGCGGACCGCTGCGTGCATGACTTCATGGAGGCGGCGTCGCGCGAGCCCTGGTTCGACAACACGCTCTTTGTCTTCCTGGGCGACCACGGCAAGATGGTGGGAACCGCCGACTGCGAGCTGCCGCAATCGTACAACCACATCCCGCTGATTATCTACGGACGGGGCATCACCCCCGAGGAGCGCACCGACTTCGCCGGACAGGTCGATGTGGCACCGACGCTCCTGGGAATGCTCGGCATCGGCTACACGCAGAACAACTTCGGCGTCGACCTGACGCGGGAACGCCGCCCGGCGATGTTCTACACCGCCGACAACACCGTGGCGGCACGCGACAGCTCCCACCTGTATGTCTTCAACCCCACCGTCGGGCAGGAGTTCTGCTATGACACTTCGGCAGGCACACCCGTCGCCGTGGAGATGTCCGACCCCTACCGCCGGCTGAAGGACTACTGCTTCTCCATGCTGCAAGCCACGGAACAGCTCGTGCAGGAGGGTCGCACGGTGGACCACCGGAAGTGACACCCCGCGGGACTCCCGATAAAAAGAGGAGGCACGGATACACAGTGCAAAGAGATTCGCTCTGTGTGTCCGTGCCTCCTCTTGTTGTCTCCCGGTGCGGTCGTCACCGGGAGAGAGGGCGTCCGTGCTTCCGTCTTACCAGACCTTGTACATCAGTCGGCTGGCAACGCCTTCGCCGCTCATGACCTTCTCGGCAGGCAGCGTCACCTCAGGCTGGTTGGTGTTCGGGATAAGGTAGAAGTAGCAGTTCCAGGCACCGTCCTTGGTCGTCATGATGATGAGGTAGTTGCCTCCGTTCCAGCCGCTGTTGCACACCATGTAGGTGATGCGCTCGTCGGCTGCCACATCGAAGAGCTTGAACTCGCGCTCGTCCAGTCCCGGCGCATCGCGGTAGTAGTAAATCTCGTTCCCGCGGGTGAAGTAGACGAAGTCTCCCACGCCCGGAGTCGCCATGAACTCGCTGTCGAGCAGCATGCTTCCCGCCGGCACCTCGTTGTAGGACTCGAAGAGGTTGCTCGTCCCGTAGGGCATCTTGCCCAGGCGGTAGCGGTCGGTGTCCAACTCGTGCATGAGGATGTAGGTCTGCCCGTCGTAGTTGAGGCTTCCGGAGAGCTTCACGATGTCGGCGTTCATGTTGCCCGGGTCGATGGTCTCGCCATCCAGCTCATATTCGCTCAGGGCGTTGACGTTCGACGAGGTGCTGTTGGGCATGTAGCGGTAGAAGCCCTTGCCGTTGTTGTCGAAGAGGACCACGTCGCCCGACCATCCGTAGGGGATGATGGCAGGGTAGTAGGAGTGCTCGCTCGGCTTGAGGGTGTACTTGCCGATGCTCTTCGGCGTCATCGTGCCCACATACTTGTATGCCGTCCCCAGTACGCCGTAGAGCTCGTTGCCGTCGATGAGGAACTGGTGGTTGAAGGTGTCGAAGAAGAAGAACGCCTGCGGGTTGTGGCTCGTGGGCGGGGTGTAGAACTGCTCGTCGTAGTCCTTGAGCGGAATCATGTCGCCTCCACCCTGGAGCACGAGCATGTCGCGGTCGGTCACGAAGTGCCATGCTTCGAGCAGTTCGATGTTGGTCGTACCGTACTCATCGACCACGGGGTGGCAGTAGTTGTACTCCTGCCAGGCGACTGCCACGGGGTTGCCGTGGAGCGTGCAGCCCGCCAGGGCAATCATGTTGCGTGTCGGTTCGGAGCCTTCTGCCGGATAGGCATTGGGGAAGAAGTCCACGTCCGCCACATCGTCCTTAGCCTTCATGATGTACCATCCGCGGTTGAAGGACGAGGAACTGACGGTCAGGTTGATCTGGCTCTCCTTGAACACACCCAGCTCGTTGTCGGTCACGCGGAAACAGAGAATCCAGTCGCCCGACTTGAGTGTGAGGCTCGGCAGGTCGAGGTTCTGCTCGGTGCTCAGCTCCACCCGTTCGTCGGTCGTTACGCCGCTGATGTTGGGGAAGGCGTACCAGAGGAAGCTGTAGGCGCCGCTGCCTCCTTCGAGTCCGCTCACTTGAGCTTCCACATGGAAGGCGTCGCCCTTGACTCCGCGCAGGAAGTTGTCGTTCTCCTCCGCTTCAGGGACGGAGATGTTGACGGGGAACATTTCTTCGGCAGGGATGTAGGTGTAGTTGCCTTTGTCGTCGATGCAGGATGCGGTGCCTGCCAGTGCCAGCAGCATCGTGAGGTATGCAAGAGGTTTACGTATCATAATGGTTGGTTTACGGAAGGTTAATAATCGAAGGATACGGGGGTGCCGTCCGCCTCACACAGCGGGTTGTCGGGGTGTTTGGCGTTGTACTCCTCCAGCTGTTGGGAGCAGACGGTGTACATCCAGCTGCCCAGTCCCGGGTCGAGCGGACGCTCGTTGAAGTCCTTGTAGCCGGTAGCCTCGATGGCGAAGCGCAACTTCTCCGGTCCCCATGACGTGCCGAGGTAGTAGCTCCAGTAGCTGTCCCAGATGGTGGGCTTGATGGCGGTATCGGTGATGGTCACGGTGTAGGTGCGCCAGGCGTCGATGCCCGGACGGAAGTACTCGTTGCCCTGTACGGCAAGCACGAGCTTGTAGGTCGCCGCCTTGAGCGACTCGTCGCGCAGGAGGATGACGGGGATGAGGCGCGATACCTCCCCGGCGCTGATGCAGATGGAGTCGCGCACCTCTGCATCGTCAAAGGGGACGTAGTGTACGCCCGGCTGTGCGGCATCGGCGTCGCCGCTGTTTGCCTGTACGAGGCTGAAGGGACGGCTCTGGTCGGAAGGCATGCCCATGGTGAGGGCTTCCACCCAGACGGTGTCGCGGGGGATGTGCGAGTCGAGTGTGAAGAACGAGTAGGCGATGCTGTCGGCATCTTCGTGGTTGAAGTAGATGGCGGGGTCGTTCTGATAAACCTCCATCTCATTTTCCGTACAGGCAGTGGCGGACCCCAGCAGGGCTGCCAGGCAGGCGAGTGCAGTGTATATCTGTTTCATGATGTTGTGCGTTTGTCGGGGTTATTCGAAATCGGTCAGTCCGTCGGGCTTGGGTACGACGAGTGCGTTCTGGGGCAGCGTGTAGGAGCTGGGCCAGGTGTAGGCGGTGTAGCCGTGACGCTTGTAGAAGTAGAAGAGCTGTCCCTCGCCGTAGAACTCCTTGCGGTATTCCTTTTCGAGGAAGGCGACGATCTCGCTCTCGGTCGTGAGCGTGCCCTCGATGGCGGTCCGGGTGAGGGAGCGTGCCACGATGTAGGGGTCAAGCCATGTCTGCAGCTCGGCGATGGGGGCATCCTCCATCAGGATGAAGTACATCTCCACGGAGCGCAACAGGGGGACGCGGTTCGAGCTGGCGTTGGTGTTGTTGCCGGTGTACTTGCGGAAGTGGGTGATGACGCTCTGCTGGTAGGTCACCGTCTCCCAGTAACGGCGGTTGCGGTAGCGGATGTCGCTGTTGTGCACGTCGCTCTCGTAAGCCACGTCCAGGGCTCCTTCATCCTGGTTGAGGCTGGCGGTCTGTGTGGCGAAGAGCGGTTCGACGATGTCCTGCAGGTCCGGGTTGTCGATGTCGAAGAGGTGTTCGTCATACATCACCAGGTCGGAGCCGCTCTGCGAGAGGGTCTCTTCGGTGGCGAGGGGGAACTTCTCCGACTCGATGACCTGACGGGCATAGGCGGCAGCCTGCTCCTTGTCGCCCTTCCAGTGATACATGCGGGCGAGGGTGCCGAGCACGGCGTAGTAGTTGAAGCGTCCGTGGCGGAAGTATTGCCATTCGTCCTCGGGCATGCCCTCCGTACCTATATAATAGGTGTCCTCCAGCTGGCGCATGGTGGCGGTCACGACGGGGTCATACTCCTCCAGGAGGGCCTTGGCGTCGAGCAGGTCCTTCTCCATGAGCGTGAAGACCTCGCCCCACGTCTTCGACACGAGCTTGGAGGTCTCGTTGGTAATCTCCGTCACGTAGGGGACGGCAAGGGTGCCGTCGGTGGCTGTCTGCGGCATGGGACCGAACATGCGGAGCACGTCGAGGTGCAGGAAGGCACGCAGTCCGAGCGCTTCGCCGCGGAGCAGCTTGTCGTTGTTGTAGCGGAAGGTCACGTCGGTCCGCTCGTCGAGGTTCTTCAGCAGGTCGTTGAGCTGGGCGATGGAGTTGTAGTAGGTCAGGAAGATGGAGCTGACCAGCGGCTCCACGTTCTGGTGGGTGTAGTCGAAACGGTTGATGGCGTAGAGTACGTCGGTGTTGAGCGACGGGTCCTTCCACAGCCGCGCGAGGGCGTCGGTGAAGTACATGGTCGTCTGCCGTCCGTAGAGTCCTTCCTTGGCGATGTTGATGTAGACGCCGTTGAGCGCCTTCTTGAAGCCGTCCTCACTCTTGTAGAGCTCTTCGCCCTTGATTTGCGAACGGGGGTTCACGTCGAGCCAGTCGTTGCAGGCGGAGCAGAGGGCGAGCAGGAGGAATAGTATGGGATAATATGCTTTTTTCATACGTCTGTTGGTGTTGAGGGGTTAGAATCTGACTGTGAGTGAAAGCGAGAACTTGCGGGAGAACGGATAGTCGGTACCGCGTTCGCGCTTGATGGTCGACTTGTAGAACAGGTCTTCGAGGTAGCCGTTGAGCGCCAGGTAGGAGATGCCCAGGTTGCGCTGTGTCCACTCGGTGGGGAACTCGTAGCCCAGGTTGAGCGAAGAGCAGTAGAAGGCATTGTCCTTGAAGACGAAGCGCGAGGTGGGGCGTGTCTCGGTCATGTCCTGCACACCCTTGTAGAGCGCTACGTCGCCCGGCTGGCTCCAGCGGTCGTAGAGCACGCGGCGGTCGGCATTGTCATAGGGTGCAATGTTCTCCACCTTCGAGGCGAGGGTACTGTTGTAGGACTTTCCTCCCCAGCGGTAGCCGAAGACCATGTTGAAGGTGATGCCGCGCCAGCGGATGTTGCTGTTGAGCGTACCCTGTATCTTGGGCTCTGCCACGCCGCAAGGCACTTGGTCGGCAGCGTCCCATTCGAAGGTCTCCGTCCCGTCGCGCTTCACGAAGATTTCCCGTCCCGTGCTCGGGTCGATGCCCTTCGAGGGAACGGCGTAGATGGTGTTCATCGACTCGCCTTCGCGGTAGATGAAGCTCGGGTTGTAGGAGTCCTGGTTGAGCAGGTCCTCGTTGAGGTTCTCCAGCGAGTTGGAGATTTCCTTCACCTGGTTCTCGTTGTGTGCCATCTTCACGCCGACGGTCCAGCGCAGGTCGCGTTCCACGTCACGGATGAGCTGGGCCGAGGCGCTGAGCTCGTAACCGCGGTTCTGCACCTTGCCGACGTTTGCCTTGTAGCTCTCGAAACCGCCGGAGATAGGCATATTCACGTCAGCGAGCAGGTCGTTGGTAATCTTGTTGTAGACGTCGATACTGAAGGTCAGCCGTCGGTTGAGCAGCTCCAGGTCGAGACCGAAGTTGTACTGCGAGGTCTTCTGCCATTGCAGGTCGGGGTTGCCGTATGCCATCAGGTAGACGCCGTACCAGTTCTGTGTGCTGATGCCGCCGAAGTCCTGGTAGGAGCGGATGGAGAGGTAGGAGGCGAAGTTCTGTGAACCGGTGATACCGTACGACATCCTCAGGCGGGCGATGTTGATCCACCGCAGGTTCTCCATGAACTTCTCGTTCTGGATGTTCCAGCCCACACCCGTGGACCAGAAGGGAGCGAAGTGGTTGTTGGCACCGAACTGGGAAGAGCCGTCGTACTTGCCGTTCAGGTCGATGAAGTAGCGTCGGTCGTAGGTGTAGTTCAGGTTGAACAGGGCACCGAAGCCACGCGAGATGGATTCCGTCCCGTAGGGGCGTCCGTCCTGTTCATACTGGTTCGCCATGCCCAGGAAGTCCATGTTGTCGACCGAGATGCCTTCACCCACGATGCTGTAGTTCTCTGCGCTGGATTCGTTGACGGTGATACCCAGTCCTGCAAAGAGCTGGTGCACGTCGCGGAAGGTCTTCGAGTAGTTGAGCGTGAAGCGCCCTCGTAGCTCTGCGAGTCCCCCGTGCCGTAGGTGTACTGTCCCTTCCGCTTGTAGTCCTCCCCGGTGTAGGTGTCGAACATCGTGTCGCTGGCGGGGTAGTAGAGGTCCGAGCGGCTCGTCTGCTTCGTGTAGGAGAACTGTCCGCGCAGGAAGAGCTCGGGCAGGATGTACCACTCGACGGAGAAGTTGTTGGTGATTTCGGTGTACTCGCTGCTGTCCTTCCGCGGGAGGTAGGCGTTGTAGAGCGGGTTGTAGACCGTGTTGCGGTCGCCGGTCATCGGGTAGTAGAAGTCCTCCAGTGTCTTCTTCAGGTTGCCTTCCTCGTCGTAGGGCGTGTAGTAGGAGTTGAGGGCACAGTATTCGCTGAAGGAGCCGTAGGGCGAGTTGTTCGAGGTGGTATTGGTGATTTGCAGGTTGTTCTGGAAGGTGAAGTTCTTGTAACGGTATTGCAGGAACATGTTGCCCGAGAGCGTGTTGCGGTCGGACCCCTTCATGGCTCCCTCGACGTTGTTGTAGGTGATGGCGGCACCATAGCGCAGGTGCTCGTCGCCTCCCTCGATGGAGACATTGTGACGCGAGCCGACGCCCGTGCGGATGGGATACTTCATCCAGTAGGTGTTCACGCCGCGTTCCACGTCCATGCGCCGCTGGTTGTAGAGCGACTTCAGGTCCTGGTCGGTCTGGACGTCGTCTGCTTCATACAGTCCGGCGAGCCGTTCATACTCCAGCTTCTCGCGTGCGTTCATGAGGTTGTATGATGTCAGGTCGGGCGCTTCCACGCTGAGGGTTCCCTTGTAGCTGAAGCGCAGCTTGCCCGGTTCGATGGGTTTGCTGGTGATGACCACGACGCCGTTCGAACCTTTCGAACCGTAGAGTGCGGTGGCGTTGGCGTCCTTCAGGAGGGTGATGCTCTCCACCTGGCTCTCGTCGAGGTCCATGAAGCGCGTCAGTGAAATCTCGAAGCCGTCGAGGATGAAGAGCGGCTGGTTGGCGGTGCGCTGGTTGTCGGCGCTCACCTGCATGTCCTGCACGTCGGTCGGCAGCGCCGATGCACCACGGATGGTGATGCTGGGCAGGCTGTTCGGGTCGGAACCGATGGCGAGGTTGTCGGCGATGTTGAAGCTCGGGTCGAGGTTGCGCAGGGTCGAGATGAGGCTGCGGTTACCCGACTCCGACAGTTGCTTGTGGGTGAACGTGCTGGCGGCACCCGTATAGCTCTCGCGGGTGCTGTTGAAGATACCCGTCACGACCACCTCGCTGAGCTTCTCGGCGTCGTTCTTGAGGACGATGTTGCGTGTCACGTCGGTAGTACCTGCGGCGATGTGCACCCGCTGGGTCTCCATGCCGATGTACGACACGATGAGGGTGGCACCCTCTGACGGGACGGCAATCAGGTATTTTCCGTCGACCGAGGTGATGTTTCCTCCTTCTTCACCTTCCACGCGGACACTGACGCCCGGCAGCGGTTCATTGGACTCGTCGAAGACGTAACCGCTGACGCGTCGTTTCTCCCGTGCCTGTTCCGGTTGCGGACGGTCCTTCCGGCTGACGGTGATGAAGTCCTTCTCCATCCGGTAGCGGATGGGCAGGTCGGCACTCAGGCGGTTCAGGATGTCGGCGACGGTCATCTTCTTGCCCCCCGGTGTTGAGGGTGGCGGTCAGCCCTTGCAGGTCTTCGGTGTTGAAGTTGATTTTGTAGCCCGACGCCTGGCTGATCTGTTTCAGTACCACAGCCAGTGAGGTGTTGTTGACTTGCAGCGTGATGGCCTGTTGCAGGTTCTGCGCTTCGGCAGCGGCAGGTCCCGCGAGCAGGAAGGCTGCCAGGACGTACTTCATCGAGTGCTTGCCCAAGGGGAAGCCCCGGTGGAGTGGATGGCAGGACGAGGTGTTCTTTCTCAGCTCCATAGTGTGTCTGTGTTATAGGGGTTAATAGTTCAGTTGATTGTCAGGGTGTGTGCGTCCAGCGAGGCTTTGACCTTGCCCAGCTCGTTGAGGGTGTTGACCACGTGGGCGATGCTCTCCCGTCGGTTGACCCAGAGCGTGAAGTGGTAGTCGGCAGCCCGCGGGTCGGCGATGTCCACGGTGAGGTTGTACCATTCGCCCAGTGCGCGGGCGATGTCGGCGAGGGAGGCGTTGTCGAAGTAGAAGTAGCCGTCCATCCATGCCGTGTAGACGCGTGTGTCCACTTCCCGGATGCGGATGCTTCCGTCTTCGTCCAGTTCGGCGTTTTCACCCGGACGCAGCAGTAGGTGGTAATGGGGGCTGGCGACGGCAAGCTTCCCTTCCACGAGGGTGACATGCGGACGGCTGCCTTCGTAGGCGCAGACGTTGAAGCCCGTTCCCAGCACCTGTGCCTCCAGTCGGGGTGTTTGCACGATGAACGGATGTTCGGGGTCGGGTGCCACCCGGAAGTAAGCTTCTCCCGTCAGCCGGACCACGCGCTCCTCTCCATCGAAGTGCGAGGGATACTCCAGCGTACTCTCTGCGTTGAGCCAGACGGTGGTCCCGTCGGCAAGTACCAGCCTGAAGTCTTTTCCCCGGGGTGTTCGCAGGGTCTGTTGCCGGGGTTCGGCGGACGCTGCCTGCTCTTGTCCGTACGCCAGTTCCGTCCCGTCCGTCAGGGTAGCACCCAAGGTTGAGAGCGTGTCGGCGTCCGTCTGCTCGGAGAGGACGAGGACACTCTGTCCCCCGTCATCGCTCAGTGTGATTTCCTGCGGATGAGGGTCCATCCGGGTGAGGGTGAGGACTTCCGGTTCCGACAGTCGGGAGTGTATGCCCGTGCCAATCCACACGAGCAGGCAGACTGACGCTGCGATGCCGATGAGGCGGATGGTCAGCTTCCGGTGTCCCGGACTCTCGTGATCAGCCCGGGGTGTGAAGGCGTGTCTCTTTTCACGGACGCCCCGTTGCAGGCGTTCCCACTCTGCCTGTGTGTCGGGCAGGGCACCTTCGTTCATGCCGATGGCGTCGTACATCGCCTTGAGCTGCGTGTACAGTTCCCGGTGTCGTCGGTCCTTTATCCACCGACGGAACTCCGGTGTCAGCTCCAGCTCCCGCTGGGCGAGCACCTTCAGGGCATAATCCAAGTCGTTGTCATGTTCCATGCTTCCTCATGCTTTGCCTATAGAACGGAGAAGGCATGCAAAAGGAGTACAACGACGGGTGAAAAAAATTCTTTTTGCTGACGGAGCTGCTTGAGGGCGCGTGCCATGAGGGTCTTGACGGTCAGCGGACTGATGCCCAGGTGCTCTGCCGTCTCCTTGTAGCTGAGGTGTCGGAACACACAGTCGGTAAACACGCGCCGTGTCTGCGGCGGGAAGCGTCGGATGGCTGCCATCACCCGTTCGAGGACCTGCTCATAGTCCTCGTAGTCGTCTTCCTCGCGGACGTCGTCCACCGGACGCTGGAGGAGGTAGTTCTCCTGCACCCGGTTCTGTCGCAGGTGGTCGATGCAGCGGCTGCGGACGAATGTATACAGCAGGGTGAGAAAGGAAGAGTTGTCGGCATAGCGGTCGAAGTGTTCCCAGAGATAGCAATAAGAGTCGTGTACGATGTCCTTGGCACACTCCTCATCCTGCACATAGCCGCAGGCATGCACATACAGCTGGTGGAAATGTGATTTGAATAAGTCCTCAAACAGGATATTTCTCTCCGACTCCGACATTTTTTCGTTACAAGACATGTTTGTGTTCGGTCGCAAAAATACGTATTTTTAGGATAACATGATAAGCAGACGGATGAAAAAAGCAGACGGACATCCGGCTTTCCCGGGTGCCTCCTCCACTTATCCTCCATTTGTTGTGCCGGATAACATTTTGCCATGCTTTTAACCTCTTCACAATACAGAAACATCAAAATCCTCCTTTTCCGCTAACTCGTCCTTTCCGAAAATCCGATAATCTGGAGACGAAACGTGAATGATTGCAAACGGAATGCCGGAAAAATGTCCTTCATTTTAGAAAACTATACATTTCGTTTTCGAAAAACAGACAAAACGTGTCCGGAACAATATTGTTTCGCGAGCCAAACAATATAGTTTGCCGCGTCAAACAATATAGTTTCACCTGCCAAACACAATTGTTTCGCGCCGGAAAGTCCAATCTTTGGAAAATGGAAGTAAAAAGAAGTGAGTTTCATTCTCTAGAAGAAGGGTGCTGTCAACAAATCGGAAGGTAATAAAAAGAGGAGCATAAGGAACCGGAAACAGAAAAAGGACACCCAACGTTCCCAATCCACCTCGAAATGTCGTTCCAACACCCCTTCCTGCATCAATCTGTATTTTGCGAATCGCCCGAGAAGGGCCTCCGAATCCACCAAATCGTATTTTGGTGCGAGGAATGACATTGTAGACCCCTTCATTTGACATTTTGTCAAGACGTAATTCAATAAACGTCCACCACACGAATGTAGGGGCGACCGGTCTGGTCGCCCGGTCCAACAACGGTTGGTCCAATGACGGATGGTACAATAATGGATGATTCATCCCATTATATAATATATGTCGTACATCGGTTGGTCCAATGACGGTTGGTTCACCAATGTATATCCCACAAACACCCGGTCCATCACCACCCCATTATCACCACCCAATTGCCAACAAATTATATTGTCCCCCATAATAACGGGGCAATAAGGATTGGACCGGGCGACCAGACCGGTCGCCCCTACATTATTATATGTATCTCCCATACCCGCCAATTCTGTAATTCCCTTTTAAAATGTAAACAAACGCAAACAAATACCATGCTCT
>ERZ824978.1099-NODE-1099-length-31800-cov-11.025673_pt1 | contig 31800 bp, 19 predicted proteins | sample MGYA00519860_ERZ824978 | MGnify/ENA primary metagenome ERZ824978 (study PRJEB31778, sample SAMEA3449184) | human gut metagenome | biome: human gut; feature: human-associated habitat; material: faeces | place: United Kingdom | collected 2010/2012 ... | reverse complement strand
CTTAGGTAGGCTAAGTATTATACTTAGGGTGCCTAAGTATTATACTTTGGTCCGTATAAGCCCGGCTTGTATCCCATCTATCCCGCACTGGCATGACGTCTGTCCCGGGCATGGATGCGCGTTCGCCCACGGACAGTCCGGAGAGGACCCGGGATGCGTCCGTCCTAAAAAACATCCACGGACGAGGAGGCACACTGTCCATCCCCGTCCGTGGAGTAAGCATAACGGAACTGAAGCCGGATTTTTACTTCAGGTTCTCAATGAAATAGTCGGCAATGAGCGAATAGACATGCAGACTGGTATTACCACCGTTGATGCTGTGATTGCGGTTGGTGTAGACGTGCATGTCAAACTGGATATTCGCCTGCACCAGCGCCTCGCTGTATTCGGCGGTATTGCGGAAGTGGACGTTGTCGTCCGCCAGTCCGTGAACCAGCAAGAGCTTGCCGTGCAGGTTGCCGACACGCTCCAGGGCCGAAGACAGCCGGTAGCCTTCCGCATTCTCCTTCGGCGTACGCATGAAGCGCTCGGTATAGACGGAATCGTAGTAACGCCAGCAGGTGGGAGGTGCCACTGCCACACCGACGGCAAACACCGGCGTGCCTTCGCTCAGCGACATCAGTGTGTTATAGCCTCCGTAGCTCCATCCCCAGATGCCGATAGCTTCCTTTTTCACGTAAGGCAGCGATGCCAGGTACTTGGCTGCCTCCACCTGGTCGTGCGCCTCCTGGACACCCAGCTTCATGTAGGTACACTTCTCAAAGGCAGCCCCGCGTCCGCCGGTTCCACGTCCGTCGACACAAACACAGATGAAGCCCTGCTCTGCCATGTACTGTTCCCACAGGCATCCGTTGCCACGGCTTCCGTTGCTCCAGCTGTCAGTCACCATCTGCGAGCCGGGTCCGCTGTACTGGTACATGACCACCGGATACTTCCTGGAAGCATCAAAGTCGGCGGGTTTCACCATCCAGCCGTTCAGGGTCGTGCCGTCGGACGTCCGGAAGGTGAACAGCTCGCGCTTCCCGAGATTCAAGGCTGCCAGACGGTCCTTCAGTGCCTGATTGTCAACGAGCGTCGTCAGCAGCTTGCCCTTGTTGTCATGCAGCGTGATGAGCGGCGGGGTATCCAGGTTCGTGTACGTATTCATGAAGTAACGCAGGTCGGCACTGAAGATGGAGTTGTTCGTTCCACGCTGCTGGCTCAGCTTCGTCTTGCGGCCCTTGGCATCCACCTTATAGACAGCCGTGCAAAGCGGACTCTCTTCATTGCTCTCATAGTAGAACACGTCGTTCTTGCGGTCCCAGCCGATGAAGGATGTCACCTCGAACTCGCCTTTGGTCACCTGACGCAACAGGTTCCCGTTCAGCGAATAGAGATACAGGTGGTTGAAACCGTCGCGCTCGCTCATCATCACAAACGAATCGTCGTAGAAATGCAGGTCCGCGTACGCCGATTCCTTGATGTACTGGGGAGCCTCGTCGCGCAACAGGAGGCGGCAGACACGCGAACGCGGGTTTGCCATGTAGATTTCAAAACGGTTCTGATTGCGGTTGAGGGTCGTGATAATCAAGCCGTCGGGGTCGTCGGTAAACTTGATGCGGGGCACATAGCCGTCTTTGTCCAGCGGAAGTTCCATCTGACGGATGACGTGGCTCTTGATGTCATAGGTCTGCACGGTCACCTCGGAGTTCTGTGCACCTGCCACCGGATATTTGTAGGAATACTCTCCCGGATACTCGGCATACTGCTCATAGGCGGGAGCCATCCCCTGGTAGAGGGGGAACGAGAACAGGGGGACCTTCGTCTCATCAAAGCGGATGAACGCAATCATCTTGCTGTCGGCACTGAAGTCGAACGCCCGGTTGTAGCCGAACTCCTCTTCATTGACCCAGTCGGGAATGCCGTTGAGCACCTCGTTGAACTTACCGTCCTTTGTCACCTGCGACTCGCTGTTGTCGAACAGGAGTTTCACCAGGAAGAGGTTGTTGTCGCGCACAAAGGCAATGTTGTTTCCGTCGGGTGAGAACAGGGGGACCTGCTGCGGTCCGTTCTCGGAAAGCGGCTCGAGCGTGTTGTTCCGCACGGAATAGATATAATATTCCGCCGTGAACGAACGGCGGTAAATGGGACGCGTCTTGGTCTGAATCAGGATGCGGCTTTCATCGGGGGACATGATGTAGCCGTCAAAGCTTTCCAGCTTGACATTCCGGGCTGTAGTCACATCGAACAACGTGCCCACCTCTTTGCCATCCTTGAAAGAGTATTTCACAATGCGCTTGCCGTCGGGACTGATTTGTGCATAGTGTTCACCATCAAGCAGCGGATTCACACCGTAGATGCGTTGCGCTGCATACTTTCCTGACACTACGTCCCGCATCTCCAGCCTGTCAGCAGCCCGTACCAACGGTGCCGCACAAGCCAAAAAGAGAGCCAATAAAATCGTTAGTTTTTTCATATAATAGGTTAATTATAGTATCCGATGCCGCAAATGTAAAGCTTTCACCGGTTATTTCCACTTCTTTTTCGTATTTTTGTACCCACTTTATGAGACCTGATGTCAGCAAGAGTTTGTTCTACAGCCCACAGACCAGTCAACAGACAGGGAAGGGCTTTAGTATGAATGCACAAAGGCAACCCACCACAAACACAATGATACGACATGGAATCATCTCTTCTCTACAATGACCTGAATGTCTTCCTGGGAAGGCGCTTCAAGGAGAAAGTACAGAAAATCTCATTGAATGCCGGTTTTTCCTGTCCGAACCGGGACGGGACTGTCGGACACGGAGGGTGCACCTACTGCAACAATCAGACCTTCAATCCTGCCTATTGCCGGACGGACAAGTCCATCACCGCCCAGCTGGAAGAGGGGAAAGCCTTCTTCTCCCGCAAATATCCCCACATGAAATACCTCGCTTACTTCCAGGCTTACACCAACACGTATGCTGCTGTTGAGGAGCTGAAGGCCAAATATGAAGAGGCCCTCGCCGTCGAGCAGGTCGTTGGTCTGGTCATCGGGACCCGCCCCGACTGTATGCCCGACTCACTGCTGGAGTACCTGAGCGAACTCAACCGACGGACCTTCCTCCTTGTCGAATACGGCATCGAGAGCACCAGCGATGCGACCCTGAAACGCATCAACCGCGGCCATACCTTCGAGACGGCCCGCGAAACCGTGGAACGTACCGCCCAGGCCGGCATAGCCACCGGTGCACACGTCATCCTCGGGCTGCCCGGCGAGGGGCATGAGGAGCTGATGGAGCAGGCACGCATCCTCTCCCGTCTGCCTCTGACCACCCTGAAGATGCACCAGCTGCAACTCATCAGAGGGACACGCATGGCGCATGAATACAGTCAGTCTCCATCAGACTTCCACCTGTATACGGCAGACGAGTATGTCGAGCTGGTGATTGACTACATCGAGCGGTTGCGCCCGGACCTGATACTGGAACGCTTCGTCTCCCAGTCCCCCAAGGAACTGCTGATTGCTCCCGACTGGGGCATCAAGAACCATGAGTTCACGGAACGGGTCAAGAAGCGGATGCGGCAACGGCAGACATGGCAGGGAAGACTTTATGAAGCAAAACAAATAACCTTATAACACAAACAACAATGATAACCCTAAAAGGAAAAGTACATTATGTCGGCGTAAACGACCGCATCAAAACCCTATTCGAAGGCTTGTGGCCATTGCCTTATGGAGTGACTTACAACTCCTACCTGATTGCTGACGAGAAAATAGCCCTCATCGACACGGTCGATGCGAACTATTTCGACCTCTTCCTCGATAAAATCAAGGAGGTCATTGGCGACCGCCCCATCGACTACCTGGTCATCAATCACATGGAGCCCGACCATTCCGGTTCCATCCGTATGCTCCGCCAATTCTATCCGGAACTGACCGTCGTGACGAACAAGAAGGCACTTGAGATGGTGGAAGGCTATTACGGGACAGCTCCTTCATCCAAGGTCATCGACGAAGGTGACACGCTGGAGCTGGGACACCATGTGCTCCGCTTCCACATGATTCCCATGGTGCACTGGCCCGAGACAATGGTCTCTTATGACCTGACCGACCACATCATTTTCAGCGGGGATGCCTTCGGATGCTTCGGCGCACTCAACGGCACACCGCTCGACTATCAGATGGACCCGACCATCTACTGGAGTGAGATGGAACGCTACTACTCCAACATCGTCGGCAAATACGGTTCCCCGGTACAGCGTGCCCTGCAAAAGCTGAAAGGCCTGGAGATCGACATGATTTGTGCAACCCACGGTCCGGTATGGACCGGCGAGAATGTGCCCCGTGTCATCAGTGTGTATGACCGCCTGAGCCGCTATGCCACGGAAGAAGGAGTGGTCATAGCCTACGGTTCCATGTATGGCAATACGCAGCAGGCAGCCGAAGCCGTAGCAGAAGAACTGTCGCGCGAAGGCATCCGCAAAGTGGTGCTCCATGATGTGGCACGCACGAACCACTCGTTCATCCTTGCCGACATCTTCCGTTACAAAGGCATCATCCTGTGCGCCCCCACATACAATGCCTCCATCTTCCCGCAGATGGAGATGCTCATGAGCGAAATCGAGATGCGAGGCATCAAGGGCCGTTACCTGAGCTATTTCGGCTCCTTCTCCTGGGCTTGCCATTCGGTCAAACGGTTGGCTGCATTCAGTGAAAAGGTAGGTTTCGAGGTCGTAGGCAATCCGGTCGAGATGAAGCAGGGCCTGATGCCGGATACCCGCAAGGCATGTGAAGCCCTGGCACGCGCCATGGCAGACCGGCTGAAAATGGACCGTCAACCGGCTTAAGTCTTCCCGTACCAAAAGATAAAGGGTGTGTCAAAAGCAACGTTCCAGGAATCGCTTTTGACACACCCTCTTTCTTATGCCCGGACTGCCCGGCTACTTATCCAGATCCAGTGTGATGGAAGTCACCTGGTTGGGGGCGATAGTCAGCCCCTTCAGAGAAACTTCCTTGTTGAACAAGTTGCCGTTGGCACCGGTGAGATAGGTGCACATGAGCCAAGGAGCCTGTTCGCCTTCATAATCCGCCAACGTAGGCAACATGAAGAAACGGGTGTGATAAGTACTTCCCTCCTCTTCCCAGTTGACAGGCGCATTGCCATAGCCGATATTCTTGGTCCAGAAGTATCCCGTACCGTTGGTCTGCGACCAGTCGAAAGCCACCTTGCCATCCACACTCAAGGTATTGCCAGCATAACCGTCCGGAATCATCAGTGTCACTCCCAGCAAATCGAAATGCTCGTCGCTGCACTTCACTTTCAGGTCGACCATGCCGACCTGCCGTTGCAGCTCTACACTGAAAGACGTTCCCGCCTCCGTGCCATCCACCACGAACGTGTGCTGCGCATAGAACAGTTCACGACGTACCGGCTGGAAACGGATGTTCCGGAACCAGACAGCAGAATCCGAGTCTATCGCCTGCACTTCCTCGTTCACATGAATGAAACCCTCGTTAAGTCCCTCTCCCAATACATACAAATGATACGTTCCCAGCGGAAGGGTGAGATTCAGGGACGTGAACCCGGGAAGTTCCTCCGCAGTCACGGTGTCGTGCTCCAGCATGTTCCCCTCATAATCCGTCAAGACATAATGGAGGCGATAAAGCAATTCCTGAATGGTGCTCCCCTGTACGTCGTCAACCCCTCGCGAGGCCACCTCCCCATAGTATGCCTGTACCGGTGAAAAACGGACGGTCACCCGTGTACCTTCACTCGTTCCATCATTGCCTTGCCACATCTCCTCATTTTCCTGGCATGCAACCAACAGGCATGCCATGCATAAATAATATAGAATACGTTTCATACGTGAATCATTTTTATTGTTCGGTAATATCAAGTGGATAATCTTCAGAGCTGATTGTAATGCCTTCCGGCGTAAGATTCAAGTCATGCTGCACTCCAAACGTAGCAGCCGACTTCAGGAAGTTGTCATAACGCACCACATCCGAACCGGCAGTCATGCCGTCATCGAACGTCGGGTCTGCGTAATAATACTTGCCGTCGATGCGTACAATGTTCCAGGCATGATTCACCGGTATGTTGTCGTTCGGATAGGCATTTCCGGTCATGTAAATAGCCTGCAGACCGACACGCTGGCACAAGTACTGGTAAGCGCGGGCATAGCCTTCACAGACAATCTTACGCAGTCCGAAAGCACCGTAGAGATTGCCGGCTGAACCTTCCAACTGACCGTAAGTCACGTATTTCAGCAGCTCTTCATAACAATACTTCGCTTTGCCATATTCATCCAGTCCCTCCGGCATCCGGTCAATGATGGCATTCGAAGCATCCAGAACAGCTTTATACTTGAACACGTAATCTTCGTAGGGGTACGCAAAGCGCAACGTAATCCAAGTCTTATAAGTACCGTAGTTTGCGACCGATGACAAGTGGAAGAGTGAAGGCAGGTCATAGGTCACGGCATTGGAGAGTTCCGTGATTTCCGTCCGCTCCAGCTCCATCGTCACCGGGATGGTCACGCGTGCCAGCGCACTGCCTTCGTCATCAAATGCCACAGCTGCCTTCATCACCTCCAGGTAAGCCGCCTGTTGCGCCTCATTCAGCAATCCATAATAGTAGTAGATGTCCATATCCGGCCAAAGCTCATCACCCGGAATGAAACTGGGCACATCCGCAGCCTCCAGCTCCATGGATATCACTTCGCCCCACTCCACAACCGGAACAAAAGCCGGCATCAATTCTCCAGTCTCGTTCCATGACATGGCAGACAGGTCCACATGCAGACATTGGTCCTTCTTTACCTGGAAGCCAATCTCATCCAACGACACCTTGCAGTCCACTGCCTCCCCCTTCCGTGTAGTCACATAGACATGCAATACGGCACCGGAGGCCGCAGGCTCTTCCATAGGCAGCATATAGAACACTTCCGGGACTGCCCATTTCCGTGGAGTTGCCTCCGTTCCCTTCACCAGGGTCCCATCCCGCAATATCGCCAGGCTCAACTTGTCCTCGGGAACTTCCAACGCCAAAGAATCTATTGTAACGGTTTCTCGGTCGGGCAACTCGACCGACACCTGTCCGACCGCACGTTCCAATTCCAACTGTCCGGCATTCGCTGCCGACAAGGTTGCCACCCCATGAAACAAATCCGTCTGTTGCAATTCGCCGTCCACATCCGTCTTCCATACTACAGTACGTGGATCTATCATTTGCTCCGTCCGTGTAGGATTAACGATGGTAGCCGTCGTGCCACCGTCCGCAGCGGTCTCCCTTACTGCCATGGCATACACCTGGTAAGTGTCTTTAGCCGACAAATTCAATTGAAAAGCTCCGGATGCCAAGGCCGACGGGTCCAGGCTTGCAACCCCCTGTTCCGCTCCCTCTATCGGAACCAGTTCACCTGTAGTTGAGTTCCACACCAAGTAGTCAAAAGACGTCAATTCATCCAATGCGACGTCACTTCCCTCTCCAGTAGGCAATCCAACAGCCATACTAACCGGACGCAATGCGTTGTCATCATCGGAACAGGAAACGACTCCTCCCCAAGCGAGAAAGAGCATGCTCCAAACCAGCATTTTTTTCATGTCTCTATCATTTTAAAATTAATACTATGCAACGAATGTCTCTCTTGCATTCGTCTCTTCATGCTTCTTAAAGACGATTCAATGGAAAAAAAGGGTTACAAGATGACGCCTTTTTCACCCGGAAGCGCAAAATACCATGTCAACAAACACCCCGCAACAACCATCACAGGCAATCATCAAAAAGAAACCTGTACCGACGACTCGGCTAACAAAATCAAGCAAAAAGAAGATTTACGCAAACAAACGTCTGGAGAGACTTGGGGATTAGGAGTGTTCAACTGCTAATCAGAATTAACATTCGGCTTGAATTGAAGAGTTTATTTCAGAAAACTTAGCACTACACCTCGCGAGAACAGGGAAAATCCCGCCGGGAAACATACATTTCGCCGCATCGAAATACAAAACCGATGCGGCAAAATTAAAGTTTCACGGCATGAAATATGCAAAAACAGCGGGAGAAGTCCGAATTTGACCGTCCGGGAATCTGATTTTTGCAGTTTCCTCTCCAGGATTCCAAAAGGAAGATATGAGCTAGTCATCGTAAAAAGACAGAAAAGAACAAAAGGGCATTCAAACAACTGACAGGCTATTCATCTGCATGCTGCACATCGCCTGAAAAGACTCTTTCCCATTCCACCCCGACTTCAGGTATAAAATACAACCGGACGGAAAGCTTCATTTGACATTTTGACAAAATGACATTCCACCATATAAGACCAAACCTCCGGAGACCAAGCATTCACACTCAGCCTGCCGGAGGTTTGATTACAGCTCTCTTCTATAAGTCATGCCTGTCTTGCATCACCTCACAGATTCAAGAAATTCTATCTCTATGATGCGCAAGTTATGACGGCTCTTGCTCTTTCGAGCTTTCTTCTCCATGTCGTTGGCTGCACCACCCGCCACTTCAACAATCTGGCCAAACGCATCCTTATCCGTCGTGCTGCCTTTCAGACGCACTGTAATTTCATTCGTACGGACAGGTTCTGCTATTTCCAGATGAATGTATCCAAGGCTCTTCTCCGTGTTTCCACTCCAGATGAGCTTGTCGCCTGCATAAACTTCCAACGGATAGCTGCGTGAACGCCAACCGTTAAGCTTCATGCAGATGTCATCCACTTCAGCCTCACGTGCCAATGTATAGGTAATCCATGCGGTAGACAGCTGTCCGTCATTGGCCCATTCGCTCAGTTCGTTGTCATCATAGCTCAGTACGGCATCCGCCTGGTTGGCCCCTGCCTGAGCTGAAACAATGGCCACGTCGTGCTTGGTGTCCACATAAGAAGGAGTTTGTGGAGTTTCTCCTTTGAGCAGATGTCCTTTCAGCGTGTTTTGGGGTAAATAGTCACTCAACCCACCTTCGACCTTTACGGGGACGGTTTGCAATACGAGCGTTGCTGCAGGCAATCCTTCAGCCTCGGCTTTCACGGTAATCTTTCCCGCCTTGGTCGTACTGCGGATGAGTGCACGATTGATGCCACACTCCACGGGCAGGTTGGTATCAAGGATATGATTGTGTGCCCCTTGGGCAATGCCACCACGCCATTCGGCTTCTCCGTCCAACGTGAACTTCACCATGCGGTTGTCGAGCGGACAACGACGCCCGTCCTTGTCTACCACCTCAAACTGGAGCAGTGCCATATCAGCTCCATCGGCATGGAATCCCTCCGGGTTCTGAATAGCCGTCAGTTTCAGGCTCACGGGCTCACCGGCTGTCTGCAGTGCATAGCGGCTCACTTCCTTACCATTGGCATCATAGCTGACTGCTTCCAGCTTGCCCGGTTGACAGGTAACCTTGTCAAAGGTAAAGAGAAAATGATATTCACGTTTGCCTTTGCCCAGGGACTGACCGTTCAGGAAAAGTTCCACCTCTTCCCCGTTGGACACCACATAGACAGGCTTCACGGTATTCTCCGGATAGTTCCAATGACCAATGATGTAAGTCTGATACTTATCAGTGTCTACCCAACCATTCCACATCACCTGATGGGCAAAGAAACCATCCTTGGGGATACGCATGGCATCTACCACACCACTGCGACGATAGTTCTCCTCACCACGATAGTGGGTGTTCGTGTCAGAGAAGACAATCTTCGTACCTCCGGCACTCACACGCAGCCCCGTTCCGGGACGTTCCCGCCAATAGTCATACCAGCGACGCACCTGTTCTACGGCCAGCATGTCCTGATTGCGGTTATAGTCTGTGGCAGGCTTGCCTTTATAAAGCGGCCCGGCACCTTCCTTATGGAAAGGATAACTGTATTCATCCCAATACTTGCGCAAGCCCTCATCACGGCAATACTCCGTAGCCCACATGGGGTGTTTCTTGCTCTTGTTGATGTAAAGCATCTCGCCTCCATATTCCGCCTCATTGATATCAAGCATCTCACGTGAACCGATGGCACGACCGCCGAAGGGGTCAAAACGGTCACGGATGCCTTTCATCTCAATCATGTGTTCACGACTGATAGACTCATTGCCGCACTCATAGAAAATAATGCTCGGATTGTTACGGTTATATATGATGGCATCCCGCATCAATTCAGTACGCTGTTCCCATTGGCGTCCCTGACGGTCTTTCTCCGCATCACCCGCAGGCATGGCCTGGAGCAAGCCGACACGGTCGCATGACTCCACATCCTGTTTCCATGGTGTGACGTGCATCCAGCGCACCAGATTGGCATTCCCCTCCACCATCAAACCGTTGGAGTAATCACTCAGCCAGGCAGGAACAGACAAGCCTACAGCCGGCCATTCATTGCTCGTGCGCTGAGCGTATCCCTTCATCTGGATTACCCGGTCATTCAGCCATATCTTGCCCTCACCGAAACGCGTCTTGCGGAATCCCGTACGGGTCATCACTTCGTCAAACGCCTCTCCCTTCTCATCGAGCAACGCAGTCTTTACCTTATAAAGATAGCCATAGCCCCAGCTCCAGAAATGCAGCCCGTTCACGTCGGCGGCTGCCTTCACCAGGCCGGTCGTACCGGGTTGCAACGTCAGCTTCTCCCCTTCAAAGGTCTTCACCACCTTGTCGTCAGGGTCGAGTATCGTCACGCGGTAACCGAACGTGCGGGCTTCGGAGGCATCGTTCTTCACCTCCGACTCGGCATGAATCTTCGCCTTGCGTCCGGGAATATCAAAATCGGTGGCATAGACATATACACCGGTTGTACGCAGACTGCTGTACAAAGGCAGAGTCTGATACACTTTGTCGGTCACATGCAGGAACACATTCTTGGGTATGCCACCGTAATTGGCATTGAAATTGCGGTCACTCCACTGGAATTTGGAGTTGGTACGCTTCTCACGATAGAACCAGTTGTTGTCCGTACGCACAGCTATCACATTCTCGCCTTCCTGCATGTAGGGAGTGAGATCGAATCCCACAGCCATTACGCCATTCTCGTGCAAGCCCAGATAATGTCCGTTCAGATAGAATTCTCCCGCCTGGCGAACCCCCTCAAACTCAATGAACACCTTCTTGTCTTTCAGGTTCTCCAACCGGAAATGCTTGCGATACCACACTACGGTGTCGGTATGTTGCTCGATGGAGAGACGGAAAGCCTCATCCTCGTTGAAAGCTCGCGGCAAAGTCACCCGACTCCACGCCGCATCATCGAAGTCCGGATTCTTGGCCGCAGGCACATCGCCCACCAGCAGGCACCAGTCACTGTTGAAGTTGTACTTCTTACGCTCTGCAGCGTGCATGTTCAGTGCGAACATCACGCCCAGCAGCATCGTGAAAAAGAAAAGTCTGCTTTTCATATCATTGTCTGTTATTGATTATTGTTTCTTTGTCTGTCAACGGTAAGCCTCATTCTGCTGATAGAGCCCTTCCTTGGCTTTCATCTGCGTATCGGGTATCGGGTATAGATAGGTACCTTCCTGCACATTGTTCACATAGTTCAGGTAAGTAGGACGAATGATTGTACCTGTCTCATCAGCTGCCATGCGCATAAACTTTTCCTGAATGCGCTCTATATAAGTATGGTGACGCACAATGTCATGCCAGCGTATGCCTTCAAAGGCCAATTCGCGGCGCCGCTCGTCATCCACCCGTTGCTGAAAGGCTTCCTCCGTCTTGTCGGCATCCGTCAGCTCGGGCAGTCCGGCACGTGTGCGGATGCGGTTCACCAGTCTCACCGCTTCCGTAGTCGGACCTTCCAGTTCTGCATACATCAGCATCACGTCCTCCAGACGAATAAGCGGATAATTGATTGGGAAGTAAGTACGGTCCACGATTTGTCCGTCAATGTCGCTATACCCCAACTCTGCACGTTTGATTTTGTGCTCGAAGAATTTCGTAAAGTAGCGATCCTCCGGGTCTACCGTGGCTTCATAGCGTACATCGGACGGATATTCCTCATAGAGTTCCTCCAAACCGGTATCGCAGGTGATACGGTTACCCGACATCTGAATACCCACGTAGTCTGTCCCTACATTAGGTACGGAAAGGAATACCATCGGGTTGCCATAATTCTTCTCGGCCACATACTGTATCTCGAAAATATGATACTTGTTGTCATTGTCACTTATCCAGATACGGCGCCACTCGTCAGCATCCTTTGCCCAATACTTGCCCGTCTCGTCTGCATAGTCTATCACGTCCTTCAGCAATGGCTTGGCCAGCTCGGCCTTTTCCGTATCGTTGAGCGGATAGCCGGCCATGGTCACATACACGCGGCCCAACAATGCCTTGGCAGCGGGCAACGTGGCACGTCCCACCTCAGCTTCCTCGCCAGTACAGGTATAAGCGACGTCCTGCATGTGCTCCACAGCATACTCCAAATCGGGAATGATAGCCTGCGCATACACGTCCTTCGGTTCGGATTGAGGCGTAGTCATGGCCTCATCGGCAGTCAATGAATGTAGCGCTACCGGCACACGCCCGAAGTAACGCACCAGTTCAAAGTAGGCATAGGCACGCAGGAAACGGGCTTCGGCCAGAAAAGTAGATTTCACATCTACCTCCACATCTTCGTCCAGTTGGAAATCCAGGTCTTGCACCTTCTCCAGAAAGAGATTGGCTCGTGCCACAATCGCATAGAGGTCGTTCCATGCGTCATTCAGAGTCGAGGTGGTATAAATGTTCGGGTTAAACACACTGATGTCCACATAATCACGCTGTTTATCATCGGCAGGTTCCGTCCACACATCGTCCGAACGGCCGTCAGACATAAGCACAGCATATTCGGGCAGTGGCAGCAAGCCGTTATAAACTCCCAGCAACGCCTGTTCGGCCTGTACGGGGGTCTGGTAGAAATCTTTGGCAGGGCGCGACGAAGGAGAATCTACATCCAGCCAGTCTTCACAGGAAGACAGGGTCAACGCAAGCCCGCAGAGCAGCATCATACTCCGGAATATCTTATTTAGTTTCATATGCATCGTTTTTAATTCGGTTAGAAAGTAAAGTTAGCTCCCAGCGTGTAGGTACGTGCCTGGGGATAGGCGTTGTTTCCTTTATTCTCGGGCGAATAACCACCGTCATACTTATCCCACATCCAAGCATTTTCTACCGTAAAGTAAACACGGGCACGGCGAATGAAATCCCACTTCAACGGGATGCGGTAGCCCAGCGTGACATTCTTGATGCGCACATAGTCGGAACTGTATAGCCAACGTGTGTCACGCAGCTCACCGGTCGTGGACTCCAAGCCGGGGGTCTTACCGTCACCAGGTTCTTCCTCTGAACGCCACATGTTCTTCCACCAGGAAAACACGTTTTGCGAGTATGCCATACCGGGATTGTCCATGTAGCGCCCCGGTGACATGCTGTAAAGCATTCCGCCAAACTGCGCCGTGCACAAAATGGAAAGGTCAAAGTTTCTCCACGTAAACTTGTTGGTCAGTCCCAACGTGAAATCAGGATTAGGCTTGCCCACCAGAGTGCGGTCGTCATCGTTGATGATGCCGTCATCGTTTACGTCACGGTAACGCACATCACCCAACTGAGTACCCCGGCGCACCGGATAGCGGCGCAAATCCTCAGAGAACTGATACACACCCACGGCGTCATACATATAGAAGCTGTTCATCGGTTCGCCCACCATGAGCACCTGCGTATTGCTGTTACTGAAGATGGCGTCGTTATTGCCCAAGTCGGTCACCTCATTGGTATTATAGGCCAAGTTGAACGTAGTGCTCCACTTGAAACGTCGTCCCGCCAGATTCTGGCTTTGCAGTTCCACCTCGAAACCTTTGTTCCGGATTTCACCCACGTTGTCCCACATGGTACTGAAACCGATAATACCGGGCATAGTCACTCTGTATAATAAAGAGGTCGTCTTCTTCTGATAATAATCCAGTGACAGGGAGATACGCCCGTTAAGCAATGATATGTCTGTACCCACATCCCAACTGTAGACTTTCTCCCAGGTCAGATCGGGGATATCCAGCGAGGTCGGCGCATAGCCGTTGAGCAGCGAACCGCCCAGCGAATAGTTGGCACTGGACATCAGCCCGAGTGCTGCGCCGTCAGAGATGGAATTGTTTCCGTTAGCACCCCAGCTACCACGTAACTTCATGGAACTGATGACGAAATCTTCCGGCCAGAAACGCTCATTGGAGATGCGGTAGGCGGCCGACACTGCCGGGAAGAGTCCCCAACGTTTGTCCTTACCGAACTTGGACGAGCCGTCACGACGCAGGCTGAGTGTCAGCAGGTAGCGGTTGTCATACTCATACTGCGCACGTCCGAAGTAGGAAAGCATGCGTACCGGATAACCTGTGCTGGCATAAGCGGCGGTGAGGTCGACATCGGCCATGTCGAAGTCGGCTATCTCATTGTCAGGGAAGTGAGTGGCTGCCAGACGCGAGGAGTTGGATTTTGTGGCCTCAGCCGACGCACCGAGCATACCGCTCACCGTGTGTTTGCCGAAAGTGCGATCATAGTTCAACACGGCCTGAAACAGATAGTCGTGCTTGCGCGTCTCGCGGCGGTCAGCCGTAGCATAGTATCCCTCGCCCGTATTCCAACGGTTGGACACGGAACTGGGCATGAAACTGCGTTGCTGCTGGCTACGGAAATTATACGAGCCGGTCAGTTCCAGACGAAGACCGCCTCCGAAGTCGGCACGGATAAAGGCGGAAGTGTTGACACGCGCATCCTCACGAGCTTCTTCCGTTTCTTCAAGCAGTGCCACAGGGCTGACTCGACTGCCCGCCCAACGATAGTGCTCATAAGGTTCGGCTGCCGTGTAAATACCGGCCTCTGCTTCAGCTACCGGCGTCATCGTGAGCACCGACACGGCATTGGGGTCGTCACCCTTCTTCCACGACATGGAGGGCGACACATTCATACCAATGGTCACACGGTTAAAGAGCGTAGTCTGCATGTTCACGCGCAGGTTGAGCCGTTTGTATGAAGAAGCAATGGCGATACCCTGCTGGTCCACATACCCCAGGCTCACACGATAGTTGGACGTATCGGTCGAATTGGAGATGGAAAGATTGTAAGTCTGCTTCGGAGCCAGCCGGAACACCTCGTCCTGCCAGTCAATAAGCTTCAGTCCGCCATAACCGGGAAGCGACCATCGCGGGTCGTTCACCATACGGGTATTGATAGAACCTCCCGTATAGGCCAGACGCAACTCGTAGTCGTCGGCCGCAGTGGCTCCCATCGGACCGTATTGTTCCACATATTTTGTATTGTTATAGTCCGAACGCCACTGTATCCACTCTTCCGGCGTGAGCACATCAAGCTTTTTCTCCATCTGCTGCATACCGAAAGCAGCAGAGAACTGCACGGATACCTTTTCCGACTTAGGCGCGGTCTTCGTCTTGATGAGGATAACCCCATTGGCGCCGCGTGAACCGTAGATAGCCGACGACGAAGCATCCTTTAACACATCGATGCTCTCAATATCATCAGGGTTGAGATTGTTGATATCATCCACAGGAATGCCATCCACCACGTAGAGCGGCTGATCACTGGCATTGATGGATGCCGCACCACGGATATGCACCTCCAGTTCACCACCTGGTGCGCCGCTGTTTGTACTGATTTCCACTCCGGCCAGCTGCCCTTGCAGGGAGGAGAGTACATTTTCATTGGAACGATTCTCTAACTCCTCCCCCTTCAAGGAAGCAATGGCACTCGTTACATTACCTTTCTTGGCGGTACCATAACCGATCACCACGACCTCGTCCAATGCAAGATCAGCTTCCTTCAGATTCACTACATACTCTTCCTTACCGGAGAGAGAAACGACCAAAGTTTCATAGCCCACGTATGACACCTCCATCGTTTTGGCCCCCATAGGGACAGACAACTGAAACTTACCGTCCAGGTCCGTAATCGTCATACTTTTGGTACCTTTTACCACTACGGTCGCTCCAATAACGGGCTGTCCTGTCTCATCAAATACAGTACCATGTACCTTACGCTCCTGCGCCCAGACCACAGTAGAACAGAATCACAGCAATAACAGACAAATTACCTGCAAAGGCATTCGCCTGGTACATTTCTGAAGTTCGCTTTCCATGATATTCATAGTAATACATATTTATTGTTTCAAGAGTAGTGCAAAGTTAACAGCCGGCACATACTTTCACCTGCAATTCCATACAGATTGTATGTCCTAACTGAACATTACCAACCTGTTTAATCGGGCTGGATATTTGTATAGGCTATCTGGACAATAATACATGTCACTTTCAAACATAATGTCTATATTTGTGAAAATCAATAACAAAGCTACCTATAAAAAAAGCAAGTTCATGAAAAAAGTATTCCTTTTTGCAATGTTTCTAGGCTCACTCACGGTCTTTGGCAAGGTCAAGGACAAACAACCCGCCACAGTCATCATCACCGCCGGACAATCGAATACGGACGGACGCGTACTCAACACCCAACTGCCCGACTACATTCAACAGAACAAATACGTCTACTGTAAGTGGTGTTATGGCAGCGCCGGAAAACTGCAGACCGAGGGCTTCGAAACGTTCTGGCCACGCATGGTACACCCAAAACGGCCTGAACGCTGGGCTTACGATGCTGTGACCTACTACTGGCTGGAACAAGCTCTGAAGCGCGACTTTTATGTCATCAAATGGTCACTTGGTGGAACGGCTATCGATACCGCATGTAGCAGCACCAGCCGAAAATACTGGTCAGCCGACCCCGACTGGCTGGCAGCCAACCGCTCTACTCTGACCGGAGGCAAATCGCTCCTGCTGTCGTTTACCGAAGAGATAGACTACTGTATAGACAACTACCTCAGCAAGCTGCCAAACGGCTACGATATCAAAGCCTTCCTGTGGCATCAGGGTGAAAGCGACCGCCACCAAGGCAAAGCCTACTATGATAACCTGAAAGCCGTAGTGGCCTATGTGCGCGCCCACCTCGTCGAAAAGACCGGCGAAAAGAAGTATGCCCAGTTGCCTTTCATCTGCGGGACCGTGGCACGGAGCAACAAGCAATACAGTGCCGATGTGGAAGAAGCTCTCTACCGACTGGCAAAAGAGGACAAAAATTTTTATGTCATAGATATGGCTGATGCCGAACTCCAGCGTGACCAACTGCACTTCACCGCCCAATCAGCTGAACGACTGGGCATCGAAATGTACAACCGGCTCGTGGAACTGGGCGTAGCCGGAAAGAAAGCCGAGAAGATCAGCATAAAACAATAAGCCCAAATCGGTCATTAGAGTTTGAGTAGATTGTTCGCATCTGTCAGGCAGCTTGTTTCTCGTTTTGTCTCCTATGCTGTTATGCAGCTCGATGATGGGCTTCTTGCATGCAAAAGAACCTCCATATATCCACATCCACGGGCAACAATATGATTTGCGTTTGACAAACACAAGCCTTCGACCGGACAAACACAAGAGTTTGACCTGCCAAACTAATTGGTTTGATATAGATAAGTATCATACCCATCCTAGCAAAGTATAATACTTAGACCACCTAAGTATAATACTTAGCCTACCTAAGTATAATACTTTGGTCCATCAAACTACTATGTTTGTCAAGTCAAACTCTTGTGTTTTGCGAGCCAAACTAATGTGTTTGGCAAATCAAATGCTGATGTTCCATCCGTCGGACGAGTGTGTTGACCTAAAGAACGTCTGGACAACGGAAGGAGCAGCGAGGTCTATAAACACAAGAGGGAGGGCGTTTCGGCCCTCCCTCTCTTCTTTTACCTTAAAAAAACTTCTTATGCACAGGGTGTATCCAGATGTTTGTACAGCTGTCTTCTTATTGAGCTACCACACCGGCCCAGCTGTCGCACCAACGGAAACCGCCCACCATGCCGATATAGCCGCTACGGTTGCGGAAGGAAATGGCACGTATAGCATGTTTCAGCACGTTATCAGCATCGCCATCAGCCACGCAGGAAGCCTCAGCAGGTTCCTCGGCACCCAAAGCCGGGTCAACGAAAAGGGAAGCTTTCTGGTTGTCATAGTCCAGCTTCAACACCAACAGATGTGTCTTGTCGTAATCGAATGCCTCAGTAGTCTCGGCACGGTTTTTCAACAGGCTCACTCCGAAGCGGATGCGATCTCCTCCCTCACGGCATACATAGACGTTGGAACGGTTGCCGCCTCCGACATAGTTAGGACTCAGTCCCACAAAATCAGCCAAACCACTACCGCCCAACTTGGAAAAGTTCACCAAGAAGGAGAGATAGTACACGCCGCGCCCATACTCCTTACCTTCGGCAATGGAATAAACGCTGAAGCGAGCACCCTTTTGTCCTGCGGGAAATCCACCAAACACAATGGAAGCCCCCTTCTCGGCATAGCCTTCATAGGCCAATTCGCTTCCTGCTTTCGGACATGGGAACGTGTTGGGTTTCGATGAGAATGCTCCACACCAGGTATCCAATTGGATGGGAGCCTTCCGGTCACTATATACGGATTTCTCCAATACATCGCCTTCCTTATAACCCTTCATGAATTCATTTTTAAGCACTTGTGCATTGCCAGCCAAGGCAAATGCGGCCAGTGCAATAGCCAATACTGTCTTTTTCATTATCATTTCTTTATTTGAGTTAATCGTCAATTGCCGTCCGGCTTTTCTATTTCTGTGAACGGCGACAGATTCCACTTGAAGTCCTCGAACTTATCCGGATGCGCAGGATTGAAACCCTTGTAGTCATTGCGCAGGTATTTCACGATAGGCAAGTCGGCCTTCTTCATTCCTTCGATGACACACTTCGACACTTCGTAAGCGCCAAAGGTATTAAAATGAGTGTTATCTTTCAAATCTTGCGTCTGTCCGGGATAGGTATTGGCAGGATAGTGCACATAGAGATGCTTGGATTCTTCCGGACCGAGTGTCTCACAAAGCACTTTGGTCATCTCCTGCAGGTCGATGAGAGGAAGTTTCTCGCGTGCAGCAATGTCGCGGATAGCGGCAGGATAGTCCAAATGGGTATCTTTTATCGTACCATCCTTAGAGAACTGACGCCGACGCGTAGGCGTGATAAGCACAGGATGCGCACCTTTGAGACGAGCCTCGTCAATGAACTGCTTGATATAGAACGAGAAGGAGTAGTAGGCTCCCTTGCCGGGGCCACGCTGCTTCTGATCGTTGTGCCCGAATTCCACCAATACGTAGTCGCCCCGTTTCAACTGAGTAAGCAACTTCTCCAGACGCAGACCTCCGATAAAGGTATTGGCAGAAAGACCGGACTCAGCATAGTTGGCTATACACACCTTGTCGGTGAAAAAACGGGTAATCATCTGTCCCCAGCTGGCCCAAGGTTCGTTGTCGTTGTCCACCACGGTAGAGTTTCCACAAAGGAACACGGTGGGCACATTGTCTACACGCTCAATGACAAGCGAATGCAAGCGGGGCGCGTCGCCGTTGAACTCCAGCGTCAGCTTGTCGTCCCAATTGAGCTTCTTGCGTTCACGGGGCTTGATTTTCACCTTACGGTTGCCCTTAATGATAGTGTTGCGCTTGTTGATGGTAAAACTTTCCGTGCGCAACTCTCCTTTCTTCGTGGGCACATTCTCCAGAAACAGACGGCGGGACTCACCACGCACCGTAGTGCTGCCGTCGGACTTCTCGCTGCCCAGGGTAACGGTCACCCGATAGTTACCGTCAGGCACGGCCACGGAGAAGAAGAAAGGGGCATTGCTCTTACCGTCCCAAGCGGGCTGCAGGTCGTATCCGTAGCCCGCCTCGTCGGTATAGAGATTCTCGGCCGTAATCTTCGTATAGCCATCGTCGGTCTTTTTGCCTTGCGAGAAGTCAAAACGGAAGCTTTGTGCCTGGGCAAGCACAGTGCCTGCCACAAGCAACAAAGCATATATGAATAATCTTCTATTCATGGATTCCAATTAGAATAACAGTATGAAGGGATTAGAATGCGAAAGCAAAACGATAGAAACCTTTCGTGCCATTGCTGGTTTTGGTTATATACAGATTCGTATTTTCATCCACGTCAACCATCGGCGAAACCCACGCATAATTGACACTTCTTACATCACTTGACCAATAGAACATCTCATTAGATTCACTTGCCGTTCCATTGTAAGTTGGATATTGCGGAAGCGTACCACCTGCTGCCTCTATACTGGCCGAAACAGTTTCATAGTTATCCTTTACCAAAGTAAGTTCTGCATAAGATGGCAGATACCATCCACTTGTAGACTCAGGCAATTCAACTGCCGCTCTATAAGCGTTCAAGAATGCCATGAAATCAGTACTCAAAGAAAAGATTTGCTGTTCATCGTCGGTATCAGCATTGGACAACTCAATTACTTTCGTATTGTTATAGCCCAACATACGATCACTTGCACTAGTCACATTCAATGTGGTTGCAATATATTGCTCAGACAAAGACTCGGCTTCCAACCATGCAGCGAAGTCCAAAGGATTGGTACCGCTTACTTTTGCTCCGTAACGGGCAGATACGGCATCCCCATTAACCGCATTGTTCAAAGCCAAGACCAAACCATTGGTACAAGTCGGATGCTCTCTGAGCAAAGCATCTTGTGCTTCGTCATAACCATACAAACCTGACGGTTGCGGATTGCCGGCGTAGAACACCACACCAACGACTTTCTCTTTCATCTCGGCTGTCAGCACAACTGACTTGTCGATGGTAGTACCGTCATTCAGATAAAAGTCACCCACTTCAATCACTGCGTTCTTGGGAGCAGATTCTTCCAACGTGATACCACCTCCTTCACTCGGAGTCCAACCGTTAAGAGTCGGCTGACTGATGTTCAAAGGCTCGCCTTCGTCCAACTGGCTCAAGTCCAGCTCATACTGATAATCGGTAGAAGCTGCCAATGCTGGAGTAATGGAGCCTTCGTAATATTTGCCACCGATGGTCAGACTGAATATAACAGGCTCCGTATTAGCCTCTGCCAAAGAAGGCAGAATCACAGAAGAAACGGCACCTACGGTAGCCGATTTACCTACGCTACCTTTCGTAGAACCTGCCGTTACCGTTCCGGTAGTCACATCGAAGGTACCATCTACGGTCACACCGTTTACAGCCCATGTCAATTCGGTTCCCTTGGGTGCGACGGTGCTTTCATTGAACGTAAAAGTCAGCTTGGTCATCATGTGATTGAAAACAAAAGAAGCATCAGGATTCTCACGGGTAGCTGTAGCAGAGGCATACATATAATCATGGTTGCCTTCTTCGGTCACATTAAAAGAAATGGTGTTACCGCTTAAAGCTTCGTCATAGGGATAGTAAGCACTAAAGTTGATTGTGTTGCCACCCAATACATAGATGCCTTCACTCACGGGAGCAAACACCCCATTGCCATTGGCTGTAGTGTAAGGCACATTGAAGTTCGCATTGGCCTGATCGTCGCTTACGCCAATGACATCACCCATCGTCCATTCGGTACCGCTATCGCTTACACGCGTACGCACCTCATTAATACTAGCCGACACTGCCAGTTGAGACCCGGCCATGTCACGACCTTCATACTCATCATTCGTGCATGCGCCCAGCACTGCCAGCGCCATAGCACTCAAAAGAAAAGTCTTTTTCATTTTCATGATATTAAAAGTTTGTTTATGATTTGATTCTTCTTTCCTTGTCAAACTTATCACGCTGCAAAAATAGAGCATGGGACAATAAACCACCCTAAACATTCATCCACTTTGCCTGCAAATTCATTCTCCATGGTACAATTTATCATTTCTCCATGCTTTGTGTACGTATGTACATACCTCATTATATGAACACACATTACCTTTGACCTTGAAATCATAAAATCATACTACCGACATGAACAGACATTGGCTTTGCCTGGCCGCCTGCATCCTGACAACTGGACTTACGGCACAACCCCGATATGACTTTGACAAGCTGCAACGTGAAGACTTGGGACGAGGAGTCATTGCCATCCGCAAGGACGCTTCCAACGTGACCCTGTCTTGGCGTTATCTGTCCTCCGACCCGATAACCACGGGTTTCAATATCTATCGTAACGGCACCAAGATAAACGACACTCCGATAACCTCCTCTACCTACTATGACGATGCCTACTCTGGCAGCCAGTCTGCCACCTACGAAGTGCACCCTGTCGTAGATGGACAGGAGACGGGATACAAAAACGGACGTTACACTCTGCCTGCCCATGCACCGACAGGTTATCTGGAAATTCCACTCAACCGACCAGACGATGGTGTGACTCCAGCGGGAGACAACTATACATACAGCCCCAACGACGCTTCGATAGGCGATGTGGACGGCGACGGTGAGTACGAAATCATCCTGAAATGGGACCCGAGTAATGCACACGACAACAGCCATGACGGCTATACCGGCGAAGTGCTGCTGGACTGTTACCGTCTGGATGGCACCCAGCTATGGCGCATTAATCTGGGAAAGAACATCCGTGCCGGGGCACACTACACACAGTTTATGGTGTATGACTTCGACCACGACGGACGTGCCGAAGTGATCATGCGTACCGCCGACGGCACAGTGGACGGTAAGGGAACTATAATAGGTGACGCCAATGCCGACTACCGCTACCCCGGTGAAATGTACACACCCCGTCGGCACAAAGACAACACGGAAGCTCCCAAGCCCCAACTGCGCTACCAAGGACGCATCATGGAAGGCAAGGACTATCTGACCGTATTCTCCGGACTGACGGGCGAAGCCCTGCAGACTATCGACTACATTCCGCAACGAGGCGACATGGCAGCCTGGGGCGACAAACGTGCCAACCGCAGCGACCGTTTCCTCGCCGCCGTGGCCTATTTGGACGGCATCCACCCCAGCGTGGTGATGTGTCGGGGCTACTACACACGTACCGTGCTTGCCGCCTTTGATTGGGACGGGAAGAATCTGCGCCAACGCTGGGTGTTCGACACGGATACGCCAGGCAATGAGGATTTTGCCGGACAGGGTAACCACAACCTGCGTGTGGGCGACGTGGATGGAGACGGCTGCGATGAAATCGTGTACGGTTCAATGACCGTAGACCATAATGGTAAAGGACTGTATTCCACCAAACTGGGGCATGGAGATGCTCTCCATCTCACACAATTCAATGCGGACGATGCACGCTTGCAAGTGTGGGCATGCCACGAAAACAAACGAGATGGCTCCACCTTTCGCGATGCCGCTACGGGAAGCATCATCTTCCAATGTCCATCCGATATCGACGTGGGCCGCTGTATGGCCGCCGACATCGACCCACTCTTCCCTGGTGTAGAAATGTGGTCCATGCGCTCGGACGGCATCCGCAACTACAAAGGGGAAATCATCGCGCCGCGCGTGAAATCGCTACCCATGAACATGGCCGTGTGGTGGGACGGTGACCTGCTGCGCGAGATGCTGGACGGCAACGTGGTGAGCAAGTACAACTGGCGCGTGGAAGAATGCTATCCGCTCGTGACCTTCGAAGGAGCACTCAGCGACAACGGCACGAAAGCCACCCCCTGCCTGCAAGGTGACATCGTAGGCGATTGGCGCGAAGAGGTACTGCTACGCGCCGAAGACAACCGCTCCCTGCGGCTCTACGTGAGCACCATCCCCACGGAATACCGTTTCCACACGTTCCTGGAAGACCCGGTGTACCGCATCAGCATCGCCACAGAAAACGTAGGGTACAACCAACCCACCCAACCGGGGTTCTACTTCGGACCCGACCTGAAAGGAACCTTCCGGGGCTACCAATTTGACAAATAACCAAAGACAAAACTATACCAATGAAGAAATTTACAACAAGCATTCTCCTGCTTTGTCTGTCCACCATGTTGGCTGCCAAGGATTACTATGTGGCCACCAATGGCAATGACGACCATACAGGTACAAAAGAAGCACCCTTTGCTACCCTGGCTAAAGCCCAGTCGGTAGTACAACCGGGCGACACCGTCTACATCCGTGGAGGAGTTTACAAACCTACCAACAAGGACATCATGGGATGGAAGAATAATCTGTATCACTGCGTGTTCCTTATGGATAAAAGCGGCGAAAGTGACGAGCGCCGTATCTGTTATTTCGGCTATCCCGGCGAACGACCGATATTCGACCTATCCGAAGTTCATCCCGAAAGCGGACGTATCAGCGTGTTCTTCGTGAACGGCTCCTGGCTACACTTCCGTAACTTCGACGTCACGGGCACACAGGTCATCCCTGCCGTAGGTAACACCCAGTCTGAGTGCTTCAGCAACCGGGGAGGCAGTCACAACATCTACGAGAATCTGGCCATACATGACGGCAAGGGCATAGGCTTCTACCTCACGGAAGGAAGTGACAACCTGGTGCTGAACTGCGATGCTTATAACAATTATGACGACGTGTCAGGCGCCGACAACGAAGGCGCGGGCAATGGTGGCAACGTGGACGGCTTCGGCGGCCACCCGGCCGAAGGCAGCACGGGTAACGTATTTCGTGGTTGCCGCGCCTGGTGGAACAGCGATGACGGATTTGACCTCATCCACTCCGGCGAAGCGGTAACGATTGAACACTGCTGGGCTTTCTACAACGGCTACAAACCGGGCACGAAACAAAGTGCGGGCGACGGCAACGGTATCAAGGCAGGTGGTTACGGCATGAACGAAAATTCCAAGATTCCCGCTGGTGACATCCCCATGCACACAGTGACCAACTGCATAGCCTACGGCAACAAGGCGGCCGGTTTTTATGCCAACCATCATCTGGGTGGCCTGCGCTTCTGCAACAATACGGCCTACAACAACCGCTGGAACTACAACATGCTGAACCGCCAGTCGCGCGAAGTGGCTGAAGACGTACCCGGCTACGGACACATCCTGCGCAACAACATCAGTTTTCAAGGACGCGAAGCTGATATAGCCAACATCAACGAAGCAGTCTGCGAAATAATCAACAACAGCTTCCTGCCTACCCCACTCAATGTGACAGAAGTCGACTTCGTGAGCATAGACCCGACGGAACTCACAGCCACACGCGATGCCGACGGCAACCTGCCTGCTATCAGCTTTCTGGTACCAGCAAGCAATAGTGCCCTTGCCAGCGCATCCATGGGCTATACATTTGATGTGCCGGATGAAGAACCCGTAATCAGTGGCGATGACTGGCTGATGGAGGCTGCCATCTGCATCGACGGAGACAGCGCATCCATCCAAGGACCGGATGCGAAAGAATACAACCGCTTCTATATCAATGGAGAATCGGTAAGCATACGCAACGGAATCGTAAACTTGAACGGATATACTGGTACACTTCACCTGAAAGCCACGTCGCCGACCAAGGGCGGAATCATCAAATTGACCATCACACGCTAACTAAACACACATAATAATAATGAAAAGACTGATTAACACACTTACCTTCGCCCTGCTAGTCATCCTTGCACCAGCACTCCTCACCGCTTGTGAAGATGATGATTGTGCAACCATACCGACAGAACTGACTCCCGCATTCACTTGGGGTGACACCAACATTCCGCTGGAAGTGGATAATGGTTGGGGCGTAACACGCTACAAGGATCATATTGCCCTAAGCAATTTCAACGAAAAATGCCAATATCTACTTACCTGGGATGGCAATATGGGCAACGGCGAAAAGTCCAATGCCTTCCTGAAGATAGCTAAAGTAGGCGAACAGCTCCAAAACCTGCAGCTGGACAAACTCTCCATCCTGTTCATTGACGGAAAATACTACCGCATCGAGTTTGCCCAAGGCAACAAGACTGGCACATTGATACTCTCTATCGACACGGAATAATTTTCCATCTGTGTTCCTCAAACTTCATATTCCTTGCTTTCATGTCCGCCCATATTGCCCCTCAACCGGTAATAAGGACGGATGTGAGCAGGGATATACATTTCTACCCATAATATGCCCACTCCGGTCACGTTACAGACACCAACAGACCGTTGAAGTTCAATAATCTGTCATCTAGTCGCCGAAGCCCTACACCGGAGTATGCTCTTCTGTCTTTTCTTCTTTGGGAACCACTCCTCCATTCTTCTGATAAACTGATGGTGACACACCAAACTGAGCCTTAAAACAGCGACTGAAGTAGAAGGGATCACTTATCCCCACCTTATAAGCCACTTCAGAAACATTGATGTTTGCATCCAGCAAAAGTTCCGCCGCCTTCTTCATGCGAATGATGCGCAGATACTCCTTGGGGGGATAGCCCGTAATACCTTTTACCTTACGATAGAAAATAGTACGTCCCAATGCCATACGGGCAGCAAAATCGTCCACCGTAAAATCGGGATTTTCCAACTCTTCCTCCACGATGCGTGTCAGTTTATCGGCAAACTCCTTATCCTTGTCGGTGGCACACATGAGCGGACGCACCTGACTGATATCACTGGAAAATTTCTCACGCAACTTATCACGCTGTCCAATAAGCTGGAAAATGCGTGCCAACAGCAGACGGGTACTGAACGGCTTCGTAATATAAGCATCCGCTCCACTCTCCACTCCTTCCAAATGGCTTTCGGATGAATCCAGTGCCGTAAGGAGAATAATAGGGATGTGGCTGGTATTGAAATTTCCTTTTAACCTGCGTGTCACCTCAAACCCGGACAAACCAGGCATCAACACATCACACACGATAAGATCAAAGTCTGCCGATGCAGCACGCTCCAACCCCGCTTTTCCATCGGCCTCAGCCTCCACGTCAAAATAAACCAAGAGTTCCTGTTTCAGAAATTCCCGTACGTCTGTATCATCCTCTATAACCAACAAACGACGTTTGTTGAGCGGAACATTTGAAGTTCCTATCCCATCTTCCGACTTTACAGAAATTCCATCCTCTGCCCGGACGACTTCCTCCTGCTCCATCGCAAACAGGTTCTTATGCATCTTTTCCTCTTCCTGTAACAATACGTTATTGGGCATCAAAAAATCCTTTTCTTCATAAATCGAGGGGTCAGTGGGTAAAGTTACTGTAAAAACAGAACCTCCATCCGGATTCTCGGCATACTCAATGGTACCATGATGCACAGTCACCAATTCATGAGTTAAATGCAATCCCACACCAACACTATTACCAGAAAAGCTGCTCTGCATGAAACGCTTGAAAAGTTGAGTCCGTTTTTCTTTAGGGATTCCCACACCTGTGTCAGTAACCATGATGGTCAGTTTTTTACTGATTTCATCTACTTGTATTGTAAAGTTTATCTTACCACCTGCTGGTGTATATTTGAAAGCATTGGACAACAAGTTATAAGTTACTTTGTCCAGATTACCTTTATCTATGAACATCTTATAGGAAGGCATAGATGGAGTAAAGCGAAAATCCATTTGCTTGGACTCTGCCACATCTTTGAAACTCAAATAAATCTCATATAAGAAGGCAATAACATCTGTTTCCTCCAACGATAAGGCAAGTTTATTGTTCTGCATCTTACGAAACTCCAACAACTGATTGACAAGGCGTAACATGCGCTGCGTACTCTTATCCATCACTTTCATCGAATACATCATCTCTTTTGGAATGTCTGCAACGCGATGCATCTTCTCCAACGCAGCCTGTATAAGCGTCAAAGGCGTTCGGAACTCGTGTGAAATATTGGTAAAGAATACGAGCTTGTACTCCGTCAGCTGTTCCTCTACTTTTATCTTGTTATTCAATTTATTCATGTGGTAAAAGATACGAGCTGCCATCACCAAAACCACAACAATCAATGATACGTAGATCATAAATGCCCATCCCGTGCGCCAGAAAGGTGGCATAATGACAATCTTCAGCAATGCATCATTCTGACTCCACTGCCCGACGGCATTGCAGGCCTTCACATGTAGTGTGTATGTACCGGGCGGCAAATTCTTATAAGCAACAGAGGTCTCAGTTGTTGGAGTACTCCATTCGCGATCAAATCCTTCCAGCTTACAACTAAACTTAGGCGGCATAACAGCTGCATAATCCAATGTCGAGAAATGTATAGCAAACGAATTTTGGTCATGCTTCAAACGGATATCCTCCAAATAGGCTAGAGAGCGATCCAACGGCGAACTGGGATCATCAGCCGCAACCGACACACCATTCAGATCCATTTGGGTAAAAGTAACGGATGGTATGGCCGGAGCACTATCCAAATGAGCTGGATCAACCACCGTTACCCCTCGATTGGTACCCATGATGACCCGTCCGTCAGTCAATCGCAAAGCACACCCTTCACTATACACATTGCACAACATATCATTGGAAAAGAAATAGTTTTCAAAGAGTTTCAATCCATAATCAAAGCATGATACACCGTACTCTGTAGTAATCCACATACGTCCCTGTTCATCTTCGACAAAAGCTTGCACCATGCTGTTGACCAATCCATCAGCCACCCCGTATCGGTCAAACTCCAAACGAGCATAGTCCTCTCCCGGTATGCAGACCGAAAATCCAACACCTGTCTCCGCAATCCACACCCTGCCACGGCTATCTAAGACCATATAACGAATCTCATTGCTGCGCAAGCCGCAATTTTCCCAATTATAATGATGATAGGCTTGTTCATCGGTCAACAAACTATCTGGATGGAACACAAAAACCCCATCACTCGTGCCAACCCATATCCAGCCTGCACTGTCTTCCACCAGCGAACGAATGCGCCTCTGTAAATAAGAATGATTGAAAAAATGCCGGAAAGCATATCCACCTTTACTGTCGGGAACAGCTAAATCAAGCCCACCTCCGAATGTACCTATCCACATGCGACCACGACTATCGCGCAAGATACTGAAAATATCATCGGCCACTAGCGAAGAAGAGTCCCCCTCACGATGTGCATAACGTGTATCTCCCACATAAAGACCATCCCCACGTGTACCTTGCCACAATACACCATACGCATCTTCACAAAGGGTATAAATATTCTTACGATGTTCTTCTCTCCTTTTCTGTTTCTTCAAAGCAGAATCATACACATATACCTTACCGTCACGGGTACCCATGTGAATGTCACCGTCGGGCGTAACCTTCAACATACGAACATTATTCCGATACATATCTGTCTCATCAGCACCCATCGGCTCCGGGTAAAATTGTAAAGCTCCCTCGCTCACCACTTTCAGATGAGAAACACCTGTATATTCCGAACTCACCCAAATGCTGCCCGAGCGATCCTCCATGATATATTGCAATGTATTAGAAGCAATAAGGGGAGAACGGCTATCTCCTGCCTTGTAATGAGTCAGCTTATCTGTTACCAAGTCATAAGTGAACAAGCCATTACCATAGGTAGTAATCCACAAGATATCGCGCGAATCATGCACAACATGATAACGTTCCATATCGAGGTATCTTACCGACTCCGGTGGCATCAGAGAAAAGACCTTCATTTTGCCGGTAGCAACTTGTACATAACGCAAACATCCCGTCTTATTATACACCCAATAGTCTCCTCGGTTATCCTCAGACACCATTCCACCGGGAATATTCCACTCTTCGGGTACCGGACAAAGTCCCTTTTTCTCTACATCAAACACATGACCGCCCTCACGAGTAAAAATAATCCAACGTGAACCGACGACAAGCTCTCCACTTATAACGGCTTCAGCCATCAGTCCCGACAGCGAAGCTATCGACGTGAGCTTGTCAGAATCGAACATCCAGATACATCCATCGGCAGATATGAAACAGTCAAGCCCGGCCACTGTACGCATACGAAGAAAATCATGCTCCGACTCCATACATGTCAACTTGTCACCATTCCAACAAAACAATCCACGTCCCGTGCCTATCCACACTCGTCCATCAACACCTTGTCCTACGAAATTGACATTGTCTGACTTCAGACTACCATTCTGTGTATCAAACTCATGAGAAGTAAATACCTCGTTTACATACTCCACACGACGACATCCCTGCCCTTTTCCCCAAAGCCAGACCGCATCCGGCATAATAGTGATTTCACTATACATGTCGGCAAACGCTCCACAACCGGTAAAATCTACAAAACGGTCACTCTTCAAATCATAACAACTAAAGCGATTCACCGAGGTTTGTATCCAGAGAAATCCGTGACCATCTTCGTATATATGTTGTATTCTGCGGTCAGCCAATGATATACGTCCATCGTTATGTGGCAAAAAGGTTCGAAACGAATTACCATCATATCGACAGAGTCCGTTCAGTGTACTCAACCATATAAATCCCTTGCTATCCTGAAAAATGTAGCGCACAGAGTTATTGGCCAAGCCATCCACCGTGGTCAGATACTGCACATGGACTTGAACCATAGCACGCGAGGATATACAGGTCATTATAAAAAAGCAGATCAGCCAGGCAATACGAACCGGCAGACTAGAATATTGTGATTTACGATTATACATGGTCAAGGACTTCATTATGGCAAAAATAATGAATTTTCCTAACTGTCAAGAAACTTCTAACGAATTGTTACCAAAATTCGGCCTCCAAAAGGATCAAAATCAAAGACAGCCTTTCCTACTTGCTGATGCACAGACAGTTTTTTGCCGTCTTGCTTTGCGGTTACCTTTTGTCCCTCAGCCACTGTCACAACCAATGTCAAAGGTTCCACGAACAGCTCTTTATCAAGCTCCAACTGAGGCAGAACATAAAGCTTATGTTTCTTTTCCTTTACGACCAATCGAATAGCTTCCCGCTCCTTGATATAAGAAATTACCTCTCGGAACGTACCTACCCAAATCTTGTCCTCGTTGGCCTTCACACGATCCCAATGCTCCCACAAACGTTGAGGATCACGGAAAGCATCGAAACCATACGTAAGTCCGTGAGTCATGCCCACACCCCAATCACCAGTCCTTATTAGTGTATTCATCCAGTTTTCCAGGTCACGTGCCGAACGCTTGCTACCCACGGAGCGTTGTTCAAGTCGTGTTCCTACTCGTCCCTGGGCAGCAAAAGCCATCGCTTCCTCACCTTCCTTGGTATTATTGGGGTAGGCATACGTACGGGGCATAACACCCACACGGGCATAGATGACACTGTCGTTACGACGAATGTCCTCTTTGATAACCTCCAACGGAAACTTAGCCAAGTTACGATGCGCCCATCCATGATTGGATATCTCATGTCCCCGTTGGACCATCTCTTTCAACTCCCCCCACGTCATACGGGTCGTATCCCTTCGATGAGCAGTGTCCTCATTTATCTTGGACCGTTTATGAAAAATGTACCTCGGAATCCACGACGTTCCAGCTGCGGAGCAACAAGAGTGTAGTGCTCTGCCAACCCATCATCAAACGTATAAGAGATGGCACATGCCTTGTCGCCTTTATATTTGGCGACATACACCCTAGGTTCTATGGCATAAACCATACTGCACAATCCCAAAAGGAAAAGGAAGGATACTAAACTTACAAACTTTCTATACATATACTTCGATTTTAAACAATAATATCTTATTCATAACACACAGGAATCAACCACCTACCCGTTCAGCCCTGATAACATCATACTATTCATTATGTTTTATCACGTTGCATTCTACACCTACCACTATTAGTATCCAAAGGTAGGCTCCTGCGATCGGTTTCACAATGGACTGCCATACATAAACCTGCAGTTTTGTTCTTCTACCTTATCAAAAATGACAGAACACATGAAATTACTGTGATTTAAACAAACGTCCATATAGATAAACGAGAGCGTAGACTGCTATGCGCCACCTTGCACATGACAACTGATAATAATAATTCCACAAATGAAAAATAAGCTGAGTGGGGAAAGAAGGAACATAAGAAGAACCCTATAAATACAGAGCGGTCTGGATACAAAAAAAGGAAGACTATCTTTTCAATAGACTTCCTCTGACGAGCGGAAAACGAGACTCGAACTCGCGACCCCAACCTTGGCAAGGTTGTGCTCTA
>ERZ824978.1089-NODE-1089-length-32162-cov-20.728128_pt1 | contig 32162 bp, 30 predicted proteins | sample MGYA00519860_ERZ824978 | MGnify/ENA primary metagenome ERZ824978 (study PRJEB31778, sample SAMEA3449184) | human gut metagenome | biome: human gut; feature: human-associated habitat; material: faeces | place: United Kingdom | collected 2010/2012 ... | reverse complement strand
CGGATGTGGCGCTGACATGTGGCGCAACCCGTACGTGGACGCTGTGGCACGTAAAGCTGCGCGTCGCCGCACGGCAGATCTACGGCGGCATCCGTGTCTCCGCCGCCTACATCTTCGCCACCGCCGCCACCGCGGAATACCTGGGCGCGCGCAAGGGCCTCGGCATCTGGCTGCAGGCCGCCTACAACTCGTTCCGTACGCCGCTCATCTTCTCGGCCACGCTGGTGATCATCGCCATCACCTGCGTGCTCATGTGCCTAGTGAACCTGAGCGAGCGTATGCTGCTCGGCCCTGCCAGCGATGACGAGGATCCAGACGCCGGACAGTGAGCAGACCACCATCTGCGGCACAACGGACGGAGGAACTTCCAAAACTGGCATCATGCGACGTTTACCCTGACTTTTCTGACGTTTACATGAACTCGTCCGGCAGTACCGCGCTTTATTACAAGAATGAAATACACAAGGGCAAACGCCGCCATGCGCCAAGATTTCGGAGAAAACCAATATGTTATTTTTGAGGCTTCTGCTGTTTTCGTGGGTTAGGTTCTCGGCTGTGGTAGGCGTATGTCGAGTCCACCGCATCGGGAGCATCTGAGCATGCCCCTGCGCGGACGCACGCGGATCTCGAGCACGGGTTCGGGACGCAATGGGGAGTCGGCGATGCGCACGCCCTCGACCACCGTGCCTTTGACGTTGAGAAGCTGGTTGAACATGCTGTTCATCAGGCGCTTTTTGGCTGTGTTTTTCTTGGTCGTTAAACATCCTACTCAAAAAGCGCTCTTTCTTACTCCCACAACGGTTCAACAACGAACCCGCACCCACGAAAACAGCAATAGCGCCGCTTTTCTACTCCAGATTCGCGTGGTACTCCCACAGGGAATCGAGGTCGATATCGCGTTTGCGCACCATGGACATGGCGATGGCGTCTCCGACCAGCAGCAACGACTGCTCGAACAGGCTGGTCATCGGCTGCTGGCTCGGCTTGGTGCCGCTGCCGGGCTTGCCGGCGGCCGGCACATGGACAAACAGATCGGTGTACTGCTTCATCGGGCAGTCCTCGACGATGCCGATGCGCGCCACCTTGGCGCCGAAGGACTTGGCCTTGCCGGCGATGAACAGCGGGAATCCGGTTTTGCCGGAACCGGATCCGACGATAAGCAGGTCCTGCCCGCAGATGGCCGGTTCGGTGATCTGGCCGACCATCACCGTGTCCACGCCGAGGTGGGCGAGACGTTTGGCGATGGCTTCCAATGCGAGTTCGACGCGGCCGACGCCGACGAAGAAGACCTTGCGGGCGTTAGCGATGAGATTCACAAGTGCGTCGATCTGCGTCTCGTCCATATGGTCGAGCACGTCGGCGAGCTCTTGCACGATGATCCGCTCGCAGTCGCGGAATGATGAGGGGAATTGGGTGGCGGCTTCGGTTGCGGCGGTAGTTGTGATGGTCATGATGATGCTTTCTTGAGTGTGGGATTGCGGCAGGCGGAGATGCCTGTGGGTTGATTGCTCCTCCGGTCGGCTTCGCTGACGGCTCTCCTCGGGGAAGGGAGCCCGGGGCTCGGCGTGGAGGGTGTGTTTTCGAGCTGGGCCGCTGGCTTCGAGGGGGACTGAGAAGAAAAATCAGCGAGGGTTGGCCGTGGTCTCGCCGGTGGAGTGTTCGTAGGCGTCCATGGTGAGGCGCCAGGCCTCGCGGATATCGGGGGAGCGCTTGAAGATGCCAGTGTTGCCGAGCACGAAGGTGTTCGCGCCGGCCTCGCGCATGGCCTTGAAGTTCTTTTCGTTGCAGGATCCGTCGATCTGGATCTCGTAGTTCAGTCCTTGCTCGTCGCGGAATCGTGCAAGCCGTTCGATTTTCTTCAGGATCTCGGGGATGAGCGGCTCACCGCTGTAGCCGATTTCGACGGTCATCACGGTGATGAGGTCGATGCGTTCCAGCAGGTTCTCCACGTCGGCGAACGGGGTGAGCGGGTTGATGGCCACGCCCGCGCCGCAGCCGTTCTCGTGGATGATGCGCAGCGTGCGGAAGGCGTGCGCGCCCAGCGATTCGACGTGCGGGGTGAGCATCGTGGCGCCGGCGACGACCAACTGGTCGATCCAATGGTCGGGGTCGGTGACCATCATGTGCACTTCGTTGCGCAGTGTGCTCAGCGGCAGCATCTGCTCGATCCAGGAGGTGCACAGACCCATACTGGGAGAGAAGTGGCCGTCCATGATATCCACATGGTAGGAGTCAGCCACCGTGTTAAGGTATTCGACCTGCGGGGCGGGATTGCGGAAATCGCTGCAATAGAGCGAAATCGCGAAATGGGGTGCTGAGAATGGAGCCGTCATTGGTGTTCCTTTGGGGTACGGGAAAAAGATGAATGTGTTGTTGGTCGCGTTTTGGGCGCGACTGGCCAAGGGTGCGGCGAATCGTCCTTCGCCCACCTGGCTGTTTCAGGGAATGGAGTCGCTACTGCCTGTCGGTGCGCACGGCCACGCCCATGGCGGCGAGCGCGCCGGCGCAGTCCGGCGTGCCTTCGGTCACGATGACGTCCAGCTCGTTGCAGCCGGCGATTCGATAGGTGGAGATGCGGCCGAATTTCTCCGGTGTGATGAGGCTCATGACCTTGGCGCCGGCCTTGATGATCACGCGCTTGGTCTCCGCGGATTCCAGATACGGGGTGGTGATGCCGTGCTCCGGGTCGATGGAGGAGACGCCGAGCAGCACCAGATCGCAATGCAGCTGCTGCAGCGCCGTCAGGGCGGCCGATCCCACGGTCTCCTTGGATTTGTGGTTTATGATACCGGGCAGCATGTTCACTTCGACATGGTCGTAGTCGGACATCCACAGCGCGACGGCCGGGCTGTTGGTGATCACCGTGCCCTCCCAGTCGCGCGGGAAGGCCTGGGCGGCCAGATAGTTGGTCGAGCCGCCGTCGATGAAGATCACGCGGTTCTCGCAGATCTCATCCATGGCCAGTTCAGCGAGCCGCTTTTTGACGTCCGCGCCAAGGTCGACGCGGTTTTCGAAACGGCTCAGTTCCGTGTCCGGCTTGATCGCGCCGCCGTGCACGCGCTGCACGGCGCCCCTGTCGTCCAGTTCCTGAAGGTCCTTGCGCAGGGTGGTCTCGGTGACGCCCATCTCCTTGGCGAGGTCGGTGACGACCACGCGGCCGCTGTCGGCGACGCGCTTGAGGATGAGCTCCTGACGTTCTGCCTTCATCATGCTGGGCTCCTTCGGCTGGTGTATGCGGTGGCCGGGCGATGATCGCATTCGGCGTGTCGGCTTCCGTGTCTCATCATAACAGAGAGTTTTCGTTATTTATCGATTATGAGTACATTTTCATTTCGATTCCTTTCGTTTCTGCGTTGACAACTATCGTAACCTTGTGTTATAACTTTGTCAACAAGCAAAGCGAAAGACTTCAGAACTAAAACGAAAAATTTCGAAATGCTTGGATGGTTTGTCGACACGCTGATCGCTTGACGGCGAAACGCTGGCCGATAACCCCATAATGAAAACAACCGAACACAGCAGTTCAGACAAGGAAGTACACCATGAAGCGCTCCGAAATCAACGCCACCATCAAGCAGTTCGAGGCCCTGCTTGATCAGTACCGGTTCCGCATCCCGCCCTACCTGTCCTTTACCCCGGAGGAATGGGCCGACAAAAACCATGAGTGGGACGAGATCCGCGACAACATGCTCGGCTGGGACATCACCGACTACGGCGAAGGCGACTTCGAACACAAGGGGCTGGCGCTCATCACCCTGCGCAACGGCAACGTGAAGGACCCGAAGTACACCAAGGTATACGCCGAGAAGATCATGATGAGCATGCCCGGACAGGTCTCCCCGATGCATTTCCACTGGAACAAGATGGAGGATATCATCGTGCGCGGCGGCGGCACCGCTGTCTTCCACCTGTACAACGCTGATCCGAAGACCGAGGAGCGTCTCGACACCCCGGTGCTCGTGTGCCGTGACGGCCGCCGCTACTACGTGCCCGCCGGCGAGGACATCGAACTCAGCGAAGGCGAGTCCCTGACCTTCTACCCGTACACCTACCACGAGTACTACATCAAGGAGGACTCCGTGCCGACCCTTGTCGGCGAGGTGTCCATGTGCAACGACGACAACATCGACAACCGCTTCTACGAGCCGGTCGGCCGCTTCCCCGAAATCGAGGAGGACGAACCCGCCTACCGCCTGCTATGCAACGAATACCCGGCGGCCAAAGAGGACTGAGCCGGCGAAGCCCGTCCGCAATCGTCGCAAGACGCCGGTCCGCGAGGCGAGCCTGAGGGCGGTCCGGCGGCGATTTCGCGAGACCGCCCTCCAGCGCTGCGCATCGCCTCCCGCCGGCGGAGGCTACATTTCCCTTTTTCATTCCGGCCTTGGCTCACTATGTCCAAAACCAGTTTCAAAACCAGTTTCAACCCAGGATCCATCATGTCCAATACCACCACGCCATCCGTGGTCGCCATCGGCGAACTGCTGTGGGATATGCTCCCCGACGGCAGAAAGCCGGGCGGCGCACCCGCCAACTTCATCTACCACGTCGCCCAGAACGGCGTCAGAGGCACCGCCGTCACCGCTGTGGGCGACGACGAACTCGGGCGCGACCTCGTTTCCATCCTCGCCGACAACGACGTCAACGTGGCCGCGCAGGTCAACGACTATCCCACCGGCATCACCGCCGTCCGGCTGGATGACGGTGGCATCCCCGAATACGACGTCGTCAAGGGCGTCGCCTGGGACCACATCGAATTCACCGACGAGGTGCGCGGCCTCGTACGCGGCGCCGACGCGATCTGCTACGGCACCATCGCCGCCCGCGAGGCGTGGGGCACCCGCGACACCATCTACCGGATGATCGACGCCGCGAGCCCCGACGCCATCCGCCTGTTCGACATCAACATCCGCTCCGGATTCGTCAACAAGGAAGTCATCACCCGATTCCTCGAGGGCGCCACCATCCTCAAAATCAACGACGAGGAGCTGCCCATCGTGGCCAACCTGTTCGGACTTGACTCGCCCGGGGACGACATCGCCTCTCGACAGCGCGTGATGGAGGCGCTCGCCGGCATGTTCGATCTGGACGTGACGATTCTGACCGCCGGCGACGCCTACAGCATCGTAATGGGACGTGACGAGACCTCGATCCTGCCCACGCCGAAGGTCGATGTCGTCGATACGGTCGGCGCCGGCGATTCGTTTTCCGGAGCGTTCCTCGCCTACCTGCTGCGAGGCTTCTCGATTCCGACCGCACACCAGCGCGCGGTCGAGGTCTCCGCGTTCGTGTGCGGACGGTCCGGCGCCTGGCCGCAATACCCTGCGGCGCTGCGGGAACGGTGATCCCGCAGTCCCTCATCCTGCGGTTCCGGCCTTGGCGGGCGTTCTCGCACAGGCCGGGGCCTCCGCCACCCATCTCATCTTCAACGAAGAAGGACCCATCATGTCACAACGCAATATCGTTCCCCGTCTTGCTGCCAGCGCCGCGCTCGGCGGATTGCTCTACGGTTACGACACCGCCGTCATCAATGGCGCCACCGCGGTCATCAAGGAACATTTTCACACCGGCGACGCCGTGCTTGGCCTCGCCGTCGGTTCGGCGCTGATCACCGGGTGCATCGGCGCGCTGCTGTCCGGGCGCATCGCCGACAAGGTCGGCCGCGTGCCGATGATGAAGATCGCCGCCGTTTGCTTCCTGGTATGCGGAATCGGCTGCGCGTTCGCGCCGAACATCGAAATCCTCGTGGCGTTCCGCGTGTTCGGCGGATTCGCGGCGGGCGTCGCCTCCGTGGTCGCGCCGATGTATATCACCGAAATATCCCCGACCAGGCAACGTGGCGTGCTCGGCTCGCTGCAGCAGCTCGGCATCGTGCTCGGCATCTTCGTCTCCCTGCTGGTCAACGCGCTGCTCGTGCACGTCAGCGGCGGCGCCGGCACGATGATGGGCCCCATGATGACCTGGCAGTGGATGTTCCTGTGCATGTGCGTGCCCGCTCTGATCTACGGAGTGCTCGCGTTCACCATCCCCGAGTCGCCCCGTTATCTGGTGGCGCAGGGACGCATGGACGAGGCGGCCGGGGTGTTGGCGAAGATCGACGACGCCGAAATCGACGTGAACGGCCAGCTCGCGGCGATCCGCGCGTCCCTCAGCGCCGACCGCAAGCCCTCGTTCCGCGATCTCATCGGCTCGAACGGGCGCCTGAAGCCAGTGGTCCTGGCTGCCATCGGTTTCATGATTCTCAACCAGTTCACCGGCATCAACGTCATTTTCTACTATTCGAACTCGCTGTGGAGCGCCGTGGGCTTCAGCGAAAAGGACTCCTTCACCATCACCGCCATCACCTCGCTGATCAACATCGCGGCCACCGTCATCGGCATGACGATCATCGACCGCGTGGGCCGCAAGCCCATGCTGCTCGCCGGATCCGTCGGCATGGTCGTGGCTCAGGGCGGGCTCACGGTGCTCTTCGGCACCGCACCGATGGTCGGCGGCTCTCCCGTGTTGGGACCGGTCTCCGGGCCTCTGGCGCTGGTGTGCGCCAATCTGTTCGTCGTCGCGTTCGGCGTGACCTGGGGCACCACCTCGTGGGTGATGCTCTCCGAGATGTTCCCGAACACGATGCGCGGCGCGGGCATGGCGGTCGGCACCGCCACACAGTGGCTGTCCAACTTCGTGGTGACTGTCTCTTTCCCGGTGCTGCTCGGCATCAACGTGGGGCTGGTCTACGGCCTGTTCGCCTTCTTCGCCTTCGTCTCGTTCTTCTTTGCGCTCAAATGCATGCATGAGACCAAGGGCGTGGCGCTGGAGGACATGCGGGCATGACGGTGCCGGACGACATCGAAGGGCGATGGGCCGCCGACGATCGGCGTCGGAGGCCCGGCGCCGGACCGATAATCGCAAGGAGAATGAATCAATGAGCGTCAATGAAACCAATGAAACCAATGAAACCGGTGTGGGCGGCGCGCGTGCCGATATGCTGGCCCATATGGGCAGCCTCCAGCAGGCCGCCTACACGCGCCCGATCGAGTACCAGGAGGGCCGCGCCCACGGCCTCAAGGCCATCGAGGTGAAGAACGGCCCGCTGCGCTTCGTGTCCATGGCCGACCGGGCCCTCGACGTCTGCCAGTTCGAGTACCGCGGCGAAAACCTCACCTTCCTGTCCAAGCCGGGCCTGAACGGCCGCAACCAGTTCGACACCAACGGGCTGGAAGCGCAGCGCTCTATCATGGGCGGGCTGTTCTTCACTTGCGGTTTCGAGAACATCTGCGCGCCGTACGTCACGCCTGAGGGCGGCAAGTACCCGGCCGGCAGCTTCCCGATGCACGGCCACATCCGCACCACGCCGGCCGAACATGTGAGCTCCGACGCCCACTGGACCGCCGAAGGCGACTACGTGCTCGAGGTCTCCGGCGAAATGCGCGAGGCCGAACTGTTCGGCGAAAATCTGGTGATGCGCCGCAAGATCACCAGCGTGTACGGCCAGCCGTCGATCACGGTCGAGGATGAGGTGACCAACGAATCCTTCCGCGACGAGCCGCTGATGTGGATGTACCACTGCAACTTCGGCTGGCCGTTGCTCGCCGAAGGCGCCGAAGTCGTGATCCCCAGCCGCAAGGCCACCCCGCGCGACGAGACCACCGCCGCCGATACCACGCCGTGGAACGAAATCCAAGCACCCGAGGCGAACCGCCCCGAAAGCGTGTACCTGCACGAGCTCGCCGCCGACGACCACGGCCGCAGCTTCGCCGCCGTGGTCAACCGCAAGCTCGGACTTGGAGTCGTCATCGACTTCGACGCCAGCCTCTTCCCATACTTCATGGAATGGAAGTCGATGGGTGCGGGCGACTACGTGGTCGGCCTCGAACCCTCGAACTCCAGCGTCCAAGGCCGCGGCTGGCACGAGCAGCGCGGCGACCTGCATACGCTGGCCCCGCAGGGCACCGAGCGCAAATCGCTGACCTTCACCGTCATCGAAGGCGCCGAGGCGATCGACGCGCTGATCGCGCGCCGCGACACCCTGCTCGGCTGACGCCAGAGCCGGCGCCGATGCCGTGACGTTCGTTTCTTAGGTATTTTCCGAGGCTTCTGCTGTTTTCGTGGATTAGATCGTGGGTTGTGGTAGTCGGATGTCGAGTCCATCGCATCTGAGCATGACCAGGGCAATGAGGTTGTTCACGTGGCGGAAGCCGTAGGCCATGCGGATGGTGACCTTGATCCTGTTGTCGAACGCCTCGAGCCTCGCGCTCGAATAGCCCAGCTCGATGGTCCTGAGGATGTCCGGTCGGCGCCGCCGGATCCTCTTCGCCAGTTCGACGATCTCGGGCATGCGTGAATGCGAGGCCAGGAACACCCAGTGTCTCAACTCGCCCCTGGCCTGTTCGAGCGGGTGCTTGAGCAGGGTCCTCAATAGTTCCTTGAGTTGCCATGAACGGTAGAGCCGGCCCTCGGGTCCGTGTTCCTGATGCCGTCGAGCGCATCGGTCATCCAAGAGACGATGTGGAACCCGTCGAGCACGCGTTCGGCGGCCGGGCACCACCGGCCGGTGCACGGGTCGATCCAGTGGGTCCCGTCGCCGGTGACGACCCTGATGGATTCGCGCTGTCCGGGCGTCAACGCCTTGAAGAACAGGTCGAACACGTCCCCGCCGTACCCGCCGTGAGCCCAGATGACCCTATGCCGCTCGTGGTCGACGACCACGGTCAGGTACGTGTGGCCCTTGCGGTGGCTGGTCTCGTCCACGCCGATCGCGTGCAGGCCGTCGAACGGCGGGGCATCGCCGTTCCGAGCCGTTCGGCGACCCTATGGGCGATGTCTCCCGCGATCCTCCACGCGATATGCAGAAATCTGGTGAATAAGCTTTTGCTCAGGCGTTCTTCGTGATTCATTTCTTTGGTCGGAAAACAGAATACGCGGGAACGCCCCTTACGCTTACGGAACCAACGGCTCGACGACGAACTGACATCCACGAAAACAGCAATAGCGCCAAAACTTGCCGTTCCGCTCGTCGATCAAGCCGTCATAACTGTTCCGCACCTGAATCATGCAGACGCCCGGAACCTTGCCGATCCGCAAATCCGCATATCGTTCGCCTGCGCAACACCCTGCGGCCTGAACCGCGTTCTCCAGCAGGTTGCCAAGAACAACCGTCAGATCGACCGACTTGGCAAAGTGGTCCACTGGAGTCTCGATTCGTGACGTGAACCGGACCCCAGCACGTTCCGCCTCATACGCGTAATACTGCAACAGTGCATCCAATTCCGGATTACTGGCAAGACGGTACCGCGTACTCGGAGGAACGGTTCGTACCATCTTGGCGATGTAATCACGCAATTCGCCAAGCTCGTTCTTCTCAGCCAGCACCGACAGCACCGCAAGCTCATGACGAAAATCATGCCGTAGCCGCCGTTCGGCATCACTATGCTCCCGGTAGATACGGTAAGCGCGTTCATGCAATTTATATTGGCGATTGACGATACTCAGCTCATTCCGTTGACGTTGGACGAGAATGATTTTGGCAATGATAAGATACGTTCCAAGTTTCGTTATGAACAACAGCATCAGCATCATAAAATTAGCCGGCTTCGCAGTGCTGATGTATTCAGGTTCAGGCGTGCCGAATCGCATCCACAATGCGATGGCGCTGAATCCAGCCGGAACCAACCACAAGTACCGCCAGATATAATCCGCATCCTCAACATCGAACAAATCCAGCAACGTTCTTCCGAAGAATACGAATAGTACGCAGATCAGTGCAATCCCAACCAGCAAGACCGTGAGCAAATATCGCCAATCATATACCCCCCCCCAGGAAACAGATGACGATCGACGGCGTTGCCCATGACAGTAACCGTGCCCGACAGGTTCATGAACAACATCAGAACAAACACAATCTTGCGCCAAGAATCACGAATCAAACCGATCACAGGAAATCCCCATAACACCGGCAACAGTATCGCCATCAACGCCATGTACGCGTTGTCATCGACATGGCGATAGCGCAATGAGCCGGCTACCACCTGAATCACCACAAGCAATGCGCATACAGCAACGGTGGCGCGTACGCCTAAGCGGAGGCGTTTGCGGAACAGCGTCAGCGTGAATGCCATGCCGGGCAGACAATCGAGCAACGCGAATATCCCGGCCCCGCATACGCCCACATTCATTTACCTGATCCCCTTACCTCAATCCATGTCGAATCTCTTCCGGCGCTCTCAAACCTCCATCACTTTACATGCACCCTTCGTCTCCTCCGTCCGGCAAATATCCGCAAAACCATCGTGCACACCATCTTTGAAAAACATGACCCGCACGTCAGGCCGACCCGTATAATAAGATGCGCTGTCAAGCCAATGTGTGGCAAACCGGCAATGTTCCACGTCTCGGCGTCGTATGGGAAGTCATACGAACGATAGGACACCACAAGGAACGTCGGGGGCATTGGACGAACGGGGGCTGGGCCCTTCGTATCGTTTTCTGTCCGAACTCCGTCCGCAGCATCAATCCCTAGAAAACGGTAAAGCAACAGGATTCAAGGGAAATCGCAAGGAATGAAGAAGACAGTCCTCCACAAAGCAATCGCACTTCTCGGCGCAATCACCATGCTTGCCGGCGTCGCCGCATGTGGTCACAGCAACAATGCCGACGAATCGGGAAATGGTCTAAAAAAAGTGACGTTCATGCTGTCATGGGCGCCAGACACCAACCACATCGGCGTCTACGTGGCGAAGAACAAGGGGTACTTCAAGCAGGTCGGCCTTGATGTGGACATCGTGGCGGTGGCACAGGCCGGCGCCGAACAGGCGGCGAACAACGGCCAGGCCGATTTCGCGCTGTCGAATCTGACCAACGTGGGCATGTACACCACCAAGGGCGCGAAGATCAAACAGGTTATGCAGGTGCAGCAGAAGCCGAGCGCCATCTGGTGTTCGCTCGCCTCGAACAAGGCGATCAAATCCCCGAAGGATTTCGATGGCAAGACCTTCGCCACGTTCGGCTCGAACGAATCCGACGCGGTGATCCGCCGCATGATCCAGACGGACGGCGGCAAAGGCACGTTCGACAAAGTGACCGTGGGCACATCCACATTCCAGACGCTGTCCAGCGGCAAAGCCGATTTTGGCGGCTTCTACGCCACTTGGGAAGGGGTGCAGGCCGATATGTACGGCCCGAAGCTCAACTGCTTCACCGAGCCGGATTATGGCGTGCCAGGCAACGCCGACACCATCGGCATTATCACCAGCGACAAGACCATATCCTCCAATCCGACTCTCGTAAGGAAGTTCGTGCAGGCCACCAAGAAGGGGTATGAATACGCCTACTCGCATCCCGATGATGCGGCCGCGATTCTCGTCAAAGAAGCCCCCGACGCGAATCTCAAGCTCGCTTTCGTCAAGAAGAGCATGAAGACCATCGTGGACGGCCAGTATTGGGGCGATCCGGCGAAGATCAAGGATGGCTCGTTCGTGTTCGGCACGAACGACACCAAGGGCGCGCAACAGTATTTCGATTTCCTCGCCAAAGAGGACGCCTACACCGATTCGCATGGCAAGACAGTACACACCGTGCCGGTGGCCAAGAACATCTCGACCGACGAATTCCTGAAGTGAGTCTGATGTCCGTCAAACGCAAGCTGATTCTCGATGTCGATACCGGCATCGACGACGCGCTAGCTCTGGCGTATGTCTCCACGTTCGACGACGTCGAGTTGCTGGGAGCCATCGGCACCTATGGCAACGTGACAGCTGATACGGCCGTGCGGAACACGCGATATGTGCTGGATTGGCTGGGATTGCGGCATGTGCCGGTTCTCGCGGGCTCCACGCATCCATCATGGGCCGATTCCTTCATCGCGGACGCGGGATGCGCGCAATTCCATGGAACGGACGGCCTGGGTGGATTCGGGCCGGCAGCGGACCCGTCTACATCCGATTCGGCGGGAGCGTTCACGCTAACATCGCGTAGGCTGATTTCCGTAGGCGGCTACAACGTGCACGACCGCCATGCGAATCCTTCCACCGATTCGCTCACGCTTTCATTCACCGCATGCGACCGTACAGAAAGCACGCCTGCCTCGCCGGAAGGCGTACGATTCATCATCGACATGGTCCGCCGGTACGGCAGGGACGTCACAGTGGTGGCGACCGGACCGCTGAGCGACATCGACGCGGCGCTCACCGCAGCGCCGGATATCGCGGACGGATTACGGCTGGTGATGATGGGAGGGACGCTCACCCAAGAGGGAAACTGCTGGGATGCGACCGCCGAAACGAACATCATCCAGGATCCGGAAGCGGCGGATCGTGTGTTCCATTCCGGCGCGGACGTGACCATGGTAGGACTGGACGTCACACACCAGTGTCTGCTGGGAAGCGACGCGACCGCACAGTGGCGCCAGCAGGCTGCGCCGACCGGCGTACGGACGTTCCTTGCCGATATCGCCGATTTCTCGATCGCAGCGAATCTTCATGCGGATGCGCGTCTCTTCTCGGCAGGCATGCCATTGCATGATCCCCTTGCCGCGGCCGTCGCATTGGATCCAAGTTTGGTGGAATGCTTCGATCTGCCGATGAAGGTCGAGACGCAAACGGGCGATTTCCACGGCACACGCGGCCGCACCGTCGGCGATCCGGCCGGCCCCATCGACCCGGCCGTGCCCCGCGTACACGTCGCACTGACCGTCGATCATAACCGTTTCGTGGCCGACTTCACCCGTAGAATCGCCGGCATCCGGCGTTGATGTGTGTTGTTTTGGACGAAATCCGGTTTGATTTCGTCCAAAACAACACACATCAACGCCGCGGCACACGTGCCTGCTCCAATCGATATGCCAAAACCTGGGCGTTGTCCAAATCCCTGTAGAACATGCGCACCATATCTACACCGCGCCTACTTAGGCACTGCTGTCGATCGCGTTCATCATCGACGACCTGCCGAATGGTCCGCCCCGCAGTCATCAACGGATCCACGTACTTCTGAACCCCGTCGAACTCCCCCGCGATCAGGGTGCCGTCATCTCGTTCCCAGAGAAAATCCACCCGATGCACACGGCCTGGATGGCTCAGGCAGGGGAACTCGACCTGAACCCTATGCACAGGAAACCCCAATTCGTCCAAAACGGCACGGCACTCCGACTCACCACCGTTTTCAACCCTTCCATCACCTTGGGCAAGTACGGCACGAATGCGTTCCCTGTCCCGAAGCATGGGAATCGCATCCACATATTCCAACATCTGCTCCACGGTGGTTTTCCCCTGCCGCAAAGCGGAATCAATCGGCGCCATCGCATAGCGACGCGGCATCATCGCAGCGCAATCGACAAGCGTACGAAGGATAGAGGTCACGCGCGCACCATCCACAGCCACCGTTTCCGCATCATCCAACACATGGAACCTCACATACCTCTGATTCCTCGGACGGCTGTTTCTGCCAACCGCGACATGAATCGGATGCAACTGCCGGTACGAGCAATCCAAACCATGCATGACCGCCGCGCTCGCGCCGCAGAACGCCCATCGCTCATGCCATTGGGATAGCGAACGGAGAATGTGCCGAAGCCGCTCATGCGGGTCGAGCCGATCCCAATATTCCTTGCCTGCATACAGACCACGATGCACCCGGACAATGCTCCCCTGCTTGACTCGACGTACGACCACCTTGATGTCCGTATCCCAGAAAGGACGCATGCAACACCGATCCCGCTGCGCCTTCGCAATCAGGAGATTCAGAGAACAATGAGTTTCCTTTTCGCCCATCCGTGCAGTTTAGCGGATGTTGGGGAAAAAGGAAAATGTGTGCTTATTCGGACGAAAACCGGTCTGTTTTCGTCCGAATAAGCACACATTGACGGGAACAAATACCCCCTACTTCTTCACGCCACCGAAACGACGATCGCGGTGGATGTAGTGGTCGATGGAGCGCCACAGCACATCACGGCCGCAATCCGGGAACAGTTCCGGCACGAAGTCGAGTTCCGCGTAGGCGGCTTCCCACGGCAGGAAGTTGGACGTGCGCTGCTCGCCGGACGTGCGGATCACCAGATCGCAATCGGGAATATCCGGGTTGTACAGGTGCTCGGCGATCATCTTCTCCGTCACACGATCGCCGGAGATCTTGCCGTCACGCACCTCACGTGCGATGGCCGCGCAGGCGTCCGCGATTTCGGCGCGGCCACCGTAGTTCAGGCAGAACACCACGTCGATGGTCTTGTTGTTCTTGGTTTTCTCCTGCGCCACTTCCAGCTCGTCGATGACGGATTTCCACAGCTTCGGACGGCGGCCGGACCAGCGCACGCGCACGCCCCACTCGTTCATCTGATCGACACGACGGTGGATGATGTCACGCGAGAAGCCCATAAGGAAACGCACTTCCTGCGGCGAACGCTTCCAATTCTCCGTGGAGAACGTGTACAGAGACAGGTAGCGCACGCCCGCTTCGATGGCGCCGGCGATGGTGTCGAACACCACCGGTTCGGCCGCCTGATGGCCGTCGGTGCGGATGAGTCCGCGCTGCTGGGCCCAACGGCCGTTGCCGTCCATGATCACGCCGACGTGGCGCGGAACCTTGTTCTTTGGAAAATCGGGAATGATCGACGGATCAGAAAACGGTGCCGCCGGAATGTCAAGGGATTTGTAATCCACGTTCTCAAAAGCCATACCCGCTAATCTAGCAAGCGCATGGAACGAATCGGCCGTTCCAAATAGTATTCGCCCCATTCTTCCACTATTTGGTGGGTTTCCCGTTGAATCGACGCGGCCGCCGGAACACCGTCCAGCTCCCCCCAATCGCCATCGACAAGCGCCGAAAGCCGGCAAATCGCATCCCACGACACCGCTTCCGATTCGGGGGTGTGGTCGGCGGCGCACATCAGGCCGCCGGCGGGAATCGAAAAATACCAGGACAGCGTGGACGAAATCGGCTCGCCGCACACCACGCAGACGCGCAGACGGGGTGTCCAACCAGCGATCGCCAGTGCGCGCAGCACGTACGAATCGCCAATCGTGGACGGCTCGTGCGCATGTTTGGCAAGCGCGTTCAACGCGCCCAATACCAGCCGGTATTGTGCGACCGCAGGCTCCTTTTCCGTGGCGACCAGCTTGTCGGCGGTTTCGCAGATCACGTTCGCCGCCGTATACGCTTGAAAATCGGCGCAAATCGGCCCTGCATACGCGGCGATCGATTCGGCTTGGGACACGACGTCGAGCGAACGGCCTTCCGCAATGAGCAGCGCCACGCGCATGAACGGTTCGAGTCGGCCTCCGAAACGCGATTTGGTACGGCGCACGCCTTTCGCGACGGCGCGTACTTTGCCATGGTCACGTGTGAGCAAGGTGAGTATGCGGTCGGCTTCGCCGAGTTTGGCGGTGCGCAGCACCACGCCTTCGTCTTGATACAGCGGCATCGCACCTCCTTTTCTTGCCGTTCATCGCATCCTGTTATGCATACGCTCGCCGCACGTGCGCGTTCCGAAATACATTCGCCCCGTCAGTAGATGAACAGCCCCCAGAACGCGAACACCAGCAATACGCAGAACATGGCGGCCACGGTCAGCCAGAACATCACGCGTCCGAACCGCGTGGAAGCCAGCACCGGCTGCCGTCCGCTGACGATTTCGCCGATAGCACCCTTACGTGGCGGCCACTGCGCGATGCCTCGATGGGTTGCCTCTTCGATCAGCCGCATGAACACGCGGGACCATGCCCACACCACGGCGACGCACACGATCTGGATCACCGGCCAGCTCCAATACATCACGCCCGGATTCTCCACTGGGGCACTGCCCCATGCCAGTTTGACCACACCCATGATCACATCGCCAAGGCCGGCGCAGAACAGCACGAACGTGGCCATAGTGGCGATAGTCAACGTGACCAGCGAGTTTTTGAACCCTTGCGCAAGCCCCAGCCGATACCGTCGTCCGCGGACACGCGCCCAGATCTTACGCATCAGCACGGCGAGCCACAGCACGCCTGCGGCAAGCAGCAGCACCAGCATGCTGGCATGCAACGCGACCAGGTAGATGGTCAGGCCGCGATTGGCTTTGAGGTCCAATGGCACTGCGATTGACTGGTACATTCTGGTGCCGGCCACGCGTTCGCTGGTCTGTTTGAGTCCGTGCGTGGTGCCGACGGCCCAGTCGACCACATCGTCCACGTACGCGTCGGCGAACGGGGTTCCGGAATTGGCTTCGTCGCCGAGCCTCAGCACATGGTTGGCGATGGGGTACGTGCGTATGGTGACGTCCCAGTTGCCGGCCTGGTGAGCCAGATCGACGATTTTCTCCGTGCCTTCCACCTGCGCGGTCATGACGTCTTTCGTGCCATACGCCACCAATGTCGGAATGGCATACGCTTTCGGCGTCAACGTGTCGATGTCGAGGTTGGTGAGTCCGAACAGGGACGCGTCGATATTGAATACGCGGCGGACGATCGACTGGTAGCCGTCATGCGCGCCGACGAGCGCGAAGTCCTGTGCGGCGAGGAAGCCCAGCGAATACCGCGGCTCGTAGACCATCGGACTGAGCAGCACCTGAAAAGCGACGTCCGGATCGCGCTGCAGCAGATACGATGAGATCCAGGTGCTTTCGGAAGTGGCGTAGATGCCCACTTTGGAGGCGTCCACCGTATCCATTTTCCGCAGGAGGTTGATGACCTGGTCGTAGATGGCGGCGGAACCCGGGTAGTCGCGATTGGCGTCGTTGGTGGACCAGACCGGCTTGTCAAGCACCGCCGTCACGAATCCCGCCGAAGACAGGTCGGAGGCCATGTCACCGAAGGAATTGTCGCAGGTGCCATAGCCGGCGCCGTGCATGAAAACCACACCGGGACGTCCGTTCCCAGCCCCTTTCGGTTTGCGGATCAGCACTTTGATGTTCTGTATCTCACCGGTGGAAGGCCGTTTCGCTTTGATGGTGACGTACCGTTTCGCCACCTCGTAATCGCCTTTTTTCGCCAGTTTTTCGCCGGATGGATTGGCGAAGGTCACGGCGGTGTTGGCGTCAAGCGTTTCGATGGTCTGCTCGGTCGGCTCGTAGTTCCATGTGGATGCCGTCAGATTGGCCACAGACACCAGAATGCCCAGCAGCATGATGAAAATAGGCAGGTTGACCATGAGTCGCCGCCCGCGCGTCCACGGTTGATGTTGCGGTTGCGGACGCGCGGGCGATGAAGCCGATTCTTGCCGTAATGATTGGCTGGCGGCTGATGATTGACGTTCCTGCTCTGACACGCCGCTCATTCTACCGGCCTTTGCTGAGAAGCCTGCGATTGCATGCTACCGACGGCACGCTGGAACATGGCTTTCAGCAGTTGCCGTTTTGCGTCACCGGCACGACCACCGGACCGGTGGCGGTGGCAGGCACCTGGCCGTCGGCCTCCATCTGCGCGGCGATCTCCTGCGCCTTGGCGAGCAGGGTTTCCACGATCTGGTCTTCCGGCACGGTCTGGATGACCTTGCCCTTGATGAAAATCTGCCCCTTGCCGTTGCCGGAGGCCACGCCCAAATCGGCTTCGCGAGCTTCGCCCGGACCGTTGACGATGCAGCCCATGACGGCCACGCGAATCGGCGCGGTCACGTCCTTCAACCCTTCGGTCACCGCGTTGGCCAGCTGAATCACGTCCACCTGGGAACGGCCGCAGGACGGGCAGGAGATGATGTCGAACTTACGCGGGCGCAATCCCATGTATTCCAGCAGCTTGCAGCCCACCTTCACTTCCTCCACGGGAGGCGCGGACAGTGAAACGCGGATCGTATCGCCGATGCCTTCGGCCAGCAGCGCGCCGAATGCCAGGCAGCTTTTGATTGTGCCTTGCCAGGTCGGGCCGGCTTCGGTGACGCCCAAATGCAGCGGCCAATCGCCCTTGGAAGCCAACAGACGGTACGTCTGCACCATGGTGACCACATCATGGTGCTTGACGGAAATCTTGAAATCGTGGAAGCCGACGTCTTCGAACATGCGCGCTTCCTTCATCGCGGACGCCACCAGCGCCTCCGGTGTCGGGCCGCCGTATTTGGCGTACAGCTCCTTATCGAGCGAACCGGCGTTCACGCCGATGCGCAGGGAAATGCCCGCATCCGTGGCGGCCTTGCAGATCGAAGGGCCGACCTCGTCGAATTTGCGAATGTTGCCGGGGTTCACGCGCACGGCCGCGCAGCCGGCGTCAATGGCCTGGAACACGTACTTGCTTTGGAAGTGGATGTCGGCAATCACCGGAATCGGCGATTTTTTGACGATTTCCGGCAATGCGTCGGCATCATCCTGGCTTGGCACGGCCACGCGCACGATGTCGCAGCCGGCCGCGGTCAGTTCCGCGATCTGCTGCAGGGTGGCCGGTACGTCAGCCGTCAGCGTATTGGTCATGGATTGCACTGAAATCGGCGCTCCCCCGCCGACCGGCACCGGGCCGACCATGATGCGGTGGGACTTGCGGCGCGGATGCAGCGGGCTTTCGCTGATGGCCGCGTCACCGGTTTTGCGGAACGGTTTTTCGATTTCTGGCATACGTGATCCTTGCATGTGCGAGGCGCGTTATGCGTCCCGCGATGGTTCTTACGGCTTGTGCTCTTTACTTGTTTATCAGCTTGTCGGCGCGGGCGCGAGCCTCCTGCTCGAGTCGGCTCATTTCCTCCACGGAAGCGAACAGCGGGTTGCCGCGCAGTTCGGCGTCCATCTCGTCAAGCACTTCGCGCACGGTGTCGACGATGCCGAGGTATGGCAGACGGTGTTCGAGGAACGCGTGGACGGCCTGCTCGTTGGCCGCGTTGAGCACGGCCGTATGCTTTTCGGACGATTCGAGGCAGTGCCGGGCCAGGTTCACCGCGGGGAACGCCTCGTTGTCGAGCGGCTCGAACGTCCACGTAGCCGCCTTCGTCCAATCGCATGCGGCGGCGACGTTTCCGAGACGTTCCGGCGCGGACAGGCCGAGGGCGATCGGCAGGCGCATGTCCGGCGGCGAAGCCTGCGCGATGGTGGCGCCGTCGCGGAATTCCACCATGGAATGCACGATGGATTGCGGGTGCACGGTCACGTCGATGCGGCTCGGTGGCACGTCGAACAGTCGGCTTGCTTCGATGACTTCAAGGCCTTTGTTCATCAGCGTGGACGAGTTGATGGTCACGACCGGCCCCATGTTCCATGTGGGGTGGTTCAAGGCCTGTTCCGGCGTGATGTCGGTCATTTGGTCGCGCTTCCAGCCGCGGAACGGACCGCCGGAAGCGGTGACGACGAGCTTGGACACTTCGCCGTGCGTGCCGGAACGCAACGACTGCCAGATGGCGGAATGTTCGGAATCGACCGGATTGATCTGCTTGTCGCGTACCTGCGCGCTAAACAGCAGGTGTCCGCCGGCCACCACGGATTCCTTGTTGGCCAATGCCAGCTGGGAGCCTGCCTGCAGTGCCGCGATGGACGGTTCGAGGCCGATGGAGCCGGTGATGCCGTTAAGCACCACGTCGGCGCCGGAGCCTGCCATGGCGATCACCGCGTCAGGGCCGGCTGTGATGTTGACGTTGCCTGCGCCGGCCTGTTCCAACGCCTCACGTAGCGCGGGGACGGCTTCCTTGTAGAAGATCGCGACGGTTGGCACATGGAATTTCGCCGCCTGCTGCGCAAGCAGTTCGACATGTGCTCCGCCCGCGGCGAGACCCGTCACGGTGAAGCGGTCGAGATGACGTGAGATGACGTCAAGGCCTTGGGTGCCGATGGATCCGGTGGAGCCCAGAATTACTACGGTTGATGGTTGCATGGGTTATGCGCTGCTCTCCGTATGATATGCCGATGTTCCGGCATTGGTTTGGACTATGTAAGTTGGGACTGTGTAGTCGAGGCTGTGTAGTCGAGGCTGTGTAGTTGGGATTGTGTAAACGCGAGAACAGGCTGACGATTCCGCCAGCCTGTTTATTACCGTTGGTTCACTCGAAGGACGGGAACGACAGATCCGGAATATCGAGATTGTCGTCGTTGCCCGACGCCGGGAAAATCGACCTGAAAGCCGGGCTTGGTTCCGGCTTTTTGTCCTCCTGCTGCTTGTCCGCATCGGATTCGGCGGACGGTTCAGTTGCCGGGGCAACTGCCGGTTCTACGGCAGGTTCAGCCGGAGCGGCCGGCTCGGCCGGAGCCTGTTCAACAACCGGAGCCGGAGTGACAATTGGGTTCGAATCCGGAACCGGAGCGGCCGGTTCAGGCGTGAAGGATGGCGGCACCGAGGCTGCGAGGGAGCTCAGGCTCGTCGAACCGGTGGTGACCTGAGGCAAGTCGGACGCGGACAGGCTCGGAACCTGCGGCGTGAACGTGTTTTCCGTCTGGTTCGTCTCATTGATGGTGTGGGCCAGATGCGCCAACGCGGCCAAAGACGGATCCTGCTGCGGCTCGGGTTCAACCGGAGCCGGCGGGAATGCCGGAGCGGCTGGAGCCTGCGAATCGGTCGCGGTCGGAGCCGGAGCCTTTGGCGCGGCATCTTCCATCGCATCATCGGCAAGCGGATCGAACGCCTGGGTCTCTTCAACGGCGCTCGGCGCGGAAGAAGCGGAATCGGTCTGCGGCTGGAACACCGGAGGAACCACCGGAACCGCAGGCGGAGTGTTCGTCGGCGTGGCAGGCACGCTCACCGGGGAGGTGACCGCGGACGTGAAGATCTCATGCTCGGCCTTGTTCAGCGCATCGAAGGAATCCTCTTCGCTCGGCGTGACGGTTGGCACAGTAGGAGGAACCGGAGCAGCCGGAACCGTGGCGGAAGGAGCTGCGAACAGCGGTGCGATCATCTGGGTTTCGCCAGCTGCGGAATCACTGGAAGCCGGGGCAACGGACGGTGCGGCCGCGGCCATCGCCTCTTCGGAGGGTTCGCCGACGAAATCCGCGACGCGCGCATACGATTCGAGTCGGGTCAGCAACTGCGCGCAGGCGGCCAGATAGTAATCCACCTGACGTTCGTCGTATCCCCTCTTGCCTTTGCGCTGAGTGAAGATCACGTTGCTCAAGGTCTGGGAATTCGTGTCGGCGATCGCCTTGGCGTCCGCTTCACTGACTTCCTCGACACCCAGCTCGCCGGCGGCTTTCGTCAGGCACTTGTCGATCACGCTGTCGACCTGCTTGCGGTCGTAGCTCGGATTCTTGCCCTCGCCCGGCTTGAACCGTTGGCCGTGCTCGCGTTCGGCATGCGCGTCGAGCTTCTTGAACAGGTCCTCGGTCTGCGCCTTCCATGCCACACGGCCATGCTGGGAGATTTCCCACGTGGTCTGCTTGTCGACCACGGCACGTTCCAGACGGGCAAGCGCGGCATCCACTTGGGCGATCACATAGCCGCCCTTGACCAGTTCGAAGGAGACGTTCTGAATATCATGCTGGGTGAGTTGCGCGCCCTCACCTTCATACAGCATGTGCGCACGTTCAAGGAAAGCATCCACCTGTTCCGCATCGTAGCCCCACTTTCGCTTCGCGGCATGAGCGATTCCCGATGCGTTCTTCTCGGTTTCAGGTTCCTGTGCCATTGGCGTTCGACCTCCTGCTACACGTATTAACGCCACTACTTTACGTGATTGATTCGACGCAGACGCCGCAAAAGATGAAAATTCAGTGAATCGACACGTGCGGCTCATCGCCCACACGGCGGTTTCGTACCGATCAAGCGGCATCATATCCGCCATGCCGACACACGAGTGCGGCTCATCGCGCGGATACGGTACAGTAGTTCGTTGCGGGCGATTAGCTCAGTTGGTTAGAGCGCCACCTTTACACGGTGGATGTCGGGGGTTCGAATCCCTCATCGCCCACTTTTCGCAACGCCGTGAAAAATCAAGGAATCGCATATCATCCCGCGTAATATCAACGCGCGCACCCGTGTTTTGCCCACATTCCACCCACGTTTTGTTTGTGTTTTGCCGGAAAGTCCACGTAATAGCAAAATCCCCCAAGCCCAATGGGCCCGGGGGATTTTCGTATACGCGAGAAAATCGCGAAAAGTCTTGGTTTACTTGCCCTTGCCGAACGCGCGCAGGTGAATACCGTTCCAATCGGAGCTGACGGTCAGCGGAGTGGCGGCGTTCATGCCGGCGGTCTTGGCCGCGGACTGCACGGTGCTGGAGCTTGCGGCACCCGGACGTCCCGGCTTCGGGGTGAGCACCCACAACGGGCCGTCATCGCCGAGAACCGCATAAGCATCGACAATGGTGTCGGCCAGTTCGTCCTCGTCATCGCCATCACGCCACCAGATGATCACACCGTCGACTGCGGAGTCATAATCCTCGTCGACCAGCTCCTCACCGGTCAGTTCCTCGATCTTGGCGCGGATCGAGTCATCCACATCATCGTCCCACAGCCATTCCTGTACCAGGTCGCCGGCGTGGAAACCGAATTCTTCAGCGTTATCAGATGCCGTTTGATTCACGTTCGTCAATATACCAACACTGCTCGAACATATACGTTACGAACGCCGGAATCGCCCATTTTTCGAGATGAAACGGCGATTTCCGCCTGTATCACGCCTATCTCCTTCCGCCGCACGCTCATTGCTTGACGGTGCATTGCGGCAGTGAACCGCCTTTACCATCGCGGATGGCGACCAGCGCGTCGTACGCCTCGTCCAACGTGCCCACCTTCACCACGTGGAGGCCCTGTGGCACGTGCCCGACCACGTCGGAGCAGTTGGATTCCGGGGCAAGGAACCACGTGGCCCCGTCACGCTTCGCGCCGATCATCTTCAACCGGATGCCGCCGATCGCGCCAACCTTGCCTTTGGCGTTCATCGTGCCGGTACCCGCGATGGTCTTCCCGCCGGAAAGCTGCTCTCCGGTCACCTTGTCGATCAGACCGAGCGTGTACATCATGCCCGCGGACGGGCCGCCGATGTCGTCGACGTGCATGGACACCTTCATACCGGACACGTCATAACCGTGCGCCTTGAGGAACCGCTTCGCGGCCGTGGCCGCGGCGCTCTGCGATGAGGACATCTCCTTGTTGCTTTCCTTCGCATAGTCCTTGGCGCTTTGTCCGACGGGGAACACGGCCTCCTGCGGAATCACCGTGGCCTTCGGATTGGCCCATGCCAGCAACGCCTGCGCGTTGGTCACAGGATATCCGGGAACGCCTGAGGCGTTGACGGTGACGAGCAGTAGTTTGCCGGAGTCCTTATGCGTCTTCACGCCGGACACGTCGATGACCTGCTTGCCTTCGACTTTTCCGAGCACGTCCTGGGTCGGTCCCGGCTCCTGCACCACGTACGCGCTGGGCGCAATAAGCACCAGCACGCAGAGCACGGCCACGATCGGTCCGGCGAGATATCGCCAAGGGCGAACATCGAACCACCGTCCGACCTGACGCCAACGTCGTCTGATACGTGGCAGAAGGCCTTGAGACGACCCGTTACGTGTGCTTTTGGCGTGAACTCGCTGTGTTTCCTGCATATCGGCCATGCCTCCCATACTATGGAAGGCAACGAACTTAACAATCGCGTGGAACAAAGGCAGGAAACGGTATGGATGAGAATGCGATCCGCCAGTGGCTTATCGATTGCTTCGGACCGATTCAGGGCGAGATGGCATGGAACCAGCTTTCCAACATGCCGGAAGCCGTACGCGACCAGCTGATGAGTCAGGATCCGAGCACGCTGCCCAAGCCCGAAGAGGTCAAGTCCATGATGCAGGCGTTCACCGCCGGCGGACTCAACACCATGGGAGATATGCAGCAGGCCGTGGAACAGGGGCCGATCAACATCAAACTGGCGAAATCGCTCGCGTTGCAGCAGGCGAATGGTGCCGGATCGGACAGCAGCGTGAACGCCGAAACCGGCGAAATCGCAAGACGTGCCATCAGCGAGGCGAACCTGTGGCTTGATACCGCTTGCGAATTCAACCCGGCGCAAGGCGAGACGCAGCTGCTCACCCGCGCCGGCTGGGTGGAGGACACAATCGACGCGTGGGCGCAGTTCGCCTCCCCCGTGGCCGAATCGATGAACGACGCTCTGGCTTCGATTCTGTCGCAGCGTTTCGGCGACGGCGAAATCCAGACCGAGATTTCCGGGGTTTTCGCAGGCCCCATCGAAATTCCGATTCCGGACGAGATGAAGAATCCGGCGAAGCTGATGCGATTCGTCGGCAACACGTCGTTCGCCATGCAGTTGGGGCGTGCCGCCGGCGACCTGTCCCATGAGGTGCGCGGCAGCTTCGATCAGGGCATCGCGCTGCTGAAGAATCCCGCCGGCGGACTGATCGTGCAGAACGTGACTGAATACGCGAAGTCGCTGGACATCGACGTGAACGAAGTGATGGGCTATCTTGCGCTGCAGGAGCTTGCGCATGCCAGGCTGTTCGCCTCCGTGCCGTGGCTGATGCCCCGCTTCGAGGCGCTGCTGGGCAAATACGCGCGTGGCATCACCATCGACATGGATGCCATGGAGGAGCAGATCCGTGAGGCGGAGTCCATCGATCCGGATTCCATGGCCAGCGCGGTGAACATCACCAAGGTGGCGTTCCCGGACACTCCGGAGCAGAAGCAGGCCATGAAGGCGTTGGAGAATCTGCTTGCCTTGGTGGAGGGCTGGGTGGATGCCGTCGTGTGGCGTGCGGGCATGGCGCATATTCCGCATATCGAACAGCTTCGTGAGATGCTGCGCCGCGAACGCGCCATCGGAGGCCCTGCGGAACGCACGTTCGAAAGCCTGATGGGCATGCAATTGCGCCCCAAGCGCATGCGTGAGGCGGCCGCGCTGTGGGAAAGCATCGGCGCGCAGGAAGGTCCCGAGGCGCGCGACGCGAAATGGTCGCATCCGGATCTGCTGCCGCAACTGCCGGACGAACAGTCCGAGGATAGCTCCAACGAAGAGAACGGCGCCGCATCCGCCACTACCGGTACGGAACAGACCACGGCGCAACAGGATATTCCGGACAGCATCGATTGGGATGCCGAACTGTCCAAGCTGCTCGACGAGGAAGAGCACAAGAGCGATGACGCCGACAGCACGAACGACGCCGACGGCACAGATGACGCCGGCGATACGAACGCTTCCGGCGACCCGCAGTCACCGGAAGAAGCGTGATTTCCTGCGCCCGCGATCGGACCCATCGTCTTCGCGGGCGCGCGCATAGGACACGTCGAGTGTGTCTTCGGCACGCGTGACCGCCACGTACATCAATCGCCGTTCCTCTTCCAGAAGGTCGCCTTCGGGCGGTGAACCGTATGGAATCAGCCCTTCGGAGCACCCAATCAGGAACACGTGTTTGAATTCCAGGCCCTTGGAGGCATGGATGGTGGAGATGGTCACGCCTTTAACGTCGCCGCCTGCGCCAAGTGCTTCCAACATGGCCAAGCGGGTCTGAGCGTCATCCGCGAGCGCGGAGTTCTGCCATCCGCTGTCTCGTTTGACGCGGTAGCGCAGGTGTTGTTCGCCCAGTGCCCGGCAGAGGATTTTCTGCTGCGCGTTGACTCGGGTGAGGATGGCGCAGTCGCCCGGAGATGCTCCCTCGTCCACGAGTCTGCGGATGCGTGCAGCCACGCCCCGGGCTTCTTCGAAATCGCTGTTGTAGACGGTTTGCGCGACTCGACGGCCTTGGTCTCGCTTGGAGTTGAGTTTGAGATAGTCGGCGCGTTGCGGTGAGGCTTCGAGCACGCGGTTGGCGTAGTTGACGATCTGCGGTGTGGAACGGTAGTCGTTGTTGAGTCTGACGTCGGCGGTGAGGGGGCCGAATTCGGAGGCGAAGTTGAGCAGGTTGTAGCTGCTGGCTCCGGCGAACGAGTAGATGGTCTGTGCCGGGTCGCCTACCACGCAGATGTTGCGGTTGTCACCGAGCCATCGGGTGAGCAGCCGATGCTGCAGGGGCGAGACGTCTTGGTATTCGTCGACGGTGAGCCATGTGATGCCGGAGCGGATGTTGGCCGCCACGTCTTCGTCGCTTTCGATGAGGTGGCAGGTGATGAGCAGGATGTCGTCGAAGTCGATTTCGTTGCGATTGGTTTTTTCGGTTTCGTAGGCTTTGTAGATGTCCACGAATTGGCTTGGTTCCAGTCCTGCCGGCGGCTGGTGGTGGATGGCCGCGCAGACGCGTTCGTAGTCTTCCGGCGCGATGAGTGAGATTTTGCACCAGTTGATTTCGGCTTGCAGGTTGCGCACGGTGTCGTCGTCCACCTGCTGGGTGGTGACTCGGCGTAGGGAATGTTCCACGATTTCGCGCGGATTGCGTGAGATGAACGGCATGGGCCCTTCGCATACGTCTGGCCAGATCCGACGGAGTTGGTGTAGTGCCGCGGAGTGGAAGGTGGCGGCTTTGACGTCGGATGCGACGTCGAGTTGGGATAGTCTGTTGCGCATTTCCGCGGCCGCTTTGACGGAGAAGGTCACGGCGAGCGTGGCGCGCGGATCCCATGCCTTGGTGGCGCATGCGTAGGCGATTCTTCGGGTGACGGTCCGCGTTTTGCCGGCACCTGCGCCGGCGATGATACGGACGGGACCGCGCACGGCGGTCGCCGCCATGCGCTGCGCATCGTCCAGTCCGTCGAGAATCGCTTCCGCTGTTGCATCCATATGCTCCATTGTGGCAGATTGCGTGACGAGACGGACGCCATCGGCGCGATTAACCGTGAATTCGTGGCAAGTCGCGCCCTTATTAGCCTTCAGTGTGTATTAAGGTTGGAATTGTGACCGAACGAAGCAGATTTATGATGGCCGCCTTGGCGAGCGCGGCGATGCCGAACGCCACCATCGCTGGCACGCGTGACAGCGAGCAGGTCAACGCCACCGACAAGGGGTATGGCATTGATCATGCCGTGGTGCAGGACGCCGCGGGCAAGTTGTATGACACGTTCGCTTCGAACACGCCGAAGGGACGCAAGCGTCTCGTTGGTCGCGTGCGTGCCGCGCAGACGTTGATGGGCAACCGCGAGTTGGGCGGATTGGGGTTCGACGTCGATCGCGTTCTGGCGTTCTCCAACGGCGAACAGGAGAGGTCCGTCACAGGAGACGTTTCCGTGATGGTCGCCACGCATCATGATGGTCAGGCGCGTCCGCTGACGCTGCTGACGTTGGACGACTGTGCCAGCGTGGGCACCGCGTTGGGCGCGATACACCGTCTTCGTCCGGATTTTCTGCAAGAGGCCGGCTATCCGGTGTTCTCCACGGGGCAGATTCGCGCGCAGCTGACCGCATGGATCAAGCGTTTGCGTCAGGCTGGCCATGTGCCGCAGGAAATCACGACGAGCTGGTCCGACGTTCTTGAAACGGACGGCCTGTGGTCGTTCGCCACTTGTCCGGTGCATGGTGGCCTGTCCGACGGCGATGTGCTGTTCTCGGGCTCGTCGATCACCGCCATCACGAACTGGCAGGACATGCAGGTCAACGATCCGGCGCGTGATTTGGCGTGGATTTTCTCCAAGCTTGACGAGAACCACCGTAATGCGCTGCTCAGCGCGTATGGACGCATGCTGGGCAATCGTCTGGATGATCTGATCATGCTGCGCGCCAACCTGTGGCTGCAGATGGAACAGGTGGGCGATTTCATCAGCGCGTTGAATCAGGCCGATAGCGTCAAGATCATGCAGTTCAAGGCGCAGGTGGAGCGTTTGGCTCACCAGTTGGGTATGCTCGCCGCGAAGAACCATAGGCCGAGCGAGACGCGTCAGGACGAGCAGAAGACCGGCAACCGTCCGCCGAGCACCATCACCGTGGGCACGTTGCTGGACGAATCGGAACGTCGCAGGCAGGCGGCGGCGCAGCAGAGCAACGATGCCGACGCGACCGGCGAACGTCATATCGACGCGACCGACATGGATGATGACAGGACCGGCGATTTCGATGTTACCGGCTCCCAGCCCGTCCGTAAGACGAAGCAGATCGTCGATGACGCCACGGAAGCGTTCGATGTGACTGCCGCCGAACATATCGCCTCCGCCGGCACGGTTTCCGGCAGTGCCGATTCGGACGATACGAGCGAACGTGAGGAATCCCCCGTCAGCACGTTCGTTCCGGATCAGTCCGCGAGGGAACGTCACGAGTCGTTGCCGTCCAGTTCGACCATTGTGATCAGCACGTTGCAGACCGCCGATGGCAGCGACGACACGAACGAGGAGGAAATTCCTCAAGCCCATAGCGAAGCGGCGACCATGCTCATTCCGCTGCTCGAACGCGATGAGGCCACTATGCAGAAGGCCAAAGCGGAGGTCGACCGGCTGCAGGCCGAGGACGCCACCGATGAGAAACCGCGCGTAGAATAAGCGCATACATTGCAAACGAATTTGCACACGAACACCCTTACAAGGAGCATCATGGATATCGAACTGGGCATTCAGAACGTAGCGCGCACCGTCACCTTCAGCACCGAGCAGAGCGCCGACGAGGTGAACAACGTCATCGCCGAGGCCGTGGAGAATGGCAAGACCATCAACCTGACCGACGACAAGGGCCGTCGCATCGTGGTGCCGGCCGGTTCTCTCGGCTATGCCATCATCGGTTCCGAAACCAAGCACGCCGTCGGCTTCGGCAATCTCTGATCGCCACCAACAAACGCGTTGGACACGTTCCAAATGAAAAAGACGTCGGACCATATCAGGTTCGACGCCTTTTTCATATTCGATTCATGTATCCGGTTCACGCTTGGAAATTCCATATCCGGATTTCATGCGGCATGTGAGCTGCCGACGCGACCGATCAAATCCACACCCCGGCACAAGATTTCGCGTACGGTGTCGTCGTCGGTAAGGTTCTCGCCCAGACCGTTCGGCTTGCCTTTGCCATGCCAGTCCGAACCGCCGGTCACCAGCAGATCGTGCCGTGCGGCAATCGTCAGCAATCGTTCGCGCTGTTCCGGAGGATTGCCGCGATGCCATACTTCCAAGCCGTCCAAGCCGTCGGCGATCATCGCGTCAAGCTGCTCGTCGGACAGCAGCCGGCGGTTGCGTTGCGGATCGCCCGCATGCGCGGCGACCACCACACCACCCGCCCCCTTGACGGCGGCGATGACCTCGTGCGTCGATGACGACGGCGTGGGAATGTAATACTTGGATTTGGCGCTCACCGCGTCGGCGAACGCGTCGGAACGCGTCTCGTATACGCCCGCCGCGACCAGCGCGTCGGCGATGTGCGGACGGCCGATTGTGGTGCGCTCCCCTTCCTTCACTTGGGCGAGCACATCGTCCCACGTAATCGGAAAATCCTGCGACAGCCGCTCAACCATGCGTTTCGTACGCCGCAATCGCGCCGCACGCGTGTTGGCGAACATGCTGGAAATATGCTCGTTGGACGGATCGTATTGGAAGGCGAGCATGTGCACGGACACATCTTCGTCGACGGCGGTGATTTCCGTGCCCAGCAGTAACGGCAAACCGATTTCCTCCGAGGCTTCCGTCGCCTCGTCCCAGCCGGCGGTGGTGTCATGGTCGGCAATCGCCACACCATGCAAGCCAAGCTTCCTTGCCTGCTCCACCAGCGTGCGCGGCGTCTCCGTACCGTCGGAAAAGACGGTATGGCAATGAATATCCCAACCTTGTGCGGGTGGTTCCGCGTAACTCACGTGACTCATATGACTATCGTAAGCTCGAATCCGCGGTTTTTCGCGTAGACTGAGACATGACAACGTTTGTATTTTGATTTTCCAAGGATTGACGATGAGCGATTTTGAAGGCCAGGCCGCTGTGGACGCAGCCGATGACGAAATGAGCGTCGGCACAGCCGTCGCCATGGACGACGACTACACGAAGCCGCGCGGGTGGCGTCACGGCGCCACGTGGACGTATCTGATCATGCTGCTCGCTTCGGCGGTGGCATTGCTCGTATCGTTCATTCTGTCGGCGGACACGCTGAAAATGGCACGCAATCCCGGGCAGAAGCTCAACTGCGATGTGAACGCCGTGCTGTCCTGTTCCACGGTGGCCGAATCCTGGCAGGCGGAGATCGTGAAGTTCGCCGGATTGAGCTTTCCGAACGCGTTCTTCGGCATTGCCGCCGAATCGGTGTTCGTGACGATCGCGGTGATCGGACTGGCCAAGGTGGCCGTGCCGCGTTGGTTCGCGCTGTGCACGTGGCTGGGCGGGCTTGCCGCGTTGGCGTATTCGTATTGGCTGACCACGCAGTCGCTGTTCGTCATCAACGCGATGTGCCCGTGGTGTCTGGTGCTGATGTTCTCCACCACCGTGCAGTTCATGACGTTGTCGCATGCCACGGTGGCCGTGCAGGACATGCCGTCCGGCCATGCTGGATTGCGCAAGTATTACCGGCTGAATTTCGATCTGATGGTCGATGTGGTGTGGATTGTGGCGCTGATCGTGGTCATTCTCGTCAAGGACGGCCCGATGCTGTTCGCCTGATACGGTTTGCATCGAGCCTTTTACGATGAAGGCCGACCCTGCGGGGCCGGCCTTTTGCCTATCCGCTTTTCGTTTGCTGCCGCAGCGGTTACAGCAGTTCGATTTTGCCTACGATGGTGGCGCTGCCGGTAAGCTTCACGTCTTCGTCGGTCACGTCGACGCGCAAGGTGCCGCCACGTACGGTGATGGTCCAATGGTCGATGCCGGTTTTGGCACGCAACGTGATGGCGGTGGCGCATAGGCCCGTGCCGCACGACAGGGTTTCGCCGCAACCGCGTTCGTTGACGCGCATGGTGGCCTCGCCCGCATCGTCGCCTTCGCTTTGCTCGTCGATGCGCACGAACTCCACGTTCTGGTCCGACGGAATCTCGGGCGCGACGACCGGCTTGGTGACCAGATCAAGGTCTTCGACGTTCGGCAGGCTGGCGAACGCGTCTTCAAGTACGGCCACGACGTGCGGATTGCCCATGTCCACGAACGTGCCACGTGCGGAACCGGACGTGCCCGGAATGGTCACTTCGTAACCGTCGACGTCGCCACGCTTCCATGCGCCCATCTCCACTTGGAACACGTCCTTGCCAAGGCCCGGCACATCGCCGAGCGAAGTCAGGATCTTCACGCCGGCGCGGGTGCCGAGATGGAATGGCTTGCCGCCCGGCTGGTCGGCGATGCCCTGCCGCTGCGCGAACAAGGTGATCGCACGTGTGCCGTTGCCGCACATCTCGGCCAGCGAGCCGTCCGCGTTGCGGTAGTCCATGAACCAGTCCGCATCGCCCGCCGCGCAATCGGCGATCTGCCTTTCGTTCACATCGGACACCGCCTGCGGATGCGCCAGACGGATCAGACCGTCGCCGCCGATGCCGAAATGGCGGTCGCACAGGAATCGCACTTCATCGGCGGTCGGCTCGTGCGTACCGTCTTCGTCGAGATACACCACGAAATCGTTGCCGGTGGCGTGCGCTTTGTAAACAATGCTTGGAATGCTCATACCAGTTCACTCTACACGCGGTAGGCTATTGAAAGCGTTTGGCGTATGCGTCTGCGGGCATGCGCGCGATGGCAAAGGAGGACGTATGGCTTCAACGGCACCTATCGGCGTTTTCGATTCCGGTTTGGGGGGTATTTCCGTGGCGCGTGAGATCCGCCGCGACATGCCGAACGAACATGTGCTGTATTTCGGCGACTCCGCGAACGCTCCATACGGCACGAAATCGCCCGAACAGGTGCGCGAACTGTCCGACGTCATTGTGAAACGATTCGTGGAACAAGGCGTGAAAGCGGTCGTGATCGCCTGCAATACCGCCACTTCCGCCGCAGCCAACGAACTGCGCGACACATACGACATTCCGATCATCGGCATGGAGCCGGCATTGAAGGTGGCTTGCGACCGTGGTCACGGCAAGCGTCAGCGCGTCATCGTGGCCGCCACTCCCCTGACGTTGCGTGAACGCAAGTTCGCCGTGCTGATGGACCGGTTCAAGGCCGATCATACGATTTTTCCGGAGCCCTGCCCCGGTCTGGTGGAGATCGTGGAGCATGGGCAGCTTGACGACCATGATGTGGTGATGCGCACGCTGCACCAGTATTTCGACCAATACGATCTGTCCACGATCGACTCCGTTGTGCTCGGCTGCACGCATTTCGTGTTCTACCGCGATTATTTCCGCGAACTGCTGCCTGATACGGCGGCGATCATCGACGGCAATGAAGGCACCGTGCGTCACCTTGGCGTGGTGCTCGAATCGTTGGGCAAGCTCGCTCCGGAAGACGCGGAAGGCGGCATCGATCTGGCCAATTCCGACACTTCCGCACGAATCGCGCAGTTGGCGCAGTCGCTGCTTGATCGCTGAGCGCGAATGTCCCGACAGACCGCGTAAAGTCGAAT
>ERZ824978.1088-NODE-1088-length-32175-cov-10.286052_pt1 | contig 32175 bp, 28 predicted proteins | sample MGYA00519860_ERZ824978 | MGnify/ENA primary metagenome ERZ824978 (study PRJEB31778, sample SAMEA3449184) | human gut metagenome | biome: human gut; feature: human-associated habitat; material: faeces | place: United Kingdom | collected 2010/2012 ... | reverse complement strand
TGGTGATGATGTTCTCGTCGCCCTTGTAGTTGCTCGAACGGCCCGTGACCTTCTTATGGCCCTTGGTTGCCAGAATGTTTGCGGGCATTGCTTCGCAGTAGAAAAATTCCTTCCACTGGTCGGCCATCACGCCGCCTGCCGCGCCCGCGATCGCTTTGATGAGTCCCATACGATAAAGCTCCCTTCTGTTTCGTTCAGTCGGTCCTGCTTGCAGTTGCTTGTAATGTATTCAGTTTATCAGAAAATAGACAAAAACGCAATGACCTTTTGCGCTTTCCTGCACGCTTTCATCATCCGGTAGCAGAAAAGAAGGCTGTATTTTTGAATATTGTTCAAAACGCCATATTGCAATTTCTTTACGGCGTGCTATAATTTGAGAACTGTTCAGGAAAGGAGCACTCCCTATGGCACGAAAGCAGATGATCGAGGGCGGCACGAAGAACCGCATCCGCGAGGTCGGAGGACGACAGATCTTTGAGCACGGCTATGACGGCACGAGCGTGCGCGGCATTATGCTGGAGGTCGGCGGCGAGGTCGGCTTGTTCTACTATTACTACAAGACGAAGGACGAGCTGTTCACCGATGTGCTTGACCACTTCTTCGAGCCCTACCGGAAGGACTTTGAGGCGCTTGCCGCCGAGGCGAAGGAGAAGCCCTATCGGGCGCTGCTGCGCTTTTTCAGCTACATCAAGCGCGAGGTGCGCGCCTTCCGCGCGAAGTACGAGGGCAATATGCACCGCACGGTCCGCTGGGCCATTCGCGAGCAGACGCTCACGGTCATCGAGCCGTATATCGAGGACATCATCCGCACGCTCATGACCTGCGGCGCGAAGCCGACGATGGACCCGCACACCATGGCCATTTTCCTCGCGCACGGCCTGGGGAGCTGCATCCTGCACGAGGATGCCGACTGGGTGGACGAGGCGACGGACGATATGCGTCGCACGGTCAACCTCATCATGGGGCTCAGCGAGGAGGAGTCCCGCAAAATGTTTGAAGACGCGGATGGGAAAGCAAATGCTCCCGCTGCGGTGGAAGGAGAAAAGGAAAATGAAATGTAAGAAGCTCGTATCCCTGTTCCTCAGCCTGCTGCTGGCGACGGCGCTCGCCGTGCCAGCCTGCGCCGCGTTCGAGGACGTTTTTGCCGACGGCTCCGCCGACGGTACGCGCGACGGCTCACTGTTTCTTTCGGGAGAGACCGTGCGGAGCAGTGCCGCGGTGAACGGCGTCCTGCTCGCCGCGGGCAGGACCGTCGGCGTGAACGGCGCGGGCGCGTATGTCATGGCCGCGGGCTATGAGGTGACGCTCGGCGGCACGGCGGAGAACGACGCGTTCCTCGCGGGCTACAGCATCGGCGTGAACGGCGCGGCGCAGCGCGACGTGTTCGCCGCGGGTCAGAGCATCACGGTGAACGGCACGGTGGGGCGCGATCTCTACGCCGCCGCCAACACCGTCACCATCACCGGCTCCGTCGGCGGCGACGTGTACATCAGCGCCGAGAACGTCGTCATCGGCGACGGCGCCAAGATCGGCGGGCGGCTGCACTGCAATGCAAGCGCCCTGCGCTCCGTGCCCGACGGCATCGCGGACAACGCCGAGCTTTACGACGAGCCGGAAAGCGGCGACGCGGGCGTGAGCATTACGGTCCCCGACGACGAACCGGGCGTCGGCAGCATCGTGCTGCGTAAGGCGCTGAGCTTCGCGGGCGTGCTGCTGCTCGCCTTTGTCCTGCTGTGGCTCACGCCGCTGTGGGAGACGGTGGATCGGAAGTATTACGGCGCGCCGTTCGGCCGGTATGCCAAGGCGTTCGGCATCGGCTTCGCGGTGCTTGCGGGCGTGCCGCTCGCGGCGATCCTGCTGTTTATCTCGAATGTCGGCGTGCGCCTTGCGCTGATCGTGCTGTTCCTTTATGCTGCGGCGATCATCGCCGCTTCCGTGTTCCTTGGATTTTTCCTCGGCGCGCTGCTCTGGCGCGGGGCGATGAAGAAGGCTCCCTGCTACTATGCGGAGCTGGCCATCGGCATCCTCGTCTGGCGCGTCGCGGCCAGCGTGCCCGGCCTGTCTTTCGCGGTGAGCCTCGTCTCCGTGCCGCTCGGTCTCGGGGTTGTGACGCTCCTGCTCGGCAAGGGCGCGGCGAAGCTGTCGCCCAAGGCGGAGACGGCTTGCGAGGAGTGCGCGGCGTCCGACCCCGCGGCGCTGCCGGAGGACAGCGACAGCGCGGAGCAATAAGCCCATATCGCACAGCGAAAAGAGACCGCTCCGGCGGTCTCTTTTTTGATGGGAACATAATTTTTTATTATGTCTACTTGCAATGTGGCGGCGATTCCTGTAAAATGATGTCGAAAACTTTTCCGACCTCGGAGGCTGCCATGAAGAAACGAACCTTATTTTTGGGCTTTTTGCTCATGCTTGCGCTGAGCACCGCCGCGCTCGCCGCGGACTACACCGACGTTCCCGCCGACTCGTGGGCGCGGGAGAGCATCGACAAGGCCGCAGAGTACGGTCTGATGAACGGCGTGGGGGAGGGGCGCTTCGGCCTCGGAGAGACCATCTCGCGCGAGCAGTTCGTCACCATTCTGGTGCGGATGTTCGGCTGGGAGAGCGTGAGCGGCGAGGACGCCGCCGTCGACATCGCGGATTCGTGGGCGCGGGAGTTTGTCAACACCGCTGCCGCCAACGGCGTCATTGACGCGGGCGGAAAATTCCGCCCGAGGGATGCCATCACGCGCCGCGAAATGGCGGTGATGCTCGTGCGTGCGCTCGGCCTCGGCGAGCTTGCCAGGGCGGACGCGAACGCGGCGCTGCCCTTCACCGACGTGACCGCCCAGCGCGGCTACATTGCCATTGCCTACGAGATCGGCATGACCACCGGCGCGACCGAGACGACCTTCGAGCCGGACGGCACCGCGACGCGCGAGCAGGCGGCCGCCATGCTCGTGCGCGTCTATGAAAAGTACCACGCGCCGACGACGTGGAAGCACGCCTTCTACGCGCTCTCGTCCTATTCGCAGCTCGAGCAGGCCAAGCAGTTCGACGCCGTCAGCTTCGGCTGGAGCCACATGACCTATTCGGCTGAGGAGGGCGCGAAGCTCTCGACCGTGAAGGACGACAGCTCAGGCTTCTACATCCCCGCCGGCTATGCCGATGTGGTTCCCACGCTGCGCGAGGCGGGCGTGGAGCTCAAGCTCAACGTCTTCATGGCGAACGCGCCGCTCCGCACGATGCTCGCCGACGAGTCTTCCCGCGCGGCGGCGGTCACGGAGATCATGGCGGAGCTGGGGCGCGTGTACCCCGACCTCGGCTACAATCCCTACAGCGGTGTGACCATCGACTTCGAGGGTCTGCGCGCTTCCGATAAGGAAAACTTTAACGCCTTTATGACGGAGCTTTCCACCGCGCTGCACGCCAAGGGCAAGACGCTTTACGCCGCCGTCATGCCCGCCGTCTACGGCGACGCCTACTTCGACGGCTACGATTTCAAGACGCTCGGCACGCTCTGCGACCGCGTGATCCTCATGGCGCACGACTACGCGGCGAGCGATCTCACCGGCTTCCTCGGCTCGCGCTACTACCGCAACCATCCCTGTGCGCCGCTCTACAAGGTCTACTACGCCGTGCGCACCGCGGCGCGTGAGATGGACGATCCCGCGAAGCTGACGCTTGCCGTCAGCATGGATGCCCGCGCGTGGCAGACGGATGCGGACGGTCTGCTGACTGCGGTCCGCTCCACGCACCCGCTGCAGACCACGGTTTACAAGCGTCTGTGCCAGAGCGACACCGTGATGGGCTGGTCCGACACGGCCCGCAGCCCGTGGTGCACCTACACCACCGAGAGCGGACAGCATATCTTCCTCTGGTACGAGGACGCGCGCAGCACCGCCGAGAAGCTCGCCTGCGCCAAGCTCGTGGGTGTGACCTCGGTTTCCGTCTGGCGGCTCGGTCTCATTCCCGATTACGCGGACGAGGGCCTGCACTACGATGTGATGAGCGTTCTGTAAGCAATGAAAAGCGCAAAAAAGAAGAGCTGCTTTCGCAGCTCTTCTTTTTGGTTTTCAAAGCGGTTCGGCTTAGAAAATGCCCTGAGCCATCATGGCGTCGGCGACCTTCTGGAAGCCGGCGATGTTGGCGCCAGCGACCAGGTTGTAGCCCAGGCCGTAACGCTCGGCAGCCTCAACGGAAGCATCGTAGATGTTCTTCATGATGGCTTCCATCTTGGCGTCGACTTCCTCAGCGGTCCAGTAGATGCGCTGAGCGTTCTGAGCCATTTCGAGCTCGGAGACGGAAACGCCGCAGGCGTTGACAGCCTTGGAAGGAGCGACGGTGAGGTGCTTCTGGCTCATCAGGAAGGCCAGAGCATCGTTGGTGGTGGGCATGTTGCCGACTTCGATGTAGTAAGGAACACCGGACTCGGCGATCTTCTTGGCCCACTCCATGTTGACATCGTTCTGGGTAGCGGCGGGCATGTAAACGTCAACGTCCTTGACGCCCCAGCACTTCTGACCCTCGACGAACTCAACACCGAACTTATCGGCATAGGGCTTGCAGTGCATCGGATCCTTGGCGCGCATCTCGAGGATGTAGTTGAGCTTCTCTTCGCCGCAGACGCCATCCGGATCGTGGATGTAGCCATCGGGGCCGGCGAAATAGGTGACCTTGCCGCCGAGCTCGTCGATCTTCTTCATGATGCCCCAGCCAACATTGCCGTAGCCGGACATAGCGACGCGCAGGCCCTTGATGCCCTTGCCGTCGTGCTTGAGGACTTCGCGCAGATAATAGACAGCGCCGAAGCCGGTCGCCTCGGGACGGAGGATGGAGCCGCCGGTGCAGACAGCCTTGCCGGACATAGCGCCGAACTCGGCAGCGCCGACGATGCGGCGATACTGACCGTACAGATAACCGACCTCGCGGCCGCCGACACCAACGTCACCGGCGGGGCAGTCGATGTCCTGACCGATGTGACGATGGAACTCGGTCATGAAGGCCTGGCAGAAGCGCATGACTTCGCCGTCGCTGCGGCCGATGGGGGAGAAGTCGGAGCCGCCCTTGGCGCCGCCGATGGGCAGGCAGGTCAGAGCATCTTTGAAGGTCTGCTCGAAGCCGAGGAACTTGATGATGGAGAGGTTGACGTTGGAAGCAAAGCGGAGGCCGCCCTTGTAGGGGCCAAGCGCCGCGTTGTACTGAACGCGGTAGCCGCGGTTGACGTGATACTTGAGCTGATCGTCCATCCAAACGACGCGGAACTCGATGGTGCGCTCGGGCTCGACCATACGCTCGAGCAGGCAGGCAGCCTCATACTCGGGGTGGGCGTTGATGACGGGTTCGAGAGAGGTCAGGACCTCTTCGACGGTCTGCAGAAATTCGGGCTCATTCGCGTTCTTGGCTCTGGTCTCGTCCAGAACTCTCTGGATATAAGCATTCATGATAATAGCCTCCTCTAAATTTACTCGTTAAGAGCATTTCGATGGTGCTTCCATCTCGTCTGTTAGACTATCACAAAACAGGCGCTTTCTCAAGGGGGTACGTCCAAAATCGAAGCGTCCGGCTGTGAGAAATTTTCCCTTCCTTTTTGTGCAAAGCGCAGAAACAGAAATGAAAAAGTTTCGGAATTTTGATAATACCTATTAAAATTCCTGCAATTATTCCTTCATGTCATGCTTAACATCTGAATTTTTTCTGTCATGCTGCGGCGAAGCATGACAAAAGGCGATGGAAAATATCCATCGCCTTTTTGCATATTTGCATGGTTTATGCATCCACGCCGCCGGAGGGCTGCGCGTCATCCGGCTCGGCGGGCGTGGAGACGGGCAGCAGCTCAAGGTCGCACGCCTCGATCCAGAATTCGCTGACATGACCGTCGTAGTACCAAACGCACACGCGGTCGCCCACATTGAGCAGCGGCGCGTAGGGCACGTCCGCGGCGCTCATGCGGACGGTGAAGTCCGTCTCGCCTGTAAAGCGCAGGAAGTAGATGCTGTTGCCGTCAACGACGGCGGAACGGATCTCGGCGATAACGCCCTCAAGCGAGCGGCGGTCGGTCTCGACCGGCTGGTCGATGCCGGTCTGATCGTCCGAGATCAGATTGCTCTGCCGGAGCATCTGACGGTAGTTCGACTCGCACTCGGCAACGGTCGCGCCGGTGGCGACGATCTGGTACTGGTTGACGTTGACCATAGCGTACATCTTCACGAGCTCGCTCGCGTCCTTGAGCGCCATGAAGTAGGTCGGCTGCTCGGCAACGTTCAGGAGCAGCGGGAAGGTCGCCGTGTAGCGCAGGTTCTGGACCTGACCCTCGGCGCTGTCCATCGCGCTGTACTCGGTCGCGCCGGCGCAGGGGTAATACTTCGTTTCCTTGGTGCGCTGGTTGGAGAGCAGGAAGCCGACGTTGCTCTCGTCGCCGCCGACGCTCGTCACGCCCGTGTAGAGGTAGACGTCGTCGCCCTCGGCGATGTAGTTGTAGCCGTCGGTGGTGACGGTGACGTCGCGCTGGCCGAGGATGGAGTTGATAAAGCCGTTGTGGTACATACCGTAGTAGTCGTACTGCTCGATGATGAGCTCGGCGGAGTAGACGTGGTCGACCCACTCGGGCGGCTCGGTCAGGTACTCGCTCTCGCCGGTGACGGCGTTGACGAGCACCGCGCCGTTGTTGTCCGTGCCGCCGAAAAGCCCGATGGTCTTTTCCTTCTTGGCGCAGACCCAGTAGGGCGTGCCGTCCTCGTCGATCTCAAAGACCGGCTCCTCGAACATGAAGGTCGGATATTGGAAGCGGAGGTGGCGGTAGAGGTTGCGGGAGAAGTGCTCGGCGGTGGTGTACTTCATGCCCTCGTCAAGGCGGACGACGTCCACGCTCTGATCGACCATGTCGATGATGAGGTAGGCGGGAAGGCCGGCGGAGCGGTTGTTGAACCACTTGATGATGTCGCCGTAGCGCAGCGGGGTGACGCGCACGGGGCGGCCGTGGTAGTTGATCTGGGTGTAGTCCTCAGAGACCTCGAACTGGGAGACCATGTCGGAAAGCTCGCCGAGCTTGCGGTCGCCGAGCTTCTCGGCGCTGTCCTTATCGAGCATGGGAATGCGGTCGTAGGCGACCTCGGCAATCTCGGAGGAGAAGTCGCCGGACTGGACGGTGAGGAGCTTCTGGTAGCTGCCCGCGCGGAACACGACCCACGAGGCCACGCCGCCGACGACGGCAAGCGCGAGCAGTCCGGCGGCGAGGAAGAACGGGACGGTGCACTGCTTCTTCACGAAGCGGAAGTAGCCCTTGGCCCCCTCGCCCTGAAAGCCGGAGGTCAGCAGGGCGCAGCCGCAGTAGACCGCGCAGAGAAGCAGGACGAAGCCGTAGAACTCCTCGGCGTGGAGGTTGATGGCGGGCAGCTCGAGGTAGAAGTAGACCGCGCCGACGAGGAGGGTGACGAGGCTATTGATGGCGATGCGCTTGCCGGGGGTGCCGACGGCCTTGCGCGGCTTGCGCTCGCGCTTGGGCGCGGCGCTTCCCTCGCTGCCGCCGGCAGCGCTGTTCGCGCCGGAGAAATCAAAGCGGAAGCCGCCGGCGTCGGAGCCGGAAAATTTGATGCCCATAAATTTTTCCTTTCCTCTTGCACGAAGCCGTGCAACAAAATGGGGTTGTTCCACACTATTATATCACGGCGCGAAGCAAAAACAAGCGGAACGGCGATTTGTTACGGAATTGTTCAAATTTTCCGGCGACGCGGCCTCAGACCCCTTCGCCCACGATGCGGCAGTAGGCGTTGGAGGTCAGGCGGCAGGCGGCGCAGTAGAGCACGGTGAACACGGCGCAGGCGCACGCCGTGACGCCGAGCACGAGCGGAAGGTTCTGAAGTCCGAAGAGCCGCAGAATGCGCCAGATCATCGGCTGGGCAAAGGCGAGATGGACGAAGGCGGCAAGCAGCGGCAGGAGGAACACCATGCGCAGCTGGGCGTTGACGCTTGTGCGGATGTCGCGCTTTGTCATGCCGACGCGCTGCATGACGGCGAAGCGGGCGGCGTCCTCGTAGCCCTCGGAGAGCTGCTTGTAGTAGAGCATCAGGACGGAGGCGAGGAGGAACACCGTGCTGAGGACGAGGGCGAGGAAGAAGAGACTGCCGTAGGTGGCGTAGAACTCCGCGCGCGCCTCGGCGGCGATCTCACGGCTCATCTCGGCGGAGAGGGTGCGGACGACGTCCTCCGCGCCGAAGTAGAGCCCCGCGGTGGAGCCGAGCATGACGAGGATCATGGTCGAGAGGATACAGATGACGGCAAGTCCCGCGCCGGAGCGCTTCATACGATAGACGAGCGAGGAGAGCGCGACGAAGTTTTTCTTCTGGTAATAGAACCGGTCATTGCCTTGGAGCGTGCGGCAGAGGGTAACGCTGCCCGCGATGAAGAGAAGGAATGTCGCAAGGATGACCATGACGACGGCTACGAAGAAAACGAGCATCGCGGTGATCGGCTCGGTGATGGTGACGGCGAGGTAGTAGGCTCCGCCGAGAAGGCCCAGGCCGGGAAGGACGAGGAGCCATTGGGATCTGGGAGGACGCTCGCCGAGGCTGTCGCTGCGGAGAAGGCTGACCGCGGAGGCGCGGCGCACCTGCCGCCATGCGTTCAGGAGGAGAAGAAAGAAGATAAACGCATCGGTCAGGACGCAGAAGCGAACCGCGCCAAGGTCCAGCAGCGGCAGAGCGGGCAGCTCCGTGCGGGCGAAATGCGAGAGCACGCGGGCGGAGAGCTGCGTGAGCAGCACGCCGAGGGCGAGTCCCGCGGTGAGGGAGACGAGCGCGGAGAAGGCGGTCTCCCAGAAAAGAAGCGAGGCGAGCGCGCCGCGGTCCATGCCGAGGACGCTCATGAGGCCGAGCTCCTTCTTGCGGCGGCGGATGAGGAAGGCGTTCGTGTAGAAAAAGAAGAGGAGGGCAAACACCGCCATCACCCACTTGCCGAGGGTCATCACGAGGCGGATCGCCGAGGTGCCCATGCCGTTTACGCCGCTGCCGACGGCGTAGAGCGCGGGGCTGTCGGCGAGGAAGGCGAGGTCGTAGACCACCGCTGTCATAAAGACGCAGGCGGCGAGGTAGGGGGCGTAAATGCGCCGGTCGCGGCGCATCCCGCTGAGCGCCAGACGGGGATAGAAGAACGCATTCATGCCGCGCCGCCCCCTGTCTGGGACGCGGTGAGCGCGTCGGCGATGCGGCGGTAGAAGGCGGTCTCCGTGTCCGTGCCGCGCGTGAGCTCCTGTGCGACGGCGCCGTCGCGCAGGAAGAGGACACGGCCCGCACAGCTGGCCGCGCGGACGGAGTGCGTGACCATGACGATGGTCTGCCCCGCGCCGTTGACCGTGCCGAAGAGACGGAGCAGCTCCTCGGTGGAGCCGGAGTCGAGCGCACCGGTCGGCTCGTCGGCAAAGAGCACCTGCGGGCGCGTGATGAGCGCGCGGGCCACGGCGGCGCGCTGCTTCTGGCCGCCGGAGACCTCGTAGGGGTACTTTTTGAGCAGGCCGGAAATGCCGAGCCGGTCGGCGAGCGGGACAAGGCGGGATTTCATCTCGCAGCGGCTCTTGCCCTGCAGGACGAGGGGGAGGAGAATGTTGTCCTCCAGAGAGAAGGTGTCGAGAAGGCTGAAGTCCTGAAAGACGAAGCCGAGGTGGTCACGGCGGAAGGCCGCCGCGCGCTCCTCAGGGATCTCGGCGAGGTTCTGCCCGCCGAGGAGGACCGTGCCGCCGGTGGGGCGGTCGAGCGCCGCGAGGAGGTTCAGAAGCGTGGTTTTGCCGCTGCCGCTCTCGCCCATGACGGCGACGTACTCGCCGCTCTCGACGGAGAAGGTGACGCTTTTGAGCGCCTCGACCTTCGCGCCGCCGAAGCGGGTGGTGTAGGTCTTGGAGAGACCGCTGACTTCAAGAAGGGACATGGGGAAAACTCCTTTCCGATATTTCTGCCGCCATGATAGCAGGCGGAGCTTGTGTTTTTTCTGTGCTTTTTTCTTAAATTTTTCTTGATTTTGCGCGCAAAAAGCGGCCGAAAAAGCTTTTTTCGCTCTCCGGCCGCTTTTTCAGATGAGGTGGTTGTTTACTTTTTCCGCCGCAGGAGGGCAAGGCCCACCGCGAGCGTCAGAATGAGGACAAGAAATTTTTTCATGGGTCACTCCAGATTCAGCTTCCTCGTGAGGAAGAAATAGGTGACGAGGTAGAAAATGACGCAGACGATCAGCTCGCAGACGAGGGCGACGGCAAAGATGGCATTGCCTGCCTGCACGCCGGTGAGGCTCGACCACGCGGTGAAGCCGTCGCAGAAGAGATTTGCCAGAACCGCGATGGCCGCGAACTGCACGAGCTGGAAGAACACGAGGACGGACACGGCGGTGAGGGCGCTCTTGTGCTTATTGAAGCTGAAGCCGACGGCGTACGCCGCGTAGACGATGAGGGAAACGGCGGTGACGCCGAGGACGCAGAACAGGAAGACCTCCAACGCGAAGAGCAGCGCCTGCCCCTGCATCGAGCTGTCCAGCTTGCGGAAGGAGAGGAAGAGGTCGGACGCGAACTGCGGGACCACCCGCCAATCACTGAAATCGAACGCGCCGATCATGCACAGCAGCACGACGGCGAGGAACGCCGCGGCGTACCAGACCGCCGAGACGATCAGCTTGGAGGCAAGGAGTTGGTGCATATTCACCGGCAGCGTCAGGGTGAGGTAGCCCTCGTCCTTGAGGAGATGGTCGCGGAAACGCACGGCGGAGAGCACCAGCGGCGCGAAGCACAGCGCCATGATACCGAAGACGAAGCCGATGGTGACGAGGACCGCCAGCAGGTTGAGCAGCCAGGGAGATTCATTTTGCAGCACGTTCTGCGAGGCGCGCATGGCAAGCGTCAGCGCGAGCATCCCCGCGAAGATGGGCCACATGATGCGGCTTGTGGCACGAAATTCGTGCCGGATGAGTTTGGTCAGCATTTGAACACCTCCCGGAAAAGCTCGTCGACGCTTTTGCCGGTTTCGCCGCGGATGGCGTCGACGGTGGTGTGCCGCTCGACGCGGCCGTTTTGCAGGAAAATCACCTCGTCGAGCACCTGCTCGACATCCGCGATGAGGTGGGTGGAGATGACGACGGAGGCGTCCTCGTTGTAGTTGCCGATGATGGTGCGGAGAATGTAGTCGCGGGTGGCGGGGTCGACGCCGCCGATCGGCTCGTCGAGCAGATACAGCTTCGCCGCGCGGGACATGACAAGGATGAGCTGGAGCTTTTCGCGCGTGCCCTTGGAGAGCGTTTTGACACGCTGGGAGACGTCGAGGCCGAGGCGCTGGATCATCTCCTGCGCCGCGTCGCGGCGGAAGTCGGCGTAGAAGTCGGCATAGTAGCCGACGGTCTGCGCGACGGTCATCCAGTCGGGCAGGGCGTTGCGGTCGGGGAGATAGGAGACGATGGCCTTCGTCTCCGGCGAGGGGGCTTTGCCGTCGATCAGAATTTCGCCGCTCGTGGGGGTGAGCAGACCGTTGGCGAGCTTGATGAGGGTCGTTTTGCCGCTGCCGTTCGGGCCGAGCAGACCGACGATGCGGCCCGGCTCGATGGAAAGCTCCACGCCCTCGAGGGCGGATTTGCCGCCATAGCGCTTGGTGAGCGCCTTACATTCTAAAATATTCATGGTTCTTCCTCCTTTCGGCCTTGCAGCAGGGCGATGACCTCGTCTCTGCCGCAGCCGAGCTTTGCCATTTCGGAGAGAAAATTCTCCACACATTGATCCGCCAGACGGAGCTTCGCGTTTTCGATCATGGAAACATCTCCCGTCACGAAGCGGCCCGCGGTGCGCTGGGAAAAGACCAGCCCGTCGCGTTCGAGGTCGGCGAGCGCACGTTGCACCGTGTTGGGGTTAACGCCCGCCTCCACCGCGAGCTCGCGCACCGAGGGCAGACGTTCGCCGGGCCGAAATTCGCCCGCGACGATGGCCTGCGTCAGGCGCTGCGTGAGCTGGGTGTAGATGGGGCTGTCATTGCGGAATTGCCACTCCATACGGTTCCTCCTTTTCTTGATGTATGATTGTATTAGATGATTAGTACAATAATACATCGGGAACGATTTGTCAAGAGGGTTGGAGAAAGTTTTTGGGAAAACCGACCGTTGTCAAATATTTTTGATGGACAAAGCCCGCTTATTTCCCTATGATGAAGGCAGAAAGGACGGGATGCCTATGGAGATCGGAGCCAAGCTCAGGCAGGCGCGCATAGCGGCTGGGCTCACGCAGGAGCAGACGGCGGAGGCGCTGGGCGTGAGCCGCCAGAGCATATCAAACTGGGAGAATGAAAAGAACTATCCGGACATTGTGAGCGTGGTGCGGCTGAGCGACCTGTACGCGGTCAGTCTGGATGCATTGTTAAAGGAGGAAGCACCGATGTCAGATTATCTGGATTATCTGGAGGAGAGCACCAACACCGTGCGGAGCCGGAGGGAGCAATCTCTGCTGATCCTTCTGTGCGTATATCTGGGCATCTGGGCCGTTTCCGTGCTCTTTTTCTGGCTGCTCACCGGGCCAGACGACGCCATGGGCTACGGCATCGTATTTTTGTGGCTCGTGCTGCCGGTCGCCGCCTTTGTCATTTCACTGCTCATTGGCCGGGGCGGATACGGCGGAAGACAAGGCTGGCTGCTGCCGCTTGTATTTGGCGCGATGCATATGCTCGCGGGGTACGCAACCTTCATGCTGGCCAACATGCTCTCCGTCGGCATCCTGCGTCTGCCGCAGCCGAGTCTGCTGCTGAAGGGAACGATCATCTCCGCCGCCGGTTTTTGGTTCGGAGCTCTGACGCGGAGACGGAGGAGGCAGCGCGGGGAGAGCGGCGAATAGGAGAGATCGGACAAAAGAAAAGCCGCCCGGGAGGGCGGCTTTTTGAGCGATACGTTTGAGCAATACATTCAGGTGTTGTCGGGGGCGATGGGGCGACGGACGAGCAGGGCGCGGAGCGCGTGCCAGTTGAAGGGATAAATGGGATACATATAATGTCCGCCGGCGATGGGCCTGGTGGTGACGAGCAGGACAATAATGAGCAGCGTGCCGAGGGCGAGTCCGACCCAGCCGAGGGCAGCGGAGCTGACGAGCAGCACGAGGCGCAGAAGCTTGAAGGCGTAGCCGAGCTCGTAGCTCGGCTGGGCGAAGTTCGCGATGGCAACGAACGCCATGTACGCCAGCACCTCCGGCACGAGCCAATGCGCCTGCACGGCGAAGTCGCCGAGCACGAGCGCACCGATCATGGAAAACGAGTTGGAAAAGACGCTGGGGGTGTTGAGCGAGGCGAGCTTGAGGAGGTCGACGATGAACTCGGTCAGGAGAAGCTGGGCGAGGATGGGGACCTCGCACTCGCTCGTGACGGCGAGGAAGCTCAGCGCGCTGTTGGGAAGGTCAGGGTCCTGCACGAGCAGATACCACACGGGCGTGATGAAGAGCGTGAGCAGAAAGACGACCACGCGCAGGATGCGGAGGTATGAGCCGACGAGCGGCGGGAAATAGAAGTCGTTCGCCTCCTGCACGAAATCAAAGAAGCGGGTGGGCAGGATCATGGCGGCGGGGGAGTTGTCCACGAGGACGATGATGCTGCCCTCCATGATGCTCGCGGTGGCGGCGTCGGGGCGCTCAGTATAGCGAACGCGTGGAAAAGGGTTGAACCATTGCCTCTGGTCCATCATGGATTCCGCGATGGATTCCTGCGACATGGAGATGGAGTTCGCGTCGATGGCGGCGAGCTTCGCGCGGACGCGCGCGAGGAGTGCGCGGTCCACCTTGTCCTCGAGATAGCAGAGGACGACGTCGGCGCGGGATTTCTCGGAAATTTTGTGGCCCTCGAGCGTCAGCTGCGGCGTGCGGATGCGGCGGCGCAGGAGCGCCGCGTTCTGCACGAGCGTTTCGATGAAGCCGTCGTGCGCGCCGCGCAGTACCTTGCCCGAGGACGGCTCCTCCACGCCGCGGGAGGGGTAGCTCTTCGCGTCGATGAGGATACATTCGCCGTAGCCCTCGGCGAGGAGCAGCGTTTTGCCGAGGAACACGGCGGTGGCCGTCTGCCGGAGATCTGCTTCGGCGTTGACCTCGCTGAAGGTCACATAGCGGTCGATGAAGGTCTGCGCGTCGGCGGCGTCGGCGGTGGAGGGCAGGGCGAGCCAGAAGCCGATCATGCGCTCGAGCACCGCGTCGTCGCCGTAGCCGTCCACGACATACAGACGGCAGCGGCGGCCGCCCGCGACGAGGTCGCGGGCGATCATGTCAAAGCAGCGCTCGACGCCCAGCAGGGCGTCGAGCGTGCGGACATCCAGTTCAAAGTGTCCCGTCAGGCGCTCCATGGCGGCTTACCGTCCTTGTCTGTCAAGATAGTCCCAGACGTAGCTGGCAACCTCGTCGGGGGTGCGCAGGCTCTTGGCGCCGGAGACGAGACGCTGCTGCTCCTCGGGCGAGAGGCCGGCGTAGCAGCGGTTGGCGTTGACGTCACCCGCGAGGAAGGATTTGAGCAGGGTGTAGCCCACGCGCTCATCGGAGCAAAATTCGGAATTGGTTCCCATCGTGAAGATCTCCATTCTGCCGCTCTGCCTTGCACTGCTCTCCGTCGGCGGCGGATGGAGAGCCTGCATACGGCGCGGCTGCCGCCTGTCGGCGTGCCGCAGATGCCGCGATCTTTTATGTGAACACAAAAAATCGCCTCTGCACTATTGTGTGCAGAGGCGGTCTTTTCATACGCGGTTCAGACCTCTTTATCAAAATAGAAGAAGGTCTCATCCTCGCCGGCGCGGTGCATACAGGAGGAGAGCATCCTGTAGGAGGCGTCGTTTTCCTTATAGCATTTGGCGACGACGTGGGCGAGGTGGAGCCGGTAGAGCGCCCAGTCGGCGACGGCGGCGAACGCCTCCGTGCCGTAGCCGTGGCCCGCGAAGTCCGGCGAGACACGGCAGCCGAGTTCCGCGCCGCCGCGGGAATCAAAGCGGTAGAGGACGACCTCACCGATGAGTGCGCCGTCGAGCCGGACGGCGAAGTTCACGGCGCGGGAGCGGGCGTAGTCCTCCCGCGCGACGGCGAGGAAGTAGTCCTCGTAGGGCGTGCCGTCGTAGTCCTTGCGGAAGTCGTAGCCCCACCAGCGGTTGCGGTCGTCGTCAAGACAGAGGGCGGCGTAGGCGGTTTTGTCCGCATCGGTGAGCGCGTCGAGCGTCAGGCGGGCGGTGGTAAGCGTGGGGATCTCGGTGATATTGACCAGCTCGTTGAGCACGTCGAAGCGCAGCTTCGCGCCGAGGTGGTCGGGCAGGTACTGGAGCTTCGAGGTGCGCAGGCCCTTGTCGCCGGCGTCGTCCTCGCGGTTGAGCCAGCGCACGCCGTCCACGGCAAATTCCTGCGCGAACGCCTGCACGGTGGCGGGATAGACGCCCTCATAGCCGTAGAGGGCTTTTTCGATATGAATTTGCAGCGTGTCGCCGCAGCGCTCCGCCATGGCGACGGAGAGGAGCCTGCCGTCCAGCTCCATGCCGCCGACGAGGAAGTGCGGGCTGCCGGTCATGCGGAGCATTTTCTCGGCGCAGCGCAGCTCGTTTTTCGCCGAGTCGGACGCCTTGGTGAAGACGGCCTCGTAGTCGCGGAAGAACTGCGTGATGAGCGGCAGGTCGCTCTTCCCGAGCGGGCGGAAGGCGGCGTCGGGATAGAGCTTGCGGAACTTGTTGATGTGGTTGCGCTGGCCGGAGTAGCGGCGTCCGGCAAAGTCGCGCAGATCCTCGGCGGCGTAGATATAGTCGCGCCAGACGCGCGGGGAGGAAAAGCGGAAGTAGGGGTAGCGCGCGGCAAGGCGCTCCGCCTTGTCCTGCGGGACGACGGAGAGGACGAGGGGAATATCCCGCTCGCGGCAGTCGTCCTCGATGAGCGTGAGCGCCGCGTCCTCGTCGCCGTCGGGCCCGGGAACGGGGTAGTCGAAGCAATACTGACCGTCGATGAAATTGCGGACGATCAGGCAGCCCGCGCCCTCCGCCCACGAGGGGTGCAGGTGGCTGCGCCACATGAGCTTGACGAGGGCAGAGTATTCGCAGAGCTGGTATTCGCAGCTTTTATAGTAGCGGCGCAGGCGGGCAATGTCCCGCTGCGTGACAGGAGTAAAGGTGAGCATAGGGTGTTCCTTTTCTTTCGCGTTGTTTTCTCTGCGCCCGCGGGTCGGCGGGCTTCCTTATTATAACCGCTTCGGCGGTGATTACAAGTGGCTTTTGCAACGGCTCAGGGCTGCATTTCCGCGACGACGCGCTTCGTGCAGTCGATGAAGTGACGCAGGCCGTCGCTCGCGGCGTCGAGCGAGCGGACGGCAAGGCCAAGCTCACGCGAGGACGCCGGCTCGACCGGCAGGAGCTTCACGCCGTCGGTGCGGCCGCGGACGGTCAGCTCGGTCATCATGCTCACGCCGAGGCCGTGGCTGACCATGCTGATGACGGTGGGATCGTCCACCCAGGTCGGCAGGATGTGCGGCTTGACGCCGATGCGGTTGAAGATACGCATGATGTCCTTATCAAAGCCTTGCGAGGGCATGATGAAGTCGCGCGCCTCGAAAGCGGCGAGCGGGAAGGCGGTCATGCCCTGCGTGTCGAAATCCTTCGGCAGAACGGCGAACATGGGATCGTCGGCGAGATGCACCCACTCGTACTGGCCCTCGTCCTGCGGGGAGACGAGGATGGCGTCCATCTTGCCCTGCGCGAGCAGCTCGTAGGGGACGTCGACGTGGTCAGCCATGCGGATATCCACGTCCACGTCGGGGCACTCCTCGCGGAAGCGCTGGATGATGCCCGGCAGCCAATGCATGGCGATGCTGGCATAGGCGCTGACGCGGATGATCTCCGTGCGCGAGGAGGCGACCTGCTCGATCACGCTGTCCAGGCGGGCGTTGGCCTGCAGAAATTCGCGCACGGCGGGCGCGATGCGCTCGCCCTCCTCCGTGAGGCGCACGCCGCTGCGTCCGCGCTCAAGCAGCGTGAAGCCTACCTCCTTTTCCAGCGAGTTCATCATGTGTGTCAGGCCCGACTGCGTGTAGCCGAGGACCTCTGCCGCCTTGGTAAAGCTGCCGAGATCGACTGCCATGAGCAGGGCCTCTAATTTCTTGCTTTCCATAGAAGTATTTCCTTTCTATTAGGATCGCTCATATTTTTATTATAATACGTCGCTTTACTTTTGGCAAGAAAGACGGTATCATTTGACTAATTTCTGTTTAATTTATACATCTCATTAAAATATATGAGGACGAATTTGACGGAAAACGGAGAGAGAAACGTAGTTAAAGGAGAAAATCACATGGAAAACAATCGAGCCCAATGGGGAAGCAAGATCGGCTTCATCCTGGCGGCGGCGGGCAGCGCCGTCGGCCTCGGCAACATCTGGAAGTTCCCCGGCAAGGCCTTTGAGGGAGGCGGAGGCGCCTACATCCTCATTTATCTGGCCATCGTCGTTCTCATCGGCTTCCCCGTCATGCTCTCGGAGCTGACCATCGGCCGCGCCGCGCAGGCGAACGCCATCGACAGCTTCCACAAGCTCGGCTACCGCGGCTTCAAGTGGGTCGGCGTCACGGGTGTTGCGGTGGCGTTCATCGTCACCTCCTATTACTGCCACGTCGGCGGCTGGGTGCTGCGCTACGTTGTGTCCTATATTACGGAGGCGCAGACGGTCTATGCCGATCCGCTCGGCTATTTCTACGGCCTGCTCGGCTACAACGCCGCGACGGGCGAGACATGGTTCCCGCTGACCGCCATTCTCTTTGCCGCGGTCTTTATGGCAGTCAACGCCTTCATCATCATCAAGGGCGTTGAGGGCGGCATCGAGAAGTTCAACAAGGTCGGTATGCCCGCGCTGTTCATCATTCTCATTGTACTGCTCGCGCGCACCATCACGCTCGACGGCGCGCAGGTCGGCTTCGCCTATATGCTCAGCTGCGACTGGAGCAAGGTCGGCTTCAACACCTTCCTCTCCGCGCTGGGGCAGGCGTTCTTCTCCCTGTCGCTGGGCATGGCCATCATGATCACCTACGGCTCGTATCTGCCCAAGCATGAGAACCTCGGCAAGAACACGGCGCTCATCTGCACGATGGATACGCTCGTGGCGCTCATCGCCGGCTTCATCATCGTGCCCGCGGTGTTTGCGACGCTCGGCTCCGAGAACGTCGGCAAGGGCGGCGGCTTCGCCTTCGCGTCCCTCGCGGGCGTGTTCGAGCACATGGCGGGCGGCGCGTTTTTCGGCGTGCTGTTCTATATGCTGCTCCTGTTCGCCGCGCTGACGAGCAGCATATCCCTCATCGAGGGCGTAGTGGCGTTCCTGACCGAGCGCTTCGGCTGGAAGCGCAAGCCCACCACCATCATCGTCTGCACGCTGATGTTCCTCATCGGCTGTCTGTACACCATGTCGCAGGCCGCGTTCAACATCAAGGGCATCTGGTTTGACTTCGCCAACGGCGTGAGTTTCCCCATCTTCGGTGACTTCATGGAGTTCCTCACCGACCGTCTGATGATCCCTCTGTGCGCGCTCGGCGTGTGCATTTTCACCGGCTGGATCTGGAAGCCCGCGAATGCCGTGCATGAGATCGAGCTGGACGGCAAGCCGTTCAAGCTGGCAAAGGTCTACAGCGTGCTGGTCAAGTACGTTGCGCCCATCTCCATCCTGCTCATCATCGTGGCGAGCTTCGTCACCGGCACGACGCTGAGCTGAGAAAACGAAAAAGCGACGAAAAGCCCTCCGCTCACCGAGCGGAGGGCTTCCTTGTGCGTTATTCCGCCGTGTACAGGCGGCCGTTTTTCCGATAGACGATGCGGACCTCGGGCGTGTTGGTGAGGTAGACGAGCGAGCCGTAGCTCACGCCGAAGTCCAGCACGTCGCCGAGCCGGACGGGGACGGCGGCGTCCTCCACGTCAAGAATGGTGTGGTCCGAGGACGCGCCGAGGACCTCCACGCCCGCGAGGCGCGGCGTGAGGTCGAAGGGATCGCCGTAATCGACGCGGCCCGCGGCGCAGAGCGCGCGGCGGCGGATGCCGCGGTCGGTGTATTCGCGCGTTTTGCCGAAGGCGTCCACGGTCAGCTCGCCGACGGGATAGCTGGGCTTCGGCTTGCACTCCACGACCTCCATGCGGAGGGTGAACACGTCACGGCGCAGAAAGTCGGGATAGCAGCCGTAGATGCCGCCGAGGAGGGCGAACTCGCCGATGCGCAGATGGTTGACGCGCGCGGGCAGCGTGCCGTCAAGCACCATGTGGACGGAGGTGGACGCGCCGCCGGAGATATATTGCAGCTCGCGGCCAATGGCGCGCTCCACCGCCTCGGCGGCGGAGACCAGCTCGCGCAGCTTCTCCGGCGTGGCGGCGACCGAGCCGTAGCAGCCGAGATTCGTGCCGACGCCCGCCAGCTCCAGATGGTCGAGCTTATACTCGACCTCAAGCGCGGCGTCGACCAGTTCCTCGCGGCTCCAGAAGCCCTCGCGCAGATCGCCGAGGTCAGCCATCAGGATCACCCTGTGGCGCGTTCCGCGCTTCGCGCAGACCGCGTTGAGGGCGCGGAGCGTTTCAAGCTCGCTCTGGAGACTCATGTCCGCGACCTCCGCGACCTCCGGAAGCTCGGAGAGCATGGGGATGCGGATGAGAACGCGCTCACAGGCGACGCCCGCGCCGCGCAGGGCGCGCAGCTGACCGAGACGGGACGAGGCAAGGCTCCGCACGCCGTATTCCGTATAGACCCCGGCGGCCTCCGGCAGCGCCGAAAAGCCCTTGACCACGCCCGCGACCTCGACAGAAAGGCTCTGGCAGCGCTCGATGAGCGCTGCCAGATTTGCTTTCAGCTTGTCAAGGTCGATCTCTAAAAGAGGGTATCGTGCCGTTCCTCTGTTCATAGACCGTTCCTTTGCCGTTTTGATTTATTCCGCCTTAGCCGCAGCCTTGGACTTCTTATAGGGCTTGCTGGCAAGATCCTTGACCGTCCAGCCGATGAGGGCGCACAGCCAGTTGATGAGCGGCATCAGCCAGTTGAACAGAGCCCACGGGCCGTAGCCGCCCGCGCCCCACGCGTTGATGTCGAGGGTGCTGGAGATAAACACGCCGCAGGTGTTCCACGGAATGAGGGCGGAGGTGACGGTACCGGCGCTTTCCAGCGTACCGGAGAGGAGAGCCGGGTGCAGACCCTTCTCTCTGTATTCCTCAGCGTACATACGGCCGGGAACGACGATGGAGATGTACTGCTCGGGCATGACGGCGTTGGAGAGAACGCAGGTGCACTCAGTGAGAAGCACAAGGCCTGCCGGTCCCTTCGCCAGCTTCTTGAGGCTGTTGACGATGACCTCGAGCTGGTGGGTGTCCTCCATAATGCCGCCGAACATCATGGCGATGATCGTCATGGCGACGGAGGACATCATGCCGAGGATACCGCCGCTTTCAAGCAGACGGGTCATGGTGTAGCTGGTCTCGGGAGAGAGGGTCTCCTCGAACATGGCGAGCACTTCGTCGCTGAAGTAGTAGCCGTTCATGCCGAAATCAAACACGGTACCCATGTTGCACTCGGGCTGGAAGATCATGCCCATGATCGCGCCGGAAATGATGCCGAGCGTGATACCAGGGATGGCGGGCATCTTCATGGCAACCGCCACGATAACGATGACCGGGGGCAAGAGCAGCGCAGGGTTGATATTGAACACGGCCTCGAGCGCGCCGGAGAACTCCGTCACGCGGCTCATGTCGGCATCGCCGCCGTGATACTGCATGGCGCCGAGAATACCGAAGCCGATGAGGGTGATGACATAGGTGATGCCGGTGGGCAGGATCATGGCCTTCACATGGGTCATAACGTCCGTGCCTGCCATAGCGGGCGCAAGGTTCGTGGTATCGGACAGCGGGGACATCTTGTCGCCGAAGTAGGCACCGGAGAGGACCGCACCGGCGGTCATGCCGGGGCTCATGCCGAGACCGAAGCCAATGCCCATCAAGGCGACGCCCATCGTACCCATCGTGCCCCAGGAGGTACCGGTGGCCAGAGAGGTGATGGAGCAGATGAGAACAGACGCAATGAAGAAGATCGCGGGCTTGAGGACCTTCAGACCATAGAAGATCATTGTGGGAACGACACCGGCGTTGATCCAAACGCCGATGAGGATACCGACGATGACGAGGATACAGACAGACTGGAGGGCTTTATAAATACCGTCCATCATGGACTTTTCGATGGCCTCCCACTTGTAGCCGAGGTAGAGCGCCATCAGCGCGGCGCCCATAACGCCGATGAACATGGGGACATGCGGGTCTGTTTCATACTTGACGATGCCGAGCGCCAATGCGCCGACCAAGATCAGCATGGTGACCAGAGCTTCCCACAGCTTTGGCATACGCGGGGTCCTGGCTTTCTTTTCTTCACTCACTTGATTGTACCAACCTTTCTCTAAATACATGGTGCGCATAGGGCGGGAACGCTCCCGTCCGCGCAGCTTCGTAGATGGTGAACACTGTTTTACGGTATTTGCGAGGGTCTGTGCGCCCGCAGACCGGCAGATGAGACCGGCGGCGGGAAGACGTGATCTTGACGGTATTCCCCCTTTATTCGGTGATTTTTCCCTCCTTGAATGATCAGGAAACGATTTGCTGCGGTCTCCCCGTCCTCCCTCGCCCCCCTGCGAAGGGGAGGACGGGGAAATTGCATGTAAGGCTGATACGGGAAGCGTACGGCGTACCGATTAAATATGCGGATATTTTAGCATATTTTATGCACGGTGGCAAGTGCCGCGCGCTTGCCGGATATCACAAAGTTTGACCGTTTGGCTTGGTCAGGACGCTGTTTTCTCTTACCAGCCGAGCTTGGTCATGGCGTCGTCGACCGCCTTGATGCACAGGTCGATCTCTTCCTTGCCGGTGATCAGCGGCGGAACGAAGCGCAGGACATTGCCGTTGGTGTTGTTGATGAGCACCTTGTTGTCCTGGAAGCAGAGGTCAACCACGGGCTGGCCGCTGGGATGGTTGAGCTGAATGCCGTTGATCATGCCGAGGCCGCGGATCTCGTTGACCGCCTTGGGATGGTTCTTCTCGATGACCTTGTGCATCTGATCGCGGAAATACTCGCCCATGACGCGGGCGTTCTCGATGACGCCCTCGTTGATCATGACGTCGAGCGTGGTGGCAGCCAGAGCGCAGGCGAGAGGACCGCCGGCGAAGGTGGAGCCGTGGGTGCCGGGGGTGAGGGTCTTAGCCGCGTCGCCGCGGGCGCAGACCGCGCCGATGGGCACGCCGGAGCCGAGCGCCTTCGCCATGGAGCAGGTATCGGGCTCCACGCCGTAATTCTGATGCGCGAAGAGCTTGCCGGTGCGGCCGGAGCCGACCTGGACCTCGTCGAACATGAGGAGGATGCCCTTCTCGTCGCACAGGTCACGCAGGCCCTGCAGGAACTCCTGGGAAGCAGGACGCACGCCGCCCTCGCCCTGGACGGGCTCGGTCAGGATGGCGCAGACGTATTCATCCATGATGTCCTTGACGGACTGGAGGTTGTTGAACTCGGCATAGCGGAAGCCGGAGGGCAGGGGCTCGAAGTAGCGGTGGACGGCATACTGACCGGTGGCGGTGCAGGTGGCGAGGGTGCGGCCGTGGAAGGAGTTCTTCATCGTGATGACGACGAAGCGCTCGGGATGGCCGTGATCCTTGGCGTACTTGCGGGCGAGCTTGATCTGGCCTTCGTTGGCCTCGGCGCCGGAGTTGGCAAAGAGGACCTTATCAAAGCAGCTGTTCTCGACGATGAGCTTCGCGGTCTGGACGGCGGGCTCATTGTAGAAGTAGTTGGAGCAGTGGAGGATGGTCTCCGCACGCTCCTGCAGGCACTTGACGATGGCGGGATGGCAGTGGCCGAGACCGTTGACGGCGATGCCGCCGACGAAATCGAGGTACTTGTTGCCGTCCTTGTCGAAGACGTAGACGCCCTCGCCGCGCTCCATGGAGATGGGCATACGGACATGGTTGCCGTAGAGGTACTTGTCACCGTTTTCGATGACTTCCGCATTGGTCTTGAACTTTTCGATCATGGTAGAGTCCTCCTGTTAAAATTTTATGTATTTTTTACCATTTGATGCCAACGCTCGGCTGTGCGGTGCCGATCGTGGTGCCGGTGCCTTCGGTGGTGAAGGCCTCGTAGAGTACGGAGTGGGGCTTGCGGCCGTCGATGATGTGGACGCTGGTGACGCCCTCCTCGATGGCCTCGACGCAGCAGTCGACCTTGGGGATCATGCCGCCGGCGATGGTGCCCTTGTCCTTGAGCGCCTTAACGTCCTGAATGTTGAGGTAGCTGATGACGTCGCGCACCTTGATGTCGTTGCACAGACCCTCGATGTCGGTGAGGATGACGAGCTTTTCCGCACCGAGCGCGCTGGCGAGCTTGCCCGCGGCGGTGTCGCCGTTGATGTTGTAGGTGTTGCCCTGCCCGTCGGTGCCGACGGGGGCGATGACGGGGATGAAGCCCGCGTCGAGCATGGCGTTGATGGCGTCGGCGTTGACGTAGTCGATGTCGCCGACGAAGCCGAGCTCTTCGCTGCGCTTGTGGCAGTGATAGATGTCGCCGCTCACGCCGGAGAGGCCGACGGCCTTGCCGCCGATCTGGTTGATCCTGCCGACCAGCTCGGTGTTGACCTGACCGACGAGGACCATCTCGACCACGCGCATGATGTCCTCGGACGTGTAGCGCAGGCCGTTGATGAACTGCACGGGAATGTTGAGCTTCTCGAGCATCTTGTTGATGCCGGGGCCGCCGCCGTGGCTGAGCACGGGCTTGAGGCCGAGGAGCTTGAGCATCACGACGTCGTGGAGCACGGCGTCCTTGAGCTCGTCGTTGATCATGGCGTTGCCGCCGTACTTGATGACGATGACCTTGCCCTGATATTTTTCAAGGTAGGGCATGGCCTCCATCAGGGTCTCTACCTTCTTCGCAACGTCGCTCATGGGTGGCCCTCCTTAGGTGCGGTAGTCGCCGTTGATCTTGACGTACTCGTAGGTGAGGTCGCAGCCGTAGGCGACCGCCTTGCCGTCGCCGCTGTGGAAGTCGACGATGACGGTGATGTCATGCTCGGTGAGCACGGCCTTGGCCAGCTCCTCGCTGAAGTCGGTGCCGAAGCCGTCCTTCATGACCTGAACCTCGCCGGCGCTGCTCTTGATGATGCAGTCGGCCTTGGTGGGATCGACGTCCGCGCCGGAGTAGCCGGCGGCGGCCATGATGCGGCCCCAGTTCGCGTCGCGGCCGAACACGGCGGCCTTGAACAGGGTGGAGCCGGCGATGGCCTTGGCGACCAGACGGGCGTCATGCTCGGTGGGCAGGCCGTAGGACTCGACGACGATCAGATGGGTCGCGCCCTCGCCGTCGGAGGCGATGCGGCGGGCCATGTCGATGCAGATGTGCTCGATGAGACCGGCGAGAGCCGCCTTGTCCTCCTCGGTCTTGACCTCGACGCCGGAGGCGCCGTTGGCGAGCAGGATCATGGTGTCGTTGGTGGAGGTGTCGCCGTCGACGGTGCACATATTGAAGCTCTTGTCGATGGCGTTGTGCAGCATCTTCTGCAGGTCGGCGGAGTCGCACTTGGCGTCGGTGGTGACGTAGGCGAGGGTGGTGGCCATGTTGGGGTGGATCATGCCGGAGCCCTTGGCCATCGCGCCGATGCGGATGGTGCCGGAGGAGAGCTCGAGCTCGTAGGCGGATTCCTTGCGGACGGTGTCGGTGGTCATGATGGCATAGGCCGCGTCGGAGCCGTTGGCCTTGTCGAGCTTGGCGGGGATGATCTGACGGACGCCGTCGAGGACCTTCTCGACGGGCAGCTTCTGGCCGATAACGCCGGTGGAGCAGACGAAGACCTCGTTCTCGCCCACGCCGAGGAGCTTCTCGGCCTCGCGCTCGACGGTCCGGGCGTCCTCGATGCCCTGCGTGCCGGTGGCGGCGTTGGCGTTGCCGGAGTTGATGACGATGGCGCGGGCCTTGCCGTTCTTGAGGATCTCACGGTCGAGAATGACGGGGGCGGCGCAGAACTTGTTGGTGGTGAACACCGCGGCGCAGGAGGCCTCGGTCTCGGAGTAGAGGACGGCCACATCGGGCTTCTGCGTCTTGCGGCTCTTCACGCCGACGTACACAGCGCCCGCGGTAAAGCCCTTCGGGGAGGTGATGCCGCCGCCTTCGATCACTTTGTATTCCATAGTGTTGTTCTCCTTTTCTTATTCTTACCTTATATAAAATCAGTTCCTTACGGATACATCGGGGGCATCATGAGACCGGTGGTCTCGGGGATCCCCATGATGAGGTTCATGTTCTGAATGGCCTGGCCGGCGGCGCCCTTGCCGATGTTGTCGATGACGGAGGAGACGATCAGGCGGTGGGTGCGGGAATCGAAGGTCGGGGTCATCTCGACGAAGTTGGTGCCGTAGGCCCACTTGGTCTGCACGGGCATATTGGACGGGAAGACTTTGACGAAGGGTTCGTCCTTGTAGAAGTCCTTATACAGCTCGTAGACCTCCTCGTTGGTGAAGTCCTTATCGCAGGTGGCGTAGATGGTGACCTCGATGCCGCGGACCTGCGGGAGGAGGTGCGGCTGGAAGTTGATGTACTGCCAAGTCTCGGGCTTCATCAGATCCTTGCCGGTGATGTAGGCGATGTTCTGCTCGATCTCGGGGGTGTGGCGGTGACCGCCGCCGAGGGCGTAGGCACAGAAGTTGTTCTCCGCCTCGGTGAGGAGCTTGTTGAGGGCGGGACGGCGGCCCGCGCCGGTGAAGCCGCTCTTGGCGTCGATGACGATGGTGTTCTCAACGATGTGGCCGGTCTTGAGCATGGGCTGGAGGCCGAGGGTGGAGGCGGTGGGATAGCAGCCGGGGTTGGCGATGAGCTTCTTGCCCTTGGCCAGCTCGCGGTTCATCTCGGGCATACTGTAGACGGCGTCATGGGTCATCTGGGGATTGGTGTGCTTGTCGCCGTACCACTTCTCCCAGACCTTCACGTCGCGGAAGCGGATGTCCGCGCCGATGTCGATGATGCGGGAGCCTTCGGCGAGAACGATCTCCGCCCACTTGGCGACCGCGCCGGAGGGGACCTGGATCATCACGACGTCGCTCTTGCGGGCGGTCTCGCGTACGTTCTCCTCGGTCAGATCCAGGATGGTCTGATCATAGAAGCCGCGCAGGGCGGGATGATGGGTGGAGATGGCGTCGCCCACGCCGTAGGTATCGAGAACGTTGACGAGCTCGCCGTCGGGATGGTTGACCATCATGCGCAGCACTTCGCCGCAGACATAGCCGGTCGCACCGATGCAGGAATAATGGATCATGGTGATAGCCTCCTCAAAAATTTTCTGCGATTTGCAACAATGCCGTCGTGGGCTTGCAAACCGCTTCACGATAGTGTTTAATTATCTGCGCATACAGTATATAGTTTTAATACGGAATGCACAAGAAAATCATTGTTCTGCTGAACATTCCGAAATGGAATGCTTGACAGATGATTCACATTCGGCTATCATGGCCTTAACGCCGATGCAAGCAAGGAGATGAGCGCATGATCCACAAATATCTGGCCTACCTCAAGACCATCGAGACCGGCAGCATCACGCAGGCCGCCGCGGAGTTGGGCTACACGCAGTCTGCCGTGAGCCGCATGATCGCGGACCTGGAGGAGCATTGGGACGTCCCGCTGCTCACGCGCAATCGCTCGGGCATCGAGATCAGCTCGGAGGGGACGCAGTTGCTGCCCATCCTTCAATCCATCGTCAAGGGGCAGGAGGAGCTCAATTTTGCCGTCGGCGAGCTGCACGGACTGCAGAGCGGCCTCATTCGCGTGGGCGCGTTCACCAGCATGGCGACCGGCTGGATGCCGCTGATGATCAAGTCCTTCCACGAAAAATACCCCAATATCCGCTTTCAGATCTTCAACGGCGAGTACAACCAGATCGCGACCTGGCTGCGCCGCGGGCAGATCGACTGCGGCTTTCTCGCCCTCCCCTGCGCCAAGGAGTTCGATACGACCTTCCTGCTGCGCGACTCGCTGACGGTCATCCTGCCGCCGAACCACCCGCTGCGCGACGCGGAATGCTTCCCCGTCAGCCGGCTGTCGGACGAGGATTTCATCAGCCTCAAGGAGGAGCAGGACTACGAGATCAATTTGTTCCTCGAGCATCTCAGGCAGTCCCCGCGCATCAAGTTTGAGGTCAGCAGCGACTTTGCCATCCTCGCGATGGTCGAGTGCGGGCTGGGCATCAGCGTGGTGCACGATCTGATCCTGCACCCCAACCGCCACGGCATCATCAAAAAGCCGCTCGACGAGCCGTACTACCGCGACATTGCCATCGCCACGAGCGCGGCGGCGCAGCCGTCCACCATCACGCGGATGTTCTGTGAGCACGCGCTCGAGTGGGCGAGGGATACCAGCTCCGCCATCGCCCCCGCCACGGCGGAGGCCCCGGAGTACGCGGAGCTGGCAAAGTAAAGAGATGGGAAAAAGGGACCGTTCTCTGCGGAAGAGAACGGTCCCTTTTGCTGCAAAAGCGGCGTTATGCAGCCTCTCCGGGCAGTGCCCGCGTTTTTTCGCCTGCCTGCCGCCCGGGCGTAAAATCTCCTGTTGACATCCGTGCCGCGGCGTGTACTATGGAGATAACAGATCAAACGGAAGCGAGGAAGCGTATGGAATACAGGATAGAGCGGGACTCGATGGGAGAGGTCCGCGTCCCGGCGGACCGCTACTGGGGCGCGCAGACGCAGCGCTCGCATGAGAATTTCCCCATCGGCGTCGGGATCGAAACGATGCCCACGGAGATCATCCGGGCGTTTGCCGTTCTGAAAAAGGCGGCGGCCATCGCCAACCGCGAGCTGCTGCCCGCACGGATGAGCGCGGAAAAATGCGCCCAGATCGGCCGCGTCTGCGACGAGATCCTCGCCGGTGAGCTGGACGGACATTTCTCGCTCGTTGTGTGGCAGACGGGCTCGGGCACGCAGTCGAACATGAACGTCAACGAGGTCATCGCCAACCGCGGCAACGAGCTGGCGGGGAAAAAGCTCCTGCACCCGAACGACGACGTCAATATGTCGCAGTCCTCGAACGACACCTTTCCCACGGCGATGCATATTGCCGCCTGTCTTGCGGTGGAGGACCGCCTTCTCCCCGCTGTTTCCGCGTTGGAGCAGACCCTCCTGCGTCTGGAGGCGGAGAATGTCGACGTGCTGAAATCCGGGCGGACGCATTTGCAGGACGCGACGCCCATCACCTTCGCGCAGGAGATCTCCGGCTGGCGGACGAGCCTCGCGCGGGACCGTGAGCTGCTCACCGCCGCGCTGCCTCCCCTGCGGGAGCTGGCGCTCGGCGGCACGGCGGTCGGCACGGGACTCAACGCCCCCGACGGCTTTGACCGGGCGGTCGCCGCGGCTGCCGCAGAGCTGACCGGGAAGCCCTTTGTCACCGCGTCCAACAAGTTTCACGCGCTCACGTCGAAGGATGAGCTGGTGTTCGCGCACGGCGCGGTCAAGGCGCTCGCGTGCGACATGATGAAGCTCGCGAACGATGTGCGCTGGCTCGCCTCGGGTCCGCGCACGGGGCTGGGGGAGATCGCCATTCCAGCCAACGAGCCCGGCTCATCCATCATGCCCGGCAAGGTCAACCCCACGCAGTGCGAGGCGGTGACGATGGTGGCGGTGCAGGTCATGGGCAATGACGCCGCCGTCGGCATAGCGGCGTCGCAGGGGAACTTTGAGCTGAATGTTTTTATGCCCGTGTGCGCCTATAACTTTCTGCAGTCCGTCCGCCTGCTGAGCGAGGCCATCGCTTCGTTTGACAAAAACTGCGCGTCCGGCATCCGCGCAAATCGGGAGAGGATGGACGAGAATGTGCGCCGCTCGCTGATGCTCGTCACGGCGCTCAACCCGCACATCGGCTATGAAAACGCCGCGAGGATCGCAAAGAAGGCATACGCGGAAAACCTGACGCTGCGCGAGGCCTGCGCCGCGCTGGAGCTTCTGCCGCCGGAGGAATTTGACCGCATCGTCCGCCCCGAGCGGATGGTTTGAAAGCCTGCCAATAAAAAGGAGAACGCTATGGATTACGCAAAAGAATCGCTCCGCCTGCACGGGGAGTGGAAGGGCAAGATCGAAATGGTGAACCGCGTGCCGGTCAAGACGAAGGACGATCTGTCCCTTGCCTACACCCCCGGCGTCGCGCAGCCCTGTCTGGAAATTCAAAAAGACATCAACAAGAGCTACGAGCTTACCCGCCGCTGGAACATGGCGGCGGTCATCACCGACGGCAGCGCCGTCTTGGGCCTTGGCGACATCGGTCCCGAGGCCGGTATGCCCGTCATGGAGGGCAAGTGCGTGCTCTTCAAGGCGTTCGGCGACGTGGACGCTTTCCCCATCTGCGTCAAGACCAAGGACGTGGACGAGTTTGTGGAGACAGTCTACAACATCTCCGGCAGCTTCGGCGGTATCAACCTTGAGGACATCGCGGCACCACGCTGCTTTGAGATCGAGCGCAAGCTGAAGGAAAAGTGCGACATTCCCATCTTCCACGATGACCAGCACGGCACCGCTGTTATCACGCTGGCGGGCCTCACGAACGCGCTCAAGGTCGTGGGCAAGAAGAAGGAGGGCGTGAAAATCGTGACCTCCGGCGCGGGCGCGGCGGCCATCGCCATCACGAAGCTGCTGCTCTCCGCGGGTTTCCGCGACATCACGATGTGCGACCGCAAGGGCGCGATCTACAAGGGCCGCGAGGGTCTGAACTGGATCAAGACCGAGATGACAGAGGTCACGAACCTGAGCCGCAAGGCGGGGACGCTCGCCGATATGCTGGTGGGCGCGGACGTGTTTATCGGCGTGAGTGCGCCGAATACCGTCACGACCGAGATGGTCAAAACGATGAACAAGGACGCGATTATCTTCGCCTGCGCGAACCCGACGCCGGAGATCTTCCCCGATGCGGCAAAGGCGGGCGGCGCAAGGGTCATCTCCACCGGACGCAGCGACTATCCGAATCAGATCAACAACGTGCTGGCGTTCCCTGGCATCTTCCGCGGCGCATTCGACGTGCGGGCCAGTGACATCAACGAGGAGATGAAGGTCGCGGCGGCGGAAGCGCTGGCGGGTCTTGTGGGCGATGAGCTCAGCGAGGACTATATCATCCCCGCGGCGTTCGATCCGCGCGTCGGCCCCGCGGTGGCGAAGGCGGTCGCCGAGGCCGCGCGCAGGAGCGGCGTAGCAAGGCTTTGAGTCTGACCGGCGGCACGAAAAGACCCTGCCGCCGATCGTACCGGAGACAGACCGGCATGGAGCATTTGACCGGGAGGGATGCTGAGTGAATCGAAAAGGAGCATGGCTGCTGGCGGCATTGCTGGCGGTGCTGTGCGGTATCCCTGCGCGGGCGGCGGAGCTGGAGCCTGCCTATGTGCGAACGGTATTCGACCAGACCAACGGCCTGCCGACCGACGAGGCAAACGCCGTCCTGCAGACGAGGGACGGCTACCTGTAGGTGGGCAGCTACGGCGGCCTTCTGCGCTTCGACGGCTCCGAATTCCACAATTTCAGCACCGAGGGCGCCATTGCGACGCCGGCGATCCGCTGCATCGTTCAGGCTCCCGACGGCACGCTGCTGGCGGGCAGCGCCGGAAGCGGGATCTACGCGCTGGCGCAGGACGGCTCGATCACGAAATTCAGCTACGAACAGGGGCTGGAGGACGGTGTGGTGCTGCACATATTGCAGGAGAAGGACGGCCGCAGCGCCTTTGTCAGCGCGGGCAGCCACCTGTATTATTGGGCGGACGCGACTTTCCGCAGGCTGGACGGCCTGCGCATCGGTCCCGGCTCGATCTTCGATCTCTACGAGCGGGACGGAAAGCTGTGGCTGCTGCAGGACAGCGGCATTTACGCCTTGGATAAGGCGCGGATCTTAGCGGGAGAAACGCCGCACGCCACCCAGTACGGAACGGCCCGCGGGCTCACCGGCTCCCTGCGGGTGAACACCTGCAATTATATGGCCCCTGACGGCAGCCTGTATCTGACCACACGAAACGGCGTCAGCGTGTTTGACTTCCGGGAGATCTCCGCGCCGATGCCGCCGCTGGTCATCAACAGCATCCGCGTGGACGACCGGACCTACGAGTCCCCGGAGCAGCTGACGCCCGGCGCATGACCATCCGCTTCTCCGCGCTGACCTATTCCGGCGCTACCGATCTGTGCATCGGGTATCAGCTCGTGGGCTTTGCCAAAGCCAAGACCTACACCGTGGGCAGTTGGCTGGAGGTCTGGATGGAAAATTATGTCAAAATCAAACTCAGACCGTCCACCTTCAAAACCAGCCAGGGCTTCCTCAAGAACCACATTAAGCCGCAAATCGGCAGCATCCCGCTGGCAGAACTCACTTCTCTGGACTTGCAGCGATTCTACAAGCACCTGCTGGACGGCGGCCGGGTAGACCGCGTCGAGGCCAAGAAAAAGCCGAAAGGGTTAGCACCGAAAACCGTGCGAAACATCCATCAGATGATTGGCTCGGCGTACAACCTCGCCATGCCGCGCATCGCGCGGCGCATAACAAAGGGGCTATTCTCTACCGTAGAGAATAGCCCCTTTGAAACCCCAAGAGAACGCAAGGGGCTGCCGCCCCTTGACCCCCGAACTGCTCATATTAAATCACCATCTCAGCAACCGTGTGTTTGATTTTTCTTCTGAACGATTTGGCGTGCTTCTCTTTCCGCTCAGCCGCTGCTGCGGAGCCAGTACAGCAGTCGCTGCAAAAAAATTTCCCCCACAGGGGCAGCGGCCAAGCGGACATAGACGAAGGTCAAATCGAAAGCGGCAACAAAAAATGGCGGGTATTTCTTTGCGCAGCGCGTGCAGTCGTTCTGTCGCGAGCCTGCAATGAAGTGGGTCACGGGCGCAGCCCGTGCGCGTTTTCTCGCCGCTTTTGCGCGGTCAAAAGCGGTGCCGCCGGAGGCGGGAGCTTTCATGACCTCCGCCACACCTTCGCGACCATGGCGCTCCAGAACGGCGTGGACGTAAAAACGGTGTCCACGATGCTGGGCCACTACTCGGCGGGTTTCACGCTGGACACCTACGCCCACGTCACCACCGACGCGCAGCTCAAAGCCGCCCAGACGATGGGCAATATCCTCTCCCGTGCCGTCTGATGCTTTCCGCTATCCGCTTAAAGTGCTCCCCAAGTCAAGGACATTTTCATTTGACCCATAGCGGCAGCATACC
>ERZ824978.1083-NODE-1083-length-32246-cov-3.880277_pt1 | contig 32246 bp, 32 predicted proteins | sample MGYA00519860_ERZ824978 | MGnify/ENA primary metagenome ERZ824978 (study PRJEB31778, sample SAMEA3449184) | human gut metagenome | biome: human gut; feature: human-associated habitat; material: faeces | place: United Kingdom | collected 2010/2012 ... | reverse complement strand
TCAATGAGTCTGTATACGGAACAGTGTACGTGACAATGCTCGAACCCCACTTCTTTTGCCCCGGAAAACAGTGATAAAATCAGCCAGGCTATTGCTCCTGCCGCTGCTAAAACAACCACGACAGCGATCCGTTTTCTGCGCCCGTGCAGCCATTCTTTACCCGTTTCTTTTTTCAAAACAAAAACCTCCTTCGCCTAAGGTCATTCTTGTAAACCTTATTACGAAGGAGGCATTTTTATGCTCCTTTTCAGAGGATCCTGCTGCAAAATCTGCGCAGCGCGCTTTGCATCATCCGCTTAAAGTGCCGTCAAAGTCGCGCCGATCCCCTCTGCATAGGAAATCACTTTATCCTTGTTGCTTTCCGTGGACATGACGATAAACTGCACATAATCGGAATCCGTCTCAATAGAAAGATGGCAGATAGCCATTTTCATTTCTGTGGTTTTCTCCGTTACTAAGACCACGTTTTCTATGGTTTTGTAACTGCCGCAGGTGAATTCTTTGGTGCTTTCGATCTGTACATCGCTGAACACATCTGTGCTTCCTGTGATATAGCCTGTAACTTCCTTGCTGAATCCCTTGAGATCGTAGCCAAGACCGCTCTTGGACTGATCTATGATCGAAATAGATGTCAGCCCGCCTGCGATTTCGATTTCAAGCGTCGATTCATCGTTGCTGTAAGTATCCGGCTCGCTCCAGTCAGAATCAGCCGTGATTTTATACTTGCCGTCTTTCGTTGTAAAGTCCTGCGCTGTCGGCTTTTTTTCTTCGGTGTCTTTTTTAGCCTGATCGTCAGATTTAGAGCTGCCGCACGCAAACAGACTCAGACAAAGGACTGCCGCTGCACCGACCGCTGCGACTTTCTTCCATGTTTCTTTTTTCATCCGCTTCTTCCTCTCGTACTGCTTCTCTTTAACCGATAAGGTTTTTGACAGCCGCTTCAATGTCCTCCGCTGTCATGCCGTACTTTTTCTTCAGCTCATCCGGCTTTCCGGATTCCCCGTAAGTGTCCTTCTGGCCTACCATAGCCATCTTCACCGGGCAGTTTTTCACGATGACTTCTGCCACCGCACTTCCCAGCCCGCCAACGATGGAATGTTCTTCCGCGGTCACGATAGCTCCTGTTTCCTGCGCCGCTTTTATAAGGATCTCTTCATCGATCGGCTTGATGGTATGGATGTCGATGATCCGCGCGTCGACACCGTCTTCCTTCAGTTTTTCAGCTGCCGCCATAGCCTCGCTGACCATGATGCCTGTTGCAACGATAGTAACGTCTTTACCGTCTCTTACCAGGTTTCCCCTGCCCAGCGTCAGCTGGTCGGAATCCTCATAAAACACAGGTACTTTCGCTCTGCCCAGGCGCACGTAGCACGGTCCTTCCATGGCCACCGCCTGCTCCAGCAGCTTCTTTGCAGAAACACCGTCTGACGGATTGATCACCGTCATTCCCGGGATGGTCCGCATCAGTGCAATATCTTCAAATGTCTGATGGCTTGCGCCGTCTTCGCCTACTGTGATGCCTGCGTGGGTAGCGCAGATCTTCACGTTAGCTCTGGTATAGCCGATGGAATTTCTGATGATCTCGAAAGCTCTGCCCGTTGCAAACATCGCAAATGTGCTGGCACACACGATCTTGCCCGAAAGCGCCAGTCCCGCTGCTGCGCCGTACAGATTCTGCTCGGCGATCCCCATGTTAAAGAAGCGATCCGGATAAGTCTTGCCAAATTCCGCTGTCATAGTAGACTTGGAAAGGTCTGCATCCATCACTACCAGCTGAGGATACTTTTCTCCCAGTTCGATGAGAGTCTTGCCATATGCCTGTCTCGTTGCCATAGTCTCTGCCATTAGAATTCACCTCCCAGTTCTGCCAGTGCCTGCTTCGTCTGTTCCTCGTCCGGCGCCTTGCCGTGCCATCCGGCATTGTTTTCCATAAAGGAAACGCCCTTTCCCTTGATAGTTTCCGCCACGATCATGGTCGGTTTGCCCTTGCATGCTCTCGCCTGCTTGAACGCATCCAGGATCTGCTCGAAGTCGTGTCCGTCGATCTGGATCACGTTCCAGCCGAATGCCTGGAATTTCTCAACGACCGGTGCTACGGTCATAACGTCTTCGTTCTTGCCATCGATCTGCAGACCGTTGTGGTCCAGGATCGCCACCATGTTGTCCAGCTTGTAATGCGCCGCCGACATCAGTGCTTCCCACACGATGCCTTCCTGGATCTCTCCATCTCCCAGCAGCACATAAATTCTGCCCGGATCATTGTCCAGCTTGTTGGCCAGCGCCATTCCACCTGCCGCAGAGATCCCCTGTCCCAGAGAGCCTGTAGACATTTCGATCCCCGGCACTTTATGCATATCCGGATGTCCCTGGAACTTTGAACCCAGCTTTCTAAGCGTCATGAAATCTTCCATCGGATAATATCCTTTTACGGCCAGTGCCGAATACTGCACCGGGCCTGCATGACCCTTGGAAAGGATGAACTTGTCCCGTCCCTTCATCTTGGGATCCTTCGGATCTACGTTCATTTCATCGAAGTACAGAGCTGTAACGATATCTGCAGCCGAAAGAGAGCCGCCCGGATGCCCGGATCCGGCATTGTGGATCGCTTTAACGATCCCGCATCTGATTTCCGCTGCCGTTTTTTCCAATGATTTAATGTCCATTACTTCCTCCATTTTCATATGGTACGTTATTCTCCATAATAAATATAAACCCTTGCAGCGAGAACTGCAAGGGTTATCCGCAAACTCATCAGAAAAAGGAATGCTGATCGATTCCCAGACTGACACTCAAAGCTTCATTTACCTCCGGTAACCGGGTTTTGTCAATGGTTCCGATTCTTTCTTTTAATCTTCTTTTGTCGATCGTTCTGAGTTGTTCCATCAATATGATTGAATTCTTTGACAGGCCGTTTCCGTCCGCATCTATGGCTACGTGCGTTGGAAGGTCAGCCTTGTTTTTCTTCGATGTGATCGCCGCCACTATGATGGTCGGGCTGTACTTGTTCCCCACATCGTTCTGTACTACCAGGACAGGCCGTACGCCGCCCTGTTCGGAGCCAGTTACCGGACTAAGATCTGCAAAATAAAGGTCGCCCTTCTTGATGCTCAAAGTCCTCACTCCTTTTATGACCTGCGCACTGGAATTGCGCAGCTTTCGCTGCAGTGCAATCGCTCTGCGCTATCTCTATTTCCCTACGATTCCTCGAAGCGTGGCAGGCAGCTGATCCCGGATATCGGTGGCGGTCATTCCCCACTGTCCCATGATCCCGGCAGCCAGGTCTCCCGCCATGCCGTGAACGAACGCCCCGGCTCTGGCAGCATCCAGAGGTGCTATTCCCGATGCGGCAAAAGCTGTGATCACGCCGGTAAGCACGTCACCGCTGCCACCGGTCGCCATTCCCGGGTTGCCTGTAGTATTAATATATGTGCTGCCGCTTCCCGACGTCACAACCGTATCCGCTCCTTTCAGCAGAACGACTGCGCCGGTCCGGTCACTGACAGCTTCCGCAGCCTCCACGCGTCCCATCACACTGACCGGCTCCAGGTCCAGCGCATCCAGCAGGCGATCACATTCGCCCGGGTGCGGCGTCAGTATGATATTGTCTTTTTTCTTCAGGATCCCCGTCTTTTTTCCGAACCTGCAAAGGTTAGTGATGCCGTCAGCATCGATAACGACAGGCCCGTCAAAAATACTAAGTATCTCTTCTATCAGCTGATATTTTTTCTCGCTCACTCCCATTCCCGGTCCGATTCCGATGGCATCATGCACTGATACCGACCGTAAGAACTCCCGGTCTGAAACATTGGTGCAGGTAGCCTGCGGCACTGCGATCTGCAGGATCGGAAAGATCTCCTCCGGCACCGCAGCTTTGACAAGACCCGCTCCCGAACGCAGTGCCGCACTGGTGCTGAGGACGCATGCTCCCGCCATTCCGACGGAACCGGCCACGATCAAAACTCTGCCGCACTGTCCTTTATGGATCTGCCTCGGTCGTTCTCTGATTACAGTATTGACATATGAAAGTGTTGTTAAACCTGTCTCACCCATTTTCTTTCCTCCTGCTTTTGCAGTTCTGCACGTTCCAGTGTTAAAAGCTGTCTTTTTTTCTCGATCCCGCCAGCATACCCGGTCAGGCTCCCATCTGTCCCGACAACACGGTGACACGGGATGATCAGTGAAACCGGATTATGTCCCACCGCACCTCCTACAGCCTGAGCAGACATGTGTGAAATGCCTTTTTTCACTGCGATCCGTTCTGCGATTTCTCCATAAGTCATAGTCTGTCCGTAAGGGATCGTCAGCAGTATCTCCCAGACCGCTCTGCGGAAGGGAGTCGTCTGCACTTCGATAGGCGGTAAAAATCCCGGGACCTCCCCGCTGAAATACAGTTCCATCCAGTGTACTGTCTGTTCAAAAATCGGCAAATCTTTTTCCTTATATTCTTCCGGAAGCGTAGCTCCGAAATGTTTCTGACCATCGAACCATAATCCGATCAGTGCCATTTCATTGCCGGCAAGTGTGATCCCGCCCAGCGCTGATTCATAATGACTTGTATAAATCATACTGCACTCTCCTGTTTCATAGAAAAGAAAGGCTCCACATCATGCAGAGCCTCCACGTACTATTTCTTGTTCTTTCTCTTACGAGCCTTAGCTGCAGCTTCGATTCTGGCCGCTTTGATTTCCGCGTTGGTCCGGTCAGGTTTTACCGGCACATTACCATCGAAAACACCCTGTCCCGGAGGCGGTACATCCAGTCTCTTGCGTCTCATAGCCTGATACAGCAGTTCCTTCGCCTTCATGGATGCATGCCGCGAGAAATTGACCTTCGTATATAAATCGAGGAGATTGTTCACGCCCATCATCCGCTTTACGTCAAAGGAAATGTTCATGATCTTGGCAAATGCGATAACATTATCGTCGATCACATTATTGTCCAGCTTTCTCCATGCACGTCTCATAACAATGACCGTAGTAAACAGATAAATGATCACACCTATCATGAGGAACGGCAGTGCCAGAATAACATTCGCCTTGATCGACCCATAAATCCCTTCACTCGGCATAACCAGATAAATGATGACTAAAATTGCAAACAGTAAGATAAATTTATTTCTGCTCATAAAACTCCTCCAGTCGTTCGTTCTTCTATTGTAATTGTACAACAATTCCGACAAAAAGAAAACTTAAATCAAGCTAAAATCGTATGCATTGTCTTTGCAGGAGCAAATCCTTCTTCTTTTGCCGCCCTGTTCATCCAAGTCAAGCTGCCCGATGACGGATCATCAGAATCCCGGACCTAACGATAAAACTTCTGAATCCCGGACAGCTTAGAATACCATGGATCCATTTCTAAAGGCTTCCCCGGATAATTTTCACTTCGCCACTCTTTTCCCGACAGCTAAAAATGCCCTGATTACGCTTCCGACAACCCTCTACGGATAGTTCAGTCGTAAAACCCGATCATTTTTCCTTACATTTCACAAATTCATCCTTATGAAGTCCCATATTTTCCCTGCAAAGTATCCTCCGAAAGGCTATTCTCTTTCATTTAGGGTATTTTCCCCGTACCGCTTTCCCATCGTATCTTCCCTTTTACCCCAACTCGTGCTATGATAGTCAGGCATGGCATTTTGCAGGAATTTCTGCAAAGCTTAAAGCAGCATTTTTACGAGGAGGCATACTCATGAGTCATACAAATACGTTACAGCAGTTTTTTACAAAGAATACAGCGGGCATTCTGCTCTGCCTGGCCATCGCCATTCCGGCATGGTTTTTAGGCAAAGCCGTCCCGGTAGTCGGCGGGCCGGTCTTCTCCATCCTTATCGGCATGATCGTCACCCTGTTTTTAAAAAAGAAGGATCCGTTTAAAAGCGGTATCACCTTCGTTTCTAAAAAAGTGCTCCAGTGCGCAGTCGTTCTGCTGGGATTCGGTCTCAACCTGACCGTCATCCTGCAGACAGGAAAACAGTCCCTGCCGATCATCGTTGGAACCATCTGCACGGCACTGTTACTGGCAGCGATCCTGCGACGGGCGTTCAGGATCCCGGATAAAACTGCAACCCTCATTGGAGTAGGGTCTTCCATCTGCGGAGGATCTGCCATCGCAGCAGCAGCTCCGGTCATTGGCGCAGACGACGAGGAAGTAGCACAGTCCATTTCGGTCATTTTCTTTTTCAACGTACTGGCAGCCTTGATTTTTCCGGCATTTGGAACATTCCTGGGATTTTCCACTACCAGCGGCGAAGCCTTCGGGATCTTCGCGGGAACAGCGGTCAACGACACTTCTTCCGTAACGGCGACTGCGGCAACCTGGGACTCTCTCTATCATCTCGGATCGGCCACTCTGGACAAAGCCGTGACCGTAAAACTCACCCGAACTCTCGCTATCATCCCCATCACGCTGGGACTGGCGTTTTTACAGACGCGCAAAACAAAAACATCAGAAAAATCCATTTCCTTAAAAAAGATCTTTCCGATGTTCATTCTCTATTTTATTCTGGCTTCCGTGGCGACTACCATCGTCTCCGCTGCCGGGATCAATGCCGACATCTTCACACCTCTGAAAACTCTGAGCAAGTTCTTTATCGTCCTCGCTATGGCCGCCATCGGACTCAACACCAACATCGTCAAGCTGATCCGCACCGGCGCCAAGCCGCTGCTTCTGGGCTTCTGCTGCTGGGTCGGTATCACAGGCGTCAGCCTTCTGCTGCAGCATGTGATGAATCTGTGGTAATCCCTACTCCTCTTCCCGTTTCTCGGCCTCTTTCTCTGCAATCATTTCTTCCAGCAGCTCGTGGTCGCCGTCTACGGATTCCAGAACGCGCTCGGCTTCTTCCAGCTGTCCTTCCTTTGCCAGTTCTTCGATATGCTTTTCATGGTCGAGAACGGAGATGCCACCGTCTACGGCATCCACCAGAATAAAGTAGGTATATTCTTCTGGATCGCGCGCTTTGACCACATAGAACTTCTTATAAAAAATATCTTCCTCGATGATCTGCATTTCAGGAGTCATCATCAGCTTCGCCTTGCCGATATACTGCTTCAGCGCAAAGGAATGACCCGTGTCATAACATTCATTGAGCGGCGTCTGGATCTCCAGCGCTTCATCCTCCGGAATTTCAACATAATCGAATTCCGGATCGCCTTCTGTCTCATATACGGAGCCTGAGACACGGTCGATGATGCAGTCACACAGCTTGTTCAGCTTTTTCATGATACGGCCTTTTCCCACTGTGACCAGATACCGCAGACGAACGTATGGATAGTAGACCTCATCGATGTCCAGCAGATCCAGCTTGGGGTCCGTGTTGAACAGCAGCACCAGCGCCTCTTTTTGTGTATATCCCGGTTTTAAAATTTTTGCTTCAATCATGTTTTGATTCCTTTCCCAAAGTTCCGTCAATCCGTTTCTGTCTAAATTCTATTCTTCATTTCTACATTCTTATTGTATAAAGAGAACAGACCTCCTGTCAATAGCATTGCAGAAGGTCTGTCGCATGATTTATCACTTTATTGCATCGGCATCATATGTATACCGTACTCTTTTCAAATCCTAGTTTGCCAGAGCAGCCTGCTTGCTGAATACAAACTGAGTGATAGCCTTGTTCTCTGTGGAGAGGTGCTTGGAAGAAGCAACCTGTACCTTCTTGGATACAGCGATCTTCTTGCCCTTTGCTCTTTCCATCAGGTCACACATTTCAGGGCTCGTCGGTTTACCGAAGTTGCTTCCGATGATCATAGCCAGCGTAGATGCGATAACACCTACGAAGAACTGGTGACATCCTGTAACAACTGCCAGATCAGCCTGTGCCCAGATCTGAACGACTAAACCGCCGGCGATCATGGATGCTACGGAACCTGTTGCATTGGCTTTCTTCCACCATACAGCGCATACATAGCTAGGCAGGAACGCACATCCCATGAAGCTGAATGTATCTACGATCAGGCTGAAGATTCCAGGCGGGTTCAGGATCGCGATAGTAACACCAATGATACCAACAACGATGATGGATCCCTTGGAAATGATTACTACGCTTCTGTCGCTTGCATCCGGTCTAAGCCATCTCTTGTAGAAGTCGATGGATACGATGGTTGCGATCAACAGCATCAGAGCAGCTACTGTACTCATGATAGCAGACATGATAGCTGTCAGCATCAGACCAGCAAATACTCCAGGGAATTCCAGAGATGTCAGGGACGGAATTACCAGCTCAGGGTCATTGTTGATCAGACCTGCAGGGTTCGCTGTGAAGATTACCAGTCCAGCCAGTCCCAGGAAATAAGGGATGAAGCAGAACAGCTGAGTCCAGATAGTAGCGTATACTACGGAAGTCTTTGCTGTCTGCGGGCTGCCCATTGCCATGTGCTTGTTAACACTGTGCGGCAGACCCATGTAACCGATGAGGTAAATACCTACGGCCCCGGCGATTACACCATAACCGCCTTCATATACATTGCCACGTCCCCATACGCTCAGCAGAGTCGGGTCGATAGCAGCCAGTTTCTCGTTCAGACCGGTGAACCAGCCCATCTTCATCATAGTAGCAACGAATACGATGATCAGGGAACCGATCATGATGAATCCCTGGATTACGTCAGTCCATGCTACTGCGAAGTATCCGCCAACGAATGTGTAGAACAGGATTACTGCTACGCCGACGATGAGGCCGACAGAAAGAGGGAATCCGAACAGAGTAACCAGTGTTTTACCGGTTGCCATGAACTGTCCCAGAACGTAGCAGGCAAGTCCGAATACGGAGATGATACAAGCGATAACCTTTACAGGTACGGATTCGTATCTCTTTTCCAGATATTCGATCGGGGAGATAGCGTCCAGCAGCTGGGAGAGTCTTCTCATTCTTCTTCCCAGAACGGTCAGGTTGATCATGCCGCCTGCGCCGTCGCCTACTGCATAGAAAATCGCGAAATATCCGAGTGCATATGCTTCAGAAGGTCCGCCCATGAACATGAATCCGCTCATTGCGGTAGTCTGCAGGGTCAAAGCTGTAACGAGAGGTCCCATGGATCTTCCGCCCAGCATGAAGTCTTCTGAGCTCTTGGCTTTCTTGTTCCAGTAAAGCCCCATTGCGATCATACCGATAAAGTAGACGCAAAGTACGATTACTTCAACTCTCATTCTTTAGTCGCCTCCTTCCCTGTATCTGCTACAAGGTGATCTTCGAATTCCGAATCGTCAACCTGTGCATCCTGCTTTGCCATGATACAGTAGTCGATGATGGCAGCCGTGATGTAGACGATCGGCCAGATCAGGATTGCTAAGAATGTACTGATAGGCATTCCTATAATCATAATACTTCCTCCTTACAAAATGTGAATCAATAAATGATCTTGTTATAAATTCCACGATCAGTGTAGCAAATTGTCAGACTTTTCTCAAGGAATCGACAATTTTTTTAATTTAATTTAAAAAGGGCTTAAGCTGATCTTAAACAGCCTAAACCCCGTTTTCATATTATCGCTATAAGCATTGAGATTTCAACGATTGCTCGGTTTAATAGTTTTTTAATTTATATTCTCTGCGATAAGTCTCTATCTTCTTATATACACGTATACGCGGCTTATCCGTCATCGCCATAATGATAAAAAAGAACAAATTTGCGATCAGACCGGCAATCGCACAGATGCTGGAATCCTGCCCGCCGCTTAAGACCAGACCGACCAGAAATGTCAGCTCGCCTGAGAGGATACCCATATAAGCAGCACTGGCTGTAGAACGCTTCCAGAAAAAAGCTCCTGCCACCGGTACGATGAGCTGTGCCTGCACTCCCAGAGCGATGATCCCCAGATCGAAGATGCTCTGAGGCACTATGATAATGAATACGTAGGAGACCAGAGCAACGATCAGCACCGTCCACTTGGCGATATCCACCAGCTTTCGTTCCGGAGTCTTCCGGCTGATATACCGTTTGTGAACGTCAATGGTATATACTGCCGCAATAGCGTGCACCTGAGAATTGGCAGTAGAAAAGATCGTCGCGTAGATTCCTATGATTACAAAAGTATAGAAAAACGGATTAGCATACTGATGCAGAAGCGTCAGCAGTATCGAATCCGGATTGTCCACATGATCGGTCAACACCAGCGCGGAGCTCCCTGCAAATAAGGTTCCGACACATATAATAGAGGACAGGCATAACAGCCACGGGATAACGTTGAAATTTCTCTCCGATTCCGCCGCGTAATTTCGGATCCAGATCTGAGGTCCCATAAAAGCTCCGATAGGAACGATGAAGAACAGGGATATCCACAGAACCACGCGATGACGCCCTTCCTCTCCCGGCATGGAGACATAAGAAGGATCCTTGGCGATCAGCTCAGGGAACACCTGTCCAGTCCCGCCGGCTACATGCATGAGATAAAGCCCTGACGACACAATAGCCAGAACGATCAAAATACCATAAAAAATGTCCGTCATTACAACCGCGCGAAGACCGCCGGCCCACAGATAAATAACCAGGATCGAAAAAAAAATGATGCCGCCTACATAAGAGGAAATTACACCGGCGGTCGCCACATTCATAACCAGTATTCCTCCTACGATCTGCACCTGCAGATACACCATCGTACTCAGGATGCTTACCACCGTTACCAGCACATTCAGCTTCTTCGAATCGTAAATGTCATCAAAAAAATCTGTCGGTGTCATATAGTTATGCACTTTGCCGTAATGCCAGATCCTGCGTCCCAGCAGGATAAAAAGTACGGCAAACAGCGCGTCCCATCCTACCGTCGTCATATAGATCGGTCCCTGCTCGTAGAAATATGCGATCGCGCCGATAAATGCGAATATGCTCATCCAGGTCGAAAAAATCGTCGCGTACATAGGCAACGTTTTCAGTTTTCGTCCCTGAAGAATAAAATCATTGGTATTGTTTACCGCCTTGTTGCGCGCGAATTCCCCTAAAAGAAGAGGGACAAACGCAAATACGCAGATAATCAGCAGCCTGACAGCGTTCGTGATCATTTCATTTTCTTACCTTCCCCGTGGTTTTCGCTTTATTCTACCATAATTTTAAGCTATAATAAACAACAGGGAGGATTTTATTATGTATTTCAGCTGGCTTGTATTCATTGCACTCTTTACCTTTGCAGCCTCGACTCTGTACTTTTATATTTTTTCCCGCAAGCAGGAGAAATTCATGCAGTACTGGGGATTTTCCTGGATCGCCTATTCCATGAGTCTGCTCTGCCTGCTTTGTTTTTTTGCATCCCCAAACGATTTGTTTCTGGAGCTTCGCAAGGTCGTAGACATGTTCAATCTGCTCCTGCTCCTGTTTGGATCTTATTCCTATACACATATCAAGGTGCCTACCTACTGGTACCGCTTTTCCTTGTATCTGCTGCTTCTTGCAGTGATCTGCATGATCTACAGCTTCGATCTTTTATCCTTTTATCTGCCGATTTCCATATATCAGCTTATCATTACCGCATTTCTCTGTTATAATATATGGCAGAAGTGGGACATCATCATGGCAGAGCGTATCATTGCGTCAGTGGTTTTCTTTTTATGGGGAGCGATCAAATCGGTATTTTCCATCGCGGAAACAGTAGTGCCGGTCACGTCCAGCTATTACGTTACAGAGATCCTGATGTCGAATCTGGTCAACTTCTGTATCCTGGTGATCTATGTCGTATACACCCAGCAGGAAAGAAGCCTGGCCAGCAGTCTCTACCGCACGGTTGTCGATAACTCCAAGGATGTTATCTTTTATTATAAACTGCAGCCGTACGAAGCTTTCGAGTATATCTCGCCTTCCATCCGGGAGGTCACAGGATATCCGCAGTCAGCGTTTTACGACAATCCGAACATGTTCCAGACTTTGACAAGCCATAGGCAGGCAGAAGAGATCCGCGATCTTTTTACTGCAAAATTCCCGGCGCGGGATCGCATCGTCATAGAAATGACTAATAAAAACGGGGAATCCTTCTGGGGGGAATTCACCTGCACTATCATACGAAAAAAAACGACGAATGAACCCATTGCTCTGGAAGGATCTTTCCGTGATATCACTTCGATCAAATCGGCCGAGCTGAATCAGATCGAAGCCACAAAAAGCCGCAATATGCTCCTGTCCTATATTTCACATGAGCTGCGGACACCGATCACATCCATCGCCGGTTATCTGACCGCGATCAGCGATGGAACGATCAGCAGCAAGGAAGAAAAGCACGAAGCGATGGAGATCATCACCGCCAAGACTTTGATCTTAAAAAAGCTGGTGGACGATCTGGGGCAGCTGTCAAAGATGCAGACTCATCAGTTTACCTTTGATTTTACCCTTTGCACCATAACCGATGCCGCAGATCTTCTGATCACCAGCAACATAGGCGATGCCAGGGCTGCCGGATTTGAGATTTCCATTGACTACGACGAGATCACGCTGTCTCACTACTGGGCTGTACTGGATCTTGACCGCATCAATCAGGTTTTTTCCAACCTGATCACAAATGCGATCAAATATTCCGATGCACATAAGGAAATGCACATCACGTTTAAAGTAGACGACGCCGCCGAGAACTTCATCGTGTCGGTATCAGACAAAGGGATGGGGATCCGTGAATCTCAGCTTGCCCATGTGTTCGATCAGTTCTATCGGGCAGAGAACAACCAGAAAAACGGTCATACCCAAATCGAAGGCCGCGGCCTTGGGCTGACCCTTTGCAAAGAGATCATGCTTGCCCATCAGGGCGATATTTACGCAGAAAGTACATTTGGAGAAGGAAGTACGTTTACATTCATCATCCCGCTCTATAAGGAGGTCTAATCATGGCAAAAGAAAAAATACTGGTAGTTGACGACGAAAAAGCGATCAACAAGCTGGTCTGCTCCTATCTGACCAAAGAACAGTTCCGTCCGTTCCCTGCTTATACTGGAGAAGAAGCGCTAGATCTGCTGAAAAAAGAAAACCCGGATCTTATCATCCTGGACATCATGCTGCCGGACACAGAGGGAACCGCACTTTCACTGGATATCCGGGAGCATTCCAATGCACCGATCATCTTTCTCAGCTGCAAGACCCAGGAAATCGATAAGATCATCGCGCTTTCTGCCGGCGGAGACGATTACATGACCAAGCCTTTCATGCCCGGCGAACTGATCGCACGGATCAAGGCTCATCTGCGCCGCCAGAATTCCCTTGCCCGCAAAGCAGCTGAAGCGGAAGCCAGTCTGTACGAATACGATGGGCTTAAAATCGACTTTGATACACACGACCTGTTTCTGGACGGAGAGCCAGTGAGTCTGACCTCAAAAGAGTTTGAGATTCTCAAACTGCTGATCCAGCATCCGCGCAAGGTATTCCCCGCCGCTCAGATATTTGAAACAGTCTGGAAGACCACCTGCATGGAAAACGACACAAAAACTGTCATGGTCTACATCAGCACCCTGCGAAAAAAACTGGAACGTAAAAATCATGACACCAACTACATCGTCAGCGTCCGCGGCGTAGGCTATAAATTTAACCAGATGCCAAAAAAGGACGAGTAGGATATGAGAGAGCACTGGTGCTCCTCGCGGGGTTTTCTCTCTACAAAAAAAGGATTCTGCAAATGCAGAATCCTTTTCTGTTTTCATTTCAAATTTCTATACGTAACGGATAAGCATGTATACCGAACAGATCGCTACGGACAGGATCATCATCGGGAATCCGATCTTGAGGAACTGTACGTACGTGATCGGATATCCATGTCTTGCACTGATACCGGACAGCACTACATTTGCAGATGCACCGATCAGAGTTCCGTTTCCGCCCAGACATGCGCCCAGGGACAGTGCCCACCAGAGAGGCATAACGTCCATACCGCTCTCACCCATGGAGTGGATCAGCGGGATCATCGTTGCTACGAATGGAATATTGTCCAGTGTTGCAGACAGCAGTGCGGATACCCACAGAATGATCATCATCGTCAGGACAGCCTGACCGCCTGTTGCGTTCATGATGATGTCAGCCAGATTGTCAATCACACCTGTTTCTACCATACCGCCTACTACGATAAACAGCGCAGTAAAGAAGATGATCGTCGGCCATTCTACGTCTTCTACAATACCTTCCACATTCTGTTTGCCTATGATGATCATGATCACCGCTCCGGTCAGCGCGATGATGGAAGATTCCATATGAAGCACACCGTGAAGGGAGAAGCCTGCTACGATCAGTACGATCATGACAACACTCTTCGTCAGCAGAGACTTGTCCTTGATCAAAGCCTTTTCATCCATATCCATAACTGCCTTCATCGCTTCCGGCGTTGCGATCAGCTTCTTTTTGTAAATCAGCTTGAAGGCGAAAATCGTTGCGATCATTACAACGATAACGATCAGACCGTCGTTTACCAGGAAGTCTACAAATGACAGGCCGGTTGCACTACCGATCATGATATTCGGAGGGTCGCCGATCAGGGTCGCCGTACCACCGATATTGGATGCCAGGATCTGCGTCATGATATAAGGCACCGGATTGAGATCCATCGCCTTGGTAATAGCAAATGTCATCGGGCCAACGAGAAGTACCGTTGTAACGTTATCCAGCAGAGCCGACAGCAGAGCGGTGATGATAATGAAAACGATCATCATCTTCCAGGGATCACCCTTGGCGATCTTCGCCGACTTGACAGCCAGATACTCAAAAATTCCCGAATGTTTTACAACTGCTACGAACAGCATCATGCCGATCAGCAGTCCAATGGTGTTGTAATCGATGTAGGATACACCCGTTTCGATATCAAGCACTCCTAAAATAATGAGCAGTACCGCACCTCCTACGGCAACGACTGCTCTGTGGACTTTCTCTGAAATGATTACGATCATTACCAGAACGAATACGACCACGGATAATGTTGCGTGAGACATTCTTTCATTCCTTTCTTCCCATGAATTCCATTTTCCAATTACCTTGATACTTTAATACAAAACACGCAAAAAATCAACTAAATTTTTATTAAAGAATATCCCTCGTAAATTTTAAGAAAAAACAGAAAAAAGCGAGGGCAGATATGCACTCGCTTTTTTCTGTTATGTTGTTGTATGTTCTATGATTTTGATCTTGCGATCTATATGATTTCTATGCGTAGCGGATCAGCATGTATACTGAGCAGATCGCTATGGACAGGATCATCATCGGGAATCCGATCTTCAGGAACTGCATGTATGTAACCGGATGACCGTTCTTGGCACTGATACCAGTCAGTACTACATTTGCAGAAGCTCCGATCAGTGTTCCGTTTCCGCCCAGGCATGCACCAAGTGACAGTGCCCACCACAGAGGCATAACATCCATACCGTCGTTGCCCATAGCCGTGATCAGCGGGATCATCGTTGCTACAAACGGGATATTGTCCAGTGTAGAGGACAGGAGTGCCGATACCCACAGAATGATCATCATCGTCATAACAGGTTTTCCGCCTGTTACACCCATGATCAGGTCAGCCAGCTTGTCGATCACGCCTGTTTCCACCATACCGCCTACTACGATAAACAATGCGGTAAAGAAGATGATCGTCGGCCATTCTACGTCGGAAACGACTTCTTCAATGTTCTGTCTTCCGATGATCATCATGATAACAGCTCCCGACAGTGCTATGATGGAGGATTCCATGTGCAGCACGCTGTGAAGCATAAATCCTGCTACGATCAGAACGATCATGACAATGCTCTTGATCAGCAGCTTCTTGTCACGGATCAGGGATTTTTCATCCATCGCCATGACCTTGGCCATAGCTTCCGGTGTTGCGTTCAGCTTCTTGCCATAGATGAAGTAGAATGCGGCGATGGTTGCTGCCAGCACCACGATAACGATAAGACCATCGTTTACCAGGAAGTCTCCAAACGTAAGACCTGTAGCGCTTCCGATCATAATGTTTGGCGGATCACCGATCAGCGTGCCCGTACCGCCAATATTAGACGCCAGTATCTGCGTCATGATATAAGGAACAGGATTCAGATCCATTTCCTTCGTGATCGCGAACGTCATCGGTCCTACCAGAAGAACCGTGGTTACATTATCCAGAAGTCCCGACAGAACCGCTGTGATAATGATAAAGAAGATCATCATCTTCCACGGGTCGCCTTTAGCGACCTTTGCAGATTTTACTGCCAGGTACTCAAACATCCCGGAATGCTTTACGACTGCGACAAACATCATCATGCCGATCAGCAGCCCGATGGTGTTGTAGTCGATATACGATACTCCGGTGCCTATGTCCAGCACCCCTAAGATGATCAAAAGAACTGCACCGCCTACAGCACAAACTGCTCGGTGAACTTTTTCGGATATGATCACGACCATTACAAGAACGAATATGATCACTGACAAAGTTGCATCTGACATTTCATTCACCCTTTTTCAACCCTTCTCATAAATTATTTTTTAAAAAAGGACTGTTTCCCCCAAGATGTCCGGCAGGCATAAAACAGCACGCTGCACATATATACCCAACAACAAAGTATATATCCGTACAGGAAAGGCAGTCCCAGAACAAAGGGATAGATCCTCTCCCGCACCAGAAGAATTCCCGGAAACTCCATGGCCAGAAAACCTACTCCCAATAAAATGCCAATGATCCATCTCCGTATTTTGATCTTCTTTTTCGTACCTGCTTTTTTCATCTTGAAAAGTACCTTTCGTCCGACACACACTCTAATACATATATAGGAAAAAAACAACTGATTATTTTGCTGAAACCCTTGAAACATGCGAACTCATACTAAAGTATTAGCTAAAGTGCCAGCCCGAGGATAAGGGTCGCCATCAGTAAATAAGTCAAAGTAGAAACCGTATCCGTGATCGATGAGATCATCGGAGTTGCCATGAGAGCCGGGTCTATGCCTATCCTCTTGGCAGCCATCGGCAGAAGTCCGCCTAAAAGTTTAGCGAAAATGATGACCAGTATCATCGAAATCGATACCGTCAGTGCGATCATCGGCGTGTTGCCGTCGATCAGAATGATCTTCCCGAAATTGATGGCACTGAGAACCAGCCCTAAAATAATGCTCACCCGAAATTCCTTCCACATCACACGCAAGGCATCTTTGACGTCGATCTCGTCGGTGGACATTCCGCGAATGATCAGGGAAGCGGCCTGGGTTCCCGCATTTCCTCCTGTCCCCGACAAAAGCGGGATATAAGCCACCAGTGCGATCACCTGCGCAAGCACATCCTGGAATGTTGAAATGACCACGCCTGTGATCATCAGCGCCACCATCATGATCGCCAGCCACGGAAGCCGGTTCTTCACATGACGGAATACGCCCATGTCCAGATATTCCTGGTCAGAATCATCCATGACGCCGGCCATTCTCTCGATATCCTCGGTAGTTTCCTCTTCAATAACGTCTAAAATATCATCGAATGTGATGATCCCCACCAGCCTGTGTTCATTGTCTACTACCGGGATTGCCAGAAAGCCGTACTTCTTAAAAGTCTCGGCGACTTCTTCCTGGTCATCGTGTACGCTTACGTACACATATTCCGTATTCATCAGTTCCGATACCTGTACATCATCATCGGCAATGACAAGCGCACGAAGAGAAACGATCCCTTCAAGCTTCCGACCGCCCTTCTTCACATAACAGGTGTAGACTGTTTCACTGTCCATCCCTACATCCCGTATGTGCTGCAGAGCCTGTCCTACCGTCATGGTCTCCTGCAGGCTGATATACTCAGGCGTCATCAGGCTTCCCGCACACGTGTCCGGATAATTCAGAAATGTATTAATCAGCTTTCGCTCTTCCTTCGGTGTTTTTTCCAGGATCTTATCGACGATATTTGCCGGCAGTTCTTCCAGCACGTCTATCATATCATCGAAGTCCAGTTCTCCCATGATGTAAGAAACTTCTCGATCGGTGATGCCCTGGATGATCTCCCTCTGGTCGTCCGAAGGCAGATAAGAAAACACCTCCGCCGAAATATCCTTCGGCAGCATACGGTAAATGATGATGGTTTTGTCAATACCGGACTCTTCCAGGATCTCCTCCAAGATCTCCGCGATATCGACTTCATTATGTTTTAAAATCTCATCTCTCGCCCGGAAATACGCTTTTTCCTCCAGAAGATCCAGAATTTGTTCGATTTCCTCATCGAACTTCTGCATCTTGGTATCCATATCCATTGATTCAGTCATGCGATTCCCTCCCCTTTAAATGGTTTCGTATTTGATCGGCAAACGCCGCAGCTTTCTCTTCGATCCCCGGGATCTGCAAAATTTCCCCGGGGCTGTTAGCTGTTTCAAGTATAGCAAATTTCCCTGGCAAAGCAAAGGTTTTATTCATGTTGAGCCCGCTGATCAGCTGCTCTGCAACGATATCTCCGCCGCTGTAACCGGAAACGATCACGCCGAACAATGCTTTGTCGTAAAACCGGTGCGTAGTAAAAAGCGCTGTCATCCGATTGATAAAAGCCGTCAGGTTGGCGCTTAAAGCATCGTTGTAATTAGGACAGATCATGACCAGCCCGTCGCAGTCGAGGATCGCCGGATATACTTCCTCCGCGATCGGTCCTCCGTAAAAACAGCTGCCTTCCTCGCCAAAATGATGACACACATCATAGGCACATCCTCTGCAGTCCCGGATGCATCCATCCACCTTCTGGAGTATCCGCCAGTTTGTCCAGAACCGGTTCAACAGCCTGAACCATACCAGCCGCCGTAAAATCTTTTTCACGAGCCAGTTCTGTCAGCCGTCTGCGCCAGCCTGCCGATGAGAGGAGTTTGATCATATCTTTCTTTTCCATCTTGAGATTTCGAAGAAATCTTCTGCTCATGATTTTATGCTCTGCCATTTTCTCTAATGTATGGATCATCCTGTTCCACCTCGCTTTGTATCTGTTTTATTCTATATCATACCACATTTTCCAGCTTTTTTTAAGCACTATCCTTCCTGAGATCCTGATCCATTCTGCTATTTTGCAAAGGTTTTACACGCCTTTCACAAGGTATTTGATTTTGCATAAAAAGTATTCATTTTCGTAACATTTATCTGAAAATTACAACATTTGGCAACTTACGATTAAATCCATTGACTGTATCATGCGCGAGTGCTATATTTAACTTAACAAGGCATTACTAACTTTGTAATATTGAAATAGGAGAGAAATAGAAATGTCAAATTATGTTGAAAGATGTATTGAACTTTGTAAGCAGAAGAACCCTGGCGAAGTAGAATTTCACCAGACAGTTGAAGAAGTACTGTCTTCTCTGACTCCGGTTATCGAACAGCATCCGGAATATGAAGAAGCAGCTCTTCTCGAAAGATTGACTGAACCTGAAAGAGGAGTTACTTTCAGAGTAGTATGGGTTGACGACGCTGGTAAAGTACAGGTTAACAAGGGTTACAGATATCAGTTCAACAGCGCAATCGGACCTTACAAAGGCGGTCTGAGATTCGCACCGAACGTATATCCTGGAATCATCAAGTTCTTAGGATTCGAACAGATCTTCAAGAACAGTCTGACTGGACTTCCTATCGGCGGCGGCAAGGGCGGTTCTGACTTCGATCCGAACGGCAAATCCGACGCAGAAGTAATGAGATTCTGCCAGGCATTCATGACTGAGCTGTACAGACACATCGGACCTAACACTGACGTTCCTGCTGGAGACCTGGGTGTAGGCGGCAGAGAAATCGGCTACCTCTTCGGCCAGTACAAGAGAATCGTTGACAAGTATGAAGGCGTTCTGACTGGTAAGGGCATCCCGTTCGGCGGACTGCTGGGAAGATCTGAAGCTACTGGATTCGGTATCGTATGGTACGCAGAAGAAATGCTGAAGGCTAACGGCGAAGACATGAAGGGCAAAGTTGTTGGTATTTCCGGATTTGGTAACGTAGCATGGGGTGCTGCCTGGAAACTGCAGCAGTTAGGCGCTAAGTGCGTAACGATCTCCGGACCGGACGGATACATCTACGATCCTGAAGGAATCAGCACTGATGAAAAGGTTGCATTCCTCCTCGAACTGAGAGGATCTGGCAAGAACATCTGCGCTCCTTACGCAGAAAAGTTCCCAGAAGCTAAGTTCGTTGCCGGCAAGAAGCCTTGGGGCGTATGTCAGGACTTCGACGTTAAGGTTGACCTGTTCATCCCTTGCGCTATGCAGAACGACGTACACATGGCAGACGCTGAGAACATCGTAGCTTCCGGCTGCAAGTTCTACTGCGAAGGTGCTAACATGCCTACAACTAACGAAGCTCTCGTTTACCTGATGGACAAAATGACAGCTGTTGGTCCTGCTAAGGCAGCTAATGCTGGCGGCGTTGCTTGCTCCTGCATCGAAATGGGACAGAACGCTGGTCACACTGTATATCAGCACGAAGACGTTTACACTCAGCTGCACCAGATCATGAGAAACATCTACAATGCATGTGCAGGTGCTGGTGAAAAGTACTATGGCGACAAGAACGCTCTGGTACAGGGTGCTAACATCGCTGGTTTCGAAAAGGTTGCTGAAGCTATGATGGCTCAGGGTTTAGTATAAACATTGATTTGCATATTAAATAGAAACCTATAAAAAAAAGAATCCTCGTCCTGAGGGTTCTTTTTTTATGGATTCTGTCTTATACTTAATACGACAACTATTATACATATCGCAAGGAGGATTTACTATGACAGCTCTTACAATGCTAGTAACATATCAAGCAAAACCAGGTATGCGTCAGACATACGTTCAGCAACTGCGCAGCAGCGGTATCCTGAAAAAAATCCGTGAAGAAAACGGATGTCTCAGTTACGACTTTTATTTTTCAGAAGAAGATGAAAACACCCTGCTTCTGGTAGAACAGTGGCAGGATGCAGATTGCCAGAAAATCCATTTAGAACAGCCTCATATGAAAGAAGCCATGGCTGTTAAAGAACAATATATCGATCAGACATCGGTAGTCAAAGCCAGTACATTATAATGGCTTTACCAGGCTCTTAAACACGACGGTGCTGTCCGAAAGTTCCCCGACCACATGCTGGTTGGTTCCACCGTCAGCATAGTCTGCAGCTTTCGGATCAGCTTTTTCAGCATCCGTATAAAGCAGGATCTCATCACCCAGCACGGTTTCCTTCGCAAAATGTATCGTCACTTCTCTGTGTGCAGAAGTTCCCAGAGTTTCATCGATCATGACCGCATAGCGTGCATTGTTGACGTGCTGGTTTTTATCCAGATCATCTTCTGTCACATGATACAGCATCTGCGGATCATCCCCCTCTTCCGGCATCCACCGGATCTTTTCGATCCCCGCATCAAAAGGTTCGTGATCGATGCATTCACCCGGCACCTCGATATCCGTGCGCTCAGGACGCCGCGTTTTGAAATTGAGGATACACCACTGGCTGGTCGCTGCCGCAACCACATCTCCATTCTTATCCCACAGATAATAATCCCGATAAAACAGGATCCCTTTTTTCGGACGCGGATAAGTTCCCAGATGATATGATTCCCCGGGATCCACCCGTTTATAGACCACGTATTTGATCTTCGTCATGACCCAGATACGATTCTGGGCGATCATCTGTTCAAATCCCATATCCAGACTGTCTACATGAGCCGATGCGATAGTTTCAAATGCATGCAAAAGACTGTCCCCACGGATCCATCCATGTTCTTCCACATCCTGCTCAGTCAATGTAATATCCCATTCGTAGCCGCTTACCTGCAGCTTTCGATTTTCTTCCTGTATTTCCTGCATCATTTCTGTATGTTCCTTCTCCATGTCCTTTACCATGTTTCTATTCGATGGATTTAAGTGCTTCCGCCATGTTGATCCGGCGCATCTTACGTCTCAGGATCAGATCCACGATCACGGAGAATCCGATGACCGTCAGTACCGTAAAGACATAACTTGCCGGTTCAATGATTTCATTAAACGACACCGCATCTACGACGATCCTGGACATGATGAACTTGTGAAGCACATAACCTGTCGGCAGCCCTGCAACGATACCGATCAGCACCAGGATAAAGTTTTCACGGAACACGTAAGACCCCATCTCGCGCGGATAAAACCCCAGCACTTCTATGGTAGCGATCTCCCGCACACGCTCTGTCAAATTGATATTACCCAGGTTAAAAAGAACGATAAATGCCAGTGCTCCCGCACATCCAATTACCAGAATAACGATATAATTCAGACTCACCATCATATCGCTTACCCGCTTCTCGATATCTTTATTTATAGAAATCGCAATGATATCGTCGTATTTATTGAGATTTTCCGACAGCTTATAGACCCCGGTACCCTTTGCAGCCGTCAAAAATGCTGCCGTCGGGTCATAAGTCTTTCCAAAGTCATCCTCGTAAGTCTGCCCGTTGATATAAATATAATTGGAAACGTAGTTCCAGTAAATCCCGGAAACCTTCAGCTGTACCGATTTCGTATCGTCGTATTTTACAGTCAGCTGATCTCCTTTTTTTAGATTCAGCATCTCAGCCAGTTTATTGTTGATGACCGCTTCTCCTGTTTTCGGATAAGCGATCTTCCTGCCGTCCTTCGTCCGGAAAGATACAGCCTTCGTAATGCGGTTGTCATCGGAAATCATCAGGTTGCACGATTTGTTCACGCCACCGCCTTCAGCGTCCACAGAAGACTGCTGCAGCACCGCCATATTGGAGATCTGATCTCCATACTGACTTTCGATCTTCGCCTGCTCCTCCTCATCCAGCGTCTTGGAAAACGCTGCTGCCATATCATATTTTTCGATCTGAGAATACTGATGCTGTGCGATACCTCCCACAGAATCATAAATGCCGAATCCGGCCAGAACCAGCGCCGTACAGCCTCCGATCCCCAGTATCATCATGATCATCCGTTTCTTGTAACGAAAGATATTCCTGGCGGAAACCTTATGTAAGAATTTCATGCGCTTCCACAAAACTCCGATACGTTCCAGTAAGATCCTCTTACCAGCCTTCGGAGCTTCCGGTCTTAAAATCTCCGCAGGAGTGCTCTTCATCTTGCTCCGGCACGCAAACCAGGTGGTCCCCAGAGAACAGATCAGCGATACTGCCAGAGAAATCAAAGCCAGCGGCCAGTTGAAATAGAATTCCACCGGAGCAAATCCGAACATCATGCCGTAAGCAGTCCAGATCGCATAAGGAAAATACTTCGAACCAGCCAGGAATCCTCCGACGCAGCCGATCATGGCAGCAGATCCCGAATAGACCATATACTTCCACATGATCTTCCCACGAGTATATCCCAGCGCCCGCAGAGCGCCGATCTGCGTCCGCTCCTCATCGATCATCCGCGTCATCGTCGTCGAGCACACCAGCGCTGCGATCAGGAAAAAGAACACCGGGAAAACCTTGGCAACGCTGTTAACGATCTCTGCGTTGCTCTCAAAGGAATCGTACCCGATATTGTCTTTTCTCGTCTGCACGTAAAGCTCCGGCTCTTTGATCTTCGAAAGCTGCTCCTTCGCATCATCCAGTTCCTTCTGTCCGTCTTCCAGCTCCTGCTCTGCAGCAGCAAACTGCGAATCAGCCGTCTTTTTGCCGTTGAAATACTGTAAATATCCGCTCTGGATCTCTTTTTCTCCCTCAGCCAGCTTTTTTTCCTGTTCTGAGATCTGCTGCAGTCCGTTTTCTATCTGCGCAGCACCTCCCTGCATCTGCTGAAGCTGACCCTTCATCTGTTCGATCTGCTCCTGCGTAACGCCTGATCCCGGCGCTTCTGCCGCCATAATGGACTCCTGCAGCAGCTTGATCTGTCCTGTCAGCTGCGTCTGCTGCGCTGTCAGTTCTGATCTTTTTGTTTTCAGCTGCTGTTTTCCGCTGCTGATCTCGCTCGATTTACTGTCTAAAGTACTCTTGGACTCGCTCAGTTTACCATATGTGCTGGCCTTCTGCTGTTCCAGCTTCGGTCTTCCGCTGTCCAGCTCCGCCTGTCCGCTGTCGATCTTCTCCTGTGCCTCTGCCAGGATCTCGTCATATCTCTCCTGCCCCCGCTCTTTTGCAGCAGCCTCGATAGGATCCTTTGCAGCCTTGATATTCTTATCATAAGTATCAGAAAACACGAATCCCTGCTTTTCGCATGTCAGCAGCATCTCCGTGTAATACTCCGAAGTAAATGCCCCCCGCGGCATGTACACATATGCCGTGATCCTTCCATCGCCAAGAGACGTGGTGCCACGTTCTTCTTTCATGATATAGTTAGGCGAATTGACGATGCCGACGATCTTGTAGCTCCCATAAGTAAACTGCTCCTTGCCATCCGCATCGTTCTCATCTGTTATCTTGATGGCTTTTCCCAGGTCTTTACCGCTGAAAAAGTGACTGTCTGCCACGCATTCATTGTCAGCCTCCGGCAGGCGGCCCTTTTCCAGTTTCGGCAGATTGATATCCGCTGTCATGGAATGAGCTTTTAAAATAATGGAATTGCCGTCTCTGTCCTGAGAAAAAAAATCAGCTGTCACAGAGCCTTCAGCCTCTGCCACAGCATCTACCTTCTGCAAAGCCTTCTCGTCATCTTCCGTAAATCCGTAAGTCGAAATCAGCCGGTAATCGTACATATTCTGATCCTGTACATACTTATCCAGCGTTTCCATCATGGATCCCTTGGTATTCTTTACACCGGCAAAAAAGCCGACACCGAGGGCAATGATGGCCATGATCGCGATATATCTTCCCAGACTTCCGAAAATCGTCCGCCTTATATTTTTATTGTACACATTGCGCGTCATACAACAAACACCTCGCTGCCTTTACCATTCGATATTTTCAATGGATTCCGGATTCTCATTGATAGATACGGAGGCCACTGTACCATTCTTGATCTTCACCACGCGATCCGCCATCGCCGTCAAAGCCGAATTATGAGTAATGATCACCACGGTCATTCCGCTTTTTCGGCACGTATCCTGCAGCAGCTTCAAGATCGCTTTTCCTGTTTCATAATCCAAAGCCCCGGTCGGCTCATCGCAAAGAAGCAGTTTCGGGTTCTTTGCCAGTGCTCTGGCGATCGCTACCCTCTGCTGCTCACCACCAGAAAGCTGTGCCGGAAAGTTCAACGCACGATCTGCAAGGCCTACCTGCTTCATGACAGCCATACTATCCAGCGGATCCTTCGAAAGCTGAGATGCGATCTCTACATTCTCTACCGCTGTCAGGTTCGGTATCAGATTATAAAACTGGAACACAAAACCGATGTCAAAACGCCGATACGTTGCCATCTGTTTTTCGTTAAGAGTAGAGATATCTCTGCCGTCCAGCAGTACATGACCTTCCGTCAAAGTATCCATCCCTCCCAGAATGTTAAGAAGCGTTGTTTTTCCTGCTCCCGACTGTCCTACTACAACGCAGATCTCACCCTTTTCGATCTCGAAACTGACGTTGTGCAGTGCCCGTACCTCAACGTCCCCTGTTTTATATACTTTTCCTACATTCTCAAAGGTTACAAAGGCCATATGCGGCACGCTCCTTTCTGGTTTTCTGGTTTCTTTATTTTACCATAAAAACAGACTGGATTCAATTGTCGTCTGCGCTTACGATCATTCCGCTGTCCACACCACCGCTCATCGCAACGATTGCCTTTTCGCTCATTATGCCTCCCCCTTTTTCTGCAAAGCACGCGCCAGCCGATCCATCGCCTCCTTTAAAGTGCTCCGCGGACAAGCGATGTTGATCCGTTCAAAACCAGCTCCTTCTGCACCGAACATAGTTCCCGTATCCAGCCAGAGCCCGGCATCGTCAACGATGAGTTTTCTCTGCTCTTCCTCAGAAAGATCCAGCTCACGCAGATCCAGCCATACCAGATAAGTACCCTCTGGTTCGATGAGTCTGATCCCAGGGAGGTCCTCTTTGATCCGCTGCCGCAGATACGTCAGGTTATCAGTCAGATACCTTTTGAGATCCTGCAGCCAGTCCTCTCCTTCTTCATATGCCGCCTGACATGCCGCCATCCCCATCATGTTGAGATTACCGTAGCCCGTCTGATCGATTGCTCTGCGCATGGCTCGCCTCAGTTTCTGATCGGGAACAAAAATATTGGAGACCTGCAGTCCAGCCAGATTGAAAGTCTTGCTTGGTGCTGTACATAAGATCGTCCGCTCCGCCAGCTGCGGGGAAATCGATGGAAACACCGTATGGGTCAGACCCCCATATGTAAAATCGCTGTGGATCTCATCGCTGACAACGATCACATCGTATTTCTCGCACAGCCGGCCTGCCGCCGCCAGTTCATCCTTTGTCCAGACTCGTCCCACCGGGTTATGGGGACTGCACAGAATGAAGAGCTTAACGTCATGTTCTCTGATTTTCTGTTCCATGTCGTCGAGATCCATCCGGTATCTTCCGTCTTCTAAAACGAGAGGACTGTTGACACATTCCCGTTCATTGGCCAGGATCGTATTGCGAAACGGATAATATACCGGCTGCTGGATCATGACTCCATCTCCCGGCTCAGTGAACGCACGGATCGCTGCCGCGATGGCGAACACAACTCCTGGAGTTTTGACAAGCCATTCTTTTTTTGGCTTCCAGCTAAAATGAGTGCTGTACCACTTCTGTACTGCTGCAAAATAGTCGTCTCTGCTGTTGCTGTAGCCATAGATACCGAAACGGCTGATTTCTGCCAGCCTTTGTCTTACTGCCTCTGGTGCTTGAAAATCCATATCTGCCACCCAGAGCGGGAGCACATCCTCCGGCATACCGCATTCCGCTGCGAAATCATATTTGACTGAATTCGTATTTCTGCGGTCTATCACCTTATCAAAATCGTGTTTCATCTATATCAACCCCTTCTATCCCGGCACGATTTTCTAGAAAAGCCTGTCATTTCACGGCAATAAGCAGAAAGCTTTTCTGAAAAAAAGTTCATCTATCGCTGCTTTTTCAGAATATCATAAAGAGATGATAGTATGCTCCAATCCCTGGTGCCTGATGGTCTTCCAGAAACAGCTATTTGATGCATATTCATGCTATCTTATGACTATTATACATGCTTACTGTGCCTTCAGAACAAGTTTTTGAGTCCCGACATCCTCACCTATGCAAGCTTTTCTGTTTTTGCTTCAAAAAACAGTGAATTTCGAGCATTGGAAAAACACGGGATTGCCCAAATATCCACCCTATCTCTGCAAATATTCCCGGAGCTGCTGCTCGTCCTTCTCCTCCAGCATTTTCTCCCCTGCCAGGGACTCCATGTGATGGGTAAACTCATGGTACAACGTCTCCCGCATCTGCTCGATCCAAGCCTCCCGGCTCCGGCCCTTCATCACCTCGCAAAACGACCCGTAGTAGATCTCGATCAACCTCCCCATGGACGAGCTGTGCACATACATCCCCAGCACCCACAGATCATCAGCCTTCGCATAAGGGCTCTTCCGCTTCTCCGGCAAAATCAGGATCCCGCCGTTCAGTTCCCTGTAAAACTCCTCCGGCAGTTCCTCCGCGATCTGATCCATAGCTTCTTCAAATTCATCTATCGTCATCATAGCTTCTCTCCCAATTTAATCTTTCAAAGAATACTTTCTTTATTATAAAAAAATTTTCATCAAGATACAAGGATCATACCTTTTATAAGTCGTCCCGGGAACTTAAATCCGTCATACCTAGAAAAAAGCTTCTGCGGTCTGTCCCACAGAAGCTTTTTTCTGGTTGGTTGATTTATTGAGTTTATTCTCCAAATAATGGAGTAGAGTAGTATCTGTCACCTGTATCCGGCAGAAGAGCTACGATGTTCTTACCCTTGTTTTCCGGTCTCTTAGCCAGTTCAATAGCTGCGTGGAGAGCTGCGCCGGCAGAGATGCCTACCAGGATGCCTTCTTCCTTGGCGATTTCCTTGCCCTGTGCGAATGCATCGTCATTTTCTACCGTGATGATCTCGTCATAGATCTTGGTGTTGAGAGTGTCCGGAACGAATCCAGCACCGATTCCCTGGATCTTATGAGCACCGCTCTTGCCTTCAGAGAGGACCGGAGAGCCGGCTGGTTCTACTGCAACGACTTTCACGTCCGGATTCTGAGATTTCAGGTATTCACCAACTCCTGTCAGTGTACCGCCGGTGCCGACGCCTGCAATGAAGATATCCACTTTACCATCTGTGTCCTTCCAGATTTCAGGACCAGTCGTTTCGCGATGTGCCTTCGGGTTTGCCGGGTTTACAAACTGTCCCGGAATGAAAGCTCCTTCAATTTCTTCTGCCAGTTCTTCTGCCTTTGCGATCGCACCCTTCATTCCCTTGGATCCCTCTGTCAGAACGATTTCTGCACCATATGCTTTCAGAATGTTTCTTCTTTCTATACTCATGGTCTCAGGCATAGTCAGGATAGCACGGTAACCCTTGGCTGCTGCGATTGCTGCAAGTCCGATCCCGGTATTTCCGGATGTCGGCTCGATGATCACAGAGCCTTTCTTCAGCTTTCCGGTTGCTTCCGCATCCTCAATCATAGCCTTTGCGATTCTATCCTTAACGCTTCCTGCCGGATTGAGATATTCCAGTTTTACCAGAATATGCGCATCCAGATCATTTGCTTTTTCTACGTTTGTCAGTTCTACTAACGGAGTATTTCCGATCAATCCTAAGATTCCTTTATAAATATTATCCATTTTGCTCACCTATCTCTTTCTTTCAAACAATTTCTATCGTGGATTATAGTTTATTTCCCCGCCCTGATACGGGCGGGGTCTGTTGTAAATTAACCGTTGAAGGCCTGATCCAGGTCTGCAATGATGTCGTCGATATTTTCTGTACCGATGGACAGTCTGATGGTATTCGGTTCGATTCCCTGATCGTGCAGCTCTTCCGCAGTCAGCTGGGAGTGAGTTGTACTTGCCGGGTGGATTACCAGAGATTTCACGTCTGCTACGTTAGCCAGCAGAGAGAAGATCTGCAGTCTGTCGATAAAGTCTTTCGCATCCTGTTCGCTGCCCTTGATGTTGAATGTGAAGATGGAACCAGCACCGTTCGGGAAGTACTTGTCATACAGATCCTTGTAGCCATTTTCCGGCAGAGACGGATGGTTGATCTTTTCTACCTTCGGATTATTCTTCAGGTATTCGATTACTTTCTTCGTGTTTTCCACGTGTCTTTCTACTCTCAAAGACAGTGTTTCCAATCCCTGCAGCAGGAGGAACGCATTGAACGGAGAAAGAGTTGCTCCTGTATCTCTCAGCAGGATCGCACGGATCTTCGTTACGAATGCTGCCGGGCCAACTGCTTCTGTAAAGGATACTCCGTGGTAGCTCGGGTTTGGATCTGTGATAGAAGCAAACTTACCGCTTGCTGCCCAGTCAAACTTACCGCTGTCGATGATCGCACCACCTAATGTAGTTCCGTGTCCGCCGACGAACTTAGTCAGGGAGTGGATTACGATGTCAGCTCCGTGTTCGATCGGACGAATGAGGTTTGGCGGAGTGAAAGTGCTGTCTACAACAAGTGGAATTGCATTGTCATGTGCGATCTTAGCAACCTTGTCGATATCGATCAGGTTGGAGTTCGGATTTCCCAGAACTTCGATGAAGATCGCTTTAGTGTTCGGCTGAACAGCCTTTTCAAAGCTGCCTTCTTCATCCGGATCAACGAATGTCGTTGTGATGCCGTAATCCGGAAGTGTATGCTCCAGCAGATTGTATGTTCCACCGTAGATCGTCTTGGCTGCTACGATGTGATCTCCTGCGTGAGCCAGGTTCTGCAGCGTGTAGGAAATAGCTGCTGCACCGGATGCCACAGCCAGAGCTGCAACACCGCCTTCCAGAGCTGCCAGTCTCTTTTCGAGAACGTCCTGTGTGGAGTTTGTCAGTCTGCCGTAGATGTTACCTGCGTCTGCCAGTCCGAATCTTGCTGCCGCATGATCGGAATTGCGGAACACGTAAGATGTTGTCTGATAGATCGGAACTGCTCTTGCGTCCGATGCCGGATCAGGAGATTCCTGTCCGATATGCAGCTGCTTCGTTTCAAATGCCCAGTTTTCTGTATTCTTAATATTTGCCATTGTTGTTTACCTCTTTTATCTTTATTTTAATACTCTTTACTCTCAATTTATTTGATCGCGGCTCTCTTTGACCAGACAGCCGACTCATTTGCAATAACTCAATTCCTCAACACCCCGTATCATAAACTCGGATGTGCTCTGCTTCTGCTAACAGCAACACATTCGATCATCTCGCTGTCCTTGAAGTATAAATTTTGTTTTCATGAATATGTCGCCTCCTTTTCGCCTTGTTTTCCGATTGTTATTTTTCCTATCGGTTTAGTATGGATACATACTAACACCTATATTCCTATCTGTCAACAGGTATTTTGATTTTTTTCGTTTTTTCTGCAAAAAATTTTCCACCAGCTTTTTTTGACAAGTCGTCAGTCTTTATATGAAAAAAAGAACGCTTGCGGCATGTATTGCATCATACACTGCTCCTTCGTCTGCGTTCTTTCTGTTTCTTTTATTCTTTTATATGCTGTAGTCGTTTCCGACCAGTTCCTGCTGCCTATCCAGCAGATCCTGCAAAGTGACGCTGTCTACATAATCGTTGATCACCTTATCCAGTCCTTCCCAAAAATTAATCGTAGTACACATGGAACTGCGCGGACACATATTCTCATCATCTTCCAGACATGCTACCGGAGAAAGACTTCCCTCTGTTGTTCGCAGAATATCTCCAATCGTGTATTCCTTCGGAGCTTTGGCCAACTTATAGCCACCTCCGTTTCCACGGGAACTTTTCAAATATCCTGACCGCTTCAGCAGGATAATGATCTGTTCCAGATATTTTAATGTGATTCCCTGTCTTTCGGAAACATCCTTTAAAGGAATGTATTCCCCTGTATTATTCACTGCCAGATCCAGCATGACACGGATGGCATAACGACCTTTTGTTGATACTTTCATTGGATTCCCTCCCGTTCTTACCTCCTAAATATACCATATGTTTAGTAGGATTACAATAAGATTGTCTAAAAAAGTATCTGCAGAAGCTTTCTTTTCTATACGTCCGTGACATGCAGACAATCGTCATATTATTTTCCATTCCTGTTTTGAAAAAATTCCTTTGCATTTGCCGACATTTCTTCCAGTTCTTCCTTCGATAACTCCGGCAGTCTTTGCAGACGATCCGAAAAAGACGCCAGCGTATCCTTCTGCCGGATCTGAATCAGCTGATTATAATAATTGACGATCACCCCTGTAACTAGTGCGATCACCACGATCGAATAGACCGTCAGAAGCACCGAAACCACCTTTGCAGAAAACGTCGTAACGACGATATCGCCAAACCCCGCCGTCGAAATAACGGCGTAGCAGTACCACAGCGCATCGACAAATCTGTTGATACCCGGTTCCACAATCTGTATGATCAGTGCTGCGATCACCACAAATACCAGATAGGTCAGCAAAATTTTATCCGCATGCGTTCGAACTAATATTGATTTTAAAACATGTAATCGTCTCATTTTTTACCTCTGGATCCATTATATCAATGAAAATTATATCATAGTCTGAGGATCTATACAAATCAAAGCGCTTCTGGATTTCGCGCATTAAAAAACCCCCTGATGCACTAAATTCAATATTTTCAGGGGTTTGCGGAGATACCATGTCTTCTGCCGGCATGACGTTATTATTGTCTATAAATTCATCAAATTCATCACTAGCTTGACCATTATATCTTTCTCTTCCGGTTTAGATTCAGCAATCATTAATGTGAGGGCAACCAATGTACCGTCACTAAAGCGTTTACCATTATCCTTGAATAAAGCATTATTTTATCCAAGAACTCCAGAAAAAGGGATACGGCTATTCTTTTACAACCATCCGCATAAGGATGATCCTTGATCATAAAATACAATAGATTGGCTTATTTCCCTCAGGCTTACATAACACCTGATGATCATACTGATCAAGCAAAAGTAATGCATTTGTATATTCGTTTACAGCTCTAAGCACATCCGATTCCTCGATATCAAGTGCATCAGCTAGCATTCTGCTTTGAATATCAACTGTCTTCTCTAATGCTTCCAGACGCTTCTCATTGATCGCATAGCCTTTCAAAATAAATTGTTTAAGAACATTATTGGTCCATTTTCTAAAGGCTATACATCTTTTGGAATTAACTCGATATCCTACAGACAAAATCATGTCCAGATTATAAATCTTAGGTTTCCTTCCACCTGTACTTTTGTCGGAAAAACCGACAGAAGTCTCATCTAATTCTCCTTTGAAATCCTCTGGAGACTGCGTCAGCAGCTTCCACACCTCCGCAAACTTATCGTTCCATGTGCTTAAGGATTTCTGCAGGTTCTGCACGACCCAGTTGTCC